>ERZ773005.1129-NODE-1129-length-15207-cov-6.381072_pt1 | contig 15207 bp, 8 predicted proteins | sample MGYA00580666_ERZ773005 | MGnify/ENA primary metagenome ERZ773005 (study PRJEB29015, sample SAMEA2737999) | human oral metagenome | biome: human oral; feature: human-associated habitat; material: dental | place: China | collected 2061 ...
GCGCTCCGTCGGCGAATTTCCCTTCTGCACCTCGGCGCCCGCCGTCGACAGCGAAGCTTCCGTATGCACCTTCGAAGAGCCTGTCGCACCGCCGCAGCCGTCACGCCCCGTCCTGCCGCCGACCAAGACGACGACGTCGCCCGGCTCGGGCGTCTGGCGCACGACGTCCGCCTGCGGCACGGCGCCGATGACGGCCCCGATCTCCATGCGCTTCGCCATGTAGCCCTCGTGGTAGAACTCGTGCACCTCGCCCGTCGCAAGGCCGATCTGATTGCCGTAGGAGCTGAAACCTGCCGCCGCCCCCTGCGTGATCTTCTTCTGCGGCAGCTTGCCCGGCAGCGTATCGGCGATCTTGCCGCGCGGGTCGGCAGAGCCTGTCACGCGCATCGCCTGATAGACGTAGGAGCGGCCCGACAGGGGATCGCGGATCGCGCCGCCGAGACACGTCGCCGCACCGCCGAACGGCTCGATCTCCGTCGGATGGTTGTGCGTCTCGTTCTTGAACATCACGAGCCACTTTTCTTCCTTTTCATTCACCATCACGGGTACGATGATGCTGCACGCGTTGACCTCGTCGGAAGCGTCGAGATCTTCCAGAAGTCCCTGCTGACGCAGCGCCTTCATGCCGATACAGGCGAGATCCATCAAGGAGACGTCGATCTTCTTTCCCCCGTAAATCTTCTCACGGTCGAGCATGTAGAGCTTCACCGCCTGCGCGAGCATCGGCGCATACTTGCCGTTGCCGAAGTCCACCTTGTCAACGACCGTCGTGAACGTCGTGTGGCGGCAGTGGTCGGACCAATACGTGTCGATGACGCGAAGCTCCGTGATCGTCGGCTCGCGCTTCTCCGCCGAGGCGAAATACTTCTGGCAGAACTGCAGATCCTCCAAGCTCATGGCAAAGCCGCGCTCCTTCAGGAGATTCCCGAGCGCCGCCGCATCCATGCGGCAGAATCCCGCAAGCGTCTCGACATCAGCAGGCTCTGCGATCTTCTCGGCGAGCGTCGCCGGCTTCTGAAGCAGAGCTTCGCGGCTCTCGACCTTGTTGATGCAGTACGTCTTGATCTTTGCCAAGAGAGCCGGCGAAATCGTACCGACGAGCACGTAGACGAGCGCCGTGCGGATCGTCGGACGCTCCTTCTGCGTCACGAGCTGCACGCACTGCGCCGCCGAATCGGCACGCTGGTCGTACTGCCCCGGCAGATATTCGACGGCGAACGCCTTCGACTCGGGGAAATCGGGAAGCTTCTCCTCGTAGGGCGTATCGACGGGAGGCTCGACGAAGACGATGTCGCGCACCGCCTTGTATTCCTCGTCGGAAAGCCCCTCGATGTCGTAACGGATGAAGATGCGCACCGCTTTGAGCTCCGTCGCCAGACGGAACGTCTCCGTCAGGTCAGCGCAAAGCTGCTGCGCCGGGATGTCGAAATAGCCCTGCCTCTTCTCCACAAAAAGTCTTCTTACACTCATGCCCACAGACCGTCCTCTCCATCGGTGTTCCTTGCGGCAGTTTCGGCTGCTCTCATTGCTTCATCAATTCCAAATCAATCTTCACGACGACCTTCGTCACGTCCGCCGGATACTCGTCGAGCACCGAAACGCCCGGGCGATGCACGTCCTCCGGATATAGCACGGCGTAGCTTCCCGCCTTGAGCAGGATGCTGCTCTCGGGAATCAAGGCGCGGTAGAAGATGACGTCCCTCGCCTCGTCGTAAGGCTCCATCTCCACGAGGTCGGGGCTCATCGGGCACCAGCCGAGAAACTCCTCGCCGTCTGCGACGTACTGAATATCCACGAACTTTCGATGCGCCTCAGGCGTGCACTCCGTCTGCGGGCGCGTCGTATAGCGCGAGAGCAGCGCAAAGATCTTGTCGCCGTCGATCTCGTGACGCCCTTCCGGCATATTGCGGAAGTCCTGCGTACGCAAGAAGGCAAGCGCCTTCGTCAGCGCCGTCGAATAACCCTTCTGCTCGTCCTTGGACACCCCGATGATGCCCGTCATCATAAGCAATCCTCCTCCGCCCTAAGGAATCACTGATAAATTCAGCGTTTCCTAAAAAACCGATTGATTTACCCGTTTGTTCTATGCTATTATCGTTTATATTATATGATGAAAGACTGAACTCCGCAAGTATGCGAATCTGGAAAAAGGGGAAATGATCATGCGCGAACTCTTGGAACTCTTGGAGCACGACGCCCGCCGTCCCGTCGGCGAGATCGCCGCCGTGCTCAAGAAAAGCGAGTACGAGGTGGAAAAGGACATCAGGGGGCTGGAGCAGAACAAGATCATCCTCAGCTACAACACCTTGATCAACTGGCAGAAATTCGGCGACGACACGGTCACGGCCATCATCGAGGTCAACCTCACGCCCGAGCGCGAAGTCGGCTTCGACGCCATCGCCGAGCGCATCTACCGCTTTGAAGAGGTGCGCACGGTCTACCTCATGAGCGGCAGCTTCGATCTCCTCGTCATCATCGAAGGAAAATCGCTGCAGGACGTCGCCAACTTCGTCGCGACGCGCCTCTCGACGATCGATGGCGTCACGCAGACGCGCAGTCACTTCATGCTCAAGGCGTACAAGAAGGACGGCACGATCATCGACGACAAGGAGAAGGATCGCCGACTGGTGGTGTCGCCATGACGAACTGGAAGGAGCGCATCTCGCCCGCCGTCCATGCCGTGCCGCCCTCGGGCATACGAAAGTACTTCGACATCGCCGCCGAGATGGAGGACGTCGTGTCCTTGGGCGTCGGCGAGCCGGACTTCATCACGCCGTGGTCGATCCGCGAAAGCTGCGTCCACGGCCTTGAGCAGGGCTACACCTCCTACACGGCGAACCGCGGCATGCTTGAGCTGCGCGAAGAAATCGCCGCGCACTACGCGGGCCGCTACGGCATTTCCTATGAACCGGCCAAGGACATCCTCATCACCGTCGGCGTCAGCGAGGCGCTCGACATCGCCGTGCGTGCCATCCTCTCGCCCGGCGACGAGGTTCTTATTCCCGAGCCTTGCTATGTCTCCTACCAAGCCTGCGTGACATTTGCGGGCGGCAAGCCCGTGCCCGTCGCCGCGAAACTCGAAAACGACTTTCGCATCACGCCCGAAGAACTGGAGCCGCACGTGACGAAGCGCACGAAGGCGCTTCTCATCGGCTATCCGAACAACCCGACGGGCGCCGTCATGGCGAAGGACGACCTTTTGAAAATCGCCGCCTTCGCCGAAAAGCACGACCTCATCGTCATCTCCGACGAAATCTACGGCGACCTCACCTACGGCGGCATGGAGCACACGGCGTTCTCCTCGCTGCCCGGCATGAAGGAGCGCACGATCCTCTTGAACGGCTTCTCCAAGGCCTACGCCATGACGGGCTGGCGCATCGGCTATGCGCTCGGCAACCCCGACTTCATCGCCGCCATGACGAAGATCCATCAGTACACGATGCTCTGCGCCCCCATCACGGCGCAGATCGCCGCCGTCGAAGCTCTGCGCCGCGGCGAAAAGTACATGAAAAAGATGGTCGCCGAATACGACCGCCGCCGCCGCCTCATCTACGACGGCTTCTTGAAGCTCGGCCTTTCGTGCTTCGAGCCGAAAGGCGCCTTCTACATCTTCCCGAACATCACGTCGAGCGGCTACACGGACGAAGAATTTGCTGAAAACCTGCTCCGCAAGGAGCACGTCGCCCTCGTCCCCGGCAGCGCCTTCGGCGCGAGCGGCAAAGGGCACATCCGCTGTTCCTACGCCACCTCCATCGACAAGATCTCCGAAGCCCTCGCAAGGATCGGCAATTTTCTCAGAAACCATCGGAAATAGGATAAAGGAAAACCCCGCCCATGCGCCCTCTCATCCGAGAAGCCTTTCCAGCGGGGCTTTTCAAGTCATTCCCAATTCCAAGAAAAGGGGGCTTCTCCATGCATTTGGCAAACTACCGCACATCCATCATCTTGGCAATCACCTTCACGCTCCTGCTCTCCGCCTTCTGGTTCTTTCCCGACCTCGCCTTCATCATCTTCCTCTCGCTCCTCCTGCAGCTCCTCCTGCAGCCGCCCGTCGATTTCCTGCAGCGCAAGAGAGTGCCTCGCACCCTTGCATCAGCACTCGTCATCATCGCTTTCATCGCGCTTCTCACGGGTCTGCTCGTCCTTCTCTCGCTCTCCTTTGTTCCCACCTTCCGAAACTTTGTCGCCGACTTGCCGAACATCACCTTAAGTCTGCAGAACATCCCTTTCGTGTCGGATTCCGACTTGCTGCGCAGCGAACTGGCAGGCGTCCTCGCAGATCTGCGCAGTCTTGGCACAGACCTGTTGAAATCCTCGCTGACCTTCCTCTTGGAAATCTTCGGGAAGTTCATGGCGTTCGTCATCATCGTCTTCGTGACCTTCTACCTCTTGAAGGACGGAAAGAGCATACGGAACTGGCTCGCCGGACTCTTCCCACAAGCCTCACGGCGGCGCGTGCTCAACCTCTTCAACGATATCCTTCGTGCGCTGCGCGTCTACATATTCAGCCAGATCGTCATGTGCGCCATCACGGGCACGGTCGTCTTCCTCTATTTCGAGTTTGTAGGACTTCCCTACGCCTCCGTCTTCGCTTTCCTGTCGGGACTCGGCGAATTCGTCCCCGTGCTCGGACCGACGGCAGCCTCGGCGTTCGGCATCTTTCTGACCGCCACCGAATCGCGCGGCCTCGTTCTGCAGACTGCCCTCTTCTACATCGTGCTCACGCAGGTCAACCACAACTTCGTCTACCCGACGCTCATCGGCAAATCGCTGAACCTCCACCCCGTCGCCATCATCCTCGGCGTCATCTTCGGCGGCGAAATCCTAGGGGCTGCCGGCATGTTCCTCGCCGTCCCCTTCATCGTCATCGTGAAGCTCGTGATTGCCGACATCTACCATGATCAGCAGGAAGTCGTGCGCCAGAATGATGAAGACGCATAATCGCAGCGCTGCATGTGAAAAGGAGCTGCTGCATGAGTCAGATTCGACTCATGCAGCAGCCCCTTTTTCTATTCCCTGGTTCTTACGCCTGCACGATCTTGCTGAAGTCAGCGACCTCGCGCAGGAGATCGTCGACGCCCTTCAAGAGAGCGAGGCGATTCTTGCGAATCTTCTCGTCGTCCGCCATGACCATGACGGCATCGAAGAAGGCATTGATCGGCTCCGCGAGATCCTTGAAATCGTCGATGGCGCCGACGAAGTCGTGCGCCTCGATGAGGCTCTCGGCTGCACTCTTGGCGGAAGCGTAGGCCTTCAGCAGCTCCTTCTCCTCTGCCGTTTCGAAGAGCGCCGCATCGACGTGCGCCTCGCCTTCCGCCGCCTTCGCCGCGAGGTTCGCCACGCGCACGAAGGCCTGCACGGCGTCCGCCATGCCGGGCGCGGCAAGCTGCTCTCTGACCGCCTTCGCCGCGAGCAGCACGCGGCGCACGTCGTCGACATTGCCGAGCACGGCGTCAGCGATGTCGTAGCGTATGCCTTCTTCGGCGAGCACGTTCTTGAGGCGCAGACGCATGAAGTCGGCGACGTCCGCCTGCATCTTCTCGCGCACCGCCGCATCCGTGATCTTGAGCAGATCCATCGTCCAGTCCACGAGGTCATGCAGGGATATGGCAACGCCCGCCTCGATGATGCTGTGCACCATGCCGAGCGCCTGGCGGCGCAGGGCGAAGGGATCTTGAGAACCCGTCGGAATCAGGCCGCGGCTGAACGTCGCGACGATGTTGTCCATCTTGTCCGCGAGACTCACGACGAGCCCCGCACGCGTCTTCGGCTGCGCATCGCCCGCAAAGCGCGGCATGTAGTGCTCGTCGATCGCGAGAGCTACGTCCTCACCCTCGCCGTCGAGACGCGCGTACTCCTTGCCCATGACGCCCTGCAGCTCCGTGAACTCCGTGACCATTCCCGTCACGAGATCCGCCTTGGAAAGAAGTGCTGCACGCATCGCCGCCTTCTTCTCGGCATCATTCGTACCGATGGCGTCGGCGATTTTTCCTGCGAGCTTTTCGAGACGCAGTGACTTGTCGTAGACCGTGCCAAGCCCTTCCTGGAACACGACGGTCTTGAGCTTTTCCAAATGCTCCGCAAGGCTCTTCTTCCTGTCCTCATCGAAGAAGAACTGCGCGTCGGCAAGACGCGCGCGCAGCACGCGCTCGTTGCCGTGCTGCACCGTCTCCAGGTACTCTTTCCCGCCGTTTCGCACCGTGAGGAAAAGCGGCAGGAGCTTGCCGTCCGCCGACTTCACGGGGAAGTAGCGCTGATGGTCGCGCATCGGCGTGATGACGGCGTCGGGCGGCAGCGCGAGATACTTGTCCTCGAAGCTTCCCGCGAGCGCTGTCGGATACTCGACGAGGTAAAGCACCTCTTCGAGGAGGTTCGGCGTGATTTCCGCCGTGCCGCCATGCGCCTTCGCCGCTTCGACGAGTCCCTCCTCAATGAGAGCCTTGCGCCGCGCGGGGTCAACGATGATGAAGGCCTTCTCGCACGCCTCCTCGTAATGCGCGGCATCCTCAATCGTGAAGTCGCCTGTGCTGAGGAAACGATGGCCGCGCGATGTATTGCCGCTCTTGACACATGCAAGCTCGAAGGGCACGATCCTATCGCCGTAGAGCGCGACGAGCCAGCGCAGGGGACGGATGAAGCGGAAGTCGAGGTCGCCCCAGCGCATGCTGTTCGGAAGCGGAAGACCTGAAATGAGCTCGGGCAGCATCTTTGCCAGCACCTTTTCCGCACTCTCTCCCTTTTCCTCGACGAGCGCATAGACGTAGCCGTCTCGCACGACGAGATCTTGCGCCTTCAATCCCTGCCCGCGTGCGAAGCCTTCCGCCGCCTTCGTCGGCTTGCCTGCCGCATCAAACGCCACTTGCACGGAGGGACCACGCTTCTCCTCGGCGACGTCCTCCTGCTTTTCTGCGAGTCCTTCGACGACGAGCGCGAGGCGGCGCGGCGTGCCGAGCGTCCGCACCGCGCCGTGCGCGAGGCGCAGTTCCTTCAGAGCCTTCTTCGCGTTCTCGCCAAGCTCCTTGAGCATTCCGGGCATCGCATGTGCCGGAATCTCCTCCGTACCGATCTCCAACAACAAATCCTTGCTCATGCTTTCGCCCCCCTCTTCAGCATCGGATAGCCGAGTTCCTCGCGCTGCTTCAGATAGCACTGGGCGCAAAGGCGCGCGAGCCTTCTCACTCGCCCGATGAACGCCGTGCGCTCCGACACGCTGATCGCGCCGCGCGCGTCGAGCAGATTGAAGGCGTGCGAGCACTTCAAAACGTAATCGTAGGCGGGATGGACGCGCCCCAGTTCAATGATGCGCACGGCCTCCTTCTCGTACTTGTCAAAAAGATCGAAGAGAAGAGCCTCATCCGACAGGTCGAAGGAATACGCCGACTGCTCGACCTCGTTCTGATGGAAGACGTCGCCGTATGTATAATCTGCCGTCCACTGGATGTCGAAGACGTTCTCGACGCCCTGGATGTACATGGCAAGACGCTCCAGTCCATAGGTGATCTCCGAGGAAACGGGCTTGACGTCCACGCTGCCGACCTGCTGGAAATAGGTGAACTGCGTGATCTCCATGCCGTCGAGCCAGACTTCCCAGCCAAGACCCCATGCGCCCAAAGTCGGCGACTCCCAGTTGTCCTCGACGAAGCGGATGTCGTGCTGCTTGGGATCGATGCCGAGGCTTTCAAGACTTTCGAGGTAAAGCTCCTGGATATTGTCAGGCGACGGCTTCATGATGACCTGGAACTGATGGTGCTGATACAGACGATTCGGATTGTCGCCGTAGCGCCCGTCCGCCGGACGGCGCGAAGGCTCGACATAGGCGACGTTCCACGGCTCCGGCCCCAAGACGCGCAGGAAGGTCGCGGGATTCATCGTGCCCGCGCCCTTCTCCACGTCATACGGCTGCGCCAGGATGCAGCCTTGCTCGCTCCAGAACTTCTGCAGAGCGAGGATGATCTCCTGAAACTTCAAATCGAACAACTCCTTATCTCGCGAAACGGACAAAAAAACGCCCCGCCCCGCAACAAAAATGTCACAGGGACGAGACGTATCCCGCGGTTCCACCCTGATTGACGCCGCCGCGCAACAAAGCATGCTGCGGCAAACGCCCGCCTTGAATTTTATTGAACTGCTGCTCCAAAGCGCCCGTCACTCCCAAGAACCGCGCAAGAATCGTGCGCCGCCCTGACGGTCTTCCACTGCCACCGTCTCGCTGTACGGAAGTTCCTTTTCTCCTTCATCGCATGTTTAGTTTAGCAAAGGATGCGGCGGCTTGTCAATGGAGAGATTTCATCCAATCGTATGCCGTCAAGGCAAACTGCACGTTCCAACGCCTGTTTCCCCACGCGCCGCCTTCCAGCCGAGCGCCGCCTGCCTCGCACGGACGAAATCGGCGTAAATGCCGCGCTCTTGCAAAAGTTCCTCATGCGTGCCGCGCTGCACAATCCTTCCCTCAGAGACGACGATAATCTGCCGCGCGTTCCGCACGGTGTTGAGCCGATGCGCGATCATGATGACCGTCTTGCCTTTCGTCAGCGATTCCATCGCCTTTTGCAGACGGTCTTCGTTCTCGGGATCGACATTCGCCGTCGCCTCGTCGAAAATGATGATCGGCGCGTCCTTCAAGATGGCACGCGCGATGGAAATGCGCTGGCGCTCACCGCCCGAAAGGCTCGCACCGCCGTCTCCGATCACAGTATCGTATCCCTCGGGCAGCGCCTCGATGAAATCGTGGCAACATGCTTTGCGTGCAGCGGCGACAACTTCCTCGTGCGTTGCCGTCGGCTTGCCGAAGCGGATGTTGTTTTCTATCGTATCGCGGAAAAGATAGACGTTCTGGAAGACGATGCTGATCTGTCGCATCAAAGATTCGAGCGTGTAGTCGCGCACATCATGTCCGCCGACCTTGATGCTGCCGTCCGCCACATCCCAGAAGCGTGCGATGAGATGGCAGAGCGTCGTCTTGCCCGAGCCGCTCGGGCCGACGATCGCCGTCAATGCGCGTTCAGGAATCGCCAATGAAACATCATCGAGAATCTTGCGTGTACCGTAGAAAAAGTCGACGTGTTCGAAGGAAACATCGTGATGCTCCGGCTCGATGTCCGTGCCGCCCGAATCCATCTGCGGCAGATCCGCCGCCCGCTCCGCCTGCTCGATGGAGCTTGTCACAACGCGCAGGATCATCAGCATGCTTCCCGTCGACTCGATCTGCGAGAAAATCAGAAACGAAAGCACCAGTCCCATGAGAGCTGTCAGAAGATCCATCGTACCTGCATCGTAGGAAAACAAGGCGACGAACATGATCAAGACGCTGAAGAGGCGCAGCGTCGTCTCCTGCGCGATGGCGTACGGCGTGAAGATCCTTTCGATGGCGAGATTCGCCGCACGGCTCTCATCAAGGGCTTCGCGCACGCGCACATCGCCCTTGCCGCGCAGGTTGAACGCCTTGATGACGGGCATCCCCTCGATCTGCTCCAGAACCGCCTCGACCAGTTTCGCCTGCGCCTTCTGCCGCTTCGGCGCAAGGCTGCGCGACTTCTTTTCCACCGAGGAGGTCACGAGCAAGTAGCAAAAGACGCCAAGAATAAAGAGCACGCCGATGCGCCATTGCCAGAAAAGCAGCATGGGCATGAGGATCAGCGTATTCAAAAGGCCGCTCAAAAGGGTGACCAAGAGGCGCGGCGCCGTGTTCTCCACATCATTCAGAACCGTCGTCGCAACACCCGTAAGCTCGCCCGCGCTGCTTTCGTCAAAATAGCCCATGGGAACCGTCTTGAGCTTGTCGCCGATGGCGATGCGCTTTTGTGCCACCATGAAGTAGCCGGCATGGACGCGCTGCAGCTGCGAAAAATAATGGGCAACCGCCCTGCCCGTCACGCTCAATGCGAGCAGAGCCAGAGAAGAAAGCGCCGCCTCCGCCGTAGCCCTTCCTTCGACCAAAGCCTGCAGGATGATGTAGATCGCCGTGATCTGCAGGATGTGGAAGAGTGCGTAAACAACGCCCAGAGCGAGCGACTTGTTGAGGTTTCCCCGCTCCTTTCCCGCAAAACGCCAAATCATCTTCAGCGCTTCAAGCATGGCAATCACCATCCTTTGCCCCGACATGCGCGTGCCACATCGCGCGATACGCTGCGCTCTTTTCAAGCAGCTCCTCGTGCGTGCCGCTCGCCGCAACCATGCCCGCCTCTATGAGGAAGATCTTGTCGGCGTCCGTAATCGTCGACAGCCGATGCGCGATGATGATGACCGTCTTCCCTGCGATAAGGCGTGCGACCGCCCGCTGCAGGATCGCCTCGTTCTCAGGATCGACATAGGCCGTCGCCTCGTCGAGCACGACGATCGGCGCATCCTTCAAGACGGCGCGCGCGATGGCGATGCGCTGACGCTCGCCGCCCGATACATGACTGCCGCCCGTGCCGACGCGCGTGTCATAACCATGCGCAAGCCGCAGGATGAAGTCCTCGCATCCCGCAGCTCGCGCGGCGCGCTCGACCTCCTCGTCGGAGGCCTGCGGCCTGCCCATGCGAATGTTCTCACGAATGCTGTCGTCGAAGAGATAGGCGTCCTGTGCAACGAAGGAAACGAGATCGTAGAGCTGCGCGAGCGGAATATCCGTACTCTCCCTGCCGCCGATCTTCAAGCTGCCCGAATCTATATCCCAATAGCCGGCAATCAGGCGTGCAAGCGTCGTCTTGCCGCTGCCGCTCTGTCCGACGAATGCGTTCAAGGTATGCGGTGCAAGCGCAAGGCTCACGCCGTGCAGCACTTCCTTGCCGTCTTGGTAGGAAAAGCGCACATCTGTAAGCTCGATGCCCGCATCGAGAAGCTCGACATCCGATGTGCCATGATGCTGTTCCTGTGCCCTCAGCAGCTTGTCAGCGGAAGCGACGACCGTACCGACCTGCGACACCGTGTCAATGAACCCCATGGCCTCGATCAACGGCCCTGCAACCCCCAGAGAAAGGATCACCGCCGTCACGAACACCTCCATGCTCATGCAGCCCTGCATGTAAAGAAGCCAGCCGCCGGGCAAAACCGTCAGAAGCGTCGTCGGCGCGATCGCCATCGCCAAGGAGATGGGAAATTGGCAGTCCTTCATCCACTGATAGAAATACGCGGCGTTCGCCGCGATGCTGCGCGAGAACTTCTCATAGGACGCCGCGCCCTGGTTGAACGCCTTGATGACCTCGATGCCGCCGATGTACTCGACGATAGCGGCGTTCATCGTCTCCGTCGCCGCCACCGACGCCTCGAAGCGTTCCTTGTAATCGCGCATGGCGAAGCTCAGGCAAAAAAGCCCGACGGGGATGGAAACGATTGCCAGGAGCGCCATGCGCCAATCAAGCACAAGCAGATAGCAGAAGATGCAGAAAGGGCCGACGAGATTCGCCGTCAGCTCGGGCAGAAGATGCGCGAGCGTGCGCTCCGTACTCTCCACTTGGTCAACGATGATGTGCTTGACCTCGCCGACAGGCAGATCCGTGACCGTGCCGAGCGGCAGCTTCGGCAGCTTCTGCAGGATCTTCCAGCGAACTTCACGCAGGACGGAGAACGCCGCCTTATGCGAGACGGAAAGCGCGTACGCATAGAGAACGCTGCGCAGCAGGTAGCCGACGAACGCGGCAAAGCACAGCAGAAAAACCTCATCCCGCTGCAGGCCACGTCCTGCCAGAAGCGCCGCGAGGAGCGACGATACGACGAAATACGGCACAAGCCCGCAGAGCACTGCCGTAACAGAAAGAAAAATGGAAAAGATAAGCCTGCCATGCTCCTCTTCATCGAGTTCCCACAGACGCAGCAAAGCGCCTTTCGCATCCATGTACGCACCTCCTCAATGTCTTCCGGTTGGATTTCGTTATGAGTTCATCAAATTCTTAGATACTGATAGATAGAAGCATTATCAATAATATTTTATATCGTTATATCATACTTCGTGCCGCAATTCAAGAATAAAGTTTTTATTGACGCCTTTCTGCGAGACAAAAAGCATCCGTCAAATTGCAAAAAAGGGGCTGCCGCACAAAATCGTGCGGCAGCCTCTTTTTTCTTTGCAGCAAACCTCGCCTTACTTGCCGGCGAGCTTCTTGTAGCCTGCGAGCCTCATCTTGGCGTCGTTCTCCGTCTTCTCGAAGAGCGCGTCGGCAGCTTCGGGGAAGCTGCGCTTCAAGGAAGCATAGCGGACTTCGCCCTGCAGGAATTCTTGGAACTTGCCGAAATCCGGCTCCTTCGAATCGAGCGTGAACGGATTCTTGTCCGTGCCGACGAGCGTCGGGTTGAAGCGGTAGTTCGCCCAGTAACCGCAGGCGTTGGCACGCTTGCCCTCTTCCTGGCTGCAGCCCATGCCGATGCGGATGCCGTGGTTGATGCACGGCGCATAAGCGATGATGAGCGAAGGCCCATGGTAAGCCTCGGCTTCCTTGATCGCCTTCAAGACCTGGTTGTGGTCGGCGCCCATGTTGACCTGCGCGACGTAGACGTAGCCGTAGGACATCGCCATCATGCCGAGATCCTTCTTCTTCGTCTTCTTGCCCGTCGCGGCGAACTCTGCAATCGCAGCCGCCGGCGTGGACTTCGAAGCCTGGCCGCCCGTGTTGGAGTAGACCTCCGTATCGAACACGAAGACGTTGACGTCCTCGCCCGAAGCGAGCACATGGTCGACGCCGCCGTAGCCGATATCGTAAGCCCAGCCGTCGCCGCCGAAGATCCACTGCGAGCGCTTCACGAAGTAGTCACGCGCATCGTAGATCTTGTTCAGAAGCTCGTCCGTGCCCTTCTCCTTTTCGAGAAGCTCCGTCAGCTTGTCGGCACGGTCGCGCGTGCCATCTCCCTCGGCCATGTTGTCCTTCCAGTCCTTCAAAGCAGCCTGGAGATCGGCGCTGCCCTTGCCGTCCGCAAGCGCCGCATCGACATCCGCCGCAATGCGGTCGCGGATCGCACGAACGCCGAGGAACATGCCGAGGCCGAACTCCGCATTGTCTTCGAAGAGGGAGTTCGCCCAAGCCGGACCGTAGCCCTTCTCGTTCTTCGTGTACGGCATCGCCGGTGCGCTGCCGCCCCAGATCGACGAGCAGCCCGTAGCGTTCGAGATCATCATGCGGTCGCCGAAGAGCTGCGTGATGAGCTTCGCGTACGGCGTTTCGCCGCAGCCCGCGCAAGCGCCAGAGAATTCGAGCAGCGGCTTCTCGAACTGCGAGCCGATGACCGTGTCCTTCTTCATCGGATTCTTCTTCGTCGCGACCTTCGTCGTGTCAACCGCATAGTCGAAGTAAACCTGCTTCGCCTTGAGGTCATCGTCGAGCGGCTTCATGTCGAGCGCCTTCGCCGGGCAGACCTGCGCACAGTTGCCGCAGCCGAGGCAGTCCATCGTGGAGACGGCAATCGTGAAGTTGTAGTCCTTGACCGTCCTGACCTTTTTCCACGGGAAGCCCTCCGGCGCCGCATCCTTCTCGGCGTCCGTCGTGAGAATCGGGCGGATCGTCGCATGCGGGCAGACGTAGGAGCACTGGTTGCAGCCGATGCACTTCTCCGTGTTCCAGACGGGAACATTGATCGCCGTGCCGCGCTTCTCGTAAGCCGCGCCGCCGACGGGGAACGTGCCGTCGACCATTTCCTCAGTGAACTGCGAGACCTTGAGGCGATCGCCTTCCTGACGGTTCATGACGTTCTGAACGTCCGTGATGAACGCCGGAATCTCATGCGCCTCTTCTTTCTCGTCCTCGGCGTTCGCCCAGTCCGCAGGCACATTGACGCGATGCAGAGCCTCGATGCCCTTGTCGATGGCGCCGTTGTTCATATCGACGATATTCTGACCCTTGCTGCCATAAGATGCGACGACGGCATCCTTGAGGTACTTAACAGCCGTCTCGATCGGAATGATGTTTGCAAGCTTGAAGAACGCAGACTGCATGACCATGTTGAAGCGGCCGCCGAGCCCGAGTTCCTTGGCGATCTCCACAGCGTTGACCGTATAGAACTCGATGTCGTTCTTCGCGATGTAGCGCTTCATGTAGGCAGGCAGATGCTTCGAGAGATCTTCCTCGCTCCAGACCGTATTGAGCAGGAACTTGCCGCCGCGCTTGAGACCCGCGAGGAGATCGTACTTCGTCACGTACGACTGCTGCGAACACGAGATGAAATTCGCGTTGTGGATGAGATACGGCGAATTGATCGGAGACTTGCCGAAGCGCAGATGCGACATCGTGATGCCGCCCGACTTCTTCGAGTCATAGGCGAAGTACGCCTGCGCGTACATGTCGGTCTTGTCGCCGATGATCTTGATGGCACTCTTGTTCGCGCCGACTGTGCCGTCCGAGCCGAGACCCCAGAACTTGCAGGCCGTCGTGCCTTCCGGCGTGAGGTCGACGTCCTCGGGATATTCGGCGAGCGACGTATGCGTGACATCGTCGTCGATAGCGATCGTGAAGCCGTGCTTCGGATCGTCCTTCTTGAGTTCCTCGTAGACCGAAAGGATGTGGTCGGGCGTCGTGTCCTTGCCGCCGAGACCGTAGCGGCCGCCGACGATGACAGGATTCATGCCGGAGCTGTAGAACGCCGCCTTGACATCGAGGTAGAGCGGCTCGCCGATCGCGCCCGGCTCCTTCGTGCGGTCGAGGACGGCGATCTTCTTGACCGTCTTCGGCAGGTACTTGAAGAAGTGCTCAAGCGAGAACGGGCGATAGAGATGCACGGAAAGAAGGCCGACCTTTTCACCCTTGGAATTGAGATAATCCACGGCTTCGCCGGCTGTCTGACAGATGGAGCCCATGGCGATGATGATGCGCTCGGCATCCTTCGCGCCATGATAGTCGAAGAGGTGGTGCTCGCGACCCGTGATCTTCGCGAGATCCGCCATGGCTTCCTCTACAAGCTCAGGCAGCGCCTCGTAATACTTGTTGGCGGCTTCCTGCGACTGGAAGTAGATGTCCGGGTTCTGCGCCGTGCCGCGGATGACCGGGTGGTTCGGGTTCAGCGCACGCGCACGGAACGCATTCAAGGCGTCCTGGTCAACGAGTTTCGCAAGATCGGCGAAGTCGATGACCTCGATCTTCTGAATCTCGTGCGACGTGCGGAAGCCGTCGAAGAAGTTGATGAAAGGCACGCGGCCCTTGATGGCAACGAGATGCGCGACAGCAGCGAGATCCATGACCTCCTGCACGCTCGCCTCACACAGCATCGCACAGCCCGTCTGACGCGCTGCCATGACATCGCGCT
>ERZ773005.1130-NODE-1130-length-15200-cov-10.851436_pt1 | contig 15200 bp, 15 predicted proteins | sample MGYA00580666_ERZ773005 | MGnify/ENA primary metagenome ERZ773005 (study PRJEB29015, sample SAMEA2737999) | human oral metagenome | biome: human oral; feature: human-associated habitat; material: dental | place: China | collected 2061 ...
GTCGAATTTGTTGCCTTGATCTACCTGTCATACATCAACAAGAAAATGGAAGACGGTCATCTGTATTCAAGGTGCACGATGCATGAGCTTTTGGATGAGCTCGATGTCATCGAATGCTATCCGGAACCCGGAAAGGCTCCTATACAGGGCGAAGTCCTGATGAAACAGGAACAGCTGTACCGTGATCTGGGTGTTAAGCCGCTGCTTGCTCGCCCGGAACAAAAGTAGTTATTGATGGATTCCCGAATGCTAGTGTGGATATTCGGGAATCCGGGTTGAAAAGGATTGATGATGAGGCAGCCGTGTTTATATTCTTTCATTTTTTGTTTGTTACGTAGTACAAAGACGATTTTAAGGAAAAAGGTATATTCCCTTTACCTTGTCAAAACCGCCCTCTGAAAGCCTTATATTTCAAGCCCGTATTTGTTTCTACTTCGTAACATGGGCATAAAAAGCGGTGTTCTTTAGTTTTTTAAAAGGAAGCATAGGGACACCACTTTTTCATATTGAGGCTATAACTTTTTTTGCGGTTAAGGGGGAGCTATGTCAACACGCATCCCTGAAAAGAAACCCTTTTCTCTCCTCGGAAGGCGAATGTCAAAAGCTAATATTATAAAAAATAAAATAAATACGCTATCCTTTTGGATATATGAATCGTTATATTTAATAAAAGAGAGTTTTTCAGAATTAGGAGCTGAAGCTTATTCACTGAGATAAACAGGGTGAAAACCTGAATTTTTAACAATTAGCACTTGATTATAAGAGGAGGATTATTGGTGATAAACATGAATACGGATTATATATTAATCCGTAGTGCAAAAGATGGAAACACTAAGGCTGCGGAGTCAATAATCCGTAAATACTATGCGAATATATTTGATTATTGCAGATATCACTCGGCTGATATACATACAGCTGAGGATTTAACTCAAGAGGTGTTTTTAACTTTATTAAAAGAAATTAACCAATATAGGCATAATGGCAAACTTCTAAATTATCTTTATACAATTGCCAGAAATAAATGTATTGATGAAAAAAAGAGGATGAGAAATATGGAAATTTCAATCGATCGTGTGATGAGTAAGATCGATTCAAACAACGATGATTGCGGTGAGGAAATAGAGTATTTGGATGCAAAGGCAGCAGTTGATAGATTACCTGATGATATACGAGAGATTATAGTACTGTATTTCTTTCTTGACAGAAAGCAGAAAGAAATTGCAGAAATATGTGGAATCGGGTTGCCTCTTGTAAAATATAGATTAAGAAAAGGGAAAGCAATGATAAAAGAGTTTTTGGAAGGTGAAGTATGAAAAATAAGAATTTTTCTGATAAAAAAATAGAACATCTGCTTAGAAATATTCCGCAGCAGATTACATCAGCTCCGTCAAAGGATGCTATAGACAGCACGGTTCTTAAAGCAAAAGAAATTATGATTGCTAAAGAGAAGACACGTCGTATTGATTTTGCTGAGTTCTTGATTATTCAGATGAAGATTATGCGTAAGAGATGGTGGATTCTTCAAGGGATACTATTGTTCTTGGCATGTGAATGGCTGACTGTTTCAGGTGATGTTGATTATATATATCGAGGATGGAGTATTTTGGCTGCGTTGTTTGTCATATTGATCATCCCTGAATTATGGGAAAATATGGAATGCAAATCAATGGAAATCGAGGAATCCTCATTATTTGATTTAAGAAAGGTATATGCGGCAAAACTTATAGCTTTTGGACTTGTGGATACGATTTTTCTAACATTCTTTTGTACTGCTGCAACGCAACTTCAAAATATTTTGTTTGTAGATATATTAAAACAATTTGTTTTCCCTGTTATGATTGCGGCTACTATATGCATAATAGCATTTTCGTGTAGCAAACCTTTTAATGAATTAGCAACTATGATTATATGTATTGTTGCTAATTCAATATGGATGTCTGTAGCACTTAATGAAGCGATTTATTCTAAAATAACACCATTGATATGGATGGGGCTATTTGCCGTTTGTATTTCTTTGATTATCTATAATGTGCGCAAGGTTCTAAATAAAAACAGTAAATATCGGGAGGAACAAATAAATGGATTTAATTTTGGATAGAGTAAGAAAAAGCTTCAGAGATGCGGTTGTTGTGGATGATGTTTCGATTAGAATGCAATCCGGACTATATGGCCTTTTAGGCTCAAATGGTGCCGGTAAAACGACTTTGATGAGAATGATTTGTACAATTCTGAAACCTACAGAAGGGGCTATTTACTATAAAGGTGCAGATATATTTGAAATGAATGAGAAATATAGAGATATTTTAGGATATTTACCACAGGAATTTGGCTTTTATCCGGAACTTACTGTAAAAGATTATCTTAAATATATTTCTGCGTTAAAAGGCCTCAGGCAAGCTATCTCAAAGAAACGTATTGATGAGTTGTTGGAACTTACGGGCATGCAAAAAGATTCATCAAAAAAAATGAAAGAATTATCGGGAGGAATGAAAAGACGAGTAGGCATTGCACAGTCACTTTTGAATGACCCTAAGATACTTGTATTGGATGAGCCTACAGCAGGACTTGATCCCATGGAAAGGATACGGTTTAGGAATCTCATAGGTCAACTGTCAAATGACAGAATTGTATTGTTGTCTACACATATTGTTTCTGATATTGAAGCCATAGCAAAAGAAGTATTTGTGATGAAGGAAGGGCGAATAATTGATCAAGGAACAATTGGCGAATTGTGTAGAAAACTTCCTTGTAAGGTATGGATATATCGTGAAAAAACAGAAGAAGCGGAGAGCTTTGTTTCCCGTTTCGTAAATCCTATTGGGGCGATCAAGACGGATGGAGAGTATACACAAGCACGTATTTTGGCAGAAGAAAGACCGGGAGAAAATGCAATATGTGTTGATACCACGCTTGAAGATGTCTTTTTATATCATTTTGGCGAGATTGGTGGTGATAGTAATGATTAGATGTGAATTCAGCAAATTATTCAGTAGGGGTATTAACAGGATTCTGTTGTTGGCATTGCTTATTATCGCAGTTGCATTTAGTTTCTTTTCAATATGGAGCGTTAAGTTTGTAGATAAGTATGGAAATGTCCATAATGGTTTATCGGCACCGAGGAAACTTACTGAAGTCAAGTTAAAATATAAAGGAGCGTTAACCTCTGATATTCTTGCAGAAATAATACAGAAAGATAAAAATCTTAATAAAAAGTATGGGAGTACAATTTCGGATTCTGTATATGCAGTAAATGAGCAGGAATACGGTGACATAAAAGATATGATTGTTAGTATTCTTTGCTACGATAAAGATTTTGATGAGTCGGTAATTAATGGATTGGATATTAACAAATCAAGGAATATATATTCTATAAGAGAAAAGAATATTGATCACATGATAAAAGAATATGGTGTTCGAGAAGCGAAGAGAAAATATCTGAAGAAGCAGTATCAAAAAGTGCGTAAGCCTTTTGAATACGCTCCGGCAGAATCGTGGAAAACCATGGGTTTATATGCGACAACATATTCGATGATATTGTTAATTGTAATATCCTTTTTCGCAGCAGGATTATTCTCAGAAGAATTCAGGCTTGGAGCAGATTCGATTTTCTTCAGCACCAAGATGGGTCGAAGCAGAGGAACGAAAATAAAGATAGCAACAGGTCTAATTATGGCAACTATAATTTATTGGGGAGCTATGCTCATAATGTCAATCATATCCTTTGGGGTTATGGGGATAAGCGGAGCATCTTCACCGATCCAAATAGAGGATAGCTATTGTATGTACGCATACACATTTGCACAAAAATATATGATAATACTGTTATCAGGTTATGTAGGAGTTATGCTTGCAGTAGTGATAACAATGCTAGTGTCGGCCAAAACCCATTCTCGGGTTTTGGCTATGTGCTTTCCATTATCACTGTTTATATTGTCGCCGTTTATTGGCAGAGTGCTTCCATTTAAAAAATTTTTCAATATTACACCGGATCAACTGATAAATGTGTATAACTGTATCAAGTTGCCACTTTTATATCAGTTTGGAGAAACAGTGGTAATGCAAATACCTATGTTGATGGCGATGTATTCTATTATTGCGATTATGATTATGCCGTTTATCTATAGGTCATTTAGCAAATATTATGATAAATAATGATTCTATACAATCAATACTCTATATATAAACACAGTATATGAAAAAACTGACGAAGGATCCGATGTGCATAGATCGGTGTTTACAGACTGCGTGCAATGCATGTCCCTACACAGTCGGAGACAACACAAGCAGAATTTCCTTCGTCAGTGTCTAGGTGGACTACACTGTCCTCCCCTCCGATTCTAACAATGACATCACCAAAAACCAGTGCTCTTTTACATCCTGTATCAATCGATAATTCTACTATTTGGTTTTGTTCTACACCAAAATCGGCAGCATCATCTTCTGAAAGATGGACATGACGTTGAGCGATAATACAACCATGATCTACTTCGATTTCTGTGCCGTCAGCAGAGACAATCTTGATTCCGGGTGTTCCGGCGAGATCTCCCGACATTCTTATTGGTGCATTTACTCCTATTAAACGAGCATCTGTAGCAGCAAGTTCAATCTGTGTTTCTTTTCTGGCAGGTCCAAGAATCGCTACTCTATCTATTGCTCTTTTAGGACCAACAAGGGTTACCCTTTCCTCTGCAACAAAACCACCGGCAATTTCCTTTTTTACTTTAAGCTCATATCCTTTTCCGAAAAGCCTCTCTATATCTTCTTGAGAGAGGTGTATGTGACGTGCGCTTACTTCCACACTTACGTTTAAAGTACTCATTCTGTTCCTCCTCTTCTATGCACATCGGAAAATTGATGTAATTTAAATAACTTGGGCTTCTGATGTTAAGGATAATGATTTTCTGAATTGATATCAAGAGCAAATTGAAATGGAAAAACCTTTTTATAAATGTAATTCAACTTTGAAGTTTTGAAATTTCAACATGTATGCTGTAATTTCTTAATTATAAAATTGATTGACATAGGTTAGAAAAACTAATAAAATACTTATAAAATAGAACATAGTTCTGATTAATAGAATAAGAACTGAACAGCTAGGAGAACGTATATGAAGTTGCTAATTATAAATCCTGGTGGGACAAGCACTAAAATTGCAGTTTATGAAGATGATAAAGAAATTTTAAAAAAAACAGTTATTCATTCTGCAGATGATTTGGGTATTTTTCCTCATGTATTTGATGAATATGAGTACAGAAAAAATCTAATCATCGAATCTGTTGAAGAGGCTGGCTTCTCACTAAAAGACCTTGGTTGTGTAGTAGGTAGAGGCGGATTAATGCGCCCTATCGAAGGTGGTACATATGCGGTAAACGACAAGATGATTGATGATCTTAGACAGGCTAAGTATGGTGAGCATGCATCTAACCTAGGAGCAGTTCTTGCAAAATCTATCGGTGATGAACTTGGAATTCCTTCGTTTGTTGTTGACCCCGTTTCCGTGGATGAAATGATGGATAAGGCGAGGATTGCGGGAATTAAAGAGTTAGAGAGACCGAGTTGGTTTCATGCATTGAATCACAAGGCAGTCTCTAGATTCGTTGCAAATAAACTGGGAAAGAAATACGAAGAATGTAATTTTATCGTTGCACACTTAGGCTCCGGTATTTCGATAGTTGCACATAACCACGGGAAGATGGTAGATGGTAGTGGCGGAAGAACGAACGGCCCGTTCTCCCCTGAGAGAAGTGGCGGACTTCCATCTTATCCGCTTATCAAGCTATGCTACTCTGGTGACTACACCTACGAGGAGATGGTTAAAAAAGTTAGTACATCTGGAGGTATTTATGATTATCTAGGTACTAAGGATCTTCTAGAAATCGAAAAGCGCATTGAGAACGGTGATACAGAAGCGAAGCTGATATACGATGCATTTGCATATTTTGTTGCAAGAGAGATAAGTTCTTACGTTCCGGCTTTCTCAGAGCCAATTGATAGAATTATCATCACTGGCGGAATCGCACATTCCGATTACATTACAGGCGAAGTGTCCAAGATGACGAAAGCAATCGCTCCTACAGAAGTAGTAGCAGGCGAGTTCGAGATGATAGCTTTGGCGTTAGGTGCACTCAGGGTGCTTAACGGCGAAGAGGATGTAAAGATATACTAACGTATATTGAAATGATTAATGAATAAGGGGAGGTTAAAAATGAAATTTTCTATTCGTATGGATCGTATAAAAGCATCCGGTATTCGTGCTGTTCAGAAAAGGATTGCAGGTAATGATAATATTATATCTTTTGCTGCAGGATTGCCTGATCCGGCACTATATCCTTTAGAGGATTTAAAAGCTGCCACGGATGAAATGATTGAAATGGAGGGAATTAGAGCCTTTTCATATGGACTTACAAAAGGTAATGGGGAGCTTCTTGAGCTTATCGTTGATAGAATGAATAAGAAAGAAAACGTAAAGTGCACAAAAGATAATATATGTGTGCTTAGTGGATCGCAGCAAGGTATTGGTCTTGCAGGGTTGATGTTTATCGATGAAGGTGATGTTGTAATTACAGAGAATCCAAGTTATCTGGGAGCCATTAACGCATTTAAACCTTATGGTGCTGAATTTGCAGGGGTTGATACTGATGATGACGGCATAGTTATTGAGCACCTGGAAGAAGTGCTTAATAACACACCTGAGGTGAAATTGATGTATGTAATCCCAAATTTTCAGAACCCAACTGGTAAGGCATGGACTCTGGAACGTAGACAGAGATTTATGGAAGTTGTTTCTAAACATGACGTGGTAGTAATCGAGGATAATCCTTACGGAGAAATAAGGTTTAGAAATGAACAATTACCTGATCTTAAGTCATTAGATAAAAAGGGGCAGGTAGTGTATCTAGGATCATTTTCAAAGATTCTAAGCCCGGGAATGCGTGTAGCTTGGATGTGTGCTGATCCAAAGGTTGCATCTATGGCAGAAGAACTAAAAGAAACTAATGATTTACAGAGCCCTGAGATTACACAGATGATAGTTGCATATTACATGAAGATGTTTGATTTAGAGGAACACATCAGGGAAATACAGGAGACATATAAGCACAGAGCTGATCTGATGCTTAAGATGATTGAGCGGCATTTCCCAAAAGAAATAAAATACACAAAACCGGACGGAGGAATGTTCTTGTGGCTAGAGCTTCCTGAAGGGCTTGACAGTGACAAAATTTTGGATGATGCAGTAAGTGCTGGAATCGCTTATATTCCAGGGGAATCGTTTTTTGCTCATGAAGGAGTTAAAAACACTGTTAGAATGAACTTTACTATGGTAAATGATGATCAAATTCGTGAGGGTATTAAAATTCTTGGAGAAGTATTTAAAAAATATATATAAAGTGGTTAGAGAAAAAATTCTATTTATTGAATTTGGAGGGATTTATGAAAAGTAAATTCAAGCTTGTCCTTACAATACTTGTAATGGGAGGATGTTGGTCCGTTGTATATCTAGTACCTTATCTACAATATACTTGGTATGATCCATTTAAAGAATTCATAGGTGGAACCAATACAAAGTTGGGGCTATTGATTACAATTTACGGATTTGGAAACGTTTTTGGAGCACCTGTCGGAGGGTGGCTATCGGATAGATTCAACTACAAGACAATTTATGTTTTGTCGGTATTTTTGAACGGCGTATTCGCTATTTTATTCCTTCTACATCCTACATACGGATTTGCAATTTTGATGTGGATAGGTTTTGCGTTTGCAAGCTTGTTCTTGAACTATCCGGCACATATCAAGATTATAAGAAATTTAGCTAGTGATGAAAATCAAGGGAAAATCTTTGGTTTTAATGAGACTTCGATTGGCCTGTTCAACATAATCATCAGCTCCGCAATGATGCTGGCGTTTACAAAGTTTGCAGTTAGTGTCGGAGGAATAAGAGCTGCCGTTATATGCAATGCAGTTATATCGTTTGTGCTCACTATACTTGCTTTCTTTGTTTTAGAGAGTCCCCCAAGGAAAGCTGTTAGTGAGAAACTGGCTGCTGAATCCAAGGAAAAATCAAACTTCTTTAAGGACTTTGGTTCTATAGCTAAGCAACCTGCGACATGGCTAGTTGCTATTAGTATTTTTGCAGTATATTCGTTTATGTCTACATTGACATATTTCACTCCATATTTTACTCAGGTGATGGATGTTACAGTGACGTTAACCGGATGGGCTGCCATTGCCAGACAGTATGGAATGCAGCTTGTAGGAGCACCTATAGGAGGAATTGCGACTGATAAGGTAAAGTCGCCGGCAAAGGTTTTGATACTAGTATATATTGTTGGAATCATAGGATTGGTATATATGCTAGTTCCTAAAACCAGCGTAACTGTAGCAACAGTGTTAGTGGTTACATTGGTACTGTCATTCTTCGTATATATCGGAAGAGGTGCATACTATGCAACACTTACAGAATCAGGAGTACCAAGAGCATTGAGTGCGTCTACAATAGGCGTTGCTGCTGCTGTAGGTTTCTCGCCCGACCTGTTCCAGTTTATGTTATTCGGGTACTGGATGGATAACTGTGGGAAAACAGCATTTACATATATGTTTGTATATCAGATTATAGTTTTAATTGCCGGCATATTTGCTTCAATTGGTATTCTTAAATTAAAGAAAAAGAATGCTCAAGCACATAATTCGAATGTGGAGACCCTATAGTATAAGGTTGTCTGATGCGACTTGGTGTTTTGGATACAAATCATATAAAATTCCATAATTGCGGCAGGACACCTGAATAAGAATAAAGGGAAGACATGGTGTTATAAATCAGTCTTCCCTTTATTTTGCAAAGATTTAGACTATTCAATTATGTTGGGTTGTTAAGAGATAATTTTGAATAGTGTTATATGATTTAAGATTGAATAGTGGATTGATAGCGGGTATATTAGCCTAAGCTAGATATGATTAACCGATACTAAAAGGGTGAAAAATAAACCTATTGTGTGATATCTTCTATGGCTTAAAGAGTGGTTACAGTCTTTGGTCTCCTGTTTTAACCCAGCCAGCGCGTTTAACAGCCTTGTGGAATAGTATAGTTAGAACTGCTGGTAGGACAACGGATATAAGTATTAGTCCAAGCCAATCCATAGAAGTGATACCTGCCTTTGCTCCCTTTGCGATATCAGCAACCCAACCGGAATAAACGCCCAAAGGACCAACAAGTCCACATGTACCCATACCACTTGCGATAGCAGGACCATTCATCTTGAGGTGGAATATGCAGGTTGCGATAGGACCTGTGATTGCAGAGGTGAGAGTAGGAGCTATCCAAATTTTAGGGTTTCTTACAATATTGCCCATCTGAAGCATCGATGTGCCTATTCCCTGTGATACTAGTCCGCCAACACCGTTATCTTCGTATGATGCAACTGCGAAACCAACCATCTGTGCGCAGCAACCAGCAAGAGCCGCGCCACCAGCAAGGCCTGTTAGACCGAGAGCTGCGCATATAGCTGCGGATGAAATAGGAAGAGTTAGTGCTATTCCAACAACGACTGCTACTATGATACCCATCAGTAGTGGCTGGAGTTCTGTAGCCCACATGATGATATCTCCCATCTTCATTGCTGCGTTGCCTAGTGCTGGAGCGATGAACCAGGATAAAGCAATTCCTATACCTATAGTTACACTGGGTGTAACTAATATGTCAATCTTTGTCTCCTTGGATATAGCCTTTCCGCATTCAGCAGCGATAATAGCTACAAATAGCACTGCTAGAGGACCACCGGCGCCTCCAAGTGCATTTGAAGCAAATCCGACAGTGATAAGTGAAAACAGAACTAGCGGCGGAGCAGCGAGCGCATATCCAATCGCGCATGCCATTGCAGGCCCTCCCATAGCCATCGCGAGTCCACCCACAGTGTATTTGATGCCACCGATAGTAGCTACTGTCTGCGACAAGGCAGTGATATGAAGTTGCACCCCTATGGTGTTGATGATTGTTCCGATAAGAAGCGAACAGAAAAGCCCTTGGGCCATGGCACCGAGGGCGTCAATTCCATATCTCTTTCCGGAGATGATTATGTCTTTGCGTTTTAGAAATGATGTGAAACTAGCCATTAAAAAGCCTCCTAACTATATACAGGTGTCATGACACCTGTATATACATTAAAAGAGGCTGTATAAAAAGTCAATATTAAATTAAAGAAAATGTTATCGGCTACTCCAAAAGTATGCTGTCGTTTGCCAAAAAATATTTTGTCATTTACTCGAAGAGTATCCCAATAGAACGGAGCTTTTCCTTGATCAGCTCAAGTGTAGCTTCATCTCGGCAAATAATCGCGTGCAGATGAATGCCATCCGTTAGCAGAGATAGCGGAGGCGCCTTGCTTTCGTTAACTCTATCTACAAACTCCCGTGCTTCAATCCTGTTAGATATGTGTAGATTGCCGACGAGCTCTCCATATATCGGATGATCCACTGTGACATCTAGCACTGTGCCGCCGCAGTCGACGATGGCATTCAACTCCTCTAGAATCTCAGCTCTATCGTGCTTACACGCAATCTGGTAGATTGATGCTGCTTCCTGATTCAGAGGCAACACGTATCCACGAGGTGTGGCTGTTATGTCATATCCCTCTGCTCTCAGTATTGCAATGTCGCCGACTACAATCTGCCTGCTTACACCGAACTCTCTTGCCAAAGCCGAAGCGCTTACAGGTGAACCTGCAGACTGCAATTTCTGTATTATCTTATCTTTGCGCTTATCCCTCTGCATGTCGAATTCTCCGTATTATTATCATACTAATACATGACTTATAGCCTGACAATATACACTAATAAATCACCTGTATATTATAGTATGTACTATTATTTATCTTTCTTCTCTTCTTCGCTGACCTTCTTCGCTCTGATTGCCTTTGTACGAATCTCCTCGCAGATTGCGTTTACAAACTCGCCCAGAAGTTTGCTGCCTTCGTCTCCTTCGAATCTCGAACGAACGGAAACAGTTTTATTCTCAGCTTCCTGCTGTCCAACGACTAGCATGTAAGGGAGCTTCTCCATCTGAGCCTTTCTGATCTTGTATCCGATTCGCTCAGAGCTGCTGTCGATTGTAACATCAACACCGTTTCTTCTTAGTTCAGCAAAGATTTCCTCTGAATAATCCTGATACTTATCGGAGATAGGAAGGATTCTAACCTGCTCTGCGCATAGCCAAGTAGGGAAGTTACCTGAATATTTTTCAATAAGCCAAGCGAGAGTTCTCTCGTAGCATCCGAGCGATGTACGGTGAATGATGTATGGACGCTTTTTCTCGCCATTCTTATCGATGTAGTACATATCGTATCTCTCGGCTAGGAACATGTCGAGCTGGATAGTGATCATTGTATCTTCCTTACCGTACACATTCTTTGCCTGAATGTCTAGCTTAGGCCCGTAGAATGCAGCTTCACCGGAAGCCTCCGTGTAATCGAGCCCAATCTCGTCAAGGATATCGCGCATTGCAGCTTCAACCTTATCCCATTCTTCGGCAGTGCCGAGGTACTTGCCAGGGTTTTCAGGATCCCACTTTGACATTCTATATGTAACCTCTCCCTCGAGTCCGAGAGTTGTGAGGCAGTGCTTAGCAAGCTTTACGCAGTTCTTGAACTCTTCGTCGACCTGCTCAGGTGTGCATACGAGATGACCCTCTGAAATCGTGAACTGACGAACTCTAGTAAGTCCGTGCATTTCACCGGAATCCTCGTTACGGAATAGAGTTGAAGTTTCGCCCATTCTGTAAGGGAGGTCTCTATAGCTGTGCTGCTTAGCCTTGTATACATAGTACTGGAACGGGCATGTCATAGGACGAAGTGCAAATGCATTTGCGTCAGCATCGTTCTCAATGAGGCTCAGGTCTTCTAGACCTCTGATCTCACGAGTTGCATCTTCTGCGTTGTTGAGATCGTCGAGGTTTTCGTAACCAAATACAAACATACCGTCCTTGTAGTGGTACCAGTGGTCTGAAATCTTGTAAAGAGTCGATTTCGCCATCAGCGGTGTTCTCGTTCTCACGTAACCCCATTCGTAATCCTCAAGGTCTTCAATCCAGCGCTGAAGCTTCTGGATCATCTTAGTTCCCTTAGGGAGGAATAGAGGAAGTCCCTGACCTATGATGTCTACTGTTGTAAATAACTCCATCTCGCGTCCGAGTTTGTTGTGGTCTCTGTTCTTGATGTCAGCTAGGTACTCGAGATACTCCTCTAAGTCAGATTTCTTGTTGAAGGCAGTACCGTAGATTCGAGTGAGCATCTTGTTGTGCTCATCACCTCTCCAGTAAGCACCGGAGCTTGAAGTTAGCTTGAACGCCTTAATCTGCTTAGTGCTCATCAGGTGCGGTCCTGCACAGAGTTCGATGAAATCTCCTTGCTGATAGAAAGAAATAATCTCGTCCTCCGGAAGGTCTTCGATGAGCTCAACCTTGTATGGCTCATTTCTCTCTTCAAATAGCTTTATAGCTTCATCTCTAGGAAGTGTAAAGCGAGTAATCTCGTCACCCTTCTTGATGATTTTCTTCATCTCTGCCTCTATCTTATCGAGATCCTCTCTAGTGAGAGCTGGCATGTCAAAGTCGTAGTAGAAACCGTTTTCGATTGAAGGACCAATTGTCATCTTAGAATCAGGATATAGATTCTTAACAGCCTCTGCGAGCACGTGAGAACATGTGTGTCTGTACGCATGCTTTCCCGCATCGGAATCAAATGTGAGAATGTTAACCTCAGCATCCTTATCCACAACAGTTCTGAGGTCACAGACCTCTCCATCAACTTCACCAACACAAGCAACTCTTGCGAGACCATCGCTTAGGTCTTTGGCGATGTCAATGATGGACATCGGTGAAGCGTATTCTTTTTTGCTACCGTCTTTTAGTGTAATAATCATAATAAGAACTCCTTTCATTAGCGGAAGGAATATAAAAAGCCCCTTCCGACAGTCAAATTGTCAGAAGGGACGCATACATTCGTATTCGTGGTTCCACCCATCTTCCGAAGCTATCTGCTCCGGCACTCTTTGAAGCTTTTAACGCGGCTAGGCGGGCAGGATTAGTGCCACTCGGAGGTGGTGTTCAGAGCGCCCTGTGCCGGAATGATCTCACCGTCCATTCCTCTCTCATAGCCTTAAAGCGAACCTACTGTCCTCGTCAACGTTTTAATAATAAGTTATACTACCACCGAGGGTATTAAATGTCAATGAATTTAGAGGTGCAATCTGTTATAATTTAGCGGCAAAGTCTGATATAATTCAAGGGCATAAACGCGAAAGCCCATAGTGAAATGGCAGGTGGAAGACTAATGAATCCATATGTAAAAGAATACGCCGAATTAATAAAGAATTACGAAGCAAAGCAAGGTAATCGAGAGTCGGTGTTTGCGTGTAAAAAGCAAAAGATAATTTGGAGGAAAGCTGTTTAATGAAGATATATCAATATTTTTTGATTGGGCTAAAAGAGACATGGGATAACAACTTCTTTAAAATAGTGGTATTTACCGTTGGAACCGTCATTCTTGTCTCGACGATACGCAAGCTGATGATGGTCAGCAGGAGCGGCGGAAAATTTTCAGAACCTATACATATCTCAAATGGGAATGTATACATTCATAGCGGTATTGTTCCTGGTAACCGAGTGATTCCTTTGAAGGAGCTCGAAGCGGTTGAGATACACTTTGTGTGCGGAAGGCGTCTAAATAGTCACAGATATTTTATAGAGTTTGTAAGAAAAAAGGGAGAAACAAGGGTATCATTATTGGAAATGATAAGGCCATTGAAGCGAGACTTACGCAGATTAAGAAACAGCTGAAGAAGAACAAAGTCAAGGTTCGTGAGATAAAGTAAGTGAAGGGAAATAGGTTAGTATCGTGGAAAACAAGAAAAAAGCGGTTCCTTGGAGAGAAGGAAAGGTCATATCGGTACGCCTTAGAGATGGGAGATACATCTTGGCGCAGATGGTAAAATCGCCATACATGGTTTTCTTCAATCTCTTTAGCGAGGATAACTCATGGGAAGGTGTGATTCTATCAAATGATAAGGTGTTGTTCTGTCATGCGGTTACGCGCCAGTGGAAGGCGCACAGTCCTATAGAGAGCATTAAAGGTGTAGAGCCGATTTCTGACTACGAGCTTCCAACCAGATGGGTTCATACAGAAGGCCTAGGTCACAGAAGTCGAGAAAGTATCGTCGACGGAGTAAAGCGAATGGTGGTAATACTCGGCACTCGACTAGCATTGGTTGAAAGAGATATGATAGATAATAGCAAGAACAATGCACCGTGCGGACTCTATCATACGGTGGTTAAGTCTGATTTAAAAGAAGCAGATTGGCCGATGGTTGAAAATATAGAAACTATGTCAGTCGAGATGTACCCGGGCTTGAATGAGCGGCTATACCTGTGTAGCCTTCTGGGGGAAAACGTAAATCCGGAGCTCGAGATTTACCTTGGAAGACCGATTCCGGAAGTATATAACACATATGTAAAGATAATGTGCGGAGACAAAATCCACGATTACTGTTAATACGACGAATTAAAATCAATACCTAGTTAAACCCCTTGAATCTGGAAGATGAAAAGGGGTATTATACTGGGTGCAGATTAATGGATTTAACCATGGTAAATCAAAATAAATCGAAGGAAAAGGGTGGACACAATGGGAAATAGAGAAATGAAAGTTAAAGTTAATATGCCGGTACTCCCCGAGAGATTAGGGGGATACACAGTTACAGCAAATAGGTTCGACGACATGTTCCTAAAGCTCTTCGACAAAGAGCCTTACGGAATCAACTCGGAGATTAACCTTATCGCCGGGGACGAGAGAACTAGCGTTGAAACCGTAAGCATAGATAGATGTGAGCGCTGTATGAGCATCAGCCTCAAGGTGGGATATCCAGAAGTATTTACTTCAGGTGAAGTGCTGAGTAGACTTGCTGAAGTGGTTGCTCCCTACAAGTGCGGTATCGAGAAGATAGCGTAGAAAGGCAGCAGAATCGGGTGAGCTGCTCGGAAGTTTATGAAAACAACGAAAATAGCATGTAAATAGCGATAAAATGGCTCAAACACTCGATAAATCACATGTAAACGTGATATAATCAATGGATTCGTGCATTTGCGAGAACAAAACGGTAATAGGAAGGATATACTAATGAAAGATATTGAGATCAGAGAACTCTTCCGAAACAGA
>ERZ773005.1131-NODE-1131-length-15166-cov-10.276752_pt1 | contig 15166 bp, 14 predicted proteins | sample MGYA00580666_ERZ773005 | MGnify/ENA primary metagenome ERZ773005 (study PRJEB29015, sample SAMEA2737999) | human oral metagenome | biome: human oral; feature: human-associated habitat; material: dental | place: China | collected 2061 ...
TCGTCGACGACGCGGTCCGCCTCCGCGCTGTGGCGGCCCTGCCTGGTGCCGATCACGGGCCCCATCCCGGCCGCCGAGAGGATGTCGAGGCGCACGGTCGGGCGCTGCAGCTGGAGGCGCGCGAACTGCATGGAGAGGGCGACCTCGCCGACGCAGCGATCCATGGGACGCCCGCCGAGGGTGACCCGCCCCCAGGTGGGGACGAGCAGGCCGGTGAGGACGCGCGAGAGCGTCGTCTTTCCCGATCCGTTGTCCCCGGTGATGAGCATGGCCTGGCCGGGGTCGAGGATGAGGGTGACGTCGTGGAGGACGGGTTTCTCCCAGGGGGTTCCAAGGTCGTAGGTGTGGGCGACGCGGTCGGCCCAGAGGTGTTCGGCGTTGATGAACGCCGGTGTGCTGGTGGGCGTCTCTCGGGGCGGTCGGGGGGTCGTGGGGGGCGCTGGTGCGCCTTCCTCCGACACCGCCTCGTCGCGCGGAGCCGGGCCCAGTAACGCGGGCCGCTCGTCGGAGAGGATGCGCCCGCGCTCGATCGTGATGACGCGGTCGGCCCGGTCGGCCTCGGCGGGGTCGTGGGTGATGTGGACGACCGCGATTCCCTGCTGGGGTAGGGATGAGAGGAGGTTGAGCATCTCGGAGCGCCCCGCCCGGTCGATCATGGCGGTGGATTCGTCGGAGATGAGCAGGCGGGGCGAGCGGGCGAGGGCCCCCGCGAGTGCGAGTCTTTGAAGCTGGCCACCGGAGAGGGAGCGCGGGTCGGCGTCGGCCAGGCCGGCCAGCCCGACCCGTTCGAGGAGGTCATCGAGGTCGAGGTCGCGCGTCTCCTGGTCGCTCATGCCCCAGGTGACGTCTTCGGCGACATTTTGTCCCAGGACGAGGAGCTCGGAGCGTTGGCCGACCAGCGCACTCCCACCGACGGCTCCGAGGCCGCCGCCTCCCGTGCGCGTCCCCTCGCCCGGTTCGGCCCCGGCGAGGAGCAGCGCGAGGGTGGACTTGCCCGAGCCGTTGTGTCCGACGATGACCGTGTATTCGGGACGTTCGAAGCTGATGGTGACGCCGCGCAGGGCGTGTTGCTGGGCCCCCGGGTAGGTGAAGCTCACGTCGTTCAGGGCGAGGGGAAGGGGGGAGGAGGGGGCGTCGTCGCCGACGGTGTTGGCGGCAGAGGCATTGGCGAGGGGGTCCCATCCGGTGTCGAGGGAGATGCGACGCAGGATGGCCACGAGGAGCCATCGGGCTGCGAGCACCAGGAAGGCAACGCCGACGAAGCGGGTGATGGGAATCCACACCCACCAGGCGTCGACGATCCACTGGCCGAGGATGTGCCCGGCGTCGACGATTGCACCGGAGTGGGGGATGCGGCCGATGAGCCAGAGGAGTCCGTCGAGCATCTTCTGGATGCTCTCGAGGCCGAGGGCACGCAGGTCGGCCAGGAGCCAGAAGGCCACGCCTGTTCCGATGCCCCAGACGAGGCCGAGGCCGGCTGCGACCGCGCCCACGCTCAGCCAGGAGGCTCGTTTCCGGTGCAGGAAGCCGATGATGAGGCCGACGAGCGCGGCCTGGAAGCATCGTCCGGCCGTGGCGAATCCTCCGACGGCGATGGCAAGGAGCACCGTGGAGGCGAATGCGGCCGCTGAGGCACGTGGCCGCAGCTTGAGGGACACCATGGCGAGGGGGACCGCGGTAGCGACCTGGAACAAGAGCTGAAAGACGGGGGTCACTGCGGCGATCAGGCCGAAGGTGACGGCGAGTCCGGAGAGCGCGCCGGCGGTCGCTACCTCGACGGGCGTGAGGAGGCGGGCGTCGCGCGCGGTGAAGCTCATGCCCCTAGTGTCCCAGGCCCCGCCCCGATCTGCGAGCGCCGTGCCGGGCACCGATCATAGAGTTTCACGCGCACCCCTAGTTGGCACCCCACGGGACAGGGAACGTTGAGGACATGAATCGCTGCACGAGCTTCAATCAGTGTTACAATCCCATTTATCTCGGTAGGAAGGGATGAACGATGGCTCAGCGTGTGGAAGCATGCCTGACGTTCAAGGCGTCCGAGGCTTTCTCGCTCTTTGTTACTTTCCGCAGCAATTTGCTCACGCTGGCGGAACGTGAGTTTTTCACCCGCGGGGTCCGGCACGTCGCCGCCTACATCACGGATGACCCGCTTGAGGCGTGGGCCGGTTTCCAACGGGTGGACGTGTTCGTTGAGCTTGAGTGCGACTCGTGGGCGAAGGCTGAGGAAGTCGCGCGTGACCTCCTCAAGGAGAGCGCAACACTGTCCCATGTCACCCTAACGGAGGATAGTGACCACAGAGTGAACCTCAGCCAATCTGAGCTCGCCGAGAATTCTTCCATGTTCGCAGGAGCATGACAGCCGTGCGGTACCGACGCGTTGAAGAAGGTATCGCAAGAGCTGTTCGCCGGGCTGTTCACTACGCCCCCGAGATTCTCAACCCGCTGAGTGCCGCTCTGATCGGTGCCTCTGGTTTCGTCAACGGGCACAACCGATGGATGCTCCTTATTTTGGGGGCTTCTTGTCTCCTGGTCGGAACGATTCTCGGCAGGAAGCGCGATCACGATAATGAGCGTGAGATCTCAGAACACCAAGAGACGTTGGCTCGACTTGAGTCCGACAAGCAGCGGGAGCGGGATAAGGTTGCCCAGCTCGAGGCGGACAATCAGAGGGAACGCAACGCGATGCGCCGAGTTCTCGAACGCCTTGCTCTGGATCTGTGCCACGAGCTGTCACTGTGGGATGAGTCAACTCGCGTGACAATATATGGCCACATTGACGACGGTAGCACCTCCGGCTTTCTTCCCCTCGCAAGATGCTCATGCAACCCGCGATTCGAGAAGCTTGGGAGGAGCTTCTACAAGGATTCGGAGGTCGGGTACCTGCGGGTCGCGTGGGAGGATGGACACGTCCAGCGCATCTTCCGCTCAACAAGCGGCGCTCGGGAGAATCTATGGAAACCCAGCACCGATAGGTTCGGCGACACGAGGCCCCCTCCTCTCACCCAGGAGGAGGCCGAGGCCCTTGAACTGACCATGGAGCCCCGAAGCGTCATCGGTATACGGCTCGACGCAGACCAAGGGGCAGAGAAACACGGCGTCATCCTCTTCGAGTCGATGACTCTGAACAAGCTCAGTAATCAACAGCTGAACAACCTGTTGGACGCGCCCCAGGTGCGATCCCTGAGAATCGTCATGAATGCTGTTTCCGCACTGTTCCGCTCCATTACAATTGCCCAGGCCACCGAAGAAGCCGAGGAGTTCAAGGCGCTTCTACGCCCCGTTCAGTTCGCCGAAGGGAATATGGACGCTGGGCGCTAGGTGCGATGTCGTGTCGATGTTGCGGCGCTGGTCGTCGAAGAAGATGTGCGGCTCCAAGACGGCCAGAATCGGGCCCTTATCGACACCGCCGAGGAAGAAGGCGTCGTTGACGCGCAAGCCCCACTGGTGGATCGAGTTGATGGTGCGCTCGTGGGCGGGGGCGCTGCGCGCCGTCACGACCGCGACGCGGACCCTTCGCTGGTAGCCTTCCGGATCGGCGTCGTGCTTGGCGTCCTCAATGCGTTGGATGTGGTTGATCTTTTCCAGGAAGGCCGCCAGTGGGCCCCTGGGCAGAGGCACGTCGGCCAGAGCACTTTCGTTCTCCTGGTACGCCTCCAACGTTCCCTCCTGATAGAATCTCTCGGCCGAGTCGTCGGCCAGAACGCCGTCGAAGTCGAAGGCGATGCGCAGGTCGGTGCCTCCGTCGTCCGCCACCGCGCGCCCCACGACATGTCCCGCCGCGAAGCCCAGGCCGATCGCCTCGCGGACGTCGTCCTCGTTGGCCGAGAGGAACAGGGACATGCGCAGCGGCTCCATGAAGCGGTAGGGGGAGCGGCCCTGCATGAAGATCGCGCGCGTGATGTCCAGCCCGTGGTGCTGAACCGAGCGCATGACGCGCATTCCCGTCTCGGGGTCGTTGCGCGACAGGATGACCACCTCGACCAGGCGCTCGTCCTCGGAGAGGTCATTGAGGTCCAGGAGGCGCCGAATAAAGGGGAAGGCGACCCCCGGTTCTAGGACCTCATCGAGGTTCTCGCGCTGATACGCGCGGTACTTCTCCTCGCCCTCATTACGGAATACGGCGTCCGACTTCGACAGGTCGAAGAGGGCGCTGGAGGCAACACCAACGACGAGGGCGCGCTCCAGATCCAGTTTCCCGGGCATTGCGTCCTTCCTTCCGCTCGCGGGCCTCTTGTCCTTGAGATAAGGGTATAGGCGCCCGCGCACACCTGGGGCTTCGCGGCAACCGGGTCCTGCCGCGCGAGGCTCTAACCCTCCTCGTCGAGAGGAAGAGCGGCAGGCACGGGGGTGTCGAGGGCGCGGATGTGGGGGATCGCGTACATGACGACACCGACGACGCAGAAGAAGATTCCCGCGGCGGTGAAGAGGACGGGGCCTCCCATCTTCTCGGCGAAGGCGCCGCCCAGGACGATGCCGACGGGCATCGAGAGCCCGAGCATGAGCTGGAAGAACCCGAGCGCGCGACCGACCTTGTCCTCCCCGACGTGCCTCTGGATGAGGGTCATGAGGGGGGCGTGGAACCACGCCAGGAAGATGCATCCGAAGCCCATGAGGGCGACGAAAGCCCAGAAGCCGCCGCGCGGGAGCAGACCGACGGCGGCGAAGGGAAGGCCGACGACGACGGTCGTGGCGCTGATGAGCAGGGCGAGGCGCTTGCCCCCGCCCCAGGCCATCATGATGAGTGCGCCGAGGAGCATGCAGGTGCCCGTGATCGCCTCGGCGACGGACACCATTGCCCCGTCGGCTCCGAAGTACTGCTGCGCCATCAGCGGGTAGACCGCCGCGAGCGCTTCGAACACCATCATGCCGGCCGTGAGGGCGACGATGAGGTAGACGAGGCCCGAGTTGGCGCTCAGCGCGCGCCAGCCCTCGCGGATCTGCCCCATGATGGTTGGGGGCATCTCGGCCTCGACGGAGGGAATCCTCGCAAGTGCCAGTCCGGCGACCGCCAGGAGCGCCCCCACAAACTCCAGGCCGAGGGTGTAGGGAAGCCCGAAGGCGGTGTAGAGGGCGATGCCGATGGCGGGGGAACCGATGTTGGCGATGGATCCGATGGCCTGGTCGAGGGTGTTGACGCGCATGAGGTGTTTCTCGGGGACCAGCATCGGCATGGCCGCGCTCATCGCCGGGAAGTGGAATGCCTGGAAGCAGCTGCGCAGCGCGGCGAAGAGGCAGATGAGGGCGAAGCTTCCGTGCCCCAGCCATGCCAGCGCCCCCAGCGCGAGCGACATTCCACCCGCACCCAGGTCGGAGATGATCATGACGGTGCGCCGGTTGTAGCGGTCGGCGGCGACGCCGCCCAGCGGGGCCAGGAGCCCGAGGGGAAGCTGGGAGAGGGCCATGACGATGGCGAGCTTGAGGGCCGAGCCCTCGGTCGTGGTGACGTGCCAGATGATCGCCCACCCCGACGCGCCGCTGGTGATGATGGAAAACGCCTGGCCGCTCCAGATCAAAGCGACCACTGCCCACCAGTTCGGTGCGAGGCTACGTCCGGAGGCGCTGACGAGCGCGGGCGACGAGGTGTCTGGAGTCACTCACACGAGGGTAGCGGGGCGTTTCCTGCCAGTCAACGGGCCGAGCGATCCGACCGCCGAGCCGACACGACCGGGGCCGGATATCACACCGCGTCATAATGTCGCGATCACTCTTATGAGGTTCACCTAATGTTGTGTAGCATCTCCCTCGTATTCCCCGAGACACGAGAGGGCACAATGAAGACACGCCTCGCTACACTGACAACTCTCCTGGCCGCAGCCGCGCTGGCCCTCTCCGCCTGCGCGGGCGCCGGGGGAAGCGCTCAGTCCAACGCAACCACCCAGGAGACGGGAGCCTCGGCAACCCGCACGATCACGGACCACGGAGGCAACGAGGTCACCCTGCCCGAGAAGGTCACTCGCGTCGCCATCGACCAGATCCCCATCGAATCCACCTACCTGGCCTACTTCGACGGCAAGGCCCCCTACCTGGTGGGCATGAGCGCCGCACGAGTCAAGGCCATGAGCCAGACGATCGCCGCCGAGATGGCTCCCGAAATGATGCAGGTGGACACCAGCTACTACGACAAGGGCGAGCTCAACGCCGAGGCCCTGCTCAACCTCAACGTTGACGTCGTGTTGTACAACGCGTTCAACAAGGAGCACGGCGAGATGTTCCGCAAGGCCGGGATTCCCGCCGTCGGCTTCACGACGATGGGCAACCCCTCCGACACCTACACGCAGTGGATGGAGCTCCTCGAGGACGTCTTCAACCAGGACGGCCACATGGCCGACAAGATTGCTCTGGGTCAGAACCTAATTGCCGACGCCCGCGCGCGCACCGCCAAGGTCCCCGAGGACCAGAGGGTCTCGACGATGGTTCTCATGGGCGCGGCCGACGGTCAGCTCGCGGTCGCCGGCGGCAAGGACGGCTGGTTCACCAACGAATGGGCCGACTCGCTGAACTACGTCAACGTCTCGCGCGACACCGACACCTCGCACACGCCCGTCACCTTCGAGCAGGTCCTCACGTGGGATCCCCAGGTCCTCCTCGTCACCGGAAAGGGCATGTCGAACATGACGGCGAACTCCGTCCTGACCAACTCGGTCGAAGGCGTTGACCTCTCCACCCTGTCCTCGGTCAAGAGCGGCCGCGTCTACTCCACCGGGCTGGGGATGTGGAATTGGTTCACTCCCAACCCGGATGCCCCGATCGTCGCGAACTGGATCGGAGCCTCGCTATACCCCGACCAGTTCTCCGACGTGGACCTCGTGACCATCACGAAGGACTACTACCAGAAGATGTATAACTTCACGCTCACGGACGAGCAGGCCCGACGAATCGTCAACCCCGACGCCTCCTGACGCTGGGCCCCGGCCTCGCTCAATCGACGAGGCCGGGGCTCCGTCACGCGTGTAGCTCCCGGCTCGCCGGGGAGAGGACACCATGAAGTCACTGCTGACCAGGAACGGGAGGCTGCGCGTGTGGGTGATCCCCACCCTGGTCGCCCTGATCGTGGCCTGCGCCGCCGCGGCGATGCTGATCGGGCGATTCTCCGTCTCGCTGGAAGACGTGATCGCCGCCCTGCGGGCGCGCTTCGCGGGCGGTCCCGCAGTGTCCCCGCGCGTCAACTCCGTCGTCTTCGACCTGCGCGCCCCCCGCATCATCGTGGCGATCCTCATCGGCGGGGGGCTGTCGGTGGCCGGGGCGTCGTTTCAGTCGCTCTTCTCCAATCCCCTGGCGACCCCGGACACGCTGGGGGTTGCGGCCGGAACCTGCGTCGGAGCCGTGATCGCGCTGCTGCTCGACTGGAACCTCATCGGCGTGCAGGCCGCCGCCCTGGGGGCAGGCCTGGCGACGATGACCTTCACGACGGCGATCTCCCGCACCCGGACGGGGTCGTTCAACGTCATCACGCTGGTGTTGGGCGGCGTCATCGTCTCGGCCCTCGCGAACGCCGTCCTGTCGCTGCTCAAGCTGACGGCCGACCCGACCAGCCAGCTCCCGGAGATCACCTACTGGCTCATGGGGTCCCTGGCGGCGGTCACCTACCGCCAGATCGCGCTCGGGGCACCCTTCATCATCGGGGGCATCGTCGTCATCGTGGCGTTGCGCTGGCAGCTCAACATTCTGTCCCTGTCCGAGGACGAGGCCCGCACCGCCGGCGTGAACGTCTCCCTGATGCGGGCGGTCCTGATTGTCGCGTCAACGGTCATCACCGCCTCGGTGATATCGATGTGCGGCCAGGTCGGGTGGGTGGGCCTGCTGGTGCCGCACTGCGCGCGCATGCTGTGCGGACAGAACAACCGCGCAGTCATTCCGGTGTCGGCTCTGCTGGGGTCTGCCCTGATGATCGTCATCGACACTCTGGCCCGTTCCCTGTCGGCCTCGGAGATTCCGATTTCGATCCTCACGGCCATCATCGGGGCGCCCTTCTTTATCGTGCTGTTACGTCGGACGGGAGGGGCGCGATGATCAGCGTTGAGGGCGCGACCTTCACCTATCCGGGCGCGCCGGCCCCGATCCTGCGCGACGTCAGCTTCACGGTTCCGGAGAGCTCCCTGCTGGCGGTCCTGGGGCCGAACGGGGCGGGGAAGACCACGCTGCTGCGCACGATGATCGGCCTGCAAAAGTGGGATCGGGGGCGCACCCTCGTTGACGGCACGGACATTTGCGCGATGTCGACGCGAGCGCTCGGGCGAATCCTGTCCTACGTTCCCCAGGCGCGTCACGCGTCCAACGTTGCCCTGACCGGCCTCGAGATGGTCATGGTCGGGCGCGCTCCCCACATGCGCACGCTCGCCCAACCGGGACCCCGCGAGGAGGCGATGGCCCGGGATGTTCTGGAGGAGGTCGGTGCCTCGCACCTGGCGGGGATGCCGTGCGCGACCATGTCGGGCGGGCAGTTCCAGATGATCCTGATTGCCCGCGCGCTCGTCGCTAACCCGCGCGTCCTCGTGCTGGACGAGCCCGAGACCGGCCTGGACTTCCGCAATCAGCTGATCGTCCTCGGTCTCCTGGAGCGCCTCGTGAAGGATCGGGGGCTGGCGGTCATCATGAACACCCACTACCCCGCTCACGCCCTGCGGGTCGCGGACCAGGTGGCGCTTTTCTCGGCCAGTCACGAGGCCGTGGTTGGGTCCGCTCACTCCGTGATGCACGAGGACACCCTGGCCGCCGTGTTCGGCGTGGACGTGGCGATCGGCAGCCTTCCCTTCGAGGGGGAGGACGTGCGGGCCATCGTGCCGGTGCGCCTATCCGACGCGGGCGCGCGGCCCGCGGACCAGTCGCCCCGGTAGCAATTTGTGCAGGTCAGCGACATTTTTCTTCCGAGTGCGGTACCGTATTGGGGTGGTTGCGCGCACTGCGCGAAAGGCGCGTGAGAGGCGCCGATCGCTTGGTAGCGAGATCACGTCGGCCCCGCAGGCGGGTCCGATCGGTGCCCCGCCAGCGGGGCGAACACGAAGGAGGTCCCATGACTACCGGGACCGTCAAATGGTTCAACGACGCCAAAGGTTTCGGCTTCATCACCCCCGATGACCGCTCCGTTGACGTCTTCGTGCACTATTCGAACATCGTCGGCCAATCTGGGCGCCGCACTCTCATGGAGGGCGAGAGGGTCGAGTACGAGGCGATCGAGGGGCCGAAGGGTCCCCAAGCCACGGATGTTGCACGAGCTGAGTGACATCGTGTGCCCGGGTGGTTCATCCACTCGGGCACACCTGTACGACGCGAGGCGATCCGCCCCATCGGGCGACACGGTATTCCCTTGCGATAGCGGTCTTTTACCTTTTCTTTATTCAACAACTGTGCAGTGTCTTACAAGGCGCCTTGCGGCTATGGACCGCGATGGCGACACGCCGTAGAATAGGTACTGCACCAACGGGGGCGACGCAGGTCGGCCCCGTTTTTTGATGCCGTCCCCTGGGCGGCGCGGGCCGACCGGCCCACACAACACGCTGGCGTGCGGGGCGCGCTTCGCGCATCCGCGCGAAGACACTCTGAAGGAGAACCCCATGGATCACATCGTCAAGGCCGAGACCGCCCCCACCATGAGCCAGGCCACCACCTCGGCTTCCGTTTTCGTCGCCCTCGTCGTCCTCCTCGCCGCCCTCGGCGTGGTCGCCGCCCTGCAGGTCGCCTCCGTGTCCTCGATGGTCCTGGCCGTCGTCGTCGCCCTGACCGCCCTGATCGTCTCCCCCGCGATCATTTCGATCGCTCGCACGCGCGCCTGAGACACTGCGGGGCGCGTGAGTATCGCGCGCCCCTCCCCCGCCAGCGTGACACCGCCGAGGTGTCGCGCTTTTTCTTTGCCTTCTTGAGGCTTCGCGACCTCATATCTGCACCGCTCACCACCGCCCCCATAAGGACATTTGCACAATATGGCGTCTCCCACTAAAGTTCGTCTGTTAACCCCGACATCAAGGAGGATGCGATGAGCGGCTTCACAATGAACACGGAGAAGCTGGAGCAGGCGTCGAGCGACATGAGCCAGCTATCCGAGGGAATATCGGAGCTGGGACTCACCAAGTGCGAGGACTCCTTCGACTGCGGCGATCGCGCCGTGGAGGAGGCGCTGTCATACTTCGCTACCATGTACAACAAGCGCGGTCAGACCACGCGGGAGTGGCTCAACAGCAGTGCCAGCGGTCTGCACATCACCGCGTACGCGACAGAGGACACCGACGACGAGGCGGCGACGGTCTTTGCGGCGCTTCGCTCCAAGCTGTAGAAACGAGGGAATCATGGCGGTAGGGTTTTCGCAGCGCTTTCCGGCTGTGACGGGGGATCTGGGCTCGATCTGGTCGTGTCAGAACGAGATCAGGAATCGCTCGCGCCAGATCGGGGAGCTGTACACCGGCGTCAACACAGTCATCGGCAGGTGCGACGAGTGGACGGGGCTGGCCAGGGACGCCTTCGTCACCAGCGCGGACGCCGAGAAACGCGAGATCGGCATCTGGGAGGACGGGACCCTTCAGGCGGCGAACGCGCTGAAGAGCTACTACTTCACGCTCGAGTGGGTCATCGGCTCGGTCAACGGCATTCGGGCGCGGGCAGACGAGCTGTGGGCGCAGTACCAGGCGATGACCCCCGCCGACCGGGCAACGCAGGAGGCCGCCATCGAGGAGGAACTGTCCTACCTGCAGGGACGCTACGACGAGGCGAAGATGACTTTGTCGGAGGAGGCACTGAACACCGGGGCCTCACTCAGGGAGGCCCTGTACTTCACGCCCGAGGACATCCACAAGGAAGATGGCGCAGCCAGGTACGTCGACTACGGGGATACACGTTCCCTGACTCAGCAAGAGCTCGCAGACATGCTCGCGCGACTAAGCGACCCATCGTCTTCCCTCTTCGATATCGATCAGGGTCGCATCGGCGACTGCCACCTGCTGGCCTCCCTCAACGCCTACAACCAGACCGAGGCGGGACGCAGGTATCTGGCGAGCCTCATCACCCCGCACTACGGTGCCGACGGTAAGGTGGACGGGTTCTACGTGGACTTCCCCGGATTCGACAGAAACCACAAGCGCGTGTTCGTCCAGGACGTACTGGAGCATGGCGACACCGCCGGGAAGAGCCGCAACGCTGACCTCGGTTCCATCTTCGAAAAGGCCTTCGTCCAGTCGCACATGGGTGGAACGCGCGGGAAGATTCCCACCTGGGGAGCCTCCGGGAGCCTGTCGGCCTTGACCATGGGGGACATCTCCGGCAAAGCGACGTATCCGACCGTCAATCTTGGTATCAACCGAGAAAGCCTGAAGACAGCAGCCATTGACGCAGTCACGACAGGTAGGCCCGTTGTCGCCGAGTCCAGCCCATTTGCCGGAGACGCGCAGGTCACCGCTAACGGCAGCCGAGAGGATATTACGATCGCTTCCAGCCACGTCTACACGGTGGCCGCAGCAGATGAGAACGGCGTGACCCTCATCAACCCTTGGGGACACAACGATCGCAGCGGTAACAGTGGCAGCAGAACGGGAGCGACCTTCACGATGAGCTGGGATGAGTTCTACGCCAACTTCGGCGACGTCACGGTGGGGCAGATCCCATGACCGTCAACCCTCCGCGCAAGCGCGCCGTCGCCGGCATCCTCGCGCTGGTCTTCGCCGTGGCCTGGACCTACGCCCACATCGCCTACGCCTGGCCCTGGAAAGAACGTTCCACGGGCAACGCCTGCACCGGCAAGTACTACCTCACCCCATACGACAAGCAACGATCCTTTTCCTTAGGAACCCTCGCCGATGGCCGTGCGATCTACATGGGCAGCAGGGGAGAAGTCTCCATGGGACACGACGTTGCTTCGTTCGGGCTGTCCGTAAGCACCGACACTGACAGCACCGATCCGCTCGCCCATGCCAAGAATCTGCATCGAGGTGACAGCACCACCGTCGAAGGGGTGGGAACCTTCACCCTCAAGGAAGCCCACTCCGACATCGTCTGGTTCACCCCCAACCCAGGAAAAGCAACATTCTGCTTCGACCCAGACCCCACCTTCACCATCTACGACTACGCACAACAAGGCCACTAACAGCAGCCACACACCTCAGACGCGCACCCGGCGCGCATACGTTTTTTCTCACGTGTAGACCGCGGCGCGTATCGGCTGGGCATCCACGGACGGAGTATCCGTAAACTGGAGGAATGAGCCCCCAGAAGAACGAACCACGCGCGCTCGCCCTCGGCATTTCCTGCTACGTGATCTGGGGCTTCTTCCCCCTCTACTTCTCTCGGCTCGCCCCCGCGGGCGCCGTCGAGGTGATCGTCCACCGGGCCGTGTGGGGCCTCGTCTTCTGCCTGGCGGCCCTGGCCGTCACGGGCTCCCTGGGGAAGGTGCGCGCGCTGATTGCCGACCGGGGTGCCCTGTGGCGCCTCGCGGTCGCCGGCGCGCTCGTCGTCGTCAACTGGTCGGTGTACGTGTACGCGGTCCTCGCCGGCCACACGACGGACGCGGCGATCGGCTACTTCATCAACCCCCTCGTCACTATCGCGCTGGGCCTCGTCGTGTTGCGCGAGCGCATCACCCCCATCCAGAAGATCGCGCTCGGCCTGGGCGCCCTAGCGGTCCTCATCCTCGTCGTCGGCCAGCGCTCGGTCCCGATCACGTCCCTCACGCTCGCCCTCACCTTCGGCCTGTACTCCCTGGTGAAGAAGGACGTGGCCGCGCGCGTCGACCCGCTGGCCGGGATGGCGATCGAAACCGCCGCCGTTTCGCCCTTCCTGCTGGCCTACTACGCGTACCTCGCGGCCACGTCCTCCACGTCCTTCCATGCGCTGGCCTCCACCACCGAGGCCGGGGTGTCGTGGGGTGCACACCTGGCCCTCCTGGTGGGCGCGGGGGCGCTGACGATGATTCCCCTCATCATGTTTGCCTCGGCGGCGAGAGGCCTGACCCTGGGGACGATGGGTTTCCTGCAGTACCTGGGCCCGACCCTGCAGCTCCTCGTCGCCGTCTTCATCTTCCACGAGTCTGTACCTATGATTCGGTGGATTGCGATGGGCATCGTGTGGGTGGCGCTGGCGTGCCTGAGCGCCGACTGGGCGCTGACCTCCATTCGGACCAGGCGCCTGGCGCGCACCGTCCGCGACGCCTAGGCCGCCCTATTCTCCGCCGGGCTCGGGGCGTCCCGTGTAGTTGACGAAGCGCGCCATGTCGCCCTGGAAGAGGGCCGTCACGGTTGCCGTCGCGCCCGCCCGGTGCTTGGCGACGATGATGTCGGCCTCGCCGGGGCGGTCTTCCTTGTCGTAGTAGTCGGGGCGGTGCAGCAGGATGATGATGTCGGCGTCCTGCTCAAGCGACCCGGATTCGCGCAGGTCGCTCATCATGGGCTTGCGATCGGTGCGGCCCTCGGAGTTACGGTTCAGCTGGGCGACCGCGATCACCGGGATGTCCAGGTCCTTGGCCAGGAGCTTGAGGTTTCGCGACATGGCGGAGACTTCCTGCTGGCGGGATTCCACCTGGCGTCCGCTCGTCATCAGCTGCAGGTAGTCGACGACGACAAGGCCGAGGTTCTCCTGCTGCTTCAAGCGCCTGCACTTGGAGCGGATCTCCGAGATCGTGATGTTCGCCGAATCGTCAACGTACAGGGGCGCCTCGCTCATGCGCGAGGTGGTCTCGGCCACCTTGCGCCAGTCCACGTCGCTCATCTTGCCGGCCTGCATTTTGGACAGGCGCACGCCGGACTCGGCCGAGAGCATGCGCATCGCGATCTCCTGGTTGCTCATCTCCAGGGAGAAGATGAGCGAGGTGATCCCGTGCTTCATGGACGCCGAGCGGCAAAAGTCCAGGGCGAGCGTCGATTTGCCCATGGCGGGGCGGGCGGCGACGATGATCATCTGTCCGCCGTGCAGGCCCTGGGTGAGCTCGTCGAGGTCGGTGAAGCCCGTGGGAACACCGTTGAGCTTGCCCTGGTTCTTTTCGATGTCCTCCAGGGCGTTGAGGATGTCCGAGCTCATCTGCGTCATGGACACGTAGTCGCTTCTCTCGCGCCCGTCGGAGACCGCGTACACCTCGGCCTGAGCCTGGTCGACGATCTCGTCGACGTCGCCCCCGGCGTCCGCGTACCCGAGCTGGACGACGCGCGTGCCCGCGGTGACGAGGCGGCGCATGATCGCTCGCTCGCGCACGATCCGGGCGTAGTAGGCGGCGTTTGCCGCGGTGGGGACCGAGGCGATGAGGCTGTGCAGGTAGGCCGCTCCCCCGACCTTGGAGAGCATGCCTGCGCGCTTGAGTTCACCGGCGACCGTGATCGCGTCCGCGGGTTCGGCGCGGCCGTTCAGTTCGACGATCGTGTCGAAGATCGTCTCGTGGCTGGGCTGGTAGAAGTCCTGTCCGCGCAGCATCTCGGACACCACGTTGGCGGCCTCGGTCGTCAGCATCATCGAGCCGAGGACGCTCATTTCCGCGTCGATGTCCTGCGGGGGGACGCGGTCGAACTGGTCGTCGGACATGTGATCCTCTCGGTGTCGGCTCCCGGGGACGAGGCCGGGGAAGGGCCGCGAGCGCGAGCGCGGTCCTGTGGATAGAGACCCTCCAGGCGAAGACTAACGCGTTGTAGGAGATTGCGCGACCGCCGATGTGCACCGGCATGTGCACAGATTGTGGATAACCTGTGCGCAACACCGAAGCGGCCTGTGCACAGCACCAAATGACGAATCTGCCAGCACAGATATGCTCATCACACTCACATCGTTGTCATTCATTGAGCCGTCTAGAATTTCCGAGTGCGCGGCTTTCCACAGGCCTGTGCACATGTTGTGGAAAAGAAACGGAGCATGTAATGGCGAGCACCCGCGAGTCCCCCGACCCGCAGCATCCGTCGGACCCCGGGCAGGCCGAGGCCTCGTCGATCCCGCGCATCACCACGCGAAGGATTCTCTCCCTGGCTCTTCCCGCCCTGGGCGCCCTCATCGCCGAACCGCTCTTCACCGTCATCGATTCGACGATGGTGGGCCACCTGGGCACGCCAGAACTGGCGGGGCTGGGCATCGCCTCGACCGTGCTCAACACCGCCGTCGGCCTCTTCGTCTTTCTCGCGTACTCGACGACCTCCCTGGCAGGGAGGCATCTGGGTGCTGGCAGGCGCGATCGTGCCATCCGTTCCGGGGTCGAGGCCATGTGGCTCGCCGG
>ERZ773005.1134-NODE-1134-length-15098-cov-43.909260_pt1 | contig 15098 bp, 12 predicted proteins | sample MGYA00580666_ERZ773005 | MGnify/ENA primary metagenome ERZ773005 (study PRJEB29015, sample SAMEA2737999) | human oral metagenome | biome: human oral; feature: human-associated habitat; material: dental | place: China | collected 2061 ...
CGAAGGCACCATCACCACCACCGAAACCTCCACCCCCTACGACCTCGTACGCATCATCACCTACCTCACCGACGACGCCGAAGAAGCCCAAGGACACTAACTCAGCCCTCCCGTGTCGACCGTGGCCGTCTCGGCAACAGGGGAACCCGGGGAGCGTCGCCTCCGGAGTAGCGTTGCCCGCCGTGATTCCAGTGGGGAGCCGGCCGATATCGTTCGCGGCACAGCGCGCAGGCTCGGCCTGCGCACCGGCGAACTCGCCGGTGCAGAGCTCCACGACCTCGCCGTCGCGCACCACGGCGACCTCCAGTAGGTCCGTTCATAGCGGGATGCTGGCCCGCCCCCTGACGCCGAGATGCTTCCACGGGCTGCGGAGGATCCGGGCGACGTAGCGCCCCGGCTCTGACCAGGCGGTCCGAACCGGGGAACCACCGGAGGCCCACTTGTCATGGCGGCAGACGGCACCGGGCGCATCGACGATCCAGCCGGCGGAAGGAATGGATTCGGACGGTTCCGTCCCAGAACCGGAAGTCGAGCGGGTGCGGAGCTCGCTTCCCGTGGTGGACGGGGGCGAGCGCGTATATCAAATCGTGTTGCGACGGAGCTGCTTGGTGAGGCGAGCACAGGCTCCGGCGTCGAGCAGGATGAGGTCCTCGGGGGCGAGGACCCGTCCGGATACGACATCGTCCACCGCCTGGTACACCTGCGCGGAGGTGTCAGCGCCGATGGCGCCGATGGCTTCGTGACGGGCTCGGTAGTGGTCCGTGTCCGGTCGGCCGCGGGGGTCCCAGACGATACCGACGCAGCCGGCGACCATGCCCTCGTCGAGGACGGAGGACCGGTCGGAGACAACTGCCCACGAGCGGGCGAGCTGGTCAGGAAGTCCTCGTCCAGTGACCGCCGGGATGCCCAGGGCCTTGAACCATTCAGGAGCGCTCAGCGCGAGCTTGGGGTGGGCGAAGAGGACGGCACGGTGTCCTGTACGAGTCAGGCCTGCGGCCAGCTCAAGCCAGGGCCGGTAGAGATCGTTGAGAAGCCCGACGGCGCCAGGATCGGTCTCCAGAGCATGTGCGACCTCCGGGTCCCAGGTGGGGGCCAGCAGGATGCGGTCCCGCGTCTGTCCCAGCAGGCTGTAAAGGTGGTCATGGCGGGGAAATCCAGTGCGCCAGACCTCTCGGTCGGTGAGCGTGTAGGAGGTGTGGTCCGCGGTAAGACCCGTCTGCTCGGGTGTGGTGGCGCATACGACGACGTCCAGGCGGATACTGTTGAACCAGCGCCACATGTCGCGCATGGTCATGCCGTGCTGGAGGAAGACGACGCGCTGATCGGAGCCCGTGCCCGAGCCGGTGGTGAGCCGGTGTTCGATGAGGGGGTCGCCGATATCGGACAGGAGGATGGTCTCGGCGCCGGTCCAGGCGGCGTCGAAGCCCGGACCGGTGGGGTCGATGAGGACGAAGCCGTCCTGCGCGAGCCGGTCCCAGTCCGGGCAGGTGCGTTCGATGACGAAGATGTGACGGACGCTGGGGGCGTGGGTACGGGCATGGCGGTACAGCGGCTCGGCGTTGTCACCGGCGCTGTCGTGGCGGTCCATGTATAGCCAGGTTCGGGGCCAGTCGGTCGGGGACGAGGCCGTGTACGGGGAGGGTGCCGCGGACGAGACCGAGGAAGACGCTGAGGACGACGGTGGCGAGGGCGCCGTCGAGGCCGATAACGCAGCGGTCTGCCGTCCCCGGTCCTCCGTGGTGCCGCGGCTGAACATCCTGGCCAGACGTCGGCGCAGTCCGGGCGATGACGAGTTGCGCCTGCGCTGACCGGGCACAGTCTCGGGGGGCTTGGGGTCGCCCTGGTAGGGGGCGACGGGAAGTTCCTGACCATTGATGACGGCGGAGATCTTTCCCTTGGGCAGCCAGACGATGCGCTCGTGGAGCACCACCTCGTCGAAGTATCGGTGGTCGACCGTCTTGGCGCTGGTGGGACTGACCCAGACGCTGTTAACCCTCCACTGCTCCGTCGGCTTGGCACCGGTGTAGAAGTAGGTGGCCTTCTGGTCGCTGCGGAATCTGCGGCTCGGAGGAAGGACCGGAGCAGGCATGGGGCCCCCGGCCATGGCCGCCAACGCGGTACGGCGCCCCACTGCCAGTGGCGTGGAGCAGTACGCCTCGATCTGGGCGGCGGGAACGCGTTGGGCGACGGCACGCAGAAGCCGGGCTACCTCGGTGCGCTCAGCGGCCGTAAGCCCGGCTGAGGGGTAGCGCAGCCCCCGGTCGGCCTCGGCGACCTGGATGAGGCGATGGATGACGAGCTGGTGGACCCAAGCGGGGAGAGGGTCATCGGCCTGAAGCCATGTCGGGAGGATCGTGCCCAGCAGGTGGCGGTAATGGTCGGCCTCGCCCCAGGCACCGGGGGGAGGCGAGACATGGCGGATGACAGCGGGGCCGTCGTGGAGGCCGAGGCGGTTGCCGTTGGCCGCAATATGGGCGATGAGCCCGCTCAGGCCAGCATTCTCGTTATCACCGCCGGAACCATCGGCGTCGTCGACATTGCGAAGAGGGCCCGTACTGCCCCAGTCCGGCAGACCTCGCCGGGGAACGGTGAGCATGACACCGCTGATGGTGTCGGGAAAGATGTAAGGCTCGGCGGTCAAGTCCACAATGCGACTGCCGTGGTTGAAACGCCACTGAAGACGGTCATCCCGGGTGCCGTCGGGGCGGATCACCGCTGACGGCGTCAAGAGGGGCCCGACGGCGTCGCTCGAGCCGCGCTGGGCCAAAGAGGTGAGGTAGCCCGGCTCAACCCTGTCACCGGCCTTCAGGAACAGGATCCGGCTTCCGGCGGGCAGCGGTCTGAGGGCCTGGGCCACGACTGTCGGATCGGGGCAGCCGATGGGAGCAATCCCGGTTTCGGGAAGGTCCCGCTGAAGAGAGTCGAGCGTGTCCTGACCACCTGCGGAACCGATGATGATGACGTGCATGGTCTCGGTGCTGCGGGTGTTCATGAGGTGGGCATCTCCATTTCGTGGGGCGGTCCCCAATGACCAATGGTGGACGTCATAAGCAGCTCCATGGTGGAGATATCCCAGGTGTGTCCGAAAGTCGCTCCGCGGCGCTGGACATACCCGAACCGGGAGGCCGAATAAATACGGACCCCAGCACCTACGCACTCGTTAAGGAAACCGGCACCCTCCCCGAGGGTCTTCTCGGGAAAACTGACGTCGCACGCCAGATCTGTACGGGCCACCAGCGTAAACCCGGAGACGGAGGCCGTATAGCGGTGTCCCCAGTCGGCGAAGCACAACACCAGCAGATCCGGGCCTCTCAGGTGCAGGTAGTGGGAGCGCTTGCCGACGACCTCGGCGCAGGCGTACTCGGCTACGGCGAGGGACTCGACGAGGCAGGGTCGCCACGGAGGCCGTCACCGATTCTGGCGATGCAGTCGGCCTCCACACGGGTGAGCACAAGGTTGTAGCAGCTCCCAGAGGGTTACTGGTCTTCGCCTCACCCCAGTCCTCAAGGCCCAGCTCGCGTGCACGAATCTGCTGCCTGCGTGCGGGCTGAAGCTATGGGTGAGGATGACCGGCGCCATCGTGGCCCGCTGCCGGCAGGGGGCGTGTGCGGCGCCGAGTACGGGCAGGCCTGCTCCGAGCGCAGGGGTCGGCGCAACGGCTGCCGCCACCGGGCCCCGGCACCCGGTGAGGCACGATCGACGTGGCTGTCCCCAAGCTGCGGACCGGCTCGTACTTCCCCGACCACCACTCCAACATCCGTCTGGTCGGCGCCGTCCCGACCGACGAGCGGATCGAAGTGAAGGCCGCCGTTACCTCAGCCTGGTGACCCTCAAACAGTGCAGTCGATGCTTCTGAGGACAGCGTCCTCGGCACCCATAACTGTCTTCATTCTCCTGTAGATTTCGCTCTACATCGGCTCGTATTGTCGTTTCGGGCTCTGCACTTTCCCACATCAAGACGTCTCTGCTCAGCGCAGACGCATATCGTTCTTGATCCGACTCGTCGATACTTCAGGGGTACGAGGAAAATAGACGATCTCACACAGCCCCTTGAGCTGTTCGTCGAACTCTCCGCTCCAGTCGTCACCCATGACGAAAATATCAATATCGTACTTGGAAATGTCCTCGATCTTCTGCCCCCAGGTCAGCTCTGGAACCACGAGGTCCACGTATCGAATGGCCTCGAGCATCGCCTTTCGCTCCTCGTATGAGAAGTAGGCCCGTTTCCCTTTTCCAGCGTTGAACTCATCACTGGAGAGCGCCACCACTAGAAAGTCACCCAGCGCTCGTGCGCGCTTCAGCAGTGCAATATGGCCGTAGTGGAGCAGGTCATAAGTGCCGTAGGTGATCACACGTTTCATCGAATTACTTCCTGGTCGGGCGTTCGAGGGCCACCCATATGATGGCGCACAGGACAAACCACCATGAGTATTATCTGGTCGCAAGCCAGCATCGAAGGCGTCACAGAACCGATGCAATACTGATATATGGCTGAAATACGCTGAGCCTCCATTGCCGATCCGCCACAGTCTCATCAGTTCGAATACCACGCACCCCATCATATTCTTCTTAGAGGTTCTTTTTCAGGACGCGGATACCATTCATGGGGTGCCGCCTCCGGCTATCCGCAGAGCGTCCCGCGCCTGCGGTCGGTGCGGTCATGAACTCGATACCGGCGCCCTTCAGACGACGCCCCCCCAGGGCCAGGGACTGCATCTGGTCGATGGTGAAGGACTCATCCATGGCAGCCGTCCGGGTTACGGCCTTGAGGAAGGAGTAGACGGCGTTGATCTTTCCCTGACCGGCGGGTACCGGTTGTTCGGGAGTACGCGTGGCGATTCCTGAAAAGGGCGATCCTCCAACCTCGACCGGGATGTCGTCTGGAAGTTCTCGACGTCGATTCGGCGTCGGAAGAGTCGATCTCGACGTCGCTGACAGCGCTATCGGGGCTACCGGAACTGCTCTCTTTTGCCGAGGTAATTTCTGGTATCAGACAGAGGGATCTGCGCCATGGGCGCATATCGCACCACATATTTTTAAGGGATGAGACCGCATCCCCCATGAATGAACGGAAGAATGATATCCGGTTATTCTATGAACGGGGTGGTACAAGCTGATACATCCATCCGTAGGGATCCTCAGCGCGGCCGGACTGGATGGAGGTGAGTCGGTCGTGAACCTGCCGGGTGACCTCATTGCCCTCGATTCGAGCGTCGAAGCCCTTCCCCTTGAGATGCCCCAGGGGTACGACGACAGCAGCGGTGCCGCAGGCGAAGACCTCCCTGACCCGACCTGATTCGATGTCCGCCAGCAGCCCCTCCAGGCTGATGGTGTCCTCGACGACTCTCCGGCCGGAGTCTTGCAGCATGCGGATGATGGCACTGCGGGTGGATCCCTCGAGAATGGTCCCGGTCAGGCGCGGAGTTCGCACGGTACCGTCGGCGTCGACGACCATGATGTTCATGCCGCCGAGCTCCTCGAGGTTCTTCTGGGAGACGTCGTCGAGGAAGCAGACCTGGTCGCAGCCCTGGGCATAGGCCTCCTGCTGTGGGAGCAGGGAGGAGGCGTAGTTGCCTCCCGTCTTCGCCGCACCCGTTCCTCCGCGCCCGGCGCGGTGGTACTCAGTAGTCACCCAGATGGAGATGGGTTCGAGCCCATGGGTGAAGTAGGAGCCCGAGGGGGAGGCGATGACGTAGTAGTCAACCACCTTGGAGGGGCGTACGCCGAGGAACGCCTCGGAGGCGAAGGCGAAAGGACGCAGGTAGAGGGACTCACCCTCGCCCGAGGGCACCCAGGCGGCGTCGGCCCGCACCAAGTCCACCAGGGAGGCCACGAAGTCCTCCTCAGCCAGCTCGGGCAGGGCCAGGCGCCGAGCGGAGGCGTTGAGCCTGGCCGCGTTGTAGCGGGGGCGGAAGGTCCACACCGAGCCGTCATCGTGCCGGTAGGCCTTGATCCCCTCGAAGATCTCCTGTCCGTAGTGGAGCACGGCGGTGGCCGGGGACAGACTGAGGTTGCCGTAGGGGATGACGCCGTAGTCGCCCCAGCCCTCACCCTGCCTCCAGCGGGCGTGGGCCATGTGATCGGTGAAGCGGTCGCCGAAGTGGAGCCCCGCCAGGACCGCCTGACGCTCGTCCTCGGCTACGGGCGACGGGTTGGCGGTCAGGGGGAAGCGACCGGCGATCGCATCGGCCTCGGGCACGGGAACCTCGGCGGCGCGCGCCAAGGCGGTGGATGTGGTGGATGCGGAGTCGGTTGAGGCGGCGTCTGTCTCAGGCATGTGTCCACCCTACCGCCGAGGCCACAACTCGGACACAACGTTCTCACATCCAGGCTCGCAGGCGGGCCATCGGCTAGATTCCGGCCAGATTTACCACTTCCGGCAACTCGCGAGTCCTCATCGGGCCATCCGGTCACGCTTTTCGGCGACGAAGACGGCCGGGGCACCTCAATGCGGCGATGCGTTCACCCCTGGGCCACGGCGGAGGCGATGGCGTCACCGATCTGACTGGTCGTGCGGTCGGCGCCATCACCACGCGCGGCCATGTCGGCCTTGACGCCGGCCTCGACCCGCGCGGCCACCTCGACCAGCCCCAGGTGGTCGAGCATGAGGGCGACGGCGCTGATCGTGGCGGTCGGGTCGGCCTTGCCCTGCCCGGCGATGTCGGGGGCCGAGCCGTGCACGGGCTCGAACATGGAGGGGAAGGCCCTCTCGGGGTTGATGTTGCCCGAGGCCGACAGACCGATTCCGCCGGTGACGGCGCCAGCCTCGTCGGTGAGGATGTCGCCGAAGAGGTTGTCGGTGACGATGACGTCGAAACGACCGGGATCGGTGACCAGGTAGATGGTGGCGGCATCGACGTGGCTGTAGTCGACGCTCACCTCGGGATACTCCGCGCCGACCGCCTCGACCGTGCGGCGCCACAGGTGACCGGCGTTGACGAGCACGTTGTGCTTGTGAACCAGGGTCAGGTGCTTAGCGGGGCGCGAGCGAGCCTTCTCGAACGCGTAGCGCACAACCCGCTCGACGCCGTAAGCGGTGTTGACACTCACCTCCGTGGCGATTTCGTGGGGGGTGCCCACGCGCACGGCTCCGCCGTTGCCGCAGTACAGGCCCTCTGTCCCCTCGCGCACGACGACGAAGTCGACGTCGCCGGGGTCGGCCAGTGGCGTGGGCACGCCCGGGTAGCACTTGGAGGGGCGCAGGTTGACGTAATGGTCCAGTGCGAAGCGCAATCGCAGCAGCAGGCCGCGCTCGAGGACGCCGGAAGGGACCGAGGGGTCGCCGACGGCGCCCAGAAGGATGGCGTCATGGGCTTTGATGGCCTCCAAGTCGCCGTCTGAGAGGGTCTCGCCGGTGCGGTGCCAGCGCTCGGCCCCCAGGTCGAAGTCGGTGATGGCGGCCCGGACGCCGGTGCCGGCCAGGGCGGCGTCCAGAACCTTCAGGCCTTCGGGCACGACCTCCCTGCCGATGCCGTCACCGGGGATCACTGCGAGCTCGATGGTGCTGCTCTGCGCGGTCTCAGTCATGGCCTCAGGCTACGGCAGTTGCCAGCGTCCGAGACGTGAAGCTCGGATGGTGGCGCAGTGGCGGGGCGCCCGGGCCGGGGCGTCAGCGTGCCGGGTATGGACGAGACGATCATCTCCGCGCGAGCCGGAGGGGACCGAGCGCCGTGACCACTCCATCCGCATGAGCCGGCAGATGCACGAGGGGCGGATCCGCACCCCGCCGGAGCAGAAGACGGACCCGCCCGTTCGCGCCGTCGATCTTCCGGCGCTGCCTGATGCTGCGGCTCAGCGGGCGACGGAGCCCTCGGTGTAGTCCTTGTCGACGTCGGAGCGCCAGGCGAACATGGAACGGACCTCGTGGCCGGTCTTCTCGATCGGGTGGGCCTCGCCCTCGGCGCGGAACCTCTTGAACTCCGGTGCACCGGCGGCCTGGTCGTCCATGAACCGCTTAGCGAACGAGCCGTTCTGGATGTCGGACAGGACCTCCTTCATGTGCTCCTTGACGTCGGGAGGGATGACGCGCGGGCCGGAGACGTAGTCGCCGTACTCGGCGGTGTCGGAGCAGGACCAGCGCTGCTTGGAGATGCCGCCCTCGTTGATGAGGTCGACGATGAGCTTCATCTCGTGGCAGACCTCGAAGTAGGCCATCTCGGGCTGGTAGCCGGCCTCAACGAGGACCTCGTACCCGTACTGGATGAGTTTGGACAGTCCGCCGCACAGGACGTCCTGCTCGCCGAAGAGGTCGGTCTCCGTCTCCTCGCGGAAGGTGGTCTTGAAGGCGCAGGCGCGGGTTCCGCCGATGGCCTTGGCGTAGGACAGGACGAGGGGCCAGGCCTCGCCGGAGGCGTCCTGCTCGACGCACACGAGGACGGGCACGCCCCGGCCGGCCTCGAATTCACGGCGCACCGTGTGACCGGGCCCCTTGGGGGCGACCATGATGACGTCGTGGCCGGCGGCCGGCTTGATGTACCCGAAGTGGATGTTGAAGCCATGCGCGAAAAGCAGCGCCGCGCCATCCTTGAGATTGGGCTCGATCTCGTTCTTGTACAACTCGGCCTGAACCTGATCGGGGGCGAGAATCGTCACGACGTCCGCCCAGGCGACGGCCTCGGCGATCGGCTTGACAGTCAGCCCGACCTCCTCGGCCCTGGCGATGGAACGTGAGCCCTCGCGCAGGCCGACAACGACCTCGACACCCGAGTCGCGCAGGTTAAGCGCGTGGGCGTGACCCTGCGACCCGTAGCCGAGGACGGCGACCCTCTTGCCCTGAATGACGGACAGGTCGGCGTCGTCGTCGTAAAACTTCTCAGCTGCCATGATTGATTTCACTTCTCCTTGAGTTGATCTGTGATGGACCGAGGCCCGCGCGTGATGGCGACAGCACCGGACTGGACGATCTCCTTGACCCCGTAGGGTCCCAGAGACTCCAGCAGCGCCTTGACCTTCGACTCCGAGCCGACGGTCTCGATGACCACCGATGTCGGCGACACGTCCACAACGTGAGCCCGGAAGAGATCAACGATCTGCAGCACCGCGGTGCGGTTGGAGTCATCGGCGCGGACCTTGACGAGGTAGAGCTCGCGGCCCACGGAGGTGGCCGGGTCGAGCTCAACGATCTTGAGCACGTTGACCAGCTTATTGAGCTGCTTGGTCACCTGCTCCATAGCCGGTCCCTCGGCGTCGGCGATCACCGTAATGCGCGAGACAGCCTCGTGCTCGGTGGGACCCACGGCCAGGGAGTGGATGTTGAAGCCGCGGCGGGTGAACAGCGCCGAGACGCGCGTGAGCACGCCGGGCTTGTTCTCCACCAGGACGGACAACGTGTGCTTCTCGCTCACGGTCTCACTCCTCTTCCCACGCCGGGCTCATGCCCCGGGCGTGCTGAATCTCGTCGTTGGACACACCCGCAGCCACCATCGGCCACACCTGGGCGTCGGCGGAGACGATGAAGTCGATAACGACCGGCCGATCATTGACGGCGTTGGCCCGGGCGATGACGTCATCGACGTCCTCGAGCCGCTCGCAGCGCAGCGCGAGGGCTCCGTAGGCCTCGGCCAGCTTGACGAAGTCGGGGACGCGCCGAGTGTTCGCTCCGGTGTGCAGGTCGGTGCTGGAGTAGCGCTGCCCGTAGAACAGCGTCTGCCATTGACGCACCATGCCGAGCGACGAGTTGTTGATGACGGCGACCTTGATAGGAACGCCGTTCAGCGTGCAGGTCGCCAGCTCCTGATTGGTCATCTGGAAGCTTCCATCCCCGTCGATGAGCCACACGGGGCGATCCGGAGCGCCGACCTGCGCGCCCATGGCCGCGGGCACGCCGTAGCCCATAGTGCCGGCCCCCGCGCTGGTGAGCCAGGAGTGCGGTCGCGTGAAATGCAGGTAGTGGACGGCCCACATCTGGTGCTGGCCGACGCCGGTGACCCAGATGGTGTCCTTGGACGCGGCTCTATCCAAGTGGGTGATGACCTCCTGGGGCTGGAGAAGGCCATCGTCGGTGTCGGTCCAGTCAGTGGGATAGGTGACGCGTATATGAGCGACCTCGGTGAGCCACTGGTCGATCTCGGCGCGGGGCTCCTCGGCGAACTGGGCACGGCAGGCGGAGATCAGTGCCGGGACGACGTCGATCAGGTCGCCGACGATCGGCACATCCGCGGTACGGATCTTGGAGATCTCGGCGGGGTCGATGTCGACGTGGATGATCGTGGCGCGGGTGGCGAAGGTGTCGGGTCTGCCGGTGACACGGTCGTCGAAGCGAGCTCCGAGTGCGACGACGACATCGGCGCGCTGAAGAGCCCCGACGGCGGCCACGGTGCCGTGCATGCCCGGCATCCCCAGATTGAGGGGGTGGTCCGTGGGCATGACGTCGATAGCGGTGAGCGTCGTCGTGAAGGGGGCGCCGATGAGGTCGATCAGCTCGGTGAGTTCCTCGGTCGGCACGTCCGCTCGACTCAGGCCGCCGCCCAGGTAGAGCACGGGGCGCTCAGCGGCCGCGATGACCTCCGCGGCCTGGGCGAGACGACGCTGGTTGGGCCTACCGGGAAGCGGATAGCCGCGCAGGTCGAGCCGGGCCGGCCAGCGGAACTCGGTCAGATCCTCCTGGGCGCTCTTGGAGAAATCAACCAGGACGGGGCCCGGGCGGCCGGTGGAGGCGATGTGGAAGGCCTCCGCGATGCGCACGGGGATCTCCTGGGCCGTCGTCACGAGGAAGGAGTGCTTGACGAAGGGCATCGTCGCGCCGACGATGTCCGCCTCCTGAAAAGCGTCGGTACCGATCGCCCTGGCGCCGACCTGGCCGGTGATCGCCACCAACGGGACGGAGTCCATATGGGCGTCGGCAATGGCTGTCACCAGGTTGGTGGCACCGGGTCCGGAGGTCGCCACGCACACGCCGGGCCTGCCGGTGACCATGGCATAGCCCTCTGCGGCGTGGCCCGCTCCCTGTTCGTGACGCACGAGCACGTGACGGATCTGCTCGCTGGCGAGAAGAGGATCGTAGAAGGGCAGAATAGCTCCGCCCGGCATGCCGAAGATGTCGGTGACGCCGACCTTCTCCAAAGCCCGTACGAGCGCCTGGGCGCCCGTGATCACCCGGCGGTCCTGCGACTCCTGGGCCAGGGATGCGTTGCCGCGCGTCATCCTCCGCCCTCCTTTCTGTACGATCTGCGCGATCGGGCGCGGCCTGACGGCCGGCCGCTGGTCAACCGTAGGACGTCTCAAGATACGAGTCGAACAGACAGGAAGAATGTCTTACATATTGGAATCACGACCCTGATGCTGTGTCGTCCGTCCCGAATTCGCGTTCCCGACGCGCCCTGGTCTTTGGTCCGACACGAGCCAGGCGCCCCAGTGCCAGACTGTGCTCGTTCTTCGTACATCTCCCCGCCGCGCGCCGACGAGCAGCGGCACCGGAAGGCTTCGCACTCGTGGTCATAGGTCTCCTCCACCACCTCGCCGAGAACTCCGTTCTCGTTCTGTTCCTGCTCGTCGGTCTGGGCATGCTCGTCGGGCACATCAAGGTCAAGAGCGTGAGTCTGGGCGCAGCCGCCGTACTCTTCGCGGGCATCGTCCTGGCGGCCCTGGGAGTCGCCAAGGGTGTGATCATCGAGATCCCACCGCCACTGGGTACTCTGGGGCTAGCGGTCTTCACCTTCGCCATCGGAGTCCAGTCCGGCCCCAACTTCTTCCACGTCATCCGCACCGCGCTCGGCCCGCTGGCCCTCATGCTCGCAGCATTCATCATCGCCGCCGTCGCGGGACTCGGCATCGGCCGCTCCCTGGGAATGAGCGGTCCTATGATCGCGGGCACCTTCGCGGGCGCGGCGACCAACACCCCCGCTCTGGCGGCCGCTGGCAACGCGGCTGCGATCGCGGGATACTCCGACGGTGCGGCGATCGCCACGGTCGGTTACGCGGTGGCCTACCTCTACGGCGTCATCGGCATGCTGTTCTTCTGCCTGCTGGCCCTGCGCTACCGTCGCAGCGACAAGGACGCGCCCTCGCCCCTGGTCAACCGCACAATCCGAGTCGAGCGCTCCGACGGCCCCATGATAGGTGACATCGCCGAGACGATCTCGGGCGAGCTGAAGTTCTCACGCCTGCGGCGCGGCGAGCAGGGGCCCATTACACGCCCGGCCCGGGAGGACAAGCTCTTCAAGGACGACCTGGTCACCGTCGTCGGCACCCGGGACGCCGTCACGCAGGTCATCACGGCTCTGGGCCATGGCTCCTCCCATTCGCTGATCGAGGATCGCAAGTACCTGGATTTTCGTCGGATCACTGTCTCCGATCCCAGGATCGCCGGTCATACAGTCGCCGAGCTCGACATCGACCACCGTTTCGGTGCCACTATCTCCCGCGTGCGCCGTGGTGATACCGACATGGTGGGCACCCCCGACCTGGTCCTCCAGCAGGGGGACCGCGTGCGCGTAGTGGCGCCCACGGGCCGTATGACGGAGATCTCGAAGTTCTTCGGTGATTCCTCGCGCGGGCTATCGTCGATCAATCCGGTCGCTCTGGGCCTGGGCATGGCGGTGGGAATCATCATCGGCGAGTGGAAGATCCTGACCCCTACCGGGGCGACCTTCTCCATCGGGTCGGCCGCGGGCACCCTCATCGTCGGACTGATTTTCGGCAAGATCGGCCGTATTCGGAACTTCGTGACGGCCATGCCGTTCACGGCGACGGCGGTGCTCTCCGAGTTCGGGCTGCTCATCTTCCTGGCGCAGGCGGGCACGAAGGCCGGCGGCCAGATCGCCAACGCCTTCACCGGCGGCGACTGGTGGAAGATCCTCGCAACGGGCTTCATCATCACCACCATTATGGGCCTGGGCCTGTACGTCTCCATGCGGTGGGTCATGAAGATGGGTGGTACGCGCTTGTCCGGTCTCCTGGGGGGCGCGCAGACTCAGCCCGCGGTGCTGGCTTTCGCCAATGAGCGCACCGGTGCCGATCCCCGCGTGGCCCTGGGCTACGCCATGGTCTACCCGGTGGCCATGATCGTGAAGATCTTCATCGCCCAGCTTCTCGGCGGACTATGAGCCGTACAGAGCGGCCGTCGCCACGACTGATTCAGCGGTGGCGGGACCGGTGGTCGGGCCGCTGGCCCGGCTCGGCAGCGCTCCCATGGGATTCAGGCAGGATCACATGCTCGGAGGTGGCGACGTCGTGGCGCCAGTTGTGGTCGGTCATAATGCGCGCAATGGCAAGGCCGACTCCGATGGACGTGATGACGAAGAAGACCTCCGCCAAGTTTCCCGCTGCCTGGCCGACGGCGACGTTGGCGTCCACGGTCTGATTGTTGAGGGCGGAGACGGCCCGGTAGAAGGGCACACCGGGAATCATGATGACGACCGCCGGAACCGACAGGGCGACCCTCGACAGGGAGGCGCGGGAGACGAAGAGCTGAGCGAGCAGGCCAATCATCACAGCGGCCAGGCCCACGGCCAGTTGCCACGGCACATGGAACTCATCGATGACGACGAGACGCCCGGTGTTCGCCAGCGCGCCGACGACGGCGGCCAGCAGCGACGCTTTGACGCCGGCGTTGAAGAGCATGGCGAACCCATAGGCGGCGATGAATGAGCAGAAGCAGCGCAGGACGTGAAGGACGAGCCCCGTGGGTACGGCGACGTCGGTGGCATCGACCTCCCAGTGGAAGATGAAGGTCACCGTCCACACGGCCATGCCGGCTGACGCCATGACGACGACGACGTAGGCAGCGCGGGAGAGGGCGCTCGAGAAGTCCTGACGCACCAGGTCGAGCATGGACGTGACCATGGGGAAGCCGGGAATGAGGAAGAGGATCGCTGAAATGATACCGCCCTGGTGGTTGCCCTCGGCGATCCCCGTCGTCTGGAGCAGGCTCACGATGCCCATGTAAGCGGCTGAGGCGACCACACCGCACACCATCCAGGTGAAGAAATGCTGGTAGGAGCGCTTGAGCATCTGCCGCCGAACAAGCTGGCCGACGAAGGCGGCGACGAGGACAGCCAGGCATTCGATCCAACCGCCCTGGTTGAGGAAGCAGAACCCTGAGCACGCCACTCCGGAGGCGGCCGCGTTGGCGCCGGCGCCGTACAGAGCGTGCATGCCCTCGACCTCATCCAGCTTACGGTCGAGCTGCTCCACGGTCTCGTGAGCCCGCAGGTCGTGCACGATTCGCCGAAGAGCCTCGAGACGGTCCACGTTCACGCCCACTCGACGGACCTCGCAGGCCTCCGTCCGAAAGCGTTCACCGATGAAGGAGGACGTGACCAGCTCGGTCATCGTCACCGTCGCCTCGTGCCGGTCCAGCCCGACTGCCGAGGCCGCCTTGGCCATCGAGGACTTCACCCGATACGAGCCCGCCCCAGCGGCGAGCATGAGCTTGCCGAGGCGAAGAACGACTGCTGACTGGAGCATCAGCCGGTCGGCGTCGAGCTCTGGTTCCGGATGGGTGGGGTCGTATGGAACTTCGGAATTCACGTGACAATATTGACCCATACCGTCGGAGCCGAGCACGGCCGGAAGGCCTACGGAGCTCGTGCAACACGAGGCTCACTCCGGCGACGGGACCTGTTCGTGTTTTGGTGGTGTGTGGGGGCTCGGTGGTGTCCTACTCTTCCGTTCCCTGGTGGGAGCAGTACCATGGGCGCTGGAGGGCTTAGCTTCCGGGTTCGGGATGGGTCCGGGCGTGACTCCTCCGCTATGACCACCGAGACGTGGTCCGGGGCCTGCCTGCGCGGCGTGTGTTGGGTGGGTTGGTCGTGGACCGTATAGTGGACGCGTTGGTTTGTCTTGCGCAAGAGAGTGTGCGGATAATCTTGTGTGTGATCGGCCGTGTTAGTACCGGTCGGCTTGGTGCCCGTTACTGGGTGTCCACCTCCGGCCTATCAACCCAGTCATCATCTGGGGGCCTTCCCACCCCTCCCCTCTATTCACTATAGCGAAAAAGAAAGGAGGGGGTGGTGGAGACCTGGTCTTGAAGATGGTTTCCCGCTTAGATGCTTTCAGCGGTTATCCATGTCCGGACGTAGCTAACCAGCCGTGCTCCTGGCGGAACAACTGGCATACCAGAGGTTCGTCCGTCCCGGTCCTCTCGTACTAGGGACAGG
>ERZ773005.1136-NODE-1136-length-15055-cov-5.968533_pt1 | contig 15055 bp, 10 predicted proteins | sample MGYA00580666_ERZ773005 | MGnify/ENA primary metagenome ERZ773005 (study PRJEB29015, sample SAMEA2737999) | human oral metagenome | biome: human oral; feature: human-associated habitat; material: dental | place: China | collected 2061 ...
AAATGCTCCCAAACCCATTAAACCCAAAAATGCTGACGAGGACTCCGTAGCCGGACTATATTCCAGTATCGCGTTTCTCGGGGCGGCTATTACTTATGCCTTACTCACCGGGGAGGTCGGGCCGGCCAACGAGTCCGCCCTCAACGAGGAAGACCGGAAAAATTTTACCTCTGGGTTTACTCTGGATAAGATCCGTGAGGGTAAATACTGGGAGGCCGAGTCCAAAGTTGTCTTTTTCTTAGAGACCTCAGAACCCACAAAAGAAGGGGATGAGTACACCTGGCCATATAAAGAAGAATCACGCCACGGAACGTACCGGGTAGATGTGACAGAGACTTCTACCGAACGCTCCGTGAAGGTGAGCACCATCCCCACGAAACAGCAGGTGCATAAGGGAGGTGGGAAGATTAAAGCAAAACACACCAATGGCCGCTGGGTGATTACCTTTGACATACCCTCATCAAGCTCCAGCGCCTCACCGTCTTCCTAAAAAACTGTTCCCATCCCGAACATCCGGGTGACAGCAAGGGAGGAGTCCCAAGAGGGACTCCTCCCCTACGTATACACCCAGATAGCCCTAGATATTGCACTCCGACTACGGAAAATACACGGGTACAGGGAACAAGCAGGAGCCTTCTCTAGCCTCTCTCCCTGCTGTTCAAAGAAAGCACCCCCATCATTATGGTGCTGGGCCATGATTCGTCCCCGTTCACAGAAAGCACACTATAAGAAACGCGCCTTATATGCTTGATGAGCGGGAGGAGGAAGCGCTGGGGCTGGCGCTCTCATCGGTCTCAAAATTAATGACCCAGTGACCATCGGTGTGTTTCGCTTTAATCCGCCCCGGTGTTATAGTCTCCTGGCTGCTCTCAGAAATGAAGTTCACGCTGGTCTTTGGACCGTTAACCTCCACATAGTACGCCCCGTGGCGGGAAATTCCCCGGTATGGCCAGGTGTACTCGTCCCCTTCTTTTGTGGGTTCTGAGGTTTCCAGAGAATAAACGAGCTTAATGTCAGCTTCCCAGTGTTTACCCTCAGCCGTTTTTCGTACGACCCTATTGTTTATTATCTCTTTCTTTGTTTCCTCGTTGAACGCCGAGTCCTGTATATATGTGGTATCCCCCGTAGTAAAGGCATAGGTAATAGCCGCCCCAAGAAATGCAATGCTGGAATACAACCCGGCTACGGAGTCCTCGTCAGCGTTTTTGGGCTTAATGGGTTTGGGAACGTTTTTGGGCGGAGTGTCGTGGGTGGCGGGCTCAAAGGTACCAGCAGAAGTATCGTATTCCTCCAGTTTCGCCTCGCCTTTATAGTCTTTGGGAGAGGCTGACGGTGAAGAGGCATCCTCTTGAGTACCCACAAATACATTGGTTGCCGCGCAGGCAGATAAAAACACCGTTGTTCCTGCGCCCACAAGGCTTAAAGCCGCGCGGCGGGTTATTTCGGAAGTCATCGTAATCGGCATCCTTTCGGATTGTATTTATTCGATAAACCCATCATAGGTTCTGTGCGCCCACTCACACGGTATATTCAAGTATTACCTTAATCATAGAGTTACTGTGCGCTATATCTATCCGCTCACTAACGCCGTGCGGGCCTGCCTCACAGTGAGGCAGGCCCGCACGGGCTTTTATAGACTACGGCAAAAGCCACTCTGCATTTGTATATCTCGGCTTCTGCCCTTGGTACCTATTCTCCGGTTTTACCTTTACCTTTAGCGTCCTTATCTTTCTTCTGATGCAGGGTGTGCAGCGGCTTCGGCAGCTCCACCGGCTCCCAGGTGTTTGAGGTGGCCTTGAACATGGGCATCGCCCCGGGGCCCAGCCGAATGCCCTGAGTAGATGTATCCTCAAACCCGCTGCCGAGCGTACCCAGCTGCTGCTGCGGTTCGAACACCGGTGAGACATCATCATCCAAAGAGTCCAGGTCGCTCTCATCAATAGTTGACGGCACCGGAGTATGCGGAACGGGCGGCTGTACCGGCGGCACATCAGGGGCTGCACCCTGCCCCAGCGGCACCGTGGTGTGCTCCGCCGTATCACTGGAGGGCTGGTGCACCGGATCCTGCTGCGGGTACGGGTTCTGCAGATTCAGCTGCCGCGCCCTGCGGCGGGCACGCTCAGCAGCCTCACGCTGCACCTGCTGCGCCGCCTCAGCTGCGCGGGTAGCCTGCGCGCGGGCCGCAGCGGCACGCTGAGCCAGGTTCGCCGTGGATATCCCATCCGTGATCGGGGCGGTAACGTCAGCATCAAAGGAGCCACTCCGTTCGAAGGAGGATGCCCCGGAAAGGTTCTGCTGCGGCACCCCGCCGGTCCTAGCAGCAGCCTCCGGTCGGGCCGGGGCGGCAGGTGGCTGAGTTGGAACAGGCGCAGTAGGCTGCGCCGCCTCAGCAGAATCGCTTTGGGAAGGGGCGCTCTGGGTGGGGGCAGCAGGCGTGACCGGCGCAGAAGATACAGCCGAGTCTGCAGGCTGAGTGGCCTGGGCAGAAGGTTTAGCCGAGTCAGCAGGCTGAGAAGTCCGAGCAGAAGCCGCAGGTGCCTGCGGGGTCTCGGGCTGGATATCAAAAAGCATGGGCTCATCACGGTGCGCCAGGGGCCTCAGCTGCGGGGGCAGGTGCGAGCCCCGCCCGCCCCGGCGAATCGCCGGAAGCTGAGAAGTACGGGCTCGAACCGGTTCCCGTTCCACTGCACTACGGCGTGCGGCGCCTTGAGCATCAGGTTTCCGCTGAACCCCGGGCGAGGCGGCGGCACGGGCCCTCTGAGCTGACGCACTGCGACGCGCAGGTGTGTGGCGGCGCACCGGTGCAGGCTCACGGCGGGGACGAGACGACTCCTCCTGAACGCCCTCACCAGCGGGACGTTCACGCCCTGCCGTGCGTTCGCTGCGGTACTCGGCGGCGGGGGCGCGACGCCCCTGCGTCCGGCCGCTGTCTTGACGTGCAACCGAACCCGCAGCTGCTATACGGGCGGGAGCGGGGCGTGCCTCCTTGGTGCGAAGGGTATTAGCCGCCGGGTCAGCACCGACTGTTTCAGACTCACGGCTGCCGTGTTCAGCGGAGGCTGTCGCCTCGGCCTGTTCGGATACCGGGGCACTGGAAGATTCGCGACGGCTCGCTGCGGGCTTTTTAGCACCCGAAATCGCGAGGTACCGCAGCAGCCCGCCGGTCGCCACGGCAACCAGCAGCGCCGCCACCGGCCACACCCACGACAGCATGCCGGAAAAAGCCATAAGGGCAAACCCCAGGGCCGCAACAAACGCCAGCAAGGCCACACCCAAAAGTACGGCGCGGCCGGTATGAACCGTCATCCCCGGGGGTACCGGACCCCCCAGCATTGACTCCTGAACCTCCGGAACTTCTTCGGTAGAGGAAAGCTCATGCAGGGCAGGGCCGCGAACCGCAGCCGCCGAAGGCGCCTCCCCCCGAGACTCCTCCGCACGCCCGGTGCCCTGATGGTGGGTGCCGCTGGGGCGCTGAGAATCGGTGTCCTCGCCCGCTGCGGAGGGATCCTGCCCCGCCGTCTCAGCATCTATATTAACCTCAGGGATACTACGACCTATCCGGGAGCCTGAAGGTTGGGAATTTGCTGTAACCTCCCACTGTGCGGGTGCATCAGCCTCGCCGTCGGCAGGCTCCGCACCGGGCGCAGAGTCCAGGTCAGGCTCCGGGGCGTAGAGGTCCTCATCGTACGGTTCGTCGTAAAGCTCAGTATCGTGTGCGCCCTGCTGCTGGGCGTTCGCGTCCTCACGCATCGTGGCCTCCTCCCACAGGTCGGCGTCTTCGGCACTCTCGGCTGCATCCGTGGTGTACAGCAGCTGCGTCTTATCGTCCGCAAACTCTTCCTGTCGCTGCTGCACGTTCACCGCAGCCGAAGCGGCGCTCTCAGCAAACTCCACCCCGCCCAGGGGCTCCAGCGAACCGGTGGAGGTTGAAGCGTACACCTCAGCCTTGCCGGAAGCCGAAGGCACGGCCGCACCCGTACCGCGTGCAGTCTCCTCGTTAAACAGTACTTTTGCGGACAAGAAAATATCCTCAGCGGTGCGGCCCACACGCGCCAGCTGCCGCCGGGATCCGTTGGCGGGCGCGCGCCGAGAAGCCCTAGGCACAACCCACAAGAGCATAATGACAGCAAGGGCAACCACAATGCCCGAAGTGCTCAGCCAGATCATGCTTCTATACCGCCCCCATAAAAACGCCGGATCCCAAAAACCTATATCTATAAATACTACCGAAGTTAGCGGATATCGGTGTGCCAGAATACGCCCCAGGCACAAAACATCACCAAGTTTTTGTGCCCGCCCACACAGCACTGGGTTGAAAACACCCAACCGCACAATAATGCGGTGGCCCCCGGCATGGGAAGCCACCGCATCATAACACCCTAAAACGCGTGTTTTTAGCAGTTTTCGGCAGTAAATTCCTTCAACCACTGGCACAGCTCGGGACCGAAATCGCCGCGCTCAGCAGCCAAAATAATATTCGCCTTCAAATACGAGAGCTTATCGCCAGTATCAAAACGACGGCCCTTAAACACCACGCCGTACACGCCTTCCCCATCGCCCTCGCCCACGGCAAGAGTCTGCAAAGCGTCAGTGAGCTGAATTTCCCCGCCACGGCCGGGGGCGGTATTCTCAAGCACCTCAAACACCTTCGGGCTCAGCACGTAACGGCCAATCACAGCGTAATTTGAGGGGGCCTGCTCCGGCTCCGGCTTCTCAACCAGCCCGGTCACCTTCACAAAGTCCTCACCCGCAACCGTCTCAACCGCGGCGGCACCATACGCAGAAATCGCCTCACGCGGCACCTCCATGAGGGCCACCACAGAACCGCCGGTACGCTGCTGCACCTCAACCATGCGAGAGAGCAGATCTTCCTTCTCATCAATCAGGTCATCGCCCAGCAGCACCGCGAACGGCTCATTGCCCACATGCACCTTACCGCGCAGCACCGCATGCCCCAGGCCCTTCGGGTCACCCTGGCGCACATAGTGGATCTCCCCCAAATAGTTGGACTCCTCCACAGCCTTTAGCAGGGCCTCTTTACCCTGCTCAGCCAGCTGCCGCTCCAACACCGGCACACGGTCAAAATGATCCTCCAAGGCACGCTTATTACGGCCGGTGATCATCAGCACATCTTGCAGCCCCGCGCGGATCGCTTCCTCCACCACATACTGGATGGCGGGACGGTCCACCACCGGGAGCATCTCTTTAGGGGTCGCCTTTGTTGCGGGCAAAAATCGGGTGCCCAGACCCGCCGCAGGAATAACAGCCTTAGTAATAGACCCAGATACATTAGTCATGCAAACAGCATACATGAGAAGAGAATGTCCGCAGAACAAGCACGTCTCAAGTACCGCATATTTCACAATATTTTGATTAGACATTCCCCTCAGGATTAGGCCTTCTGCAATTCTATAATTGAAATAACACGCGCCACGCTGTGTTTCAGTACTGCAGCCAACGTCGTCCCAGGAGAACCATGCAGCAGCCCACCTCGGGGGCATCCCCCGAAGACATCGCGCTCGATAAGCAAGTATTACGCGCCCAAATCCGCCCACGCCGCCTCATTAACCGCAGCAACCGCGCAGAGGCAGGGCAAGCAGACTATGCGCGCCGCTACCAGGAAGGCATCTACTCCCTCATACCCCGCACCGGGGAAAAACTAACCATTGCAGCGTACCTGCCAACCGCTGCGGAGCCCCCCATCACCGACGCGCTGCAGCAGCTGCACCACGACGGGCACCGCATCCTGGTGCCGGTGGTGCGCCCCGGGCGGCAACTCGCCTGGGTGCAATGGGACCCGCATGTGCAGCACCCCCTCAACGGTATGGGTATTGCCGAACCCGAAGGCGACGCTGAAGGCCCCCACGCCTTCACAGCAGCCGACCTGCGCCTAGTACCCGCCCTGGCCTACGGACGCAACGGGCGACGGCTTGGCCAAGGCGGCGGGTATTACGACCGGCTGCTGCCGCGCCTGAGCGAGCAGGCCCTGCGCGAAACAACAGTGGGCGTGGTATTCGCCGATGAAGTGCTTGACAGCATCCCCTACGACACGTGGGACGGGGTGCTTTACCAGGTGCTCACCGAGAACGGGGTGCACCCGCTCGGCGAACACGCCACCCACTAACACACCGTACAGCCAGCACGTAGGCAGGCACCACACACAGGCGGTACACTTTTTAGCTGGAAGTAATCACACAGGCTCAGCGAGGAATACCATGCCGATCTACGTCTACCAGTGCAAAAACTGCGGCCACGCCTTCGAAAAACGCCAATCATTTAGCGATAATGCGCTGCGCACCTGCCCAAGCTGCGGGCAGGAAACACTGCGTAAACGCTACAACGAGGTGGGCGTCGTCTTTAAAGGCTCCGGGTTTTACACAAACGACAAAAACAGCAGCACAAATAGTTCAAGCAGCTCCAGCGGCAGCTCAGCAGGCGCCGCCTAACCGCCGCGCACCCAGCCTCTCATCCGGTCAGGGTACGGAGCAAACGTGAACAACATTGCCCAGCGTGCAGCGCCGGGCTTTTACCACACCGGGTGCGGGACTACGGTAAGCAACCAGGGATGGGGTACGCGGCGCCCTGAGGGCACCGTGCGGGCTAATAGTGCGGAGGTTTCTGCTCCTTCATCTCCTGCACCCACCGCAGCCTGGCCAGCTCATCCGCGCTCAACGCCTGCTGGGAACGCCCACCCAGCACGCCACGGGTAGCCCCAGTCCCCTGTTGTCCGCTGGCGGCCCTCTGCCCGCCCGACGGCTTCACACGCTGCACCCGCCCCGGTTCGGGGGCATTCACCCCAGCGATACGCGGTTCAGCTTCAGCTGGCGCGCCCGCCCCACTCACCCGGCGATGACCGCGCCGTGGTTTCGGCACGGGCGAGTAGCCGCTCACGAGTTGTCCTCCCGCATCCCAACGTACCGCATAATGCGCTCCACCACAGCGTCCGGGTCGGCGAATACCTCCACCGTGTTTAGGGTCAGGTAGTTCCACCCGGTAAGGCCCAGCCGCTCAGGCAACAGGCGGGTGCGCTCGCGCACGCTGGTGTTTGCAAAACGCGGTGAGGCGTCCGAGCAGGCAACCAGCGGCATGGCAGGTTCCTCAACGTCGCCACCGCCTGCGGGGGCGTAGGCAATAAACGCCACTAGCCCGCCGCCTGGCTCAATGCGCACCCCGCGCTGGCGCAGCCGAACCAGCAGGTCGTTCAGCAGCCAATCACCGGTATCGGGCAGAGGGCCGTAATCCTCACCCGCTAAAAACTCGTTATCGGGCATTTTTTCGGGGATGCGGGCCGCCTGCTGCTGCTCGTCCACACGTTTCTGGTGTGCCTCATGGGCACGCATCAGACGGTAAAAGTCGAGGGCGCCGTGCTCTAGTTTCTGCGGCTCCAACGCATCCGGGCTCACACACGAAACAATGTGGGTGGCGCGGCGGGCACGGGTCAGCGCGGTCACGAGCCCTTCCCGGCCGTGCTCCTCCGACAGCTGCCCCATCGTGTAGGGGGTGCGCTGGTCGGGGCGGGGGCGACCCACCCCCAAGGAGAAGATAATGGTGTCTCGCTCCATGCCCTCAGCGCGCGTAAAATCAACCACCCTAAACGGTTCTTTTCCGGGTTTAAAGAACGGCGCCAGCTGCGGATATTTATTCAGGGCGTTGCGCACCGCACCGGCCACCCGCTGCGCGTGTTTAGGGCTCGCGGTTACCACCGCCAGGGAACGCTCCGGGCGCCGGTAAGCGTGCTCCAGCACCAGTAAGGTCACCCGTTCCACCTCAAAACTGGGCGATTCCTGGTTGGCGTTATCGCTCACCTTCCCGCGCGTATCAATGTACTCGACGCTAAGGGTCGGCTTCGGCTCGGAGGCGGCATCACTCACCGAACGCTGCCGCAGCTGCCCCCCGTAAAATTCACGGTTCAAATAGTCAAAGGTCACCGGGTCCATGGCCCGCCCCAGCTGCGCCAGGTGCAGCGAGGGCACCACCTGCGAGAGCGCGTCAAAGGTGCTCTCAAGCTGTTTCGTTGCTGGCGCCGGTGCCCCCGTCGCCGGTGCCGAAACAATAAACGGGGCCGGGTACCCGGAGTGCGGGTCGCCGAGGGCGATCACCGCCTCAGCGCGGGTAATGGCGGGCAGGTTTGCCGCCAGCGGTGTCGATTCGGAATCTAATAAGATCGCAGCGTCAAAACGCATAGTGGGCGGAACGTGACGTGCCAACGCGAAGGGGCTGGCTGTCCAAATCGGCAGCAGGGTGCTCGCCATCGTTGGGGCGTGCTCCAATAACTGCTGAAGCACAAACTCATGCCCGCGCAGCTGGCTTTTAAGGTACGCCGCCTGCTCATGGTGGGTGTCGATCCGGTCATTCCACAGCTGCCGGGTGCACTCCAGCAGTCGTGAGGCGGCACCCAGCATGTGGGCGTAGTCGGCGCGGCGGAACCGGGACTCAACGCCGCGAAGCGCCTGCCCGCCCAGGATTCGCCCCTCGTGGTCATGCAGCAGCTCCTCAAGGGCGGACTGCCACCAGGCCAGCTCCAGCTCAGCGGCCACCAGCCGTGCCGGCACCTGCCGGGCGTACAAATCTTCCATGAGCTCATCCAGGCCCAGGCACAGCAGGCGCGCGGTGAGGGTATCCCGCTCGGGCAGGCTCATCAGCAGCACCCGGTCGGCCAGTAACGCATCCAAACGCTGTTCGAGTGCGTCCAGGGTGGTGCGGGTAAAGTCGGTGCCTTCCGGGGAGTCATCCAGCACGATTCGCAGCCCGTCGAACTCTTTCATGAGGGAATTGCAGGCGGTGACAAGCGCATCAAGGTTCTCGGGGATCTGCGGGGTGCGTGGGGCGGCGGTGTGCCGGATCCACTCTGCGCGTTCAGCCTGCACAATCCGCAGCTGCTCGTGCAGGTCGCCAATATTCACCCCCGGCAGGATGTACTCCTTAGCGGCGCGGCGCAGGCGGGAGCGCTGCATACTGCTCATTTCGATGCCGTTTTCGCGGCGCCACGCCCCGGTCGCGGTGGCCGCGATCAGGTCGGTGACGGGCCGGTCATACACGGTGGGGCGGAACTGTTTCAGGGTTTCCCGGATGCGCTGCAGAATACGCAGCTGCCCCTGCCAGTCGGCGATAGTGCGGCCCAGCCGTAACCCGGTGGTGCGGCTGAGCCGGCTCATAGCCTCCCGCAGAGACAGCAGGGAGGATTTGAGGGTGAGAACCAGTGCGTACGCGTCAGCGGTCTCCTCGTCGTTGGCCAGGCGGGCACGGTACCAGGGGGAGGTGCGGGCTGCCGGGGTGAACGCCCCCAGCTCCGCGAGGCGGGTGAGGTCGTGAGCAAGGTTCTCGCGTTCGAGCAGCCGATCAAGCATGCGGCGGCTAAACCGTACACCGGTTGCGGGCGCCTCGTTCCGTGAGGTGAGTTCGGCGAGGGTCTGCAGCGCCTGGTAGGTGGTGATATTCCAGTACGGCTCGTGCGAGAGCAAAGCCTCGGTGTGCCTGTGCAGGCGGCGGCGGGTTTCAAGCAGCTCGGCGGTGGTCTCCTCTTCCTCGGGTATGGCAGCGGTTTCGTTGCGCACAATGGCTTGGATGAATTCGGCGCGCTGGCCTTCGGCGTCGCGGTCGGTGAGCACATCAAAACGGAGGGAATCAATACCGTTGCGTTCAAGCAGTGCGGTGAAATCGGCCAGGGTGGAGCGTTTCTCCCCCACCACAAGCACAGATTTGCCCTGCCCCGCGAGGGTCGCAGCAATATTCACGGCGGTGCGTAGCGGCTCGGTGCCGGGGGCGGCGGTGACGGTGAACGAGTTGCCGCTGGCGGCCGCATCAATAATGGTCTGTGCGGCCGGGTCGGCGTCAAGCAGCTGCGTCTCCCGCTGCGGGTCACGGTCGTCATGAGGGGGCTGGTTCTGCACCAACGGGCGGATGCTCGGCTGCATCCCAGGGACTTTGAGCGCGGCAATATCACGCACCAGCGGCGTGTGGGCGGTGTGCGGCAGCTCGCCCATGCTTTCTTTGAGGTCGGCGAATGTTGAGATGAAGAACCGTGATTCGATGGCCATCCCGGGGATGTTCCCGGTGGTGGCGCGCATCCGCTCAATTACGGGCTCGGGGTCAAGGCGGGACATGGAATTGGCCAGCTGCGCCACGTCCATGGTGCCCAAGTCAATATCGTATTCCTGTTTGATTTGGCGCACCATGGCGGGGTTAAGCCGTGCGGCACCGGCAAGGCGCAGCTCGTAGTCGTCGCTGCTGGGGTGCGGGGTGATGCTCAGCGGCGCCATGAGGATAGGGGCAATAAACCGTTTCTCGTAGGAGACGGTGTGCTCGCGGGTGGAGCGTGAGAGCCAGGAGGCGGTACCGGCCACAAAGTACCCGGAGTCTAGCCCGTGGTCGGTGGACAGCTCATAGATTTTGGTGCGCAGGGTACGGGCGGCACGCATCCCCTCCTCCAGCAGGCTTTTTCCGCGCAGAATGGTGGACAGGCGGGTTTTCCGCCCGGCCAGCAGCTGGGCGAGTCCGGAGGGGTTTGCGGCGGTGAGGTCGATGTGCACATAGTCAACCCGGTTAAAGTTGAGCATCGCGTCCGGGCCGGTGTAGATGTCCATCTGTTCCGCCCAGCGTTCCAGCCCCGCCGCTGGGTCGAAGCTGTGGCTGGCGGGGTCAAGGTGCGGCGGCAGTGCCTCAGGGGGCCCGTCGGGGTTGGGTGCCGGTGCGGGTTCTGAGGTTGGCGAGTTTCCCGTCCTGGGCGCGCCCTGGGGGGTCTCGGGGGTTCCGTTCACGTCGTGTGCGTCCTTGGGTGTGTTGTATTCTGCACGTTCTTACATCATACGGCCGGGTGGGTGCGCCTCGTGTCTTTGCCGGGCGGATGGGTTCAGCGTTTCGCGGGTAGCCCACCGTGGCGCGTTATAGTGCCGTAGTTTCTGCGGTTCGTCCTTCCTATGCGGCCTTGTAGCAGCTAAGGTGTGTGTTTAGCTTGTCCAGAGGCGGATGTTCGCCGCGAGAACCAGCAGACTCACCATCCCCAAAAATACCATGGCGGCGATGAGGACCCAACGGTAGGTGGGCGCAAATTTTTCGGTCTCGTCCCAGTCGCGGGTGGCGCGCAGCAGCAGGTAGCAGGCGAGCGCGCCGGGCAGGTTCCCCACCACTATCTGCACCGCGAGGGCGTAGAGGGTGAAGACGCGTTCGGTGCGTTCGTTTTCGCTTCCAGCGAGTTTGAAGAGTCCCGCGAGCAGGATCGTCAGGCACCCGTTGAGGAACGCGACAGCGAAGAAGGGGATGTTAAGCGCCTGCTGGAAGGTCATATTGGAGTTCGCGGCGCCAAGCAGAATCCAGGCGAAGAGCGCGAAGGGCACCAGGAGCCAGTACCAGAAGAGGAAACGGCGGAGTTTACGGTCGTCGTCAAGCGCGGCGAAGATGTTCATGTCTTGTGTGCTTTCTGGGGGTTAGTCGGCGGTGGGTTCTGCCGGGCCGGTGCCCGGGTCTGTTTCGTTTCCGCCGGGCTGCCGCTGGGGGTTTCGGGTCTCAATGTGGTCGATGTACCGGCGCACCAGGTAGTCCAGCAGCACTGAGAGCGCCACGAATGAGTTGTAGGGGCCGCGCTGGCCGGTGATCTGCGTGGGGGTGCTCTGGTAGTGCAGTGAGTATTCGGCGTGGGAGGACATGTAGTTCACTCCGAGGGCGGTGACCGCAACCATGGGGATTTTGCGCAGGGCAAGCATTTTCACGTGTTCGCGCATGTTCTCTGTCTGCCCGGAGAACGATACGAGGATCACCAAATCGTTGGTGGTCATGGAGGTCATGGTACTCTCAAACTCGTTGCGGGCTGGGATGACGTGGCAGAATTTGCCGCACACCTGCATGGATTTGGCGAACTCTTGCACGGCGTTGCGTTGGGCGTACCCGGTGCCGAAGCAGTAGATGGTGCGGGCGTCGTGCATTTTTTCGATGAGCTTCGACAGCTCCATGTGTTCGAGGTAGTCGTAGGTTCGCAGGATGTCTTCTTTACCGCTCTCAATAAACCTGGGGTTGTAGGGTTCGGAGCGGGTGAGGGAGGATTTGATGAAGTATTTCAGCTCCGCAAAGCCTGAGAAGTTCAGTTTCTTGGTGAGGCGAATAATGGAGCTGGTTGAGGTGTAGGTTTTGTGCGCGAGGGAGCTGATGGTGGCTTCGGCAACGAACTTTTCGTTGTCGAGCATAAACGCCAGAATCTCGCGCTCTGTACCGCTGAAGCGGTGCTGGTTTGCATTCACCACATCTTGTAAATCCACTCAAGGCTCCTGAATCGCTGACAAGCAATATTAAAAATATTACAACGTCTGCGGCTCAGGAGCCTTGTGGTGTTATCGCGTGAAGCGGGTTTTAGCCCAGCTCACGTTTTAGGCTTTGGTGTTCACCATGGTTTCAAAACGCTCGCGAACCTGCGGAACGTCCATGCCCACGATCACCTGGAATGCCTTACCCTTGCGTACGATACCCAGAGCACCGGCGTCCTTGAACGCGGCATCTGAGGTGTCGACCAGGGATTCATCGGCCACCGATACGCGCAGGCGGGTGGCGCAGTTGTTCACGGTGGTGATGTTGTCGGCGCCGCCGAGCAGTTCAAGGAAACCAGCCGCACGCGGTGCGTACAGGTCAGTGTCGCCGTCTTCTGCGGATGCGCCGCCCTTCTTCTCGGCAGCCTTGGCGGCCTTGTACTCGGCTTTCGAGTACAGCTTCGTTTCGCCGCCCTCAGCCTCACGACCTGGGGTCTTGAAGTCGAACTTCAGGATCAGGAAGCGGAAGAGCAGGAAGTAGATGACGGTGAAGCACAGGCCCACGCCGATCTGCATGAGGTAGGTCGGCCAGTGGTTCTGCCACAGCGGAACCCAGTTGAGGAAGATGAAGTTATCCAGCAAACCGCCGCCCATGTTGCCTGAAAGCCCGAACATGTACATGATCGACGCCATGGTTGCAGCCAGCACAGCGTGCACTGCGAACAGCGGGGGTGCCACGAACAGGAAGGTGAATTCCAGCGGCTCGGTAATGCCGATGAGCATCGCGGTGAGGCTCACAGGCAGCACCAGGGCGAGAACCTCTTTACGCTTCTCGGGCCGTGCGGTGGTGTAGAAGGCCGCCGCAATACCTGCCGGTGCGAACACCTTGGAGTTGCCGTGCAGTGCGAAACCGCCGCCGGGGAAGAGCTCACGCAAGGGCTTATCGCTCTGCGCGAATTCGCTCAGGTGGGTCGGCCAGTCCTTCGCAATACCGTTGGGGGTTACGGCGTTGCCGAACATGAACGGCGAGTAGATGAAGTGGTGCAGACCGGTCGGGATGAGGAAGCGCTCCAAGAAGGTGTAGATCCACACACCGAGCGCGCCGGAGGCGATGAAGAACCCCTGCATGCTTTCAATACCGTGCTGGGCGTAGGGCCACAGCAGGGTGAAGAGGAACGCGACGGGGAACATGAGGAAGAAGCACACGGCGTACACGTACTGGGTGCCCTGGAAAATACCCAGGAAGTCGGGCAGCTTCTTATCGAACCAGCGGTTATGTACCCACACCACGATGGCGGAGATAATAATCGCACCAAAGATACCGGTGTCAATGGTCTTAATGCCGGCGATCATTTTCAGGCCGGTACCGGCGGCGGACTCGGAAATATCCACTCCGTAGTTGAGCTGGAAGATACCACCGCTGTCTTGGCCCCAGTACTTGAGCATTGTCCCGCTCAGGTAGTTGAAGGTCAGGTAGACCATGCCAGCTTCGAGCACGGCGCGGGCGTTTGCGGTCTTAGCGAGCGCAATCGGCAGGCCGAGCACGAAGAGCAGCTCCATCTGAGTGAAGACGGTCCAGGCGCCAGAGAGCCAGACATCCCAGATTTTAAACCACATCGTGTCTTCATTAGCTAGAGGACCAACGATGTTCTCTAGGGTGGCAACTTTACCAATACCAACCGCCAAACCGGCGAAGGCAAAAAGAAGCACGGGGGCCAGCATGGCCGAACCGAACCTCTGAACTTTTTCCATCATGAGGCTTACGCCTTTCGGGTTACGAGAAAATACGCAGGCACACGCGCCCGCGCGAATGTCATCAGTATTTGAATGGCACCATCATCCCACCTTTTGGCGGGGCTACACGTATGTTGCGGGAGATTAGACATGTTTTTTCATAACATGAAACATCTCCCGGTACCGGGTAAAAATACTAACCTACCGTCACGGTTTTTTAGTGCTTTGAAACGGTGTTTCTCTGTAGCATGTAACCGTAGCCCGCCCCACCGTGGCAGGTGGCGCGGTGTTATTGAACGCACGACCTCTCGAAAACTACATACCTATGCTTTTTCTTACCTTGAATACCCACAGCTGGTGCGAGCCTCACCAGATCGTTAAGATTCATGAGCTTGCCCGTTTTATTGCCGACCGTCAGGTTGATGTTATTGCGTTGCAGGAGGTCAACCAGTACCTGCACTCCCCTATTGTGGATACTCCACTGGGGTACCAGGGTGGGGCTGGTATTCCTATCCGTGAGGATAATTATGCACTGCTGCTGGTTCGGTTCCTGGCTGATTTAGGGCTTCAGTACGAGTGGGCGCTGACCGAAACACATATTGGGTGGGATCGGTATGACGAGTGTGTGGCGGTGCTTTCTCGCGTGCCTATTGAACGCATCGAGCCTATTGTAATGAGCCCGCAGTACAGCTACGACCGGGTTGAACGCAGGTCTTCTCTCGCGGTTCGGGTGGGTACCGATACGGGTTCCGTATGGTGTGCAAGCGCCCATATGTCGTGGTGGGATTTTCAGGGCGAACCGCTTTTCGCACAGGAGTTTGCGCGGCTTTCGCAGGCCCTCACCGAGCGCGGTCAGGATGCGCCCGTTCTGCTGGGCGGCGATTTCAACGCGGCGGCGCAGGTGCGTGGCGAAGGGTACGATTTGGTGCTTTCTTCCGGTCTGGTGGATACCCGTGAGATTGCCGAGCATACCGATGGTGAATTCACCGTACATCGCGAGATTGCCGGGTGGGAAGGGCAGGAGGATGCCAAGCGCATTGACTTCGTGTTTGCCGACCGCGCGGTGAAGGTACTTTCGCATACAGTGG
>ERZ773005.1137-NODE-1137-length-15048-cov-3.781765_pt1 | contig 15048 bp, 9 predicted proteins | sample MGYA00580666_ERZ773005 | MGnify/ENA primary metagenome ERZ773005 (study PRJEB29015, sample SAMEA2737999) | human oral metagenome | biome: human oral; feature: human-associated habitat; material: dental | place: China | collected 2061 ...
GGGTCTCTCCGTCGAGGGAGAGACCGTGCTCCTTCACGAGGTCCATGACCATCTTCAGGGTTTTGCCCGAATCTGCGACGTCATCAACGATGAGGACCCGCTTGCCGTTCATCGCGGACACATCCATGAGCGGGGGGAGAAGCTGAGGCTCTTCGAGGGTCTGGCCGACCCCGGTGTAGAACTCGACGTTCATTGTGCCGCAGGCCTTGACACCCATTGCGTAGGAGACCGCGCCGGCGGGGATGAGGCCGCCTCGGGCGATTGCGACGATCAGATCCGGGATCCACCCGGAGGTGACGATCTGCTCGGTGAGCTCGCGCGATGCCTCTCCGAAAAGCTCCCACGTGAGGATCTCGCGCTCCGGCGCGTCGCTCGCGTCTTTGCTCGACTCGAGGCTCATCTTCGGCTGATCGGTCATGTCGCTCCTGTGGATTGAAATCTGCGAAAGTCCCATCGGACCGGAGGGCCCGCATGGGCAATAGCCTAGTCCCCGAGCCCAGTGCCGACGTGACGCGCCGCATCGATCCAGGGGTGGTCGAGGGGAACCATCTTCACGCGGCCCGCGACCTCTTCAAGGGGTACGGGCACAGCCTTTTGAGCCTGCGAGGCGACAGTGAAACCGAACTCGCCTCGAGCAACAAGATCGGCCCCCGCCCCTCCGAGAAGAGTCCCCAGGAGACGATCCTGCGCATCGGGAGTCCCGCCTCGTTGCACATAGCCCAGGATGGTGACGCGCGATTCAAGGCCAGTCGCCGCCTCGAGCTTCTCAGCGAGGGCATAGGCGTTGCCCCGATGGGAAGCAAGGACGGAGGCGCGGTGCTTCTTCGCGGCAGCCTTGCCCTCAGGGGTGTCCGCCTGCTTGATGAGGGATTCTGCGGCGGCAAGTTCAGCTGCTGCAGAGACATCGCGGGCGCCCTCGGCGATGGCGATCACGGAGAAGTTCGCGCCGTAGCTGGCGCGCATTTCAATGGATTCAACGACCTTGTCGACGCTGTAGGGGATCTCGGGCAAGAGGATGATGTCGGCCCCTCCCGCGATGCCCGACCCCAGGGCGAGCCAACCAGCGCGGTGCCCCATGATTTCAACGATGATGACGCGATGGTGGCTGTGCGCCGTGGAATGGAGGCGATCGATCGCCTCGGTCGCGATCCCGAGTGCGGTGGAGAAACCGAAACTCGTGTCGGTGTGGGCGATGTCGTTGTCGATGGTCTTGGGCAGGTGGATAACGGGAAGGCCTGCGGCCGCGAGGCGCTGCGCATTCTTCGCAGTCCCGCCTCCACCGATGCAGACGAGGGCGTCGAGCCCGTCCTTCGCGCAGTTGTCGACAATGGTGGGCACCATGTTGCGCACTTTGCCGTCCACCATCATCTTGTGGACTTTGTCGCGAGAGGTCCCCAGGATGGTGCCACCCAGGGTGAGGATCCCCGACAGGGCTTTCGAGTCGAGACTGAGGAATCGGTTCTCCGCCAGTCCGCGAATGCCGTCCTGGAAGCCGATGAGCTCCATCCCGTAGTGGCCGATCGCGGCCTTGCCAAAGCCTCGGATCGCGGCGTTGAGGCCAGGTGAGTCACCGCCTGCCGTGAGGATGCCGATGCGCTGGGGCTTTTTCGAGGACGGGGCTTGTGACTTCGACATGGCTGCTCCTCAAGGGGACGTTCAATGAAGAGGGGCTTTCCACATGGGCGAATACTTCCCGCAGGCTGCCCACAAGGAAAGCCTCATCATTGATTCCGGCGGCGGATCTTATTCGAGCTCCCCTCCCACAGGCGGGGCCTGCGCTGAAGGCGAGGAGGACGAAGCACTACTTCTTCGAGGCGATGAGCCCGATCTTCGGTCTTGGCGCGGCGAAAGAGTTGATGTGTGCGTCCGAGGCATAGCCGAGGGCGAAGCCCGTCAACAACTTGTAGTCCTCGGGAACGTCGAATTCGGCGTCCACGGGGCTGCGCCAGAACGACAGGAGGCCAAGCGGGCATGAGTCGACGCCGCGGACCTTCGCCGAGAGGAACAGGGTCTGGAGCATGAGACCAGCATCCATTGCCGACCAGGGCATGAAGTCCCCTCGCACGAAGACGAAACCGATGATGGGCGCGCCGAAGGCCTCGTAGTTGCGGCGACTGAGTGCGTTACGGCGCTCGCGGTCTTCGCGTCCAATGTCGAGATGCCCGTAGAGTTTCTTGCCGAGGTCGACGCTGCGAGCGCGCAACTCATCGGGGTAGGGGCGCCATCCCTCGTAGTCCCCATCGGGCAGTCCCTCGGCGGGGCCGTTCGCGTTGGCGTTCTTGTCCTTCGCCATCTGCGCAAGCCATTTCTTCCAGGCCTCGACGTAGGCGCTGCGCAGACGATCCGCCTGTTCGCCGCTGGCCAGGGCGAGCATGTAGGGGCGGGTGTTCGACCAGCTCGGCGCATTGCTCACGTCCTCGAGGATCGAGTCGAGGACATCGGAGGCAATGGGGTCTGGAAGGAAGTCTCGGACCGAGTGACGGGAAGCTGCAAGGCTGGAAAAGGCGGCGGAATCCATGAAATCACTATACGTTCACAAGACTCACTTGTGAGACTGTTCACACAAAGAAGGGGGTTGGAAGGTCTGCATCTTGCTGAGATGTGGAGAGTGGGTGAACGATTGATTTAAAAATGCATATTTGACTCAGGTGATTCAAATATGCAAAATGAGTATCATATGATTGATGTTGTCAACTATCTCCACGAAGGCCTCCAAGTCGAGGTCGTGGAGCGTTCGTGGCCAGGTGAAGCGAAGTTACCGCTTCACCTGCGAGACGTGGCCAACTACTCCCTTTGTGTTCTCGGGAGGTGGGACTCCGAGTCCGTTGAGGACAGGAGCTTCGTGCTCGCCCGTATGAAAGAAGGAGCGACTCTGCCAGAGTGCAAGAGAGTACACAGAGTTGTCTCAAGCATCTGCGGATTACCCACCGTCATCTGCGCCCCCCTTGAGTCTCGGCAACGGCAAGCACTCGCCAGTCAGGGGCTGCCTTTCATCACCCCTGGACTGCAGATCCATATGCCCTTCCTCGGAATGACTCTGAGTTCACGCGCGCCTGCGGGTTTGAGAGTTGGTCGGCAGTACAGGGAAAAGCTCTCTGCCCGTGCACAAACCGCTGCAGTATGGGCTGCGAGGAGTGAAAGGTGGGTATCTCTTTTCGATATGCGCCAGGCTTCGGGTTTGCATGCCAGTGATGCCAGTCGAGCAGTCGAGGAACTCGTTGACCAGGGAATCGCAGACAAAACCCGTGAAGGTCGGATGGTCCAGTACTCGATTATCGGTGGTCGTCATCGAATGCTCGATGAGAAACTCTCTGTCTTCGACACTCCGGTGCTTAAGACCATCATGGTCCGCTCCGACCCTTCTTTCGAAGTATTTCCTTTGGGCGGTGAGAGTGCTCTTGCGGAACGCACGGACCTGACTCCTCCGAGGGTGACGATCCGCGCAGTCTCACACCGTGACGCGCGTGCTCTGACATTCATCGAGGCGTTCGAGGGCGAGTACCCGGATGAGCAAACGACACTTCTTCAGATTTGGAAGACTCCGCCCTTGTTCGGGGATTCTGCAGATCGGCAGATCGATGATGTTTCTCTGGGTTTGTCACTGAGCGCAGGCGATGAGCGTATTGAGCAAGCACTTGAGCAGCTTTTTGGGAAGGAATATCTATGGCCGTGCATGACAGCCTCGGCCTAAAGGTTTTTGCTCGAGCCTTTCGAGGCCTTGAAGGCTCCTACGCCCTCATCGGAGAAATGGCCTGCACAGTTTTGATGCGCCAGGCGGAACTTGACTTTCGCGCAACCAAGGACTTCGACACGGTGCTTCTCGCAGATGGTGATCTTCAGGCGGTGAGCACGGCCGTCTGGCGGCTCGTCGAGGACGGAGGGTATTCGATTAGGCGAAGCAGTGATGGTGCGCCGATCTTCTACAGGTTCGACAAGCCCCAGCACGCGGGATATCCGAAGATGATCGAGCTGTTCTCAAAGGTGCCAGACTTCCTCAAAGAGCACGAAAGAGCGATCAAAGCACCAGTGTTTGCAGGCGACGAGGTATCAAGTTTATCCGCGATTCTTCTCGACGAAGATTACTACGAGTTCCTCTTGTCTGGCATCATTCCAGTTCACCTGGATGATTCGACTGATCGCGTTTCTGTTCTGGAAGCGGACAGACTGATCGCATTCAAAGCGAAAGCATTCCTGGACCTCTCCGAACGTCAACGTGCTGGGGAAACCGTTGATAAGAAGAACATCAGGAAGCACAAGAACGATGTCTTCCGGCTGGCGCAGCTTGTGGTGCCAGGGACTCGTCTCCTTGCGCCCTCGAGCATTGCAGCTGACGTCGGTTCATTCCTCGGGGCCATGCGGGACGAAGACATCAACCTCAAGGCTCTGCTCGGCATTCGCATCAGTGCAGAGGAGGTTCTTGCAAGCATCGCCGACATGTACGGACTGTGATCTGCGCGTTCCTCCTCAGCGTCGAGCCGTGTCAGAAGCTGAGGCTCTTGCGGATCTGACGCAGCTCTCGTGCATAGGCTCCGCCGGGCACGGCGGCCACGCCCTCGTACTCCCAGCTGAGGATTCTGGCGGGATCGAAGCTGGACGAGCAGGAAGCACAGGCACTCACCCTCCTGGGGGCGCGGAACAATCGGCGTTGCGCACCGCAGTGCGGGCAGGTGCCGACCCAGGGTTCAGGGGGAGTGGGTAGGGAGGAAGGCAGGCGGGCAGTGTCGGGGGCGCCGAGCATCCTCGCGGTCCTCTTCCACTCCTCATCATGATGGTGCTGCGGTCCGACCAGTGCATGCGCGATCTCATGCAAGATGACACCCCTCACCGTGTCCGGATCGTACAGATCCGTCAGCGGAGCGGACAAAGTGATCGTCTTCGTCCGGTGCGTGCACGATCCGGCCCTCCTGCGGGCAAAGTCAAAACGGAAAACCCAACCGTTAAGTTCGGAGGCTTTCATGAGCAGGAGTGCTTCACGCCGGGCGATCTCACGGTCCACGATCACACCGACTCAATGAGGGCGGCGACCCTCTTGAAGGACACTTTGTTCGGAGTCCCCAGCTTCTGGGCGAACACGGACACTCGCAGTTCTTCGAGGAGCCATCGGGCAGAAGAGATCGTCCTCGCCGATTTCGAATCGTAGGGGCGGCGAGCGGCCAGGGCTTCGGCCTCGGCAAGGTTCGCTTCAAGGGCGTGCAGGCGATCCATGTCCTCCAGATCTCGTTGAAGAGCGCCCGGTGACGCGCAGGCCCTCTCAATGCGCACGGCCCCGGCGCGCAGGTAGCGGGCCAGGTGGGGTAGTGCGGACATGGGCGTTTCTACGAGGAAGCCCGGGTGGATCAGAAAGCGCGTGTGCTCTTCGACTTCGGCGACGATCGGACGCATGGAGGCTTCACTGTGGCTGCGGATCTGAGAATCGACTTCGGACTGGGCTTCCATTGCGCGGACCACATGCCCAAGAATCTCGTAGACCCGGTCCTCGTGGATGTTCCGGCAGCGCGCGAGTAGCTCCTCGAAGGCTCCGGCGTCGCGGATCGCTCCGGGCCCCGCCTCCCCGCTCAACTCATCGACGAGGCAGAGAGCCGATGCCAATTGCGCATCATCGACGAGGGCGGCCGTGTCCTTGTAGGGCGAGGCCGCGAGCATGAGGGCTTGGCGTCCCGTCCAGCGGGTCGTGACGCGGGTCCGTTGGAGGCGAAGCCTGAAAAGGAGCAGTCGAGCAAGGCCTTCTCGGTGTTTGCGCTCCGCTTCGTGAGGGTTCGCCATGACGCGCACTCCCGCAAGCGGATTCGCAGCATCGCCCTCGGCGACGAGCGCAGGGAAGGCCCTAAGGGTCGCCGAGGAACCGGGGGATTCAATCGAACGGGGAAGGGGCGTTTCGGGGAAAGCGGTGAGGGCGTCGAGGTGAAGGCCCGCGGACATGTGGCCGTGAGGAACTGAGACGCTAGGCGATCCGGCGTTCGCAGCTTTGCCGCCTGGCGTGCGCGGAGCCGACGCATGGTGTGAAGAGGGGTCTGTGGCCTGTGGGCCTTGAAGCTTGTGTACCCGGGTGGAGTCAGGGTCTGCAAAAGTCTCTTGGCCTGAAGAGCTGAGGTGACGAGCGGTCTCCTCTAAGGAAGCGGCGCTGTGGTCTTTGAGGCTGGGAGTGCCATTCTGGCCTGAATAGCCCTTCCGGCCTGAAACGGCGTGCCCGCTGAGGCCGGGAGCGCCCAGCTCCGAGGAGGCAGTGGAGCGAACTCGACCTCGGCCTCGACGCCCGGAACGATCACGAGAAGCTTCGAGCATCGCTTCTGCGACCGCTCCTCTCACCGCCGAACGGATGGCCTCTTCGGCTCGGCTTGCCAATTCGCGCTGAAGATGGGCGAGATCAGTGCCAGCGCCGATCTCGACGCCGTGGGAATCGAGGACGACGAAGGTCATGAGCAGATGAGGGGGCAGCTTGCCGCGGGCATGCGACAGATCCGATTCAGACAGTTCGACGCCGCGCAGGACTCGGATGGCAGTCGCAAAGGCCTTCTCAAAAGCTGGGCGCTTGTGGGACCAGTCGATTGTGGAGGTGGTGCTCGTGGGATTCGAGGCCGTCACCGCAGTGGAGTGAGTGTGGGGTGCAACGGAGTCTGTCTGTGCCGCAGCAGAGCCCGGCAAGCTTGCAGCAGAGCCCGGCTGGTCCGTGGCGGAGTGGGAGGCTACGCTCCTTGGGGCCGAGTCCAGCATCGTGGAGGCTGAGTCCGCTCCTCTCCCAGCTGCGCCATTTCGCCCGAGAGCCTTGCGAGCAGCGGATTTGCCCTGTCCTGAGCGGCTCGCATGCCCCGTGGACTGACTCCAGCGGGCGAGACGATCCATCGCGGCGCCAAGACTCATCGGATCCGGGGCCTGTGCATCCTCCTTCTTGGGCGCTTGCGACCCAGCTTCGAGGGGGTCGAGCGCGCCCGCAAGAGCCTTCTCAATCCACGCAGCGGCTCGAGCTCCGACCTCGGGCGCGGGCGCGAGGAGGCGGCGCTTCGCCTTGGGCAGAGCGCGGATCATCTCTGTGATGAGCTCTTCGCGCATTCCGGGCACGAGCCAATCAGTGCCCTCATCGCTCACCCGCTCGAGCATCTCAATCGGGATGCTCAGCGTGACGCCGTCACGTGAGGAACCGGGGGTGAAGGCGTAGGACAATTCGAGTTCAAGCCCCCCGCTTTCCCAGGTGTCCGGGAAACCATCACTCGCTTCACCGACTCCGCGCGGAAGCAGCAGGGAGTCCGTGTAATCAAGCAGTTCGGGATGGCTTCGCCGCTCGTTCTTCCACCAGCGGTTGAAGTGGGCGGCGGAGACAATATTGTCTGGGATCAGTTCGTCGAAGAAGGCGAAGCGGGCCTCTTCATCGGCGACAAGGCCATGGGTGCGCGAGCGGCGCTCAACTTCACGAGCCTGTTCGACGAGCTCGTCATTGTGGGCCTGGAAGCGATGGCGTTCACGCCATTCCCCCGCCACGAGGGCGTGGCGGATGAACATGTCGCGCGCCAACTCGCGGGCTGTAAGAACTGAGTGCGCTGTGAGATGTGGCTGGGCTTGTGGAGTCGAGGCCGAGGGCGCGGGCGCCGAAAGCGGGGGTGCCGACTCGAGTTCGGCCTCATTCTTCGGCGCGGCCTGTGCTGTCGCCTCAGCTCGTGTGTCCGCTTCTTCCTCGCGCCGCGTGCCCGCTGGTGGCTTGCTCCGTGCCTCCGGTTGCGGTTCGTTCGGTGCGCCCTGCTTTCGTGGGGCTTGGCAAGAGGGATCTTCGACTGTGTCCTTCCCAAAGCCTCGCGCCCCTAAATCCGCATTCGCTCCGTCGACCCCACTCCCGGAGTTTGCAGCGCCTCCGAGTGTTGCGATGACCGCAGAGTCTGTGGCGCCCTCGGAAGAGGAGGAAACGCCCGGGGAAGCAGTCCCGGAAACAGCTGAAACCCCGGAGACATCAGAAGCGGAGAGGGCTGCGGTCCCGGAGAGTGAAACAGGGGCGGAGACAGCGCCCTCGTCTTGCGCACTTGAAGCGTCAGGCTCGTCTTTCCCTGCGCAAGCCAGAGCCATCGCCAGGAAATCACGGCCAACAGAGCCCAACTCCCGGCTCGATCGACGCTCATCACCGGCCCCCACGAGGCCCTGCGCAAGACCGGCAAGAGTCCCCGCAGTGACCACCCCAGAATTGCGCGCCCCGCCCTCGTCGATCACACGGTCCCCGAGGCGGCCGAGCAACACCGGGCGCTCCGCGACCAAGGTCAAGCCGTAGAGCAAGAGCTTCTCCTTCGCCATCGCCGCGCCCTTGGAAGACGACCAGTAGGGCTCGGAATAGACGCGCTTCAAAAGATGAGTCGCGAGGGGCTCAACCCACGCCGGGTCGATGCGCGCAACCGTGCGGGCGAAAAGCCGAGAAGTCTCCACCAGCTCCGCCGTCATCACCCACGCCGGATGCGAGCGGGCAAGCCCCGAACCCGGCCAAATCGTGAAGCGTGCTCCTCGCGCCCCCTGGTAGTCGCGCTTCGCCTCATCCCAAGAACCAAGATTCGACAAAAACCCGACAAGCATGGAACGGTGCACATCATCGGCGTCGACCGTCCTCGACCCCTGAGTGAAAGAGACGACCGCGCGAGCCGCAGCATCTTGCGCTCCCCCGTACTGAGCGGCCTCAATGACATCTGCCGGAGAAGGGAGAGCCAAGGGATGCACGATGAGATCCAAAGGCCGCGCCATCTGCTGGAGCTGGACGACGACATCCCTCCACTCGCGGAAACGCAGGTAGTGCAAGAACTCCGCGCGGCACAGTCGCCGGAACTGCGAGCCCGACAGATCACGCTGCTGAACATTGAGGTAGCGCCACAGATTCAGGTAGGTGATGAAATCCGAATGCGGGTTCGCGAAGCGCGCATGCGCCGCATCCGCAGCCTGCTGATGTTCAAGAGGGCGCTCGCGGACATCCTGGATCGATAGGGCTGCCACAATCACGAGGATCTCCGAGGCGCAGCCATTCGCATCGCCCTCAAGGAGGATACGGCCAAGCCTCGGGTCGATCGGCAGGCGTGCGAGGTCGCGGCCGATGGGGGTGAGGCGATGCGTGGTGCGGCCAGAATCGTCCTTCTCCTCGCGAAGCGCCCCGATTTCAACAAGAGAGGCGACCCCGTCCCTCACGGCCCGGTGTTCGGGGGCATCAAGGAAGGGGAAGTCGGAGACGGAGCCGAGGCCGAGGGCCGCCATCTGCAAGATCACGGACGCGAGGGAGGTACGGAGGATCTCGGGTTCAGTGAAGCGCGGGCGCGACTCGTAGTCGCCTTGGGAGTACAAGCGGATTGCGATGCCGTCCGCGACGCGGCCGCATCGACCGGCCCTCTGGTTCGCGCTCGCCCGGGAGATGGCTTCGATGGGGAGGCGCTGCACTTTCGTCCGGTTGGAATAGCGCGACACTCTCGCAAGCCCCGGGTCGATGACGTAGCGGATCCCCGGCACCGTCAGGGAGGTCTCGGCAACATTCGTCGCGAGGACAACGCGGCGCAGGCGGTGCTCTTCGAAGACGCGATGCTGCTCGGCGGCGCTCAGACGAGCGAATAGGGGCACAATCTCGATTGAGCCGGGCAGAGCTTTCGCGGTGTCTCCCGCGCGGACGCCGCGCGTTCCGAGGTGATCGAGGAGGGCCTGCTCTGTATCGCGAATATCGCGTTCGCCCGGAAGGAAAACGAGGATATCCCCTTCGCCCTCGGCGCACAGTTCGTCAACGGCATGGCAGATCACGCTTTCAACATCAATGTCTTCGCCCAAGCCATATCCGAGGGTGGGCAGATCATCATCAAGATCTTCGAGGACGAGCTGGGTGGTGTCCGGCTCGGGGGTGAAAAGGAAGGCTGAATCATGAGTGGAGGCCGCATCATGTGTGCAGGCCGTGTCCTCCTCGGTGGCTTTTGCCAGGGGCTGCTCGGTCTTCAAGGCATGCTCCGAAAGAGGCGAGCTGAGCGGGCGGGCAGCGAACCCCGAGAGTGAGGAAGAATCCTCAGCGGATGAGGAGGATTCCTGAGAACTCGTCGAGGTCGAGTACGAGGAGACGACATCGGGGGCGAGGGGTCGGTATCGGATCTCGACGGGGAAGGTCCGGCCGGACACTTCAATGACAGGTGCGGGCTCAATGAGGTGCCCCCGCCCTGGAGTGCCTTCCCAGCGGCCGAAGTGCTCGGCGAAACGGGCAGAGTCGATCGTTGCCGAAGTGATGATGACTTTCAGGTCCGGGCGGGCTGGCAGCAGGCGTGCAAGATATCCGAGGATGAAGTCGATGTTGAGGCTGCGTTCGTGCGCCTCATCAATGATGAGCGTGTCGTAGCGGCGCAACAGTGGGTCGGATTGGATCTCCGCGAGGAGGATGCCGTCCGTCATGAGTTTCACGAGGGTCGTTGGGCCGACCTCGTCGGTGAAACGCACCTGATAGCCGACGACCTGGCCGGGCTCTTTGGAGACTCTTTGCCCGAGCTCTGCGGCGATGCGGTCCGCAACCGAGCGGGCAGCGAGCCTGCGGGGCTGGGTGTGACCGATCATCCCGGTGACGCCTCTGCCGAGTTGGAGGCAGATCTTCGGCAGCTGGGTCGTCTTGCCCGAGCCGGTTTCACCGGACACGATGACGACCTGGTGGTCGCGGATCGCGGCGGCGATCTCATCGCGCCGGGCGGACACGGGCAGATCCGGGTAGTCGATGACGGGGATCGCGGCTGCACGTTCGGCAAGGCGTTCAGGGGTGAAAGGCTGGAAGGCTCGGGCTCGCTCTGACTGGGGGCGTCGGGTACGACGGGTTGTGCGAGGCTTCTCGCCCCTCTCGTTTTCCTTACGTCCTGCCCCATGGCGCTCTTGCGTACGCTTCGCAAAATGCGCAGACTTCTTGGTGTTCCTCCGCCCGGGGTGCTGTTCGCGCCGCTTCGATGCTTCGCCCGACTGCAATGTCCCGTCCTGCTGTGTTGTTCTCGCCTGGGGTGTTGCCCCGACCCGAGGTGTCTTAGCGGGGGCCTGGGATGCCTCTTTGGTGGCCTTGGAACGGGAGTCGTGGGGTGTCTTTGAGTCGGTGTGCCGACCTGGGCTTGGGGTTGGTCTTCCGGTGATGTGCGGGCGCGACCCCTTCGGCCCCGCTGGCTCGCGAGGGCCGGGGGCTTTCGAGGAATCGGGGGCATCGGGCACTCTGAGAGTTTAACGGTGACAGGGCCCGCGGTCGTGACGAAGACGGTGCACAGGCCGGGGCGCTCGCCTCATCTTTTTGAATGTCGGGCGAGGTCGTGGTGCGTCGAGTGACGGACTTGCGTATTCGTGGTGTCAATCTCCCACGGTCTCGTCGTGTACATCGGTCTTCCGTGTCGTTGATCGGTGATACTCCCGTGAAGTCTCTAGGTTCTAGTGGTGGTTGCAACAGGGTCTTTGTGAAGGAGTTCGTTGTGGCGGGTCGATGACCATGTACGGGAGGCGCGCGAGGAGGTCATTGCGGCTATTGCCGACCGACGGGAGGAGCTTCTCGCGAGTGCCTACTATGAGCGCGCCGATGAGTCGGCACGCAGGAGCGTCGTCACCGAGATCGATTGTGTGATTGAGTCGGTGTCACGGCAAAGCGATATTTCGATGATTCATCAGACTCAATCGGCTTTCGAACGCGATCGGTACACGGCGATGATTGAGCGCCTCGACGCATCCACTCACGATGACGGACAGGAGCTGGCTCCGGTGAAGTCCGTCGTTTCGATTGCGACGATCAGTGCCAAGAGCGGTTCGGGAATCCTCGACACGGCCGCCGACGTTGACGCATATCTTGCGGCCCTGCGCAGGGCACTCATGTCCACTCTTGATGACGGGAAGCGAATCGTACTCTGATGGAGACTGCACCTTTGAAGTCTTTCGCTACATCTGCGCGCAAGGAGCTCCTCCGTGAGGTCGATGCGCGCCTCACTGCGGTGCTCGCCCCGGGATCTTCCGAGCAGGTCGAGCATCCGTCGATCGTCAATTCCCTTGAGGACGCGATCGCTCAAGCGGGTGGAGGTCACAACGGTCGCAAGCACGTTGTCGACCGAGCTGCGTATTTGTGGTTCAACCGGGTCATCGCGCTGCGTTTCATGGATGCGAACGGCTACACGGGGATCGCTGTCGTCTCACCGGCAGCCGATCAAGTTGGTCAGCCTGAGGTGCTCGCTCTTGCGAAACGTGGCCAGGTTGACAGCGAGGTTGTGAAGGCTTCAGAGGCGGCGACAGTCTTCGGGCTGCTCAGCGGTTCTGTCTTGCCGAGTCCGGGCGCTGAGGCGTACGCTCTCCTTCTGAGGAGCTACTGCCGTTTCTGGAATCGCGCGATGCCGTCAATGTTCGAGCGCGAGGGCGATTTTTCTGAGTTGCTCATTCCGAGGAGTCTTCTGGCCGAGGGAGCGCTCCTTGATCGCGCGTGCGCTGTGTTGACACCTGAGGTGTGCGAAGACGTCGAGGTGATTGGCTGGCTCTACCAGTTCTATATTTCGGAGCGCAAAGATGAGGTTTTCGCTGGTTTCAAGAAGAAAAAGAAGGTCGGCGCCGATGAGATCCCTGCTGCTACTCAGCTCTTCACTCCTCATTGGATCGTCCGCTATCTCGCGGAGAATTCGATCGGGCGATTGTGGATGCTCAACCATCCGGGGTCGGCACTGATCGAGCGGATGGAGTACTACATCGAGCCGGTCGACGAGGAGAGGGACTTTCTCCGTATCTCCTCTCCTGAGGAGATCTCCGTCATTGAAACTTTTATGACACGCTGGATACAAAAGCGCGCGAACTACGATTTAGCCGCCTGACTGGTTCACTCCGCAATCCATGTCAATTTGAGAGAATGCCATCCAACCGACGACTTAGGGGCAAGTAATGACTGGCGAAAATAGGCAGCTTGATGCAAAGGAAATAAGCGTCGGCAGGCTACTAAACGATGGAGACTACGAGTTTGTCATCCCTGAATACCAACGCCCTTATGCCTGGGGCGTCGAGGAAACCCTGCAGCTCCTTTCCGACTTGCTTGGGGCGTTGGAGCGTGACACCGATGATCCTTACTTCCTTGGTTCCGTCGTCTTGGTCAAAGACCCTAACAACCCCCGCGCTGAGGTCATCGACGGGCAGCAACGACTGACTACCCTCACCCTTCTGCTTTCGCTTCTACGAGACCTGGCTACCGATGACGAATTGCGTAGAGACATCCACAGGCTCATTGAGGAACCGGCCGTTGGCTGGGAAGACAAGGCTGCGCGACCCCGCTTGGCGCTACGTCCACGCGACAACCAGTTCTTCTTAGAATATGTCCAACAGCAGGGCAGCACTCTCGGGTTGGTTGGACTGAGCAACAACATCCCGGAGACGGACGCCCAGCGCGGTCTGCGCGACAACGCCAAGGCACTCTACGAGGAGTTGCAGAACCTTACTCCCGAACTGCGCAAAGATCTGTTTCGCCTCATCGCACGACGGGCATTCTTGGTCATCGTTGCAACTCCTGACTTGAACAGTGCGTATCGCATTTTCTCGGTGATGAACGCTCGGGGACTGCCTTTGTCGCCCCAGGATATTTTCAAGTCCCAGATCATCGGCGCGATCCCTGAAGGCCAGAAGAAGAATTACGCTGACCGGTGGGAACGCCTTGAGGAAGATCTGGGCCGCGATGAGTTCGGAGATCTGTTCCTTTATATTCGTGCGATTAAAGCACGCATGCGAAGTGTCAAGAGTCTGTTGCAGGAATTCCCTGAGCAGGTTCTCAACGTCTATCTGCCGGACAACGGAAGCGGCTTCATAAAGGAAGTTCTAGAGCCGTATGCCAAAGCAGACATTCGCCTGAATGCTCAAGACTTCCAAGGAGATGACCCGCTTTGGGAGCAGGTCAACAATTGGCTAAAGCGTTTAGCTCAACTCGACAACGATGACTGGCGTCCCCCAGCTTTGTGGGCGATCACCGAGCACGGCGAAGACCCCGAATTCCTAGTCGCGTTCTTCAGCAAGCTCGAACGCCTTGCTGCCAGCATGCTTGTCCGCCGGGTCTACGCGACGCCACGTCAGATGCGTTACATGGAGCTACTCAAACAGCTCGCTGATGGTCATGGTCTGGATTCGTATAGCTTCGAACTCACCGACATTGAACGAGCAGAGACGATGAAACGCCTCGATGGGGACATCTACTTGAACGCGCGTGTTCACAAGTATGTGTTACTACGGCTGGATTCCGTGCTGGCTGATGACCCGGGAGCTACCTACGACCACAAGATCATCTCGGTCGAGCACGTTCTGCCCCAAACCATCAATCCCGATAGCCAGTGGGCCTCAAACTTCACTGAGGAAGATGCCACAACGTGGACCCATCGCCTCGGGAACCTACTGCTGCTCAACCGACGGAAAAACTCCAGCGCTGCAAATTACGACTTCGACGTTAAGAAAGAGAAGTACTTCAAGTCCGGGAAAGGAGTGGCGGTGTTCGCACTCACCACGCAGGTACTCGGAGAACCGGTGTGGACTCCGAGTGTTATCAACCGACGTCAGGAAGAACTTATTGAGGTCTTGATTAAGGAGTGGCGACTCTAGTCACACCCTGACACCGTCCCAAGCTACGACTTGATGGCGACCACTTGGGTGCTGCCGTCGCGGAATTGAAAGGTGACATTGCCGTCGACGTCGACGACGCCTTTAACGAGCAAAACTACGCAGAGGTGTGGGCTGAAGACCAACTGTTCGAGATCAAGGTTGGCGGTCTCCTGCCTGTAGTAGTGGTAGGCGGCCAGTCGGTTGTTCTTGTTCTGTATCTCGGCGACCACGGCAGCGTGCTCAGCTAACAGCGCCTGGTGCTGTTCGTGGCTAGCGTTGAACGCCTTCTCGTAGGTTTGCTGGTCTTGAGCGACTCGTGCGTTGTGGGCGATCATCGATTGGAGCTTCTTGGCCACCTCGTTGATCTGAGCGAGAAGCCCGGCGGCCTCAACCTCCAGGTCACTCGTGTCGAGGGCGTCGAGAACGGCTTGGTTGACGCCGGTGTCGGTCGGTGAGCCGAATCGAAGGCGAATGGCCTCCAGGAACATTTCCTTGAGTCGTTGA
>ERZ773005.1138-NODE-1138-length-15027-cov-9.845846_pt1 | contig 15027 bp, 10 predicted proteins | sample MGYA00580666_ERZ773005 | MGnify/ENA primary metagenome ERZ773005 (study PRJEB29015, sample SAMEA2737999) | human oral metagenome | biome: human oral; feature: human-associated habitat; material: dental | place: China | collected 2061 ...
AAATGCTTGCCAAGTCTGCTTTTAGCGTGTATAATTCAAAAGAAAGTTAGTTCTGTAGGGATTTATGACCTCATGGCTTTTCGTGAAGATGAAAAGTTGCTCTGGAGGAATGCCACTCAAAGAGAGGTACAGACAGGGAATAGAATGGGGGAAGAAAGTGCAGGAGCGTACCTTTTTGAGCTTGCCCGTGTCATGCAGGAAAAGGGAATTGATCCGGAACTTTCGTTACACTCTTTTTGTGTGAATCTCATGCGGCGCTTCAGCGAATTTGAGGACGGTATCAGAGGATGCGGATCTTTTGATGCCTTGTCTCAGGAGAGGCTGGAAGAACTGTGGCAGGAATTCAATGCGAAAGTGTAAGTTAATCCATCGGGACTACAGCGGGATTTTCCGCAGAGTTAATTAAAGGAGGATGTTTAGTTATGAACAAGACAGAACTCATCAGTGCAGTTGCCCAGACGGCAGAAATGACAAAGAAAGATTCCGAAAAAGCAGTTAAAGCGGTAATTGATGTTATTTCCCAGGCCCTTGTAAAGGGAGATAAGGTTCAGCTTATCGGTTTCGGTACATTCGAAGTCCGCCAGCGCAAAGCCCGTGAAGGCCACAACCCGGCGACCCAGAAAGCTATCAAGATTCCGGCTTCCAAGAGCCCGGCTTGGAGAGTTTCCAAACAGCTGAAAGAAAGAGTAAACTCTAAGAAAGCTGCTAAGAAAGCAAAGAAATAATTCAGCCCAAAAGCTGTGTCGAAAGAGACTGCAATCCCTCTTTCGACACGGCTTTTCGCTTGGAAGAAATAAAGATGCAGAAATACTCGAAAGGGAACCAGTCTTTCTGTGAATGATGAATAGAAGCATTATTTTACTTAAAGAAAGAGGCAGCCCTTCTGTTTTCCATCCGTTTCAGCCCATGATAAATTTCATTTTGGAGAGTTGTCGCTTATCATTCCGCAAACAGAAGGAGAGAGGTGGTTTTATTCAGTAAATGTCGATAGTATAGGTGCATTTTATCGTTTTTTTTGCTATACTGGACATAAGTATATATTTCTGTAAGTAATCGTATATTTCGGAAATTTTCTGTATACAATCTTTCTGTATGAAAGGTGTGGGGGCAATGCAGGAGCATTTAAAGATAGCTTACTCGAGAAAAGCGTTGGAAACTTTTGGTGCGGTAGAGAAAAGGGATATTGTAGATGTATTTCAAACGGATTTTACCGATGTGGCCGCTGTGGTGGTGACTGATGAGGACGGGGATGCACTACGAAATCCGCGGATCCATGCTTTTGAAATTCCTGTGTTTCTGATCCTGTCGGCTGCAGGTAAAAAACATGATGAATTGATCGGGCAGGCATACAGTATTATCGATCCTACCGATGGGGATCACCATTTATATGCGCGGCAGATTGAAGGCGCCGCAGATCGATACGAGAGCGGGCTGCTGCCTCCTTTTTTCAAACAACTGATGGAATATGTGGAGCGGGGAAATACGCAGTTTGACTGTCCCGGGCATCAGGGGGGAGCTTATTTCAGAAAACATCCTGCGGGAAGAATATTCTATAATTTTTACGGCGAGAATACCTTTCGTGCCGATCTCTGCAATGCAGATGTGGCTATGGGGGATCTTCTCATTCATGAGGGCCCGGCGTTAGAGGCCCAGCGTCACGCGGCGCGTGTTTTCCATGCGGATAAGACATATTTTGTCCTTACCGGTACATCGGGAGCCAATAAGGTCGTTCTGGATGCTCTTTTAGCGCCGGGAGATATTGTTCTTTATGAAAGAAATAACCATAAATCTATCAGCTATGGCGCATTGATACAAGCAGGTGCTGTTCCGGTCTATTTAGAGACGGCGCGGAATCCCTTTGGCTCAATTGGCGGCATCTTAGAACATTGTTTCAATGAAGAATATATCCGCATGGTCATCGCGGAAAAAGATAAAAAGAAGGCGAAGGCAAAACGGCCTGTCAGAGTGGCGGTCATACAGTTGGGAAATTATGACGGCTGCATTTATAATGCCCGTCAGATTGTAGAAAAGATCGGCCATCTCTGCGATTATATCTATTTTGATTCCGCCTGGGTAGGGTATGAGCAGTTCATCCCTATGCTCCGTGACTGCAGTCCGCTGCTTTTGAATCTTGGGCCGGATGATCCGGGAATCATCGTATCCCAGTCCGTCCACAAGCATCAGGCGGGGTTTTCCATGTCATCCCAGATTCATAAAAAAGATGCGCATATTAAAGGACAGGAACGGTACTTGCCTCATAAACGCTTGAATAATTCTTTCATGGTGAATGCGTCTACATCTCCTTTTTATCAGGTCTTTGCATCGCTGGACATGAATGCCCGTATACAGGAGGGAGAAGGCGGAGCGCTTTTGTGGAAAGAATGTATGGAGCTTTCCGTGGAAGCGAGAAAGGCAGTTATCCGCAACTGCAAGTATCTGAAGCCTCTCGTTCCTCCTGCGGTTCACGGCAAGAATTGGGAAGAATGGGATACGGAAGAAATTATTAATGATATTGCTTATTTTACTTTTGAACCGGGCGGGAAATGGCATTCTTTCCAAGGATACGGAAAAGGACAGTATTTTATTGATCCCATGAAACTTCTCTTTACTACGCCGGGAATCAATGTAGAAACCGGACGGTATGAAAAGTTTGGTATTCCCGGGATCGTGCTTGCTAATTATCTCAGGGAAAATGCCGTGATTCCCGAAAAGTGCGATTTAAATGATATTCTCTTTATCATAACGCCGGCGGAAACTAAGGCGAAGATTAATAACCTGATTTCAAGAATTCTCCATTTTGAAGCGTTTGTAGATAATGATGCCCCTATGGCAAAGGTTCTTCCCAATATTTATCATACGTATCAGGATAAGTATGCAGGATATACGATTCGCCGGCTTTGCCAGGAAATGCATGATTTTTATAAGGAACGTAAGGTCAATGTCCTCCAAAAACATTTGTTTCTGAAAAACTATTTTCCCATATACAGTATGAGCCCGCAGGAAGCGAATTATGAGCTTGTCCGCGGACATGGCGATCTGATCGATTTAGTAGAAGCGGAGGGGCGCGTGGCATTGGAAGGGGGAGTTCCTTATCCGCCGGGGGTTCCTTGCATTCAGCCGGGGGAAAAATGGTCTAAGACGGCTATTGCTTATTTCATGGCACTGGCAGAAGTATTCAATCTTTTTCCTGGTTTCACTCCGGAACTGCAGGGGGTATATATGGAGCGGGCAGCTGATGGGAAGTTCCATGTGTATGCCCAGGTACTAAAAAAGGAGTATGAAAAAATCTTATAATGGAAAAGTGAAAGATAGGCTGCATGCCGGAACTTTTTGCTGAATAGCTTTTCCCACTGAAAACCACCGGGCTTTGTGTTCCGGTGGTTTTCAGTGGGAAATATATCAATTTAATGGGAGATGATCAGCTTTAAGCTATTTTGCTGTTATCTTCTTTTGCTTTTTCCAAATCAAATTTGTCAGAAGCAAATCCGTAGAGGGTCCAGCCTAAGAAGGTAACAATCGCACCGTAAGTCATTGCTTCAAATCCGGAAGCATAGCATGCATAGAGACTGTAGATGGAAGCAATGAAAGCAATGAAGGTCGTTGTCTTTAATTCGCTTCCCTCGTGGCCGGCGGCTTTCATGATAACGATAATGGCGGCCATGCAGAGAAGGTAAGGAATAATATTGGTAATTGTTGCCAAATTGACCAATGTTTCAAACTGTTCATTCAGGGAAGGGCTGATAGTCATGAGGCCAAAGAGAGACTGGATGCAGGTAATTGTAACCATACCCACGATCGGTGCGCCTTTGGATGTAATCTTCTGCAGGAATGCAGGGAAGTAGCCTTCATCAGCACCGGCTTTGAATACGTTGGCGATGGTAAACTGCCAGCCAAGGAGGGAACCGAAGCAGGAGAGAACCATGAGTCCCATGATGATGTGTCCTACTGTGCCGCCGAACATGTGGGCAAATACCATTCCGAAAGGCGCGGTGGATTTCAGAAGTTCAGATGCGGGAACGATTCCGAACATGATATTTGTGGAAACGATGTAGCAGGCTGCCGCAAGGAGTGTGCCGCCAAGAACGGCTTTCGGCACATTAACTTCCGGATTGTCAACAGCATCGGCGTTGGCACAGGCGGATTCCATACCGAGGAATGCCCAAAGGGTCATGGTAATGGAGTTTGTGGCCGCTTCGCCGAAAGCCATATTATTCACATTCCAGTTGGCTATATACATATCGGTTGAGAACCAGCCCCAGCCGATAACAGCAAGTCCGATACATGGGATAATGACGCCCCATACGGTAATGGAGGAAACGCCGCCGGTATATTTCGGACCGCCGAAGTTTAGGACGGTAGCCAGCCAAAGTACGCCTATTGTGGCGATAGCCGTGAAGAGCGGATTAAGCGTGGTGCCGAGAAATCCGCAGGCGTAACCTACAGCAGAAATGGCGATCGCAGTATTTGCGAAAACCAGAGAAACGCCGTAGGTGTAATTAGCCATGAAGTTACCGGCTTTTCCAAAAGAATATTCCGCATAGCCGCCCATGCCGCCGCCTTTTTTACTGTACATGCCGCATTTTGCGAATACATAAGCCAGACACACGGAGCCCACTGCGGTAACCAGCCAGGATACGATAGAAAGCGCGCCTACCTGGGCCAGTTTGGTGGGGAGCATGATAATGCCGGAACCCATCATGTTCACTGCTGTCAGGATGGTGAGTTGCATAACGCTCATTTTATTGCTTTGACTCATAATATTATAATCTCCTTTTATGATTTCAGGATTTGGACCGGCATGGGCAGGAACTCTTTAATCGGGTTCCTGTCTGTCGGTTCGGTATATCTTGTATAAATCGTAAACTTGCTTTCTTACTTCTTATCAAATTCCTTCTTCATGACGTAGCCGTAAGCATGTTTCTTGCCGTCTTCCGCTTCCTGGACATAAACGCCCTGGATTTCCGGAGCAAAGCCGGGAAGCTGATTAATGCCTTCTACAAGGTCAAGGAAGTATTTAACGGCAGTTTTGGACCATCTTTCACCCGGGTGGATGCAGAGTACACCTGGCGGATAGGGAAGTGCACCTTCCAGCGCGAGGCGGCCTTCCGCCTGTTCCAAGTCCACCAGTTCGCCATGTCCGCGCATGAATTCATACTGGGCTTCCTGCGGATTAATGACGTATTCCGGCAGGTAGTCATGCAGGAAGAGGTTTTTCTGAAGGGTGAAGACTTTTCTATCCTTATAAAAATCATGCATTTCCTGGCAAAGCTGGCGGATCGTATATCCTTTGTATTTGTCTTCGTAGGCTTTATAGATGGACGGAAGCACTTCAGCCATCGGAGCATCTTCATCAATCAACTTTTCAAAACGGATCAGTTTGGCAACGAGATCGTCCATCTTAGTTTTGCTTTCCGCCGGAGTCATGAGGAAAAGGATATCGTTTAAATCGCATTTTTCCGGAATGATTCCGTTTTCGCGGAGATAGTTTGCCAGGATATTGCCCGGAATACCGAATTCTTCATAGCCGCCGTTTTCAATGTCAATACCACAGGTTACGAATTGGAGTTTCATCGGGTCGATGAAATACTGTCCTTTGCCGTATCCTTCAAAGCCATGCCACTTGGCGCCCGGTTCAAATGCCCAGTAATCCATATCGTTTGCCATCTTTTCCGTATCGCCGTCTTCCCATTTTTTGCCGTTTACAACAGGCGGAACGAGAGGACGGATATAGTGGCAGTTGCGGAGAATCTGCTTACGTGTTTCGATAACGGTTTTAACAGCTTCTACCCACAGTTTTTTACCTGCTTCGCCTTCATGCATTTTTGCATTTACGTCAAGTGCGGCAAAGAGCTGGTACAGCGGAGATGTAGAGGCATGCATCATGAATGCGTTGTTCACCCGTTTATGCGGTACATAACGATCTTGTCCTTTAATGTGGGAGTCTTTCTTGTGTACCTGGGAAGTCATGGAGAAACCTGCCTGCTGTTTGTGGACGGACTGGGTAACGAAAATCCCCGGATCTTCCGGTCTAAGCTCTAAAAGCAGCGGACTGCAGTCTTTCATCATCGGAATGAACTGCTCATACCCTACCCAGGCGGAATCGAAGAATATGTAGTCGCAGAGATGGCCGATTTTGTCGACAACCTGACGGGCATTATAAATGCAGCCGTCATATGTGCCGAGCTGGATGACCGCCATGCGGATCGGACGTTTTGCTTTCGCTTTTACGGGATCTTTTTCGGCAACGAGTTTGCGGATATATTCTTCGTCAAAGCAGTGTTCAAGAATGCCGCCGATAGAACCGAAAGCGTTTCGCGCCGTTTCCAGATATACCGGGGTGGCGCCGGCGAGAACAAGAGCACCATGGTCTATAGATTTGTGGTTATTTCTGTCGAAGAGGACAATATCACCAGGAGCGAGAACCGCATTTAAAACAACTTTATTGGAGGTAGATGTCCCGTTCAGTACGAAATATGTTTTGTCGGCATTGTATACACGGGCTGCATGTTTTTGCGCGGACAGAGCAGGACCTTCATGAATGAGGAGATCACCCAATGCGACATCCGCATTGCAGAGATCGGCGCGGAATGTATTCTCACCGAAGAAATCGTAAAAAGCGCGGCCTGCCGGATGTTTACGAAAGAAAGCACCGCCTTGGTGGCCGGGGCAGTCGAACTGGGAATATCCGTTTTCAACATACTTCTCTAAGTCTTTAAAAAAGGGAGGAAGTACATTTTCTTCATAATGGGCTGCAGCGCTTTCAATCTGGCGGGAATAAAAATCGTGATCAGTCTCATTTAAATCAATGACGCGGTATACCTGTTTGATTATTTCATCGCTTACGTGGCTGTCTGCATCTTTAATAAGCATGACAGGAATTTTAAAAGCGCCAATCATTTCATTTTTCAGCACATCAGAATCTTGTTCGGTAATGACAACAGCAGCCACGTCAGTGTAGTCTGTATTGTTTACATCGATGATTTCGCGGCCATCAACGGCGCCGAAAGCTTGGAGAGCATTTTCCGAATAAGCGATCTTTAGTTTTTTCACAGTAATAACCTCCTAAACAAATAACTTAGAAACACAGATCCGCAATGTACTCGTCCGTGTGCACTTCGGTGAGTCACTCTGCGGTTATGCCCTTCTGGGGAGCATGTGTTTTCAACATCTTCATCATAGGATAGATTTTAATACTATTCCAATACCATTTTATAAGGGAAATATCCATTTGCTACATCTAATATCATAAAAGATATTTATAAATAATTAATTATAAAATAATGTATAAAAAGCTATTATTAAATATTCAATAAATTAAATATTATTCCAAAACATATATTTTCGCCTTGAAAGAATTTTTTCTTTATATTACTAATAAGAACAGGATAAAAGGGGTTGTATATTAAATAAAACCTTAAGGAAAGATCGAAAGTAAAAATATAAAAATGTATATTATTAAAATAATGAAAGGAATTAACTAATATGCTTCCAAAAGAATAAATATATTTATTTTGATATGACAAAGAGAAATAATGGGATTTTTGAGTAAAATCATAGAAGGGAAAATGCCAAATCTCTCCAAATTATTTGGTATGTATATCAAAAATAATATGAATGATTGAAGGATATATGTATAAAGAAAAAGCTTATCCGATAATCCTGATGAATAAATGAATAAAACGAACATTTAATAACAATAATATCAAATTATATCTATAGCGATATAGTTTGATCAAAATAAAAAGACGCCCGATGAAAGGCGTCGATTTAATTCGATCTAATTAAAATTTAAAGAAGGGGAGAGTTGTAACTTGCCGCGTTTTGAACAAATTCCCAAAAATTATCAATGATATATTCTTGGAGCAGAACCGCTACGAGAGATAATTGAGAATCCGTGTGCCATGAAAGATTCAGGTGACGGTAGCATTTGTCGTCAGTAAGGAATGCCATCTTTATGTGTTCTCCGCGGGCAGCGTACCAGGTGAGCTGCGGGATAACGGCGATACCGAGACCCGCGTGGATAAATTCACGGACGGTATTGGGATTATCGCTTTCCATGACTACATTTGCTTCAAATCCTGCAGAAGCGCAAAGATCATCAATTGTTTTTCTAAGCCACATTCCTTTCGGCGGAGCAATGAATTTGGCAGTTGCCAGATCCGATAGAGAGAGGCGGCTTTCGTTTGCGTAAGTGCTGTCTTTCGGCATGATTACAATGAGGTTTTCCTTGAAAAGCGTTACCGTGTGGGGACTGTCGATTGGCTCATTGCTTGAAAAAAGGGTCAGATCCGTTTCTTGAGAATGGAGATGATGCAGAGAACGATTGCGGATATCCAGAATGGCTTCCGGATGTTCCTGACGAAATTTCATGAGAAAGACGGGGATCAGTTGGGCAGCGGATTCTATATTAAGCGTAACTGTCATCTGCTGAAGATTTTTTGATTCATTCAGATCTGTTTTAAGTTGATCCAGTTCCGCAAGAAAACTTTTTGCATGCTTTAAAAGAATTTCTCCGTCTCGTGTCAGTTTAATATTCCTTCCTTTCCGTTCAAACAGTGCGACACCCAGTTCTTTCTCTATGCCGCTGATCATTCTGGAGAGGGCCGGCTGGGCGACATGAAGGCTTTCGGCGGCATTTGTGAGATGCTGCATTTCTGCAGTTCTTTGAAAATAGAGCAGTGAGGTGAAATTCAGTTTCATATTTTCTCCGGTTTTTATCAGTGCAATATATGCAACGATATAAAGTATAACAATTGAATCATGAAATATATATCAAAAACAGTATATCATAAAGTGGGGATGCGGAAAATGGGTTACCCGGAAGCGGGGATAAAGTGGAAATGGTTAGGAAACAAGAATTTCTGAGGGATATTTCCATTTAACAGAAATGCGGACTCATCGAGTAAAGAATCGCCTATAACTTGTAAAAACTTGATTTTTAAGTGTTATAGTTATATACTATAAATGGGTATTGAATATACCTTTAATAATATTTGCAAAAATTTATCGGGGAAGGAGATGAGAGTATGGCATCCTCTGTGGATATGGAATTGGGAGATATGATGTATGAACTTTGCCTAATGGCGCTTTTCTTTGTAGAAGGAGCAAATCTGCTTGTGCCTTTTCGTGAAAATTTCAATTTCAAACGAATTGTGGCCAGATTCTCTTCTTTCTTCAAAGGGTTCATCGGCGCAGGGGGATGGGGGCTGAAAGCCCAAAAACCGTTGGGCACGGTAAAAATACATACACGGGCTGTCGTTTTGAATGACAGAAGGATATGGCTCTTTACAGGGACATATCTACAAAAGCGTCTGCGTGAAATCATTTCACTGCGGAAATATATTGATCATAGCCGGGTCAGTGCTGACCTGTTTGTTATTTAAAAGCAGAAAGGTTGGCTGATCTTGCAAAAGATGCACTTTGGTGTATTGGCAGTCAACTTTCAAAGAAAATCTTCTTGATTGACCATGCTTGTCCGACATATAGGACAGGAAGCCTGTATTAAAAGAGAAGTACAGGAAATCAATATGGAGGGTTCCACCAGTTTCAGGAATCCAAAATCAGACGCTCGGCGTCTTTTTTGATGGTGATTTAAGGAGAGAAAAATGAAAACCGGATTATATAGTGATATGAAAAAGCTGCTTTCAGTCACATTTCCTATCTTAGTAGCGCAGCTTTCCACCATGGGAATCAATTTTATAAATACGACAATGGCAGGCCATGCGGGAGCAGATGATTTGGCCGGGGTTTCAGTAGGGACAGGGATATTCTTTCCTTTTGAAGGTGCGGCTATCGGGCTTCTGATGGCAGGGACGCCTATAATTGCCCAATTAATTGGGAAGAATGAAAAATCATCCATTCCTTTCGTGGTGCGTACAGGCATATACATAGCACTTGCACTGAGCATGCTGTTGTTTGCAGGATATTTCTTTTTTGCTGATGAGGTTGTCAGCAGCATGGGACTCACGGCTGAAGTGGAATATATTGCAAAGAATTATATTTTTGCCATGGTAGTGGCAGTGGTATTTATTTCTCTTATTATTCCGCTTCGCTCTTTGACGGATGTGGCAGGAAGCACGGCTACTTCTATGAAACTTTTTCTTTCCGCGCTTCCTATCAATGCTGTTTTGAATTATTTTCTGATTTATGGTCATGGCGGGCTGCCTCGCCTTGGCGGTATCGGTGCAGGCGTTTCGGCGGCAATTACGTACTTTTTCGTACTGCTGATGTTCCTTTATGTGATTCATAGTGACGAAAGATTTATGGGAAAGGAAATATTCGCTTCCGGCAAGAGCCGTTTTTGTGACTGGAAAGAATATATGAGTGTGGGTATTCCGAGCGGACTATCCGTTTTCATGGAAATGGGACTTTTTGGGGCGATTATTATTTTCATGGCGCGGTTTGGCACGGAAACACTTGCAGCATATCAGGTCGCCGATAATTTTGCGAATATGGCATACATGGTACCACTGTCCTGTTCCATGGCGCTCACCATTTTAGTGGCTCGTGCCGCAGGCGCGAAAGAGCATGCTCTTGCAAGGCGGTACGCCAAAGCAGGAATTCTTATGTCCGTGGGATTTTCTGCAGCGGAAGTCCTTTTGACGACGATTTTCCGGGAGCAGATCGGACTGGTCTATACTGATGATGCCGCAGTTATTGCTATCGCATCGCAATTCCTGATTTTTGCTTCAGGGTTCCAGTTCTTTGATTCTATCTCTGCGCCGGTGCAGGGGATTCTTCGCGGATATAAAGATGCTAAAGTGCCTTTTATCCTTCTTTTGGCGGCTTACTGGGGAGCTTGTTTCCCTGTAGCCCTGTTCCTTGATCATCAGCTGGACATGGCTGCCGTTTCTTACTGGATTGGTCTTGATGTGGGTGTGGCGGCATCGGCGGTATTTATGGCTATCCGTCTTTTTACTTTGGAAAGCGGGTTTATGGAAAATACGGCAGCTGTATCCCTTCGCGGAAGGCTGTCTTTGGAACTGGCTTATGACAATGGAGTTTATAGAGTAAAGGCAGAAGTTTTGACGGGTATAAAAATTATATGGCAATACTGCAGGGAAATCGGAAATAATCTTTTTGTACCACAGGAAAAAATTGTGGAAATACGCGGTCATGTGCTTACGGGTATCCAGCGCAAGCTCATAGGCCATGCTGCGCGGGCTTATGTGCCATAGCGCTGCTCCAGGATACAATGATTTCTTTAAGGCAAAAAATCGGAAGGCATATTTTCCTCTTTGGAGAATATGCCTTCCGATTTTTCATGTGAGCAGAAAGTCCTGCAAGTCATGAGGCGTTTTAAAAATAAAATCCGCCCCGGCATCGGCGAGTTCATCCAGGCTGCCGTAACCCCATGCTGCCCCGGCAGATGTGATTTTATTTGCTTTTGCGCCAAAGATGTCATAGTTTTTGTCACCAATCATAATCGTGGAGGAAAGGAATTTTTCATCGAGGGCGGGTGTCATTCCGATTTCCTTCAGTTTGATGAAAGTCTTTTTGATAATACGTGTTTTTTGGTCGAAATCTGCCTTGTTTTTCATTTCGTCAGAAGGATTGCTGCCGACAATCACATCAAAGTAAGAGGTAAAGGAAAAGTCTTTCAGTATTTTATGCACCAGCGGCCACGGCTTGCTGGAAGCGACGGCGGTGATCATGTTTCTTTGCTTCAAGGCGGATAAGAGTCCATTGATACCTTCGTAGGGGGCGGAATCAAAAATGCCTTTATTATCATACTGCTCGCGGAACTTCATAATGACTGCCAGTGTATCTTTTTCTGACAGGCCATAGATTTTTTGTATTTGCACATTCAGCGGCGGACCGATGAATGATTTAAGTGCAGCAGGATCTGTTTCATTAATGCCTGCTGCCGTAAGCCCGTACTGCATGGCTTTTATGATGCCTGGACCGGAAGCAGAAATAGTGCCGTCTAAGTCGAAAAGAATGTATTTATAAGTCATGTGATACTCCTTCTGATCAATTAAATTCAGTATATCAAAAAGAAAGAAAGGCAGCGAGGGTAAGAAAAAAGGAAGAGCCTTATGTTTATTGTGGTCTCATGATTTTTTTGATATTCTTAAGGCAAAGAAAGGTTATGTATTATGCAGGAGGGAATTATGTATATCGATGGAAAAGTTTGGATAGGGAATAATGATCAGGGGGAACGGATCAGCATCATTCCGAAGATGGTGAACCGTCACGGTCTTGTTGCCGGTGCAACAGGCACAGGCAAGACGGTTACGCTCAAAGTCATGGCGGAAACATTCAGCGATATGGGTATCCCTGTATTTATGGCGGATGTCAAAGGTGATATCGCAGGAATGATGAATCCCGGGACAGACAGCGAAGATATGCAGAAACGCATCGAGAAGTTCAATCTGACGGATGCGGGATTCGCCTACAAAGGATATCCTGTTACTTTATGGGATATTTACGGTGTAAAAGGAATCCAGCTCCGTACCACCATTTCTGAAATGGGACCGATGCTTCTTGCCCGTATCCTTGATTTAAATGATCTCCAAAGTGATATCCTCACGGTAATATTTAAGATTGCCGATGATCGTAAGTGGTTCCTTATCGACACGAAAGATTTGAAGTCCGTCCTGAATTATGTGAGTGATCACCGTGGGCTTTTTGAAGGAGAATACGGGAAAATGAGTCCGGCCTCTATCAGCACGATCGTCCGTGCAGTAGTGGCTCTTGAAGCAGCCGGCGGCGATGTGTTCTTCGGTGAACCGGCTCTCCGTATTTCCGACTGGCTGACATTAGGTGACGGCGGCAAAGGGATGATCAATATTCTTGACAGTGAAAGTCTGATCAATAATGGCAAGATGTATTCCGCCTTTCTCCTCTGGATGCTGTCCGAACTCTTTGAAACACTTCCCGAGGTGGGTAATCTGCCGAAACCCAAGATGGTTTTCTTCTTCGATGAGGCCCATCTCCTGTTTAATGGAGCGCCCAAACAGCTTTTGGATAAAATTGAACAGGTGGTTAAGCTGATTCGGTCCAAAGGAGTGGGGGTATATTTCTGTACACAAAATCCGAAAGATATTCCCGACGGTGTTTTAGCGCAGTTGGGGAATAAAGTGCAGCACGGTCTTCACGCATATACGCCGTCTGACCAGAAAGCAGTCAAAGCGGCGGCTATGTCTTTCCGTGCGAATCCTGCATTTGATACGGAAGAAACGCTTACTTCTCTCGGAACGGGAAAGGCGGTTGTTTCTTTCCTTGGGGAAGACGGTGTCCCGGGCATGGCGCAGAAGGTATCTGTTCTTCCGCCGCAGTGCAGTATGGGCAGTATTGGGGACGGGCAGCGGGAGCAGTCCGTTAAGTCAAGTCTTTTTTACAGTAAATATGCGGAAGGGTATGATCCGGAATCAGCTTATGAGATCCTGATGCGTTTGGGGCAGGATGAACAGGCAAGAGAGGAACAGGCAGCGGCAGAAGCGGCGCAGGTGAAAGAAGATGCGCGCCTGGCAAAAGAACAGGCGAAGGCAGATGAGAAAGCGGCTCGTGAAGCGGAAAAAGAATCGGCGGCAAAGAACCGGGCCATAAAATCCGTGGGGAATTCCGTACTGGGGACAATCGGCCGTGCGGCGGGAAGATCGATCGGCGGCAGCGTAGGCGGAAGTCTGGGCAGGAGTGTGGGCGGAAATCTTGGGGCAAGCCTTGTCCGCGGACTTCTGGGAACTTTTTTTAAACGGTAATGACTACCTGTTTTTCTTCTGGAGGTTTATGATGAAAAGACTTTTAGCGGCAGGCAGTATCTGTGTATTCCTCTTTTTGGGGATTATCGGCTGTGGAGGAGAAAGTATGGCGGGATATCAGAAGATTCCGGCGGCGGAAGCAAAAAATATGATGGATAAAGGCGGTGTGACTGTTGTCGATGTACGTCGTGAAGAGGAATACAAAACGGGGCATATTCCCGAAGCAGTTCTTTTGACTAATGAAACCATCGGCAACGAACCGCCGGCACTTCTTCCGGATAAGAATGCCGTAATTCTTGTGTACTGCAGAAGTGGTGTAAGAAGCAGACAGGCATCTGAAAAACTGATTAAATTGGGATATAAAAAGGTATTTGATATGGGTGGTATCAAGGATTGGCCTTATGATGTCGTTACATAAATTTTGAAATTAGGGATATATGATAAAAACGCATGTTTTCCAGGGGAAGGAGAATCTTATGGAGTTCAAAATTAAATATTATAAGGATCTGGTGTCTTTTCACATACCGGATCAAAATGTATTGGGGAATATCCTTCCCAATACGGCACCTGCTGCGGTATCAGAGGCGGAAGAAGTAGCCCGTGCCCTTTCTGTTCCTTTTGGAACCCCCAGATTGTCTGAAATTGTCAGATCCGGAGAGAAGATTGTAATTATTACCAGTGATATTACCCGCCCCGTACCGTCAAAGATTATCATTCCCCGCCTCTTGGATGAATTGGGAAAGGCAGGGGTGAAAGATGAGGATGTGACGATTGTCTTCGGTCTTGGCAGCCATCGTAAGCAAACTGAAGAAGAACAGAAATCTCTTGTGGGAGAAGAAGTGTATAGTCGTGTGAAATGCGTTGACAGTGATCCTGAAGATTGTGTGCACCTGGGCGTTTGCAAGAATGGTACGCCGGTGGATATATTCCGTACGGTGGCGGAAGCGGACCGACGCATTTTGGTGGGAAATGTGGAATACCATTATTTTGCAGGGTACAGCGGCGGCATGAAAGCAATTATGCCGGGAGTTTCCTCTCGTGCTGCCATCCAGGTCAACCATAAAAATATGATTCACCCTGGGGCATTTGCAGGGAATTTGAAAGATAATCCAGTTCGTGATGATATTGAAGAAACAGCTGACTTTATTTCTGTTGATTTTATTTTAAACGTAGCGCTTGATGATCATAAGCGGATTGCCTTTGCTGCAGCAGGACATCCTGTGGAGGCCCATCGCAAGGCCTGTGCCTTTCTTGATAAAATATACAAGAAAAAAGTGAAAAAAGCGGCAGATATTGTTATTGTTTCTACCGGTGGCTATCCGAA
>ERZ773005.1139-NODE-1139-length-15010-cov-5.960481_pt1 | contig 15010 bp, 18 predicted proteins | sample MGYA00580666_ERZ773005 | MGnify/ENA primary metagenome ERZ773005 (study PRJEB29015, sample SAMEA2737999) | human oral metagenome | biome: human oral; feature: human-associated habitat; material: dental | place: China | collected 2061 ...
CGACGGCTCCGATGTGACGGTCATCGACCTTGCACAGGGCGAACGCCTGCCGCAGGAAATTATAGAAGCTCTGACCGATGATTCTGTCATCAAATGGGCTTTCAATGCAAATTTTGAACGGGTGTGCTTATCCCGGTATCTCCGTGATCTGGGAGTGAGCCTTGATCCCTTTCATGATAACCATCCACTCTCTCAGGAGTGTGCCCGGTTCCTGAATCCGGAAAGCTGGCGTTGCTCTATGGTCTGGGCGGCCACAATGGGACTGCCGCTTTCTCTGGAAGGCGTCGGTGTCGTCCTCGGCCTTGAGAAACAGAAGCTCACCGAGGGAAAGGAGCTCATCAAATATTTCTCCGTACCCTGCGCTCCGACGAAGATAAACGGCGGTCGAACAAGGAATCATCCATTCCACGCACCAGACAAGTGGGAAGCCTTCAAAAAATATAACATCCGTGATGTGGAAACCGAGATGGGCATTAAGGATCGCCTTGCAAAATTTCCTGTGCCGGATGAGATCTGGGACGAGTACCACATCGATCAGGAAATCAACGACAGAGGTGTACGGCTCGACATGGATCTGGTACATGAAGCCATTGAAATGGACACCCGCTCACGCTCGGAGCTGACTGCTGCCATGAAGGATATCACGGCTCTCGATAATCCGAACTCCGTGCAGCAAATGAAGCAGTGGCTCTCCGATAACGGACTCGAAACCGATACCCTCGGAAAGAAAGTCGTGGCAGAGCTCATCAAAACGGCTCCTCCGGAGCTGCAGACCGTTCTGGAACTCCGCCAGCAGCTTGCCAAATCCTCGGTCAAGAAATATCAAACGATGGAGCGTGCAGTCTGTGACGACGGCAGGGCTCGCGGCATGTTCGCTTTTTACGGAGCCAACCGCACCGGGCGATGGGCAGGAAGACTCATACAATTACAAAATCTCCCACAAAATCATCTCCCAGATCTGGCTGATGCCCGTGCTCTTGTAAAATCCGGCGACTTCGATGCTGTGAAGCTCCTATATGAAGATGTCCCAGACACCCTCTCGCAGCTGATAAGGACGGCATTCATTCCGAAGGAAGGTACACTGTTCTATGTTTCCGACTTCAGCGCCATCGAAGCCCGCGTTATCGCTTGGTATGCCGGTGAGATGTGGCGGCAGAAGGTATTCGAGAATGGCGGCGACATTTACTGCGCCAGCGCAAGCCAGATGTTTCATGTCCCGGTCGAGAAGCACGGCGTAAACCGCCATCTGCGTCAAAAAGGCAAGATTGCAGAACTTGCGCTCGGCTACGGTGGCTCGGTCGGAGCCTTAAAGGCAATGGGCGCTATCGAGATGGGACTCTCCGAGGATGAGCTTCCTCCGCTGGTGGATGCTTGGCGTCAGACGAATCCCAACATCGTGAAATTCTGGTGGGATGTCGACCGTGCTGTCATGAAGGCTGTGAAGTATAAACATACGACCAGCAGCTACGGGCTTACCTTCTCCTGCCGCTCCGGGATACTCTTTATCACGCTGCCCTCCGGCAGAAACTTCTGCTACGTAAAGCCGAAGGTCGGTACTAATAAATTCGGCGGAGAATGTATCACCTATGAAGGCATCGGCAGTACGAAAAAATGGGAGCGGCTCGATTCATACGGGCCGAAATTTGTGGAAAACATCGTGCAGGCGACCTCCCGCGACATTCTCTGCTACGCCATGAAGACGCTGCGCTGTTGCTCCATCGTTATGCATATCCATGATGAGCTGGTCATTGAAGCCGACCCGCGTATGTCTCTTGATGCGCTCGGTGAACAGATGCGCAGAACTCCGCCGTGGGCAAAAGGCCTGAAGCTACGCGCCGACGGTTATATCACACCCTTCTATAAAAAAGATTAAAAATCGTCCGCTCAAATCAGGCGTTCATCTCCAGTGGAAATTGGAGGTGGACGCCTTTAAGTCTGCCCGGAAAGGAGGACTTTTGAGTGAGTAACGATTATCACAACAGCGAGGGCTATCCTGACCCAACTGCCGGTGAAGCGCTCTCCCGGATTGCCACAAACGAAAAGCAGTCCCTACGCGCCTTCCGGCCTATCGTCTACATCTGCTCTCCGTTTTCCGGAGATGTGGAGACAAACGTGGCCAATGCCAGACGCTACAGCCGCTTTGCCGTAGACAAGGGATATATCCCTATTGCACCGCACCTGCTGTTTCCGCAGTTCCTTGATGATAACAATCCAACAGAACGTGAGCTTGGATTGTTTTTCGGGAACGCACTCATGAGTAAATGCGCCGAGGTCTGGGTATTCGGAAGCCGTATCTCATCCGGTATGGAAGCAGAAATCAAACGCGCCAAGTGGAAGGACTATCGCTTGCGCTATTTCACAGAAGAATGTCAGGAGGTTGAACGCTATGTATGAAGTAACAGAAAGACGCAGAAAACTCGATGATGGCACTGAGATCACCACATACACCCGCGACGTGATCAGCTGCAATATCCTGCAGGTCGAGGCTGGGACAACTGGATATAAGGGAGGCGACACCGGTCACGGCGGTCGTACCTATTTCCGCATTCAGGACGAGGCCAGCACAGATATGGAGATAAAGCCCATCCTCAGCAAATACGGCTGTGACGGATTCGAGGTTACCCTCGGCGGCGACTGCGAGCTGGAGACTATGATCCGGGCGCTGAAATTTATCACGAAGGTGCTGGAGGAAGAATCGGAGGAGGTGTACGACTGATGTTTACCCTCTACAGTGCAGACTTTATCGGGAATCCCGGTAACTGCTCCTATCCTCATAAGATTGTGGTCATGGATACGGACAGCTTAAAGGCTGCGGTCGGCCACGACTATGTATGCGCGGAATATAAGAACCACTACCGCAACAGCGACAACTTTCTCTCCGCAGACTGCCTTCCTGTGGACTGTGACAACGACCATTCAGAAGATCCGAAAGACTGGATCACACCGGCAGATGTGTTGGAGGCTTTTCCCGGCGTCAGCATTGCTATCCACTACAGCCGTTTCAACCAGCGCGAGAAAAACGGCAAGCCCGCAAGGCCAAAGTTCCATGTGCTCTTTCCCATCGACCGGGTGACGGATGCCACCTTCTATAGCGATATGAAGAAGCTGGTCAACGCCATCTTTCCATATTTCGATACAAACGCACTGGATGCGGCACGCTTCTTCTTTGGGACAAAAGACTCGGCCGTGGAGCTATATCCCGGTCGCATGAATCTCACGGAATTTTTGAATGACGAGGCGTTCGATGCAGATCTTCTCGGCGGTCATGAAAAGGATTCGATTATCCCGGAAGGCAGGCGTAACGCAACCATGTCCCGCTTTGCCGCGATTGTCATCAAAAAATACGGCGACACAGAAACAGCCTACCAGAGCTTTCTGAAGAAGGCCGCGACCTGTCAGCCACCTCTCGAAAGTAGCGAACTCACCACAATCTGGCACAGCGCCCAGCGTTTTTATTCCAAGATCAGCCGCGAAGCCGGGTACATCCCTCCGGAAGTTTACAACGATGAGAACAGCTATAAGCCGGAGGACTTTTCCGATGTAGGACAGGCCGAGGTGCTTTCTACCTATTTTGCAAACGAACTTCGCTACTCACCGGCTACCCACTTTATCCGCTACAGTGACCATTACTGGCAGGAAACGGAGTCCGGCGCTCAGGCCGTCGCCCATGAGCTCACCCGCAGACAACTTGCAGAAGCTAATCGAAATATGATGGAGGCGCTGCAGAAGCTCAAGAATTGTGGTGCGCAGGAAATCCTCGGCAACACTTCCAAGACCAAGGCCGAACAGCTGATGAATGACGAGCAGATGGAGACGTATCAGGAGTTCCTTGCCGCCAAGGCCTACCAGAGCTTTGCTGTCAAGAGGCGTGACTCCAAGAACATCACATCAACCCTCAAGGAGTCCCACCCGATGCTGGAAATCTCTCCGAGGGACTTGGATGCGGACTGCTTCCTGCTCTGCACACCGAAGGCAACCTACGACCTTAGAAAAGGTATGACCGGTGCCCGTGAGCACTCCGCTGATGACTTCATCACAAAAATCACATCGGTCTCACCCGGCAGCAAAGGTCAGCGGCTTTGGCAAGATAACTTAAACCTGATCTTCCAGAAGGATCAACAGCTCATCGATTATGTACAGATGATCTGCGGTCTTGCTGCTATCGGAAAAGTTTTTGTAGAGGCGCTCATCATCGCCTACGGCGATGGACGCAACGGCAAATCCACCTTCTGGAATGCCATCTCCCGCGTGTTGGGACTCTACAGCGGAAATATCTCTGCAGATACGCTGACCGTCGGATGCCGCAGAAACATCAAACCTGAAATGGCCGAGGTCAAGGGAAAGCGCCTGCTGATCGCTGCGGAAATGCAGGAAGGCGCAAGGCTCAACGACTCTACCGTCAAGCAGCTCTGCTCCACCGACGATGTGTTTGCGGAAAAGAAATACAAAGACCCGTTTTCCTTCAAGCCCTGCCACACGCTGGTGCTCTATACGAACCACCTGCCTCGCGTCTCCGCCTCCGATGACGGTATCTGGCGCAGGCTCATCGTGATCCCGTTCAATGCCAAGATCGAGGGCAAGGCCGACATCAAGAATTACAGTGAGTATCTGTATGAGAATGCCGGTGAAAGCATTCTGGCGTGGGTGATCGAGGGTGCCAAGAAGGTCATCTCCCTTGAGTACCAGATCCCGGTGCCGGACTGCGTAAAAAATGCCATTGAGGAATATCGTAGCCAGAATGACTGGTTCGGACATTTTATGGATGAGAAGTGCGAGGTAGATGAATCTTTTAAGGAAAGCTCCTCGGCTCTCTATCAGGCGTACCGCAACTACTCGCTGGACTGCAATGAGTATGTGAGAAGTACGGCGGATTTTTACTTTGCGCTGGAGAAGGCCGGATTTGAGCGGTTGGTATTGAATCGGAAGCGCTATTTCAAGGGCTTAAAGCTTCATGAGGTGAGCGGCGCAGAGGAAGATTTTCTGCAGTAATCCGGGACTATGACAAGGTGTATCAAGGTCTTATATAAACTCTCTTAGGCCTTAAAAAATAGCTCTAAGAAAAAGTTTAGTAAATACCATTGATACACCTTGCACATCCCCTGAAATTCGCACCTGACGGAGGTTTGCAATGATAGAAAAACAGATAGAAAACAAGTTAAGGGCGGCGGTGAAAAAGAATGGCGGTATTGCGCTTAAGCTGGTGTGTCCCTCTTTCGCAGGAATGCCCGACCGCCTGATCCTACTCCCTGACGGCCATATCGGTTTCGCAGAGCTGAAGGCCCCCGGCAAAAAGCCACGCCCTCTCCAGCTCTCACGCCACAGGCTGCTACGGGCGCTTGGCTTTGCGGTATATGTCATTGACGATCCGGAGCAGATTGGAGGGATGATCGATGAACTTCAATCCACATGATTATCAGGACTATGCCATCCGCTATATCGAAAAACATCGTGTGGCCGCAGTCCTGCTGGACATGGGACTTGGCAAGACGATCATCAGCCTGACAGCAGTAAACGACCTATTGTTTGACAACTTTGAAGTCCACCGCGTGTTGGTAGTTGCTCCCTTAAGAGTAGCCCGCGATACATGGCCAGCGGAAATCCAAAAATGGGAACACCTTGCCGGTCTGACCTATGCGGTCGCAGTCGGGACACCGAAGGAGCGAAAAGCCGCCCTCATGCAGGGAGCAGATATTACAATCATCAACCGCGAAAACCTGCAATGGCTCATTGACGAGTCCGTCCTTCCCTTTGACTACGATATGGCGATTATCGACGAGCTCTCGTCCTTCAAAAACCATAAGTCAAAGCGCTTCAAGTCCCTGATGAAGGTTAGACCTCGGCTCCATCGTATTATCGGCCTCACCGGCACACCGTCCTCCAATGGTCTCATGGATCTGTGGGCAGAGTTCAAGGTGCTGGATATGGGGGAGCGCCTCGGACACTTCATCACGCAGTACCGAACAAATTACTTCATGCCTGACAAGCGAAATGGCGAGATCATCTACTCCTATAAGCCGCTGCCCCATGCGGAGGACGCCATTTACCAGAGAATCGCGGATATCACGATTTCCATGAAGTCCACCGATCACCTGAAGATGCCAGAGCTGGTATCCACGGCCTATGAGGTGGAGCTTTCGGAATCCGAGCGTAACCGCTACGAGGATTTGAAGCAGGAGCTCATCTTGCAGCTCCCTGACGGTGAAGTGACCGCTGCCAATGCCGCGTCGCTTACGGGTAAGCTCTCCCAGTTGGCGAATGGAGCCATTTATGCCGATACCGGCGAGGTCATCGAGTTTCACGACCGGAAGCTGGATGCTTTGGAGGATATCATCGAAGCCGCAAATGAAAAGCCGCTGCTGGTGGCTTACTGGTTCCGGCACGATCTCTCCCGCATACAGAAACGCTTCAATGTCCGGGAGATCAAGACAAACCGCGATATAGCTGACTGGAATGCGGGAAAGATTTCTGTAGCAGTCATACATCCGGCCTCTGCCGGTCATGGCTTGAACCTTCAGGCCGGAGGCGCCACACTTGTATGGTTCGGTCTTACATGGTCTCTGGAATTATATCAACAGACAAACGCCCGCCTCTTTAGGCAAGGTCAAGAATCCGGCACCGTGGTGATCCAGCACATTATCACGCAAGGAACGATTGACCGCCGAATCCTTAACGCATTGAAGCAAAAGGACAAGACACAGGCTACCTTGATTGATGCCGTAAAAGCGGAGGTGAGCTGAGTGTACGATAGGAACTACGAAGAACTGGCTAACGCCATCATCATGCAAGCCGTCAACGACTACCGCGCCTCTTGGAAAAAGAAAGGCGGAGCGTCCGAGCGGCGGCAGATACAAAACTTCTTTAACTCGCGGCTGTTCGCCAACATCACGGACATCGCGCCGGGCTATCTGATTCGGAAACTGGAGGATGAGCATAGATGAACGCAAAAGCATATTTGAGCCAAGCCTACCGCATCGAAAAGGCTATTCACGATATGCTTGAGGAAGTTGCGACCCTCAGGGCTATGGCTACTAAAACCACATCCGTCATCAGCGATATGCCAAGAAGTGGCATCAAGAATACCTCTGGCCTTGCCGATACGGTTGCGAAATTGATTGAGCGTGAAGAACTCCTATACCACGAAATTGACCGCTTGGTAGACCAGCGGACGGAAATCTGCGATTCGATTCAGGCTGTTGACGATTGGGAGGAACGCAGGGTTCTATACCTTCGGTACATCAGCTACAGGGGCTGGACAGCCATTGCCGAGGAAATGCATACCTGCCTGCGTCAGGTGTATCGGCTTCACGGGCGCGGCTTGAAAAAAATATCTGTTCCGCCGTAATCTGTCAGTAAATGTCAGTAAATGTCACTAAAAGTCATTCGCAGTACACTTGATGTCAGTAGGTTGTTTTTGGTATGCTATACTTGCCAAGATAGAACGGAACGCCTCCAAAGGGAGCAATCCCTGCGGAGGTTTTTTATTGCCGAGGTGAAGGCCATGCCAACGAAACCAAAACGCCCCTGCCGCTACGGTGGCTGCCCCCATCTGACCGACAATAAAAGCGGCTATTGCGAGGAACATCGTAGTTTAATGCAGAGACATTACGAACATTTCACCCGTGGCTACAAGCAGCATGAACGGTACGGAAGCGGTTGGCGAAAGCTGCGCGACCGATACATCTCGGCGCATTCGCTCTCGAACGGCGGTACGAATGACGAGCACAATCTAAAAAGTCTCTGCGTGAGTTGTCACGAAAAAATCCACAAAAGAAAAAAGACGTCCTCAACGGACGGCTTATGCATCGAATATGTCTGCGTGAGTTCCTGTTTCAGCGAGAGTCAAAGTTAGGACGTCATCCTCAATGAGGTAGATGAGCAGCCAATCCGGCTGAATATGGCATTCGCGAAAGCCAGCCCAGTTTCCATGCAATTCATGGTCACGGTACTTGGCATCGAGTTTATGCCCCTGCCGCAGTTCTTCGACAACATCATCCAAGAGATTGAGGTTCATGCCTCGTTTTTTGGCGCGTTTATAACTTTTCTTGTAAGCAGTAGTGAACTTGATGCGATATGTCATTCGTCTAATGCCCTCTTCAAGTCCTCCATGCTGTCGTAGCTTGGTACATTGGGGTCACGAGAGATACGCCGTGCTTCTTTCATGGCAGTTAATGCGCTCTCCTTATAGCGCGGCATTTCGATAGAAAAAGGAATGCCTCCCCGAAGAACACACTGATGCAAAAACAGATTAACGGCACCGGACATATCCAATCCTAACTCGGAAAACAAGACACCAGCCTGTTCTTTTATGTCACGGTCAATTCTTATTTGCGTGGGAACAGTTGACATGATGGTTACACTCCTTCCTGTTAGTAACAGTATAGCCCATTAGGTTTACAACGTAAAGCGAAAATCTTGAGGGTATTGTAGTGCGAAAGTGAAACAAGTGCAATATTTAGATATGGAGGCAGGCCTGCGAGATGTACCTTGGGTTGGGAAAAGCTACGGTGGCAACGCTGGTGCATCATCGAAAGCCTCTGGCGAATGGCGGCACAAATGACGAGAGCAATCTCATGAGTTTGTGTGTGAGTTCCACGAGAGGATTCACAAAAGAAAAAAGACGGCTGATCATAAGCGGTCAAAATAAATCGGAATGTGTCCCTGTACGGGAAGCCGTTAGAATTCGCGAAATCCCTGATAATCGCCAGTCAAATAATGGTCACGATACTTTTCTTGGAGCGGTTCTTCGGAAAGAAGCGTTTTCAGGACATCATCCAGCTTTTGACAAATCATATCTTCGCTTTCGGATGCGCTTTAGGTCTTTGCTAAACTGCGCAGTGGTCACTAAGTCAAGCATGGGTATCCTCTGCATCCATGTCAGCTAAGAGGTCCCCTTTACCACCAATTTTGATACAATCTAACGATGCACCCCCTATACCCTCTTAACGATGAACCCCCTTGCACCCCCCTGCCTATCGTTAAGCGAGTTTCGCCACGAAGCCGCACGGCACTTCAGCTTCACGCAAACGAAAAGGGGGTGCATTTGCACCCCCAAGACCGTGATTTTGCACACCCTACCGACAAAAACCGGACACGGAAATCTGAAAATTAGTCATTGAAGCCATGTTTCCTAATGACTCTTTGCAATAGGGCTTTTTATCATCCATAGACAACATCATCCTCGTAGTCATCACCTACTTTCTCATCATCCTCCATCTCATCCAAATCCATCAAATCATCCGAGGCGCATGCCTGCTCGTTCTCATCCTCCATCGCCTTGTAGATGCCATAGCCAAGAAAACCGGTTGCAAGAACAGCCGCTGCAATTCCGACCGTTTTGAGTGTGCTCATTTTGCCTGCCCCCTGTTCTTAGCGTTTCCTGATATCCGCCATAATTGCCGACATGTCGTTATACGCCATCGCCGTCCCTGCGGCGTTCGCCATCCATCCTCGCGCAAACTCGGCGGCAATACCGAGCTTTCCCGCCTCCATGACCGCGTCCATATTCGCGCCGAAGAACACGCATTCCCAGCCGTACTTCTCCTTCTGGTGCTCGATCCGCTCCTTGATCTGCGCCGCCGAATACTTGCGGCTGGAGTTCTCCTCCCCGTCCGTAATGATGACAAAGAGCACCTTCTCCGCACGGTAGTCCTCCGCCGTCTGCTTCTGCACCGCGCGGATCTTCTCCATCGTGCGCCCGATCGCATCGAGGAGTGCCGTGCCGCCGCCCACACGATAGTCTGCCTCCGAGAGCGGCGCAACCGCGCGGATGTCGATGCGGTCATGCAGCAGCCGATACTGATTGTCGAACAGCACCGTCGTCACACGCGCCTCGCCCGCAAGCTCTGCCTGTTCCTTCAGCATGGCATTAAATCCGCCGATCGTATCCTTTTCGAGCCCCGCCATCGACCCGCTCCGATCGACGATGAACACCAACTCCGTCAAACCCTTCTGCATGAAAAATCCTCCTTCGTCTCTATACCATCTCCGTGGGCGTACGCCCCTTATGATTACAGTATAGGGAGGAAGGAGGACATATATTGTCTATATAAGATTTTTTGAGAAGATCGGTGCATTATTCTGCGCATAAAACAACCTTTATACACGAGGAGTTACCCCTCTGTATTTTCCAAGGTTTCACAAAACCTTGATAATTCATGGTAGGTATTCACCGACTCTGTTGTGAGGCTACCATCCTCATGCAGGATTGGTGTATCGAGAACGGTCTTAATTGCGCCGGCAATACTAAGACACATCGCAACCTGATTCTGTGTGTATTCATTGTACTGGGCGTAATCCGTTCCAACGGATTTTATAATAAGCTGCAAATCATGAATCTTGCGGACGAAAATAGTATCCAGCTTGTCCAGCAAATCATAGAACATCGTAGCACGCTTCGAGATTCCATTGCACAACGTTTCTGTCGTTCTCAGTTCTTCGACAAAGACTTTTGCCTTCTCTCTATTGCCGAGTGCTTTTTCCAGATTTTTTTCTGTTACTTTATCTGCGGCAAAACCTAGGACAAGAAGTGCAGGTCCCGCGACAAGTCCGCCCAAGACGGCAGCACCTCCAGCGATTCCCCATCCACCGGCAGCCAGTGCACCACCACCGAGGAATGCAAGAGCCGCATTCTGTGCAGCAATGCCACTCAGTGTCGCAATCGCAGTCCCCGTGGATGCGGAGGCAAATGCCATCGTCGCACTATAGGCACCAAAGGCAGTGAGCGCCCCAGCACCTGCCCCTCCCACTAGTCCTCCGAGTATCTCTGTCGCGAGTAGGCTCATTTTCTTCAGTTCGTGTACTTCCTGTTTGTCAATACGGTACTTGCGCAGTTCGTCTAGCCCCGCTGAGTCCTTCAGTTCGATGTTGTGTATCATTTCAAACACAAATATAAAGCGATCCATCGAACCGTCCAACACCCTAAGCTTACGACTTCCAAGATTGGACAGTGCCTCATCGGAGCGATTGACCGACTCGCGCAGACTGTTCTGCGCGGACTCAATCATAGACTCTGCCTCCCGCATAATATTTTGTGCTTTTTTATGCTTGTCATGAGCATCAACACCTTTGGCAACACCTGCACCTCCGGCAAGAGCCGCACCAATAATCGCGGCGAGTGGAATGAATGGTAACATTTTCTACTCCTCCTAGGATATTTATAACTTGATTGTGTCCGTTCGATTCATCAGAGCATCAAATTCTTCCTTGTTCTCAGCAATCACTCTCCCTCCGAGGTTTCTTGTAATACGATTCGCCCCCGCCATAAAATCATCGACATCCCCTGCTGCCTCTGCAATCTCCATATCGGAAAGAGCCTCATCAAACACCTGTTGATATTCCTGCAGATAGTTGTTGATGACAAGCTCCATCTCGACGCGGTAGGAACGAATCGCACGAATGGTTTCCGCACACTCAGCCTCAATACGGAGCCGCTCCTCATGGGCGAGTTTCGCATTCTTCCCAAGATCGATCAGATGACGGTAATATCCCGTCGTCATTGCGTATCCAATCATTCCGCCAATCATACCGCCGAGAACAGGTATAGGAATCATGGCTTGCCCAACGACGGCATACATGGACGATGCCAGCATACCCGTCCCCTTTTCGCCAAGCTCTGTCAGACACTCTGTCCCGTCAATCTCCCCCTTTACATAGCGATGCAGTGTAACACCGGTCTGGTGAAGCACGCTGACAACCGTTGCCGGCAAATTGGTTTGCGACAAGGCTCTCGTATATCCCGAAGATGCGTTTTGCATCCCTCCTTTCAATGCTGCTCCGACAAAGTTCGTGGCATATCCCACACCGCCGGCGACGGCGGTATCCTTGACGACATCAAGAGATGCTTCACCTGGCTTTTTATCCCCCTTGATTACAGCAACCGCGTTCTGGATAAACGAAATTCCTCCACCTATGATAGCGCCGCTCTTTGCGCCCTCTACACCGGCACGATGGGCAACACGTCCGATATTCTTCGCCGTTTCCAATTTCGGATGCAGTCGTGCCTTGATTGCCTCCTCTTTCGTCAACTTCCCTTTACGTAGATTCTCCTTCGCTTTTTCAATGCGTTTGAGTTTTTCCTCTTTCTTCGGTAGGGACTTTCCTTTCGCCTTGGCTGTTTCAATTTCTTTCTTTAATTTTTCAGACTGTTCTTCAAGCTCCTGCTTAACCCCGTCATAGTAGTCGGACGGCACTTCCAGCTGCGCCCCCGCTTCGATATATTTCTCATATTTAGGACTAATCAGTTTATCTGCACACTCTTTCGGCGAACCTCCGACGAATTTTAACTGACGAGCAGTCCCTTCAACATAAATACCATTCGCATCCACCTCGGCGATATCGTATAACTGGTCATTCGTCCCGCCAATGGGATTTCCCTTTGCATCGACTTGCTTCTGCATATCATCGGTACGGGTGACGGTCGGCTTTTCACCGTTGATGATTTTTTCCGCATTTTCTTTTGCGGTAGTCATAACCTCAGCAGCAAATCCAGCCTGTTGATTTATATTCGCATCACTATTTTTATCATTTATTTTATAACCGCCAATTTTCTTTAAACCACGCGCCAAAACTTCCCCTTTTTCGCGATTTTCTCCCGTATAGGCAACAACATACTGATGCGCAGCAGAACCATACCTCTGCACATTTTCATATTGCCCGCCGGCAATCGCCGCATCAATGAATCCGCTGTCTTTTTTCTTCTCTTGTGCTTCATCCTTCTTCGGTTTCATAATAGAGTCCCCCTAACGATACAAATTCATCTCAAAACCTATAGCACCTTCACTGCATCCCCCTGACTCCGCAGCCACATATCAATCCCGTTCCCGTACACCTCGGCAGTAATCCGATAGATGCCCCCATCCTCCGAAATAATCTTCGCCGTGGGGAGGCGGTCGAGGACGGCCTCGACCGAGGTGCCGCTGTAGTCGAAGGTGACACGGCGGAGTTCGCCCGCATACATGAACTGGATGCGTTTGCGGAACTCGCCGTCGCTGAATTTCCCGCTATGTGTCACGCGGAAGGTCGCGCCCGTCGCCTCGAAATGTGCGATGCGGTCGATGCGGAAGATGGTCGGGAACTCCTTGCGCCCGTCCGCCAGATAGGCGATGAGGTAGAAATAATACTCGGAGAACATGATGGCGACAGGGTTCACCTCATGTTCGCGTTCCGTGCCGTCCTGACGGCAGTAGGAAATGCGTATCGTATGCTGTGCCGTCATGTGCTGTGAGAGTTCCCAGATCGCCGACAGCAGTTTTTTCCCGTGGCGCAGTGGGACATAGTAATGCTGCTCACTGAGGATCAGCTTCCTGACCTGTGCGCGATCCTGCGGCGCAGTCTGCCGCAGCAGCTTCTTTAGGAGAGCGTCGAGCTCCTCCCTACAGAATGCGCGGCTCTCAAGGAGGATCTTGCAGACGGCAAGCACATCCTCATTCGTCAGCCACTCACTCGCCGCGTGCGAGAGCAGATAGCCGCCGCGACTGCGCTCGTAGACGATGGATGCCTCGCCCGCATCGGTACGCGTCTCCGCGAGATAGGCACGCAGTTCCTCGATGTCGCGCTGGATGGTCTTGTCCGTCACGGCAAATTTTTGTGCCAGCTCCGCCTTGCGGACGATCTCGCCCCGACTCAGCCGCTCGTACAGCTGCAGCAGACGAAAGCCCTTGTTCTCCTTAAAATCAATCTCCACAGCCTCACCTCATCCGTGCTATTTTTTTCCTAAATGCCACTCCCAGCAACCATCCCAATCTCCATCCACACATCCCAGACGGTGCAGTAAGCGAAACAGCCAATATTGCCCCGTAAAAAAGAGAAAGACCATAAGCAACGCTGCAGGGATACCAAGAACAACAAATAAAATAGTGGCAATAGTATCTGTCACCAATCCATAGAGCAGCAAAAGCACGATGCAGACAATGTGTCCAACAAAAAAAATACCTCCGATGTAACCCATACCATTCGCCTCCCACTCATCTCATCATCGTACTCGACATGGACAGTTCATGGGTAAAATGATGCTATTTTCGCTGTATACGTACGAAACATATTATTATATATTCTGCAATTTATTATCAAGTTTAATTTCCTGATAATTATAGCATAAGAAATATCAATCAAACAACTTATTTCTCAGATAATACAAACCATTGCGTGTCCTTTTCTTAAAAGCACACATCTGTTTGTATATAATCGCCTATTTCTTTTTATTCTGCGGCACAACGAACTTCTGATACCATGTTTCGATCGGCTCGGGCTTGCCCGTATCGTAGATGAACATCTCGCACGTATTCGGGTCTACCAGAACATCATGGAGACGCGTCATGCCACGAATCTGGAACATATAGTATTCTCTGTCCGAGCCGGAAACCTTGTGGAGTTTCTGGTCGCTGCCACCGACTTCAACGACAACGGGGAATGTGTGTGCGTCGAGCCATGACTGAAAGAGCCCCTTTGCCTCACTGTAAGAGATCGGCTGTCCATTGTTCCCTGCCGCGCTCTGCGGACTTTGAACCGATGAAAAGGCTTTCTCGATCAGCGCGGACAAGATCAGCTTGTTCTGAGGAACTTCATTAAACGCCAGATATGCCGTCTCAAAGGTCTCCTGCTGCTCATTGACAACAAATTGAATCCGCGCTTTCACGGGCGTATCCTGGTAGGTGCAGTCTCCCGTAAACTCGACAACCTCCCTGCCATCCTCTGCCTTGAAATGCTTCCACTGCGGGCTGCCGAAAAAGGTGGTGAATGCCTGCTCATAGTTCACTGACGGATGGCTGCTCGGATAGCCGTTCCTGACCATCTGCACATATTTATCGTTGGCACTTTGCGAATGTGCGATGGTATCCTCCACATCTTTCCCGATGCTGTCCACAACACTGCTGGAACAGGCAGTACACAGGGCAAGGATCAGTATGGAGGAAATCAACATCAGCTTTTTCATTGGAATACCTCTCTTTCAAAAATTCTAAGGAATCGCTGATAAAATGAAGTCCGTCAGATTGGCGTAGATTTTTTCGTCCGA
>ERZ773005.1143-NODE-1143-length-14956-cov-3.462184_pt1 | contig 14956 bp, 13 predicted proteins | sample MGYA00580666_ERZ773005 | MGnify/ENA primary metagenome ERZ773005 (study PRJEB29015, sample SAMEA2737999) | human oral metagenome | biome: human oral; feature: human-associated habitat; material: dental | place: China | collected 2061 ...
TCGCCATGTGCTGCACCTTCGGCGACACCACCGACATCGACTGGTGGCGCGATCTTGATCTGCCTTTGCGCGCGATCTTGCGCAAGGATGGGCGCATCCAGGCTGAGACTCCCGAGTGGATCGTCTCCGACGGCGGGCGCGAGGCTTTCGCCGAGATTGCGGGCAAGACAACCTTCAGTGCCCGCGAGGCGGTGGTCGCCCGTTTGAGGGAGTCTGGTGAATTGCGCGGCGAACCGGTGAAAACCGTGCGTCAGACGAATTTCTTCGAGAAGGGCGATAAGCCCCTTGAGATCGTGACCTCTCGCCAGTGGTATATCCGCAATGGCGGTAAGCCCTGGACGAATCCGGCTTCTAGGCTGGACCTCAACGAGGAGCTGGTGGGCCGTGGCCGCGACCTGAAGTTCCACCCGGATTTCATGCGGGTCCGCTACGAGAACTGGGTGACGGGCCTGAATAACGACTGGCTCGTGTCCAGGCAGCGTTTCTTCGGCGTTCCTTTCCCGCTGTGGTACGAGGTCGATGAGAACGGCGAGGTCGACTATTCGAAGGTCATCACTCCTCGTGAAGACGCCCTCCCGGTTGATCCTTCGACCGATGCACCCGCCGGTTACTCCGAAGAGCAGCGCGGCAAGGCTGGCGGCTTCGTCGGAGAGCTCGACATCATGGACACCTGGGCGACCTCGTCCCTGTCCCCTGAGTTGGCCTGCGGTTGGCTTCATGACGAGGACCTGTTCGAACGGACCTACCCGATGGATCTGCGTCCTCAGGGTCAAGACATTATCCGCACCTGGCTTTTTTCCACGGTCGTGCGCGCGAACCTTGAGTTCGGGGCTCTTCCGTGGCAGCACGCGGGCATCTCCGGGTGGATCCTCGATCCTGACCATAAGAAGATGAGCAAGTCGAAGGGCAATGTCGTCACGCCCATGGGCCTGCTCGAGAAGTACGGTTCGGACGCGGTGCGTTATTGGGCGGCTTCAGCCAGGCTCGGCCTTGATGCGACCTTCGATGAGGCACAGATGAAGATCGGCCGTCGCCTTGCGATCAAGGTCCTCAACGCTTCGAAGTTCGCTTTGACGATGGGCGGGGAGAACACGGCTCTTGATCTTGATCCGGCTCGGATCTCGTTGGAGTTGGATCGTTCGGTGATCGCCGAGCTGCGTCGTGTTATTTCGGTGGCGAGCGATGCTCTGGCCGCTTACGACCATTCGCGCGCTTTGGAGGTCACGGAGTCTTTCTTCTGGACTTTCTGTGATGACTATTTGGAGCTCGTGAAGGAGCGCGCCTACAACCGCGATGGCAAGTGGGCCGAGGACGAGGCCGTTTCAGCCAGGACCGTGCTCGCGATTGTCATTGACACGGTGATCCGCCTGCTCGCCCCCTTCTTGCCCTATGTGACGGAAGAGGTCTGGTCGTGGTATCGCCCCGGCTCGATCCATCGTGCTCCGTGGCCGACGCTTGAGGGGCTCGAGGACGTGGCCGGTGACCCGGAGGTGCTGCGCGCCGCATCCGCAGCACTTATTGCGCTGCGCCGAGTGAAGTCGGAGGCGAAGGTGTCTCCTCGTACGCCTTTCCTCAAGGTCAGCCTTGAGGTGCCACAGGCTTCGAAGGCGGCGATCGAGGGGGTTCTCGCGGATCTCAGCGCCGCGTCGAAGGTCGAGGGGCCCTTCGAGCTTGTCTCCTACGAGGCGGCCGAAGATGGCGAGGCTGAAACTCGCGTCGTCTCCTTCGAACTCGGCGAGGCTCCGGCCAAGCGCAAGAAGGCCTGATCCTTGTGATCCCGACCAGTGGGCATCGGCATTCGCCGGTGCCCACTTGGCGTCATTGGTGCTTCGAGGAGCGCTGGCTCTCACACGTCGCAAGCTCGCCCGTATAGCTTTGTATAGCCCTGTATAACAAAACCCTATACAGGGTTATACGAAGCTATACACAGTGCATGGATGCAAGATTTCGAGGCTGAGGCTCTCGGAATCCTTGCCAAGGCCTCCCAAGGCAACCCTTACTCCATCCAGGAGCTCGGCTCTGCCATGTGGAAGGGTTGCCAAGTTCTTTTCCCAGCGCAGCATCTCAGGCCCGCTGTCCTTAGTGGTGGCAGGAGAGAGGCTGTGTGGTGTCAGGAGGGAGGCGGATTGCGCCGTCTGAAGCATCCCCTCCTCCTTTCCCATCATCTTGTCTTCCCTCCTATCCCGGCTGGCACACGGTTTAGGCTGGATGCACTCCCCTGATGCACACCCGGATAGGAGCTCCGATGACCCCAGATGAACATCCCGTCGAAGAGGACCTCGCTCAGGACGCCGAACTCGCAGAAGAGGGTGCGACGAACGCCCTCGAATGGCATGCTCCGACCCTCGTGCGCATCGACGAATCAACGACGATTCCCTTCCTCCTCAAGCAAAGAGTGCAGCGTTCAGCCCCTCGTCCCCTCATCCTGCGCAAACTTGGCATGGGCGATGCATGGCGGCCCCTGAGTGCCCGAGGTTTCCACGAGGAAGTTCAACAGGTCGCGGCCGGGCTCATCGCACGAGGATTAGCGCCCGGCCAAAGAATCGCGATCATGAGCCGCACCCGCTACGAGTGGACTCTCCTGGACTTCGCATCCTGGAGCGCGGGTTTGATCCCGGTGCCCATCTACGAGACGAGTTCAATCGAGCAAGTCGCCCATGTACTCTCCGATGCCGAAGTCGACCTGGTCATCACCGAGACCGTGTCAATGGCGGAGATCGTGCGCGCCGCCGCTGATCGGATCGGCCGCCACAGCGTCACTGTCCTCTCCCTCGACTCCGAAGCGATCGAGACCCTCATCGCAGAGGGTGCGGGCATTCCCCGCACTCAAGTCACGGCACGCACCGATGCCCTGAGGAAAGACGATATCGCGACGATCGTGTACACCTCGGGAACGACCGGCGCCCCTAAGGGCACCGTGCTCACCCACGAGAACTTCACGAACCTGTGCCTCAACGCCCACGCGTGGATGCCGGAAATCGCAGCGGGGAAGGACTCGCGCCTCTTGCTTTTCCTTCCCCTCGCGCACGTGTTTGCCCGTTTCTTGCAGGTTTTCCAAATCAGCGGCAACGGGGTCTTGGCCCATGTTCCGAATATTAAGAACCTGCTCCCCGACCTCGCGTCCTTTAAGCCCTCCTACCTGCTGGTGGTGCCGCGCGTCTTGGAGAAGATCTACAACTCGGCTGATGCGAAAGCCTCGAAAGGCGCGAAGAAGACGATCTTTCGCTGGGCGGCCCATGTGGCGATCGAATACTCCAAGGCCCTCGACACCGCCGAGGGGCCCTCGCGCTCGCTGCGAGCCCAGCGGGCTCTGGCGGACAAACTCGTCTACCAGAACATTGTGAAACTGGTGGGCGGCAACGCGCGCTACATCGTGTCGGGCGGCGCTCCCTTGGCGACCTGGCTCGGCCACTTCTACCGGGGGCTGGGCATCCCCGTCTTGGAGGGCTACGGTCTGACGGAAACCGTGGGGCCGGTGTCGGTCAACACCCCCAGCCTGTCGAAGATCGGGACCGTGGGCCCCGCATTGCCGCCCATGTCCTTCAAGATTTCCGACGAGGGCGAGATTCTCCTCAAAGGCCCCTCTGTTTTCCACGGCTACAATAACGACCCCGAGGCGAGCGCTGCTTGCTTCACCGAAGATGGATGGTTCAAGACAGGAGACTTGGGTTCTTTGGATCGTGACGGTTATGTGCGGATCACGGGGCGTGCGAAGGAGATCATCGTGACCGCCGGCGGCAAGAACGTCGCCCCGGCCCTCTTGGAGAACCCGATGCGTTCTCATCCTTTGATTTCGCAGGTCCTCGTCGTCGGCGATCAGCGTCCCTTCGTGTCGGCGCTCATCACCCTTGATGCGGAAATGCTTCCCGTGTGGTTGGAGTCTCACGGCCTGCCTCCCATGAGTGTTGCCGATGCGAGGACGAACGTCGAAGTTCTTGCCTCCTTGCAAAAGGCTGTGGACTCTGCGAACGCTCATGTGTCGCGCGCCGAGTCGATCCGCAAGTTCACGGTCCTCGCATCGGATTTCACCGAGGCGAATGGGATGCTCACCCCCTCTTTGAAAGTCAAACGCGGTGAGGCGGTGCAGCGTCTCACCCCCATCATTGATGAGCTCTACGGCGGCCCTGTTCAGGCATGAGTTCCCTGTACAAGCCCGAGTTTCCCTCCGCACTTGAGTCACCTTTGCAAGCCTGAGTCCCACGCAAGCCTGAGTCCCACGCAAGCCTGAGCCCCGATTACGGGAGCGAAAGCTGGTGACCGCACCCTGGGGCGCAGGATACTGGCAGCATGCAGTTGGGCCCGCCGACCATATGGTCGGCGGGCCCAACTATTCGCGTGGAAGCCCTTCCAAGGCTGGATGCTCCTTTTGGGTTGAGCTCCTACTGGGCGTTGAGCGCCGCGGTCGGAGGGGTGCGCGAGGCGCGAACCGCCGGGTAGAGACCCGCGATAGCGCCGATGAGCATCGTGACCGACAGGCCCGCGACGACGACATACCACGGAAGGGTGAAGGGCCAGCCGTTAGCGATACTCATGCCGAGCGTGACGCCAATGCCGAGCACGCACCCGGCGGCTCCGCCCAAGAAGGCCAGCAGAAGTGCTTCGGCGAGGAACTGGATGAGGATATGACCGCGCATAGCGCCCAGAGAGCGCCTCAAGCCGATCTCCCTTCGTCTCTCCAGCACCGAGATAATCATCGTGTTCGCCACGCCAATGCCGCCGACTAGCAGAGCAATCGAACCGACTCCGACCAGCAGAGCGGTGAAGGTCTGATCTGCCGCGTTCTTGGCCGCGAGGGCGTCAGAGGGGCGCGAAACCTCGACCGAAGTCGGATTCTTCGGGCTGAGGGTGGGGCCCAGCAGGGCACGCACGTCCTCGACCTTGTCCTCGGCCGAACGCTCGTAGACCGTGGTCGGCTCGCCCTTGTAGTCGAACTGCTGTTTCGCAATTTCCGTGCCGATCAGCGCGGCATTATCCAGTTCGGGTGCAAGGGTCACGGGGTCGAGGATGCCGATGACCGTGAAGGATGTGTTGCCGATCCAGACCTGGGTGCCCGGATTGACGACGCCGAGCAGCTGAGCGGCTCTGGCTCCCAGAACCGTCGCAGGATAGCCGGCTGTGGCGTCATTGAGCCACGTGCCCTTTGCGACCGAACCGGCGACAACGTCAAGCAGGGACTGTTCGGCAGCCATGGTGATCGTACCGCCCGTCGCATTCTTGTCGACGAGGCGGGAACGGTAGACCGACACTCCCGAAAGCGTGGAGGTGGAGGTCGCCTTCTCAACGCCATCAATCAGGCGGGTTCGTCCGACCGCGTCACTGGGCAGCTTCGTGGACACACCAGACAGGTCGTTACCGGCCTGAGCGGTGAGCATATTGGTGCCCAGTGCACGCAACTGTTCGGCGAGCTGCGCCTGGCTGGAGGTGGAAACGCCGATGACGCCCACCATGGCGGCGATACCGATGGCGATCCCCAGTGCGGAGAGAATCGCGCGCGTCGGACGGGCGCGGATCCCGGTTCCACCCAGGCGCGCCACGTCAGACCAACGCAGTTTTGAATGCATATTCATGGAGTGCTCAGACATGGGCCACCTCTTTGGCGGCGGAATCGTGAACGATGCGCCCATCCTTGATGGCGATCTGTCGGGGCAGCTGCAAGGCGAGATCGTTGTCGTGAGTGATGACGACGATGGTGGTGCCCTGTTCGTGGAGCTCATGGAGCAGCTCTACGATGGACGCACCCGACACGGAGTCGAGGTTACCCGTAGGCTCGTCTGCGAGCAGCAGCGGCGGATCGCCGACAACAGCGCGGGCGATGGCAACGCGCTGACGCTCGCCGCCCGACATCTGATGGGGCTTGTGATAGAGGCGGTGGGATAGTCCAACGCGAATGAGAGCAGCTTCAGCTTTCTGTCGTCTTTCAGCGCGCGGTACCCCGAGGTAGAGAAGGCCGTCGGCGACGTTATCGATCGCGTTCATGCCTTCAGAGAGGTGGAACTGCTGGAAGACGAAGCCGATGAGGTGAGCGCGCAGAGCCGACAACTTGCGGTCCGAGAGCCGCGAGACGTCGATCCCATCGATCTCAACCGTGCCCGAGGTGGGACGGTCGAGGGTCCCGATGAGGTTGAGCAAGGTGGACTTGCCCGACCCCGACGGGCCGACGATCGCGACGAATTCCCCCCGCTCGATTGCGAGGCTGACCCCGGCGCAGGCCGCCACGGGCGGTTCGCCATAGGTGCGGCGCACGTCATGCAGTGACAGGATTCGGCTCATCGGTCGGGCACCACCACGCGCTGGTTCTCAGACAGCTCGTCGCTGGTCACTTCGACACGGTCCCCGGCGAAGAGGCCAGTTGTCACCGGCACCTTGCGCGTGGTGTTGTCATCATTCACCACCTCGACTCCGAACTGGTCGGGAGTGAGGGCGATGAGGGCACTCAAGGGCACCGACAAAACGTTTTCGCGCTTTTCGCTGATGAGTCCGAGAGTCACTGAAGCCTCTTGCAGGTTCTTCGTCGCCTCCGGGTCGTCGGGTGTCACAGTGATCGGGATAATCCGTTCCTTATCGGAACCCGAGTCCTGCGAAGAATCAGAGTTCTTCTGGTCGCCCGCAGCGGACTTATCCGTCGGAGGCTCCACAGCGGAGATCGTCCCCGTGGTCGTCTCCCCGCCGGGCAGGCGGAGCTTGACGCTATTACCCACCACACCGAGCTTCTGGTCGGAAAGCTTGAGGTTGGCGCTGACGATCTGGCGAGTGCTTGAGACATTGAACAGGTCCGTCTCCGCATTCGCGCGATCCCCGACGCGAGCGATCATGGTCCCCACGCGCAGGTCCTCAGGTGCGAAGACCACGCGGCCCAGCGGCAGGATGCCGTTCTGGACGAGGTCGTTGTCTTTCTGCCACTTCTGGATCGCGGAACGTGTGAGCCAGTCGTAGTGAGAATTCGGCTCCCCAGTGAAGTAGCCGAGCTGTTGGAGCGCGGTTTCCAGCTGGGTGACATCCTCACCGTTACTCATATCGGGTTCGAAGGTGCGCCATGCAGGAGTGTTGCCGTGCATGAGGTAGCTGGGTTCGTCACCGATCTGGTGGATCATGTCGCCCTGTGTCAGGGTCGTGCCGGGGGTTGGCAGCTTCGTGACGACGCCTTCAAAGGCGCCGCGGAACTTGTAGCGGTCTGCGTAGTGCAGGGTCCCGACTGCCGTGGTCTCGCCTTCAAGGGTGCCGCGCGTGACGACATCAGTGGAGCCCGTGAAGACGTTCCCTTCTGATTCGTTCTTCTCAGCGGCGGAGAAGGTGCCGAGGGCGGCAGCCGTTCCCACTCCGACGAGCCCTAATGCCAGAACAATGGTGGCGCCGATGATCACCTTGCGGCGCTTACGCGCGGGTTTCGTGTCTGTTGACTCCGCGGTCATTTGGTTTGCGCCCCCTGGTTGCTGAAGCACTTCTGCAGGGCATCGGAGGGGATGTCCTTCACATTCAGGCCCTTACCGATCTCCGGATCTGCGACGTCGTAGCCGAGGTCGCGCAGGCATTCAGCGCCCTTGACGAGCTGTTCTTGAGCCGCGGGATCCTTGGTGAGGTCGTTCTCCTCGCCGAGGGCGGGGCCGACCTTCTGCTGGCACTCGTTGATCGCATCGTTGAAAGCGTCGGAAGTGTCGTTGAGGTTGTCAGCGGTCAGACCGGTGTCCGGCACATCGAAGCCCTTGTCGCGCATGCACTGGGCGAAGATGAGGGTCGCGTCCTCTGCGGATTTGACGGTGCTCGAGGCATTGGCACCAGGCTTGTCGCCCGAGGCATTCGAAGAGCAGGCGCCAAGAAGGCCCATGGTGAGTGCCAGGCCGGCAGCGACAAGGATGTGGCCGGATCGGTGATTCTTCATGTGAAGACTCCTTGTATTTTTCGGTGTCAGTGCGGCGGGTCCCGCTCGCTGTCTGACATTTAAGGGAGCTTTTCTGGGAGTTTCCTCTAAGGAAGCAGCAACTCAGCCAAGAATCTGCAAAATGTGAAGGACGCTACCCTGAAGTGAGAGGATCAGCGCCTGGGAGCACACGATGCTACCCCGCACCGCACGCCGAAGATGAGGCCAGCGCGGATCATGCCCGCCTTGGCTTTACTCGCCGCTCTCGTACTCGGCTTTGATGTCCTCGTGGTGGCGGATGACTTCGGTGATCATGAAGGCGAGGAATTTCTGAGCAAAATCAGGGTCGAGACCGGACTGTTCGGCGAGAGCCCGCAGGCGGGCAACCTGACGAGCCTCACGGGCAGGATCAGCGGGTGGCAGTTCGTTGAGGGCTTTAATGTGGCCGACACGCTGAGTGCAGCGGAAGCGTTCAGCGAGGATATGGACGAGGGCCGCGTCAATATTGTCAATCGTTCGGCGCGCAGCGGCGAGCTCTGGGGGGATGTCAAGACCGGCAGGATCCCCAGGCCCATGATTGGCACGATTCGTTTCGTGCCCCGATTCACTCATGGTTTCTCCCCCGTTCATTTGTCCCCGCCCCTCAGGCAGAGCGAATGTCGTCGCCTCGCTGCGCGTACAGTTCAGGCTCCCCTGTTCCCTCAACATACTCGCGGGTGATGACGACACGTGCGACGTCGTCTCGGCTGGGAAGCTCGAACATGAGGTCCGAAAGGGTCCGTTCCATGATCGAGGAGAGGCCACGCGCCCCTGTCTTGCGTTCATTGGCGAGGGCGGCGATGGCGAGCAGCGCCTCATGAGTGAACTCCAAGTCGATCCCGTCGAGTTCGAAAAGGTGCTGGTATTGGCGCAGCAAAGAGTTCTTGGGTTCTGTCAGCACTTTCACGAGGTCTTCCTCGGCGAGTTCTTTCGTGGAGGTCAGGACGGGGAGACGACCGATGAATTCGGGAATCATGCCGAACTTGTGGAGGTCTTCCGGGGTGATCGCCTCGTACAGGTCCCCCATCTCCGCTTTCGATTTCAAATCGGAACCGAAACCTGTGGATCGCTGCCCGATGCGGGCTTTCACGATGTCTTCAATGCCTGCGAATGCGCCCGCGGCGATGAAGAGGATCCCGGAGGTGTCGATTTCGAGGAATTGCTGGTGGGGGTGTTTTCGCCCGCCCTGCGGGGGCACTGAGGCGACCGTCCCTTCGATGATCTTGAGGAGGGCCTGCTGGACGCCCTCGCCGGAGACGTCCCGGGTGATGGAGGCGTTCTCGCCTTTGCGCCCGATCTTGTCGATCTCATCGACGTAGATGATGCCGCGCTCGGCTTTCTTAATGTCGCCGTCAGCCTCTTGGATGAGGCGCAGGAGGATGTTCTCCACGTCTTCGCCGACGTATCCGGCTTCTGTGAGGGCGGTCGCGTCGACGATCACGAAGGGGACGTGCAAAAGCCTGGCGAGGCTACGCGCAAGATGCGTCTTTCCGGTGCCCGTTGGGCCCAGGAGGAGGATATTCGACTTGGTGCCGAGCATGTCCTCTTCATTACCGGCCTCGCGCGAGCGGACGCGCTTGTAGTGGTTGTACACGGCAACAGAGAGTGCACGTTTGGCTCTGTCTTGGCCGATCACCCACGAATCGAGGAACTCCTTGACTTCGCGGGGCGTGGGCAGGGGTGTCGAGGAGGTCTCAGTGGACTTTTCGCCGAGTTCCTCTTCGATGATCTCATTGCACAGCTCAATGCACTCGTCGCAGATGTAGACACCGGAACCGCCGATGAGCTTGCGAACCTGCTTCTGGCTCTTCCCGCAGAAGGAGCATTTGAGTAGTTCAGCTCCGTCGGTCAATCGAGCCACGGCTGGCCTCCCACTATTTCGGGGCGCCCACGATGGTGGGCACACGCTTCACAGTTTCACCCTAATTGAGGCCTCCATGTGACGCCATTCGGCACACTGAGCACCCGATAATCGAATAAGTGTTGGGGGTCGCAGCATCACCGGATGCTGCGACCCCCAAAGCGATTCTCGATATCACTCGCCCTTGCGGGAGGCGAGGACCTGATCGATCAGACCGTATTCCTTCGCCTGAGCGGCGGTGAGGATCTTGTCGCGCTCAATATCGCGGCGAATCTGCTCAACCGGTGTGCCCGAATGCTTGGCGAGAGTCTCCTCCAACCACACGCGCATCCGATCGATCTCATCGGCGACGATCTGAATATCGGAGGCCTGCCCCTGCACGCCTTCCATCGCAGGCTGGTGGATGAGGACACGAGCGTTGGGCAGTGCGAGGCGCTTGCCGGGCGAACCTGCGGCGAGCAGCACTGCGGCAGCGGAAGCGGCCTGCCCCAGGCACACGGTCTGGACCTGCGGTTTGATGTACTGCATCGTGTCGTAGATGGCAGTCAGAGCGGTGAAGGAACCGCCGGGGCTGTTGATGTACATCGTGATGAGGGAATCGGGGTCCTGCGACTCTAAGACGAGGAGCTGCGCCATGACATCATCGGCGGATGCGTCATCGACCTGGACGCCGAGGAAGACGATGCGATCTTCGAAAAGCTTGGCATAGGGGTCTTGACGCTTATACCCGTAGGCGGTGCGTTCCTCGAAGCTCGGCAGGACGTAGCGAGACTGCGGCATGGTGCGGGCGATGCCCTCGAAATACGGGGTGGTGCTCATCACTTCGCTCCTCCTTCAACGCGGTGACCGATCTCCTGCGGGGTCTCGATGACGCGGTCGACGAAACCATATTCGAGAGCCTCGCGCGCGCTGAACCAGTGATCGCGATCCGCATCCACTTCGATCTGCTCGACGGACTTACCGGTGCGCTGCGCGGTGATCTCCGCCAGTTCCTTCTTCATCTTGAGGATGAGGTCGGCATTGATGCGGATTTCGGTTGCAGAACCCCCTGCCCCACCGAGGGGCTGGTGGAGGAGGACGCGAGTGTGCGGCGTGATATAGCGCTTGCCGGGTGTTCCTGCGGTGAGGAGGAACTGCCCCATTGAGGCCGCAAGGCCCATCCCCACGGTGACCACATCGGGCTTGATGTACTGCATCGTGTCGTAGATCGCCATGCCCGCTGTGACAGAGCCGCCGGGGCTGTTGATGTACAAGTAGATGTCACGCTCGGCGTCTTCGGCTGCCAGGAGAAGCATCTGCGCGCAGATCGCATTCGCGTTCTCGTCGCGCACTTCGCCTCCGAGCCAAATGATGCGCTCTTTCAAGAGTCGCTGGTAGACGGAGTCGGAGAGGTTCGCCATTGAATCGGCGCCTCCCCTGGCCATCTGCGCGTCGCTCACGTGCTCCTCCTCTATTCGATGGATCCTCTTATCGGATCCTGCTGGCATCCAAGCTACCGCTTGTGGATCGTTGAGCGCGGCCCGCGCGCCCTCTTTTCGCTGTCGGCGCATCCCAAGCTCGAGGGCGAGTGGCCAGGTGACGAGTGTGGGCCGACATCACCTAAGGATGTCGGCCCACACTCTCACAGTTGAGAAGCTCACTCCTCGATGGAAGTCTCTTCCCCATCTGCGGCTTCGGCGCTTGTCTCCTCAAGGGTCTCAGCTTCAAAAGCCTCCTCTGCGGTATCACCGAGGAAGGCGGACAGGTCAACGTCATTGCCTTCGGAGTCCTTGACGCTCACGAGACGCAGAACCTCGATGAGGGCCTTCGCGCGTCCGAGGTCGGCGATGACGGCCGACATCTGCTGCGGGGAGGAGAAGAGCTGGTTGATGTCGACGCCGAAGTTCTGCGACATCTGGATCGCGTAGTCGATGAGTTCCTGCTGCGAAACCTGGACGTCGAGCTTCTTAGCGATCGCCTCGGAGAGGAGCTCGGAGCGCATCTCCTTCTCAATGGCCGCGCGGGTCTCCTTCTTCTCCTTCGGCTTCGCATCCTCGCCAAGGCGCTGGCTGAGCTCGTGCTCAACAACCGATTCAGGCAGGAGGATCTCCATCTTGTCGAGCAGATGGTCGAGGAGGTTGTCGCGGGCCTGGAGGGCCTGCTGGGAGGACTTCGAGGAAGCGGCCTGGGTCTTGAGGTCTTCCATGAGTTCGTCCATCGTGTCGAACTCGGAGACCATCTGAGCGAAGTCGTCGTCGGCCTTGGGCAGTTCGCGGGCCTTGACGTTCTTCACCGTGATGGTTACATCGGCCTCTTCACCCTCGTGTTCGCCGCCCTTGAGGGTGGAGACGAAGGTGACGACATCGTCGGCCTTGGTGCCACGCAGGGCCTTGTCCTGGCCGTCAAGCATCGTGCCCGAACCGATCTCGTAGGAGACCTCGGAAACGGAGTCGACTTCTTCGCCGTTGACGGTGGCGACCATGTCGATCGTCGCGTAGTCGCCGGTCTTCGCCTTACGGGTGATGGTCTTAAGGGTCGCGAAGCGTCCGCGAAGCTCGTCGAGTTCGGCTGTGACGTCCTCTTCGGTGACCTCGGTGGAGTCGACAGTGATGACCGTGTTCTCGTCGAATTCGGGCAGCTCAAAGTCCGGGACGACGGCGACCTCGGCGGTGAAGATCAGTTGGCCGCCCTGCTCGCCGGTGGTGTTCGGGATCTCGGTAACCTCAACCTCGGGCTGAGCCATGGGGCGAAGTCCCTGCTCGGCGACGGCGTCCGAGTAGTGGCCCGGAAGGACTTCGTTCACGACCTGCTCGATGACGGCGGCGCGGCCGAAACGCTGGTCGATGATGCGGGCCGGCACCTTGCCCTTGCGAAAGCCTGGGATGGAGACCTGCTCGGCGATATCCTTGTAGGCCTTGGCCATCTCGGAGGACATCTCCTCGTAGGGAACCTCAACGGTGAGGCGGACCTTGGTGGGCTCGAGAGTCTCAACGGTGCTCTTCACGTGCGTGCACTCCAAAACGTTTACGGGTATGGGGCGCCCGAAAGGGCGCATGACAACTCGGCCAGTCTACGACAGGCGGCGGGCGGTGTCGCCGTCGCAGGCGCCTTAGGGCTGTAATGCAGCCGATTCCACTCGCCGCCCTGCCCTTTTGCCCGCCCCGCCCACGAAACTCCCGCACCAAGCAGTGACGCAAGGCACACTTGTGTCATGGCTGCGACACGTCTGACTTTCCTCGGAGGAGCTGGCACGGTCACCGGCTCGAAATACCTCATCGACCTCGACACTGCCTCGGGACCCAGGAGAATCCTCATCGATTGCGGCATGTTCCAGGGGCAGAAGAAACTTCGCCTGCTCAACTGGTCCAGATTCCCCGTTCCGCCCTCGTCGATCAGCGATGTTCTCCTCACCCACGCACACATGGACCACACGGGGTATCTGCCCAGGCTCGTGAAAGAGGGCTTCAATGGCGCGATCTGGGGGACGGACTCAACCCTCGCGCTGACCGAGATCATTTTGCGCGACTCTGCTTTCTTGCAGGAACGCGACGCGGACTTCGCGAACGCTCACGGTTTTTCACGCCACGCGAACGCGCAGCCCCTCTATCGGATCGGGGATGTTGAGCGTACCCTCCCCATGTTCCGCACGATCGAGTTTGCTCGTCCCCTCGACCTCGGGGACGGTATGGAAGCGACTTGGACGAGGGCGGGGCACATCCTCGGCTCGGGCTCGATCCGCCTGTCGACCCCGGACGGTTCGATCCTCTTCTCGGGCGATCTGGGGCGCGCCACTCATCCGGTCTTGCGTCAGAGGGAGATTCCCGAAGGCGCGGACTTGCTCCTCGTTGAATCGACGTACGGTGACCGTGAACATCCTGATCCTGTAGGTGCCGCCCACGAAGCCTTTGCGGAGGCGATCCGTTCCACTGTGGGTTTAGGCGGCAGCATCCTCATACCGGCCTTCGCCGTGGATCGCACGGAAGTGGTCCTGCTCGCCTTGGATGAGATGTTGCGCGAGGGGCGCATCCCGGATGTGCCCGTGTTCGTTGATTCGCCGATGGCTTTGTCTTCCCTGGAGATCTATCGGGCGCGAAGCCAGGCCGATGAGCTTTGCCCGCGGGCGAGGGGATTGCGTTTGTCCCACCTGGATCTGCATGAAGTACGAAGTGTGAACGAATCGAAGGCGCTCAACACTTTCGGCAGGCCGGCGATCATTATTTCCGCATCCGGCATGGCGAGCGGGGGCCGAGTCTTGCATCATCTCGAGCGCATGCTGCCCGGGGAGAACAATTGCGTCATCCTCACCGGTTATCAGGCGATCGGGACGCGAGGACGCTCGCTCCTTGATGGTGCGACTTCTGTGAAGATGCACGGAATGGAGGTGGCGGTGCGCTGCCGGGTCGTGCGAGACGAGGAGTTCTCAGTGCATGCGGATGCTTCTGAGTTGCTCGATTGGGTCGGGGCCCTCAAGCCCGCCCCCAGGCAGGTTTTCTGCGTTCACGGCGAGGACGACTCGACGAGGGCGCTCGCGAAGCTTCTTGGCGAGAAGCTTTCGCTGGCGGCGATTCCTGCCAGGGCGAATCAGAGTATTGACGTGCGTGCCGTGATCTCCAAGGCGAATCTGCGTGTGTGAGTCCCTGTGTTGTCCCTATGGGCCGCACCTTCTTTGCCTGACCACCACGAGCCGCACGCTCTGTGCGTGGGCGGCGTGCTCTGCGCGTCATGACCTTGTGAACCACGTAATGGGAGTGCGCTGGAGAAGGCCCACGCCCTCTGCCTCGTTGTCCTCTTCCTTTGTTTGGGCACTTGGGAGCTTCAGTGATCCTTCCTGAAGGCGATCATCATGTGTACCCTGAGCAGGGACGCCACTACTAAGGTCACCCTTGCCTCCTCGCCTTTGAGGGGGGCCACGGAGTGGCAGAAGGAAGGCATTCATCTCCCATGAGCCACTCTCACGCTCACTCTCACTCCCACTCCTCCGCGCATCGCGGACGCCTCATCTTGACGCTTATCATCACGACGACGATTCTCATTGCCGAGGTCATCGGGGCGTATTGGACTTCATCACTCGCTCTTCTCGCCGACGCTGGGCATATGCTCACCGATGTCGCCGGGCTCGCCATCGCCGTGACCGCAGCCTCGCTCATTGAAAAGCCCGCAACTGCGGAGCACACCTGGGGGCTGCGCAGAGCCGAAGTCCTCGCGGCGGGAGCACAAGCCAC
>ERZ773005.1148-NODE-1148-length-14931-cov-23.617169_pt1 | contig 14931 bp, 11 predicted proteins | sample MGYA00580666_ERZ773005 | MGnify/ENA primary metagenome ERZ773005 (study PRJEB29015, sample SAMEA2737999) | human oral metagenome | biome: human oral; feature: human-associated habitat; material: dental | place: China | collected 2061 ...
CTCAAGCTGCTGGCCAAGGAGCTGGAGATCCCGGTGATCGCCGTCGCCCAGCTCAACCGCGGTCCCGAGCAGCGCACCGGCAACAAGCCCCAGATGAGCGACCTGCGCGAGTCCGGGTCACTGGAGCAGGATGCGGACATCATCGTGCTGCTGCACCGTCCGGAGTACTACAACAACGAGGAGCGCCCCGGCGAGGCCGACATCATCGTGGCCAAGCACCGTAACGGGCAGACCCGCACCATCCCCGTGGCCTTCCAGGGGCACGTCTCGCGCTTCGCCAACATGGCGCGCGACGTCACCCCCGAGCCCGCCTACGAGTAGGCCGGCCCGGCAGGGGACGGGGCCGGGAGGCGGACCGTGCGAAGGCGCAGGACGCCCACGGCCCAGCTCGCCGTGGTCAGCAGGACGGTCATGGTGGCGCCATGCGTCAGCCCGCGGCGGAGGTAGTCGGCGGTGTCGGGCCCCAGGTTCTCCACGACGACGCTCGCGAGCTCCCGGGTCGACCACAGCGGCAGCACTCGGGTCCAGCCCTCGGAAGGATCCACCAGTACCTGCACCGCCATGACTGACAGCAGCAGGAGCGCGCCTTCGAGGTCCCGTGGAACCAGGGCGGCGGCCAGGGAACCCAGGGGAGTGGCCACGGTGGCGGTCAGCAGCAGCATGACCGGCACCGCGCTCGGGTGGGTGAGCTCGTCGCCAATCGTGGCCAGGACGAGGCCGCTGTAGAGCAGGCCGAGGATCCAGCCGAGTCCGAGCACCGCGAGGTAGCGGCCCAGCAGCAGGCTTGCGGGTCGAGCCCCGCTGACAGCCAGGCGGCGGTCCACTGAGCGGGACGAGACCTGTGTGAACAGTGCCAGGGTCGCCGTCGCCCAGCCCAGGCCGATCGACAGGAGCCGGATGGCGGTCCAGTGCGTCTCCAGGCGCACCAGGTAGAAGGTCAGCGGCAGGAGGGTCGCCAGCGCGAGTGCGCCGCGCCGTCGGGCGAGTTCACGCAGGGTGACGAGTGCGACCAGGCCCGTGGTCGCGGCCATCGACCGGAACCGGGCGCCCTCGGTGCGGCCCCACTCGGTCTGCGGCGTGGACTGGTCAGGCGAGGTGCTCATGCGGACTCCTTTCGTAGCGTCCGTCGGGGCATTCGGAGGACAGTTCGGCTTGCGTTCTCCTGCGGAGCCGGCAGCTCGACGACGCGGTCGACCAGGTCGACGTCGCGCAGCAGGTGGGTGACGAGCAGGACGCCCGCGCCCGAGGCGCGCCAGGCCGAGATGAGGGCCCACAGATCCTCGTATGCCAGAGCGTCCAGGCCCTGGTAGGGCTCATCCAGCAGGAGCAGGTCGGGCGCGTTGAACTGGGCAAGAGCGACGTTGAGCTTCTGCTGGGTCCCGCCCGAGAGCGTCCCGGCGGTCTGGTCTCCGCGGGCGGTCCAGCCCAGGCGGGTGAGGAGACGGCGGCCGGTCGAGATTGAGCGGCCTTGCCGGATCCCGCGCGCCGCCCCGAAGAGCCGGAGGTGCTCGTCCACCGTCAGCAGCGGCGCCAAGGAGTCGAGCTGAGGCGCGTAGCCGAAGTTCGGCGTCCTCTCGATGCTCCCACCGCTTGCGCGCAGCAGGCCCGCGCAGAGCTGAAGCAGGGTCGACTTGCCGGCGCCGTTGGCCCCGACGACGGCGACGACCTCGCCCCGGTGGATGGTGAGGTTGATTCCGGACAGGACCGTGCGCCTGCCGCGGCGCGCGGAGACGTCCGTCAGGCGCAGGACCACGGGGGTAGCAGGCGAAGTCCTGGCAGATGTGGTGTCGAGGCCGGCAGTGGCGGGGAGCGATGAGCTGAGTGGGGTTGGGGTGGGTGTTGCCGCCTGATAGTCCCGCAGCGCTGAGGCGACCTCTCGGGCGTAGAGGACTGCAGGTCCGTACAGGTCGCCGGGCGGAACCCCGGCCGCCTCGGCCTCCGCCTGGGTCGAGGCGGCCGTGCGCTCGACCTCGGAGGACGGCAGACCGCGGGAGGCGAGCTCCACGGCGAAGCTTCGGTACCAGTCGGCCGTCGTGTCCACCGCCGGGTCCCTGGTCTCCTCGGGCCGGCTCATGAGAGGGCCTCTGTGCGTACCCTGCGGCCCTCGATGAGAGCGCCGACCGCAGTGGAGAAGGTGCGCCACTCGGCTCGTCGTGCGGCGAGCTCGGTGTGTCCGGCGTCCGTCAGCTCGTAGTACTTGCGGGCGGGCCCGGAGGTGGAGGGGCGCCAGGAGACTGCGACGAGGCCGCGCTTCTCCAGGCGCATGAGAGCCGGGTAGAGCGTGCCGCCGGGTACCTCGTCCAGGCCGGCGGCGGTGAGCCGCTGCGCCAGGGACAGGCCGTAGTCGGCGTGCTCGGCCAGCAGTGAGAGCAGACAGGGTTCCAGGAATCCGCGCAGGAGGCGCGACGCTGAAGAGTCCATGGTTTATAGACTACCTAGTTACTAGGTTGTCTATCTACTGGACTGGCGTGCCGGTTTGCTCGGGTTGATCTGTCACGGATGGCGACTTTTAGGTGGGGCGGTGCTGCGTCGCGTCGGTGGGCCTGGGGCATCTGTGCAGGTCAGGCCGGTGCGGATGGGTCGGTGGCCGCAGCCGTCCGCTTGAAAAGTCGCCAGGAGTGACAGAAATGGGCGTAGAAGACGCACATCCGCCGTCGACGGGCTGACAACCGTCGGCGGCGGATGGTGAATCGGGAAGATCGGTGAGAAACCGAGGGGCGCCTCAGTCCTGCCGGTACTCGCCCTGGTAGACGTAGAGGAAGGGCATATTGCCGCGCAGGCCGTGCCGGATGGAGGAGGAGACGACCTCCTTGGCGGTGACAGCGGCCTCAAGCGGGGAGGCGCCCTTGGCGAGCTCGGCGGTCACCGCAGCCGCCAGGGTGCAACCAGCGCCGTGGACGCGCTCGGTGCCCACGGCCTCAACCTCGAGGACCTCCAGGGTGGTGCCGTCGTAGAAGACGTCCAGGGCGGTGCCGGTGCCCAGCGACGGGCCGGCCTTGGCCAGGACATTGGGGACGCCCTGGTCGTGGATGCGCTTGGCGGCGTCCTTGAGCTGTTCAACGGTGGTGATCTCCTCCATGCCCGCCAGCGTGGCGGCCTCGAAGAGGTTCGGGGTGGTCATCGTGGCGCGCGGCAGGATCTTGGTGCGCAGGGCGTTGTCCACCTCGAGGGCGCCCCCGAACTCCTGGCCCTTGCAGATGAGGACCGGGTCGAGCACCACGGCGGGGAAGTCGTAGGTCTCCAGGGCCTGCTCGACGACGTCGATGGTGGGCGCCGTGCCCAGCATGCCGATCTTGACGGCGTCGACGCGCGAGTGGACGGCGGCGCAGGTCTCGATCTGGTCGGCGATGACGCCGGGGTCCACCGGGACGAAGCGGTGGTTCCACCCGTCCTTGGGGTCCATGGACACGATGCAGGTCAGGGCCGTGCATCCGTAGACGCCGAGGGTGTGGAAGGTCTTGAGGTCGGTCTGGGCGCCGGCGCCGCCCGAGGCCTCGGAGCCGGCGATGGTCAGGGCGATGGCAGTCATGGGTCAAGCCTGCACCGGTCGGGGTGCCCGAGCCAAGCCGGGCCGGTCGCATGGAACCGGCCTGCAGTCGGCTCGAAGCCCCGGTTCGTGTCGGAGGTGGCCGGTAGCCTGGATGCGCGTACAACGTTGAGGGCTGAGTGGCGTGCCCTGAGCGGAGCGTGACTATACCGGCGTGGGACGCCAAGAACGGTTGTGGATACGTCAGAGGAATCGGGAGGTGCGTGATGGCAGGGATCAGCGGAGTGGTTGCCAGCGCGCTGGAGCTTTCCCGTCTCGTGTCCGGTGAGCGGGCCGATGCCGGACTGCATCTTCTGCGGCTGGACCTTGCACCAGTTGCCGCAGCGGTTCTGGCGGCGCACCTGGGCGGGCAGGTGCGGCGTCGACCTGTGGCCGAGCTCCATGAGCTGATCGATGAGGACCTGGCTGCCCTGCGAGAGGCGGGCCTGAATCTGTCGCAACGGGCCCAGGCCTATTGTGATCAGTGGCGCCGGGCCGGGATCCTCCTGCGCACCTCCGTTTCCGGCAGCCGGGAGGAGACCTACGAGCTCTCCGCCCCGGCGGAGGCGGCCCTGCGCTTCCTCGCCCAGGTGGAACGTCCTCGCGCTGCCGTCACCCAATCGCGTCTGGCTACTATCTCCAACCAGTTGCGGCGCCTGGTGCGTGACTCCGATCCTTCGCCGGCGGGCCGGCTGGCAGCGTTGCGTGCCGAACGAGACGCTCTGGATGAGGAGATCGCTCGTGTCGATTCCGGCGACTACACCCCGCTTGAGGCCGATCAAGGAGCCGAGCGGCTTGAGGAGATCATCGCCCTGGCCGAGCAGGTTCCCGGAGACTTCGCTCGAGTCCGCGCTGAGATGACCGATCTCAACCGTTTGCTGCGGGAGCACATCGTGGCCATGAGCGGCTCGCGCGGCGAGGTGCTCGACGACATCTTCCGCGGCGTGGACCGGATCGAGTCCTCGGAGGCGGGGCGTTCCTTCTTGGGGTTCTACGAGCTCTTGTCCGATGTGGAGTCCTCGGCGCGACTCGATGACGAGATCGACACAGTCCTGGATCGGGACTTTTCCTCGCGTCTGTCGCCTGAGGACAGGAGGTTCCTGCGTCACTGGCGCTCCACCCTCATGGAGGAGTCCGGCTCCGTGCGTCTGACCATGACCGGCTTCTCCCGGTCCCTGAGACGGTTCGTGCAGAGCCGGGCCTTCGAGGAGCACCGCCGTCTGGCCGTTGAGCTTGCCCAGGCTCAGCGTCTGGCCGCTCGGGTGGCGGCTGGCACCCAGCCGCAGTACCGGATGGCGAAGTACCTGGATCTGACCGGTGTCTCCTTGGCCAGCGTCGGGTCTTGGCGGCTGCACAACCCGGCGGAGGGCACAGTCGATGAGGAGATCGTCCTCCATGACGTCTCCGGTCTGGACCTGGAGGCTGTGCGTGCAATCGTGCGTGCCAGCGAGATCGACATGGTTGAGCTCGAGGACGCCGTTGCTGCCTCGGTGGCGCGGCGCGGCGTGGCCACGGTGGCCCAGGTTCTTGAGGACTCGCCTGCTACCCAGGGTCTTGCCAGTGTTATCGGTCTCCTGCTGCTGGCGCGGCGTCGTGGGCAGGTGGTCGACGGCGTCGAGCATGTGACCTGGATCTCTAAGGTTGGTCGGGAGCGTGCTGCCAGCGTTCCCCGGTTCCTGTTCACCTCCGAGGTTGGGGAACGTCGACAAGCAGAGGGGGCAGTGCATGCAGGCCAACCGACCTGACAAGCAGGCGGCAGAGCAATCCGTGAACCAGGCCGTCGCCCAATCGGAGGGTCAGATCCAGTGCTCGGAACAGGGACCGGATGGATTTGTCCGGGGCCCCGCCGGTCACGCCGTCCTATGGGAGGGGGACGCCGGAGGGCTGGCCCGGGACACGCGACGAGCCCTTGTCCGCCTTCTTCAGGGGCCCTACGTCAGCTCGGAGCTCCACCCGGACTTGTGGAACGCCATTGTCTCCGATGAGCCTAGTGTGCGCCGCTACCTGGCGGACCTCTTCCTCACTTTGGTGATGGACCGTGACGTGGGTGTCGCCTTCGTGCGTAACGTTGAGGATCCCAGCGGGCAGGCGCCCTCCGTCGTGAGATCGCTACACCTAACACTTGTGGACACGGTGCTCCTGCTGCATCTGCGCACCCTAGTGCTGCGGGGCGAGACCAACGGGCAGCGCGCCTTCGTTGACCGCTCCGAGCTGCAGGACCACCTCGCGGTCTACCGTCCGCACGCCTCCACTGATCACGCCGGCTTCGCCAAGCGGGTCAATGCTTCGATCAATAAGATGAAGGACGCTTCGATACTGCGTACCACTCAGGTGCCTGACCGTTTCCAGATCTCCCCGGTGCTCAACCTGATTTTCGGCCCTGACGAGGTAGCGGCGATCGCCGCCGAGTACCGTCGGATGCTGGGGGAGGATGCCGGCGAGGGCGACGATGTCGCCAGTACCGAGAGCATTGATCACACTGGACGCCGTAATGGCAGTGATGGCGATGATGGCAGTGACGACGCTGCCGCATCGGCTGAGGATAAGGTGAAGCGATGAGCGCGGTGGACTCTGCGAAGGGCGTAGGCGCAGGCGCTGTCCAGAGTGCTATAGCGGGGCAGCACAGACTTGCCCGCATCCAGGTCTATAACTGGGGCACCTTCGGTGGCTATCACAACCTGCCCGTCCCCCGCTCGGGCCTGCTGCTGACCGGTCCCTCGGGCTCTGGCAAGTCCTCCCTCCTGGACGCCCTGTCCGCTGTCCTGGTGCCCGCCAAGCACCTGCGTTTCAACGCAGCTGCTCAGGACGCCGGCACCAATGACCGTTCCCGCACCGTCCTGTCCTATGTGCGTGGCGCCTACAGGCGGGTCACGCAGGAGACCACCGGCGAGGTCGTGACCGACTACCTGCGGCCCGGTGCCACTCGCAGCGGCATCGCCTTGACCTTCACCCGCCTGCACCCCGCAGATACTTTGACACTGCTCAAGCTCTACCACGTGCGCAGCGGAGCGGACTTGGCTAGTCAGGTCGAGATCCTTGTCGAGGGCCAGCAGGACCTCGTCGAGCTTGTAGGCATGATTCGAAAAGGGGTAGACAAACGGAGGCTGCGTCAACATCTGGGAGATAGGGCTCGCTTCTTCCAAGGCTACAGTTCCTTCGCGGCAGCCTTTCGACGACGTCTGGGACTGTCCGGCGAGGTGGCCCAGCGCCTCCTCCACCGCACTCAAGCCGCCAAGAGCCTGACCAGCCTGGACACGCTCCTGCGTGACTTTATGCTCGATACCCCAAGCACCTTCTCCTTGGCTGATGATGCGGTGGAGCAGTTCGCCGAGTTGCGTGATGCGCATGCGGCCGTCGTTGATGCCCGTAGGCAGGAGGAGATCTTGGCTCCTCTGCTGCCTCTGAGCCTTACCATCAGCCGGGCGCAACAGGATCAGGAACTTAGCGAGAAGCTCTCCCAGAGCGTCGACGCCTACGTCCGCCGGCTGCGCCGGGACCGGCTCGAGCAGACTCGGGACCGGGCCCGCGCCGCCGTCACCGGCTTGGACGGGGAGGTTCAGAGCGCTAAGCGTGCCGAGGATAGAGCTCGGGCCGAGGTCCAGGACCTCACCACTGCCAGGGCCGGGGTGGCAGGCAGTGAACTCCCGGTGGTACAGGCTCGCCTCGAGTCCGCCCGCAAGGACCTGGCGCGAGTGGAGGACCAGTTGCGCAACCTGGCCGGGCACCTTGGCATCCTGGGAACCGAGCCTCCGCAGACGGCCGCAGCCTTCGCCGAACTCGCCGATCAGCTGGATCGGGAGGCTCGTGAGCTTCGGGTCCAGCTGGAGTCTTTCGAGGGGGAGGCGCACGCTGTGATGCGGGACAAGCTCGCGCTCGCTGACCAGCTGAAGGCGCTGCGCACCGAGGCTGAGCGCATCACCAGCACCCGCTCGGCCATGGCCCCGGACCTGCTCGACGCCCGCGAGGTCATCTCGCGCGCCACCGGTCAGCCGGCTTCGGTCCTTCCTTTCGTCGGCGAGATCCTCACCATCGTGGAGGGGCAGGAGACCTGGCGTGTCGCGGTCGAGGCGGTGGCCTCCGGGTTCGCCCGCACCATGCTTGTTCCCGAGCGCCTCTATCGGCAGGTCGCTGACGCCGTCGACGTCCAACGGCTCGGCACCCGCTTGTCCTACCTTCGGGTCCTGCCCGGTGGCGAGGCTCGCAGTGTCAGTCCCGACGCCTTGGCCCGCAAGCTGCGGCCAGTGGAGGGCACCGACTACACGCAGTGGCTCGACACCGAGATCCTGCGACGCTTCGACCACCGCTGTGTCGAGGACGCCGCCGCGCTCGCGGGCGTGGAACGGGGGGTCACCCGCGCCGGTCAGGTCAAGTCCTCGCGCACTGCCCACCTCAAGGACGACCGACGGGATCTGACCAATCCCAGGTTCTGGACGATCGGCGTCGACGCCGCCCAGCGCCTCGACCAGGTCAGTCAGGAGGTGGACCGGCTTCGGCGGTGCGAGCGCGAGGTGAATGCTCAGCTGGAGGACCTGACTCGGCGGACCTACCGGATGCAGGAGAGACGTGACGCCTGTCTGCGGGCCGCGGAGTCGACCTGGGAGGAGGTCGATGTGACCACGGCCAGTGGCATCGTCGCTGACCTGGAGGCCCAGTGCGGCCGTCTGACCCAGGACCTGCCGGGACTGGTTGAGCTCGATACCCGTCTCGAGGCCGCCCGCGTGGCGGAGGAGCAGGCCCGCGAACGGCACATCAGCCTGCGGGCGAACCTGAAGCAGCAGCGTTCCCGCCTGGAGGAGACCACTAAGGAGCTCGAGCGCCTGGCGATGGAGGACGAGCCCGACCTGGATGTGTCCCTGAGCGAGGAGCTCGACAAGCGCTTCAGGTCCCGCAAGCGACATCCCACCCTTGATGAGATCGGGCAGGTCGCCACAAGCGTTACCCGCGAGCTGAGCCAGGAACGTCAGCGGGCCCTGCGCCAGGAGAATGAGGCTCTGCGCGACGCTGTCGGCATTATGGTCAGGTTCGGGGAGCAGTGGCCGGCGGCGGGAGCGGATGTGCGCCCCGAGCCCGCTTATCTGGATGACCACCTCAAGGTCCTCAAGGATCTACGCGCTGACGACCTGCCGCGTCATGAGCGGCGGTTCTCCGAGCTCCTCCAATCGCAGTCGAGCCAGAATATCGGCCAGCTCGCCAGCGAGATCCGCCGCGCCGTCAGCCAGGTCCGCACCAGGATCGGCCCGGTCAACGATGCGCTCCAGGACACCGAGTACTCACCCGGTCACCACCTGCGCATCGAGGTCTCCGAACGCAGGCTGCCCGTCGTCGCAGACTTCCTGGCAGATCTCGCCACGATCTCGACGGGCTCTCTGGACTTGGCCGATGAAACGCAGCAGGAGGCCGAGGTGCGATTCGAGCTGCTCAACGCGGTGATGACACGGCTGGCCTCCTCCGAGCAGCGAGACCTGACCTGGCGCAACCAGTGCTTGGATACGCGGCTGCACGTGTCCTTCACCGCCGTCGAGCGCGATGAGCACGGTACCGCAGTGGACTACTACGAAGGGGCGGGCGGGCTCTCAGGAGGCCAGCGTCAGAAGCTGGTTGTCTTCTGCTTGGCCGCGGCTCTGCGCTACCAGCTCACCGAGGCCGGTGACCCCGTCCCCGGTTATGCGCTCGTCGTCCTGGATGAGGCCTTTGACAAGACCGACACCGAGTTCACCCGCGCCGGCCTCGACGTCTTCAGCGGATTCGGTTTCCAGCTCCTGCTGGCCACCCCCATGAAGATGCTCCAGACCCTGGAGGAGCACGTCGGCGGGGCCGCCATGGTCACCAATGACGCCGAGGGACGCTGCTCCCAGCTTTCCCTGGTCCTGTTCGAGAACACCGAGGGTACCGAGAGCGCCGGGGACGCTGAGCACGTTGACGACGCCGAGAAGGAGGGGGCTGTGGCGGGGGCCGACGTCGTCGGGGCCACCGACCCGCGGGGGGCGGATAAGACGGCGGCCTCGGCATCCGGCACCCACGAGGACAACGAGGAGAACCTCTTCTCAGTCTTCGCTGATGAGGAGGGCTCGTTGTGAGGGACACTGACGACCTGAGCTCGCGAGCAGCTAGGCGCTACAGGCAGGCTCTACCAACCTGGGCCGCCGATCCCAGTAACGCCCGCAATGAGCGGCTTGTTCTTCCGCTCGATGCGCCTACGGAGAAGCAGGCGTTGGATCATTCCGAGGAAGTTACGCGATGGATCGCCTCATGGCGCCAGTGGGAGAGGACGTGGGGTGATTACGGTGGTCGCCTTGAACGCGCCTCGCGGCGCTGGACCTCCATGGGTGTTCAGCAGGTTCCTGTGCGAGCTGTCCTTGATGGAGCGGCCGCCGTGGCCCGTGCCTGCGGCCGGTTGCAGCACTGGCGGCGGGCCGAACGGCGGGCATCTCGAATGCGAGATGTTCTTACTGGGTTGCGTCAATCGCTCCGTGATCAGGATGAGGATCTCGGGGCAACAGGAGAGGGCGGGGCCAAGGCGGTGCCGGGGGATGAACAGACCGATGCTGCTGCGAGCTCAGCGGCCATCGCCTCCGTCATCACCACCGTGGCGGAGTACTCGGATGACGACGTCGAGCGACTCCTCGGCGCCGTCACATGGCTTACCACTCACCCGGTCTCCGGCCTCTATCTGCGTCAGCTTCCGCTGGCCGGCATGGACACCAAATGGCTGGAAACCCACCGGCGTGTAGTTCTGCGCCTGCTCGGGGCGCTCCGGGGGGAGGATGCCCGCGATGTGGATCTGGGACTACTCACCCCGCCTCGGCACACGGTGCGATTGAGGGTCCTCGATGCCGGCCTCGCGCCGTCGGGGTTGCGCGATCTGGCGGCGCCTGTTGCGGAGCTCAACCGGCTCTGGCCCGCCCCACGGAATGGTGACCTGCCCCAGCGGTCGGAGTCGGTGCCCGCAACTGTCGTCATTGTGGAGAACCTGACGACCTTTCTCGCTCTGGAGGACTGTCCGGGAACTGTGGCCCTGTGGGGAGCCGGATACGCCGTCGACGCCGTCAGCGATCTGAGCTGGGTACTCCGAGCGCAGCGGGTCCTCTACTGGGGAGACGTCGATGTTGATGGGCTCGCCATCCTGGCCCGTCTGCGATCCCGTCTCCCGCAGGTTCGATCGATCCTCATGGGCCCCGAGGTCCTGGAACGCTACGCCACGCTGGTGGTCCCGGACCCGGCGGCTGACAAGCATGAGGGACGGTCCATCCCCGACGGGCTTACCGCCTCTGAACGGTGGGCGTGGGAGGTTGTGAGTACCCGAGGTATCCGGCTGGAGCAGGAACGCGTCGCCTGGCCGCACGCGCGCAAGGAGGTACGGGAGGCCCTCCAGGACCGTTCCGGCCCGTTAGTGATTGAGTGAGTCGGTGTGGCGGGACCTCGACGATTCCGCCCACACCGACAACACGGATGGTTCCACGGGCTCAGGCGTTGGCGATGGTCCAGCGGTGGCCGCGGCGCGCGTCCTTCTCGGCCTCGTCCACCAGGGCGACGGCGAAGTCGGCCACGGAGATCTCACTGCCCGCGGGCTGGTCGCCGCCCTCGGTGTAGGTGCCGGTGCGCGGCTTGTCGGTGAACTCCGGGGCGGGGGAGAGCAGGGTCCAGTTCAGAGAGCTGCCGGCCTCGCGGTAGAGGTCGAGGATCTCGGCGAAGGCGAGGGCCTCGGGCTTGTACTCCTCGGGGAACCCGGGGGTGTCCACCAGGCGGGTGCCGTCGGGCGTGAGCAGAGAGCCGGCGCCGCCGACGACGATGAGCCGGCCGGTGGGGGCAGCCGCGATGAGGGCGCGGTGGGCATCAATGACGGGCTGGGCGGACTCTCCGCGGCCGGCGGAGACGGTGATGATGGTGGCGTCGGAGCTGTTGATGAGGTCGACGACGGCCTGCGTGTCGGCCAGGGTGAGGGTGACGTCCTGCGCGGCTCCCTCGGCGTGACGGCCCGAGCGTGAGGCGGAGACAACCTCGTGGCCGCGGCCGGCGGCCTCGGTGACGGTGGCCGAGCCGACCATGCCGGTTCCTCCGATGACGGCGATCTTCATGACTTCCTCCAGGTAGATGGGGTGCTGGTCCGAGATGAGTGCGCCGGGTGCCGGCGACCTCGCGATGACTCGATGATATGATTTAGGTACTAAGTACCTCAAAGTAACTAAGGGAGTGTGTTGTGTCACGATTAGAGGGGTTGATGTCTGTGCGGCGGAAGGTGGCACCAGGGGGTATCAGCAGTCCGAGGAGTGTCGTCGCCGCTCGCGGCATCGACATCTCGGGTGTGGAAAGCGCGATCGAACCATCCCCGGGCGAGTTAGGAGACGCTGTTCCTCGGGAGAGCGCTCCATGCTGTGTGGCTCCTGCTAGGGAGGGAACTCAGGCGCCGGTCTTCGACTTCGACATCCTCTCGCCCGCCTGCCCGTCGCGCACGGTGCTGCGCCACGTCGTCGACCGCTGGACCCCGCTGGTGGTGACGGTGCTGGCCGATGGGCCGAGCCGCTTCGGAGAGCTGCGCTCGCGGATCGGCGGGGTGACGCCCAAGGTCCTTACCCAGACGCTGCGATCCATGGAGCGCGACGGCCTGGTGACGCGCACCCAGCTGCCCGGGGTACCGCCACGAGTCGACTACGAGCTGACCGACCTGGGCCGCAGCCTCCAAGCGCCCATCGGCGCGCTGCGCACCTGGATCCAGGACAACTCCGCCCAGATTCTTGCCCACCGCGAGTCCTACGACGCCATCGGATCCTGAACCCCGGTGTCCGCGGAGCCATCCCGCTGGTCACTTATGGCCGGCGCCCTTCGACGTCATCGGGAACCGGAATCACACGGCACTTGCGCGCGCGATATGCCTCCGTCCGGTTCCGGGAAGCACTCGGCGACGTGGAAAGCCTCCGTCGGTGAGCGGATCCCCGTCGATGGCCGCCGCCTCCCCGGATGGTCGACCCGCGGGCGGCACGGCAAGGAAATCAGTACCGCAGCGGCCCCGAATCGGGGACCATGGTTCCATGAGCGCCACCACTCCCCTCCCACCATCCCTCGACGACATTGTCTTCCACATCCTGGACCCGCTTGAGGCCGCCGAACGCGACGTCTTCCTCACTCGCGTGGAGACCTGGTACCCCGACCTCCTCGACGGGCTCACCACCCTCTACGGCACCGCCGCCGAGGAGGAGGCTCTCAACCTATTGGCCCTGGCCGCCCAGGCCTACGTGGAGCGTGAGCACGAGCTGCGCCGCCTGGACTTGGCCCGCACCCTCGACCCCTCCTGGGCCCAGCACCCCGGCCGTATCGGCTACGCCGCCTACACCGAACGTTTTGCCGGCACCCTGCGCGGCGTGGAGGACCGCATCGACTACCTGCGCGAGCTGGGGGTGACCTACCTCCACCTCATGCCCCTGCTCACTCCGCGCCCCGGCGACTCCGATGGGGGCTACGCGGTCGCCGACTACCGCTCCGTGCGCCCGGACTTGGGCACCATGGAGGACCTGGAGCACCTGGCCGGTGAGCTGCGCGCCGAGGGCATCTCGCTCGTGGTCGACCTCGTCCTCAACCACGTGGCCGCCGAGCACGAGTGGGCGGTGCGGGCGCGCGCCGGCGAGCAGCGCTACCGCGACTACTTCCTCATCTTCCCTGACCGTACCGAGCCCGATGCCTACGAGCGCACCCTGCCGGAGGTCTTCCCCGACTTCGCCCCCGGCAACTTCACCTGGGAAGACGGCGTGGGCGGCTGGGTGTGGACCACCTTCAACTCCTTCCAGTGGGACCTCAACTGGCGCAACCCCCGTGTCATGGCCGAGTTCGCGGGCATCGTCCTGGACCTGGCCAACCGCGGCGTTGAGGTGCTGCGCCTGGACGCCATCGCCTTCACCATCAAGCGCCTGGGCACCGACTGCCAGGGCCAGCCCGAGGTCCACGCCATCACCGAGGCCCTGCGCGCCCTGACCCGCATCGCCTGCCCCGCCGTCGACCTCAAGGCCGAGGCGATCGTGGCCCCCACCGAGCTCCTCCAGTACCTCGGCCAGGGCAAGTACACCGGCAAGGTCTCCGACCTGGCCTACCACAACTCCCTCATGGTCCAGATCTGGTCCATGCTCGCCGCGCGCGACACGACGCTGGCCGTCGAGGCGCTCCAGAACCTGCCCATCGAGCCATCCACAGCCACCTGGATCACCTACCTGCGCTGCCACGACGACATCGGCTGGGCCATCGACGACGACGACGCGGCCGCCGTGGGCCTTGGCGGTTACGACCACCGGGCCTTCCTCGCCGACTGGTACAGCGGCGAGTACCCCACCTCCGACGCCGCGGGTCTCGTCTTCCAGCACAACCCGGCCACTGGGGACCGGCGCATCGCCGGAACGGCAGCCTCGCTCATCGGGATCGAGGCCGCCGCCGAGGCCTGGGAGGGCGTCACCGACGCAACCCCCGAGCACGAGGTCGAGTCACTGTGGACCTGGCGCGAGGAACGGATCCACGCCCTGCGCATGGCCCACGCCATCCTCTACGGGTGGGGCGGCATCCCCGTCCTGTGGAGCGGTGACGAGCTCGCCCAGCCCAACGACCCCAACTGGGACACCGAGCCGGGCCACGAGGCCGACTCGCGCTGGGCCGGGCGGCCCCGGCTCGACGAGGCCCGGATGGCCAACCGGCACGACCGCTCCACCGTCGAAGGGCGCGTCTTCACCGATCTGGCGCATATGGCGCAGGTGCGCGCGGGCCTGCCCCAGCTCGACGCCGTCGTGCGCACCCAGGTGCAGGACGTCGACGATCCCGGGGTGCTGGTGACCTACCGGGACCACCCGCGTGGCAGCTTCGTGGGCGTGTACAACGTGACGCCGCAGTGGCGCTCGGTGGCCGCCGACCAGCTCGCCCGGCTCGGGGTTATGGGGGCCACCGACGTCCTGACCGACACGGTCCCCTTCGGGTCCACGTCGCTGAACGGGGCGGGGGACGGGCGCGTACCCGTGCCTCCCTACGCCGCCTGGTGGCTGGTGCGCTCCACCGACTGACGGCGAATCGGCTTGAGCTCGTCGGAACTTGGGAGCCCGGGCGCCGAGCGTGCATCATGGGGATGTGACCGGCCCTGAACTCCCTGCCTCGACAAACATCTCCGTCGTTGCCGGCCCTGCCAGATCGGCGAGTCCCGCTGCCACCGATGTGTCGGCTCTCGCTCCGGACACCGCCCTCGTCTCCACGGCTCTGGACTCGGCCACGCCCGCGGCCCTCCTCGCCGGGGCGATCGACGTCGAGCAGGCACCCCGCCCGCTGAGCGTCTTCGACCTTATGCGCATCGGTATCGGGCCCTCCTCCTCCCACACCGTGGGCCCCATGCGGGCCGGCCGCGCCTTCAGCCGGGCCCTGGCCGAGGCGGTCCGCCCAGGCGG
>ERZ773005.1149-NODE-1149-length-14921-cov-8.431454_pt1 | contig 14921 bp, 17 predicted proteins | sample MGYA00580666_ERZ773005 | MGnify/ENA primary metagenome ERZ773005 (study PRJEB29015, sample SAMEA2737999) | human oral metagenome | biome: human oral; feature: human-associated habitat; material: dental | place: China | collected 2061 ...
TAGGTCTGACGCAAAGATTGTTCAAATCTTTGATTTGAGTACAATCGACTGCGAAAATCTCATACTTTTGCTTTAGCAAAAGTGAATGTATCGTAGATACATTAAAATTGAACTTATAAATATAAATCAAATATTTATATTAACAAGTGGAGTTTTTCTTTAAAATTTGGTAAAATGTAATAAATCAATTTGGAGGTGCTTATGGAATTTTTAGATACTTCTTTTTTACAAAATGATGAAATAAAATTAGCTTTAGATAAATTTTATCCCGGAAATTTAGCTATCAATTGGGTTCCCGCCTATAGCTTTTTTATATGCGACTTAAAAGGAAATAAAATGGGGAAATGTGATTTGAGAATAGGTCATAGTGAAGGTCTATATTATGGTGGAAATATAGGATATACAATTTACGAAGAATACAGAGGTAATCACTATTCAGCAAAAGCCTGTAAACTCCTTTTTGAACTGGCAAAAAAGCATGATATGGAATATTTGTACATCACTACAAATCCCGATAACCACGCTTCAAATAAGATATGTGAATATCTAAATGGAGAGTTTTTAGGTATCTTTGAGTTGCCTGAAGATAATGATATGAGAATAAACGACAAAGAAACACATAAAAGCATCTATAAATTTGTATTGTAATATTTATTTAATTTCATAATCAATATGACGTTTTTTTAATTCTTTTAAAAAATAGTCATATTTTTTTTGCTCTTTATCCTCTGAAATATGTCCGATTCCAAAAGTATATCTAAAAAATCTACCTTTTAATTTGATAGCTACCTTATAAGCACGATTGCTTCTATATTTAGATGTATATTTAATCATAACAGTTTCTATTCTATCTGTATCAATTGGAAATAAATGATTTGAAGTATATAATTTATCCCCATTAAAATAACAAATCATTTCATTACGAAATTTTAATCTAAATAGAATTCTAGTAAGAATAATATATGCTAAAATGAAATAACCTAAAATTGATAAAGAAAAAAATATATATGTACCAATGTATAAATCATTATAAGATAAGACAGTATAGGCTATATAAAAGCCTGAGCACAAAAACAATATAAAAATTATTCCTATCATTAAATATATTCCAAATTTATTTTTCATTTTTTACTCCTATTTCTAATTTAATTTTATTATAATAATTCTACCATATTTGCTTTTAGATAACTACATTTTTACTTTAACAATAGTTATAATTATGCTATACTTATTTAAAGAAATTTAATTTTACGATAAAATACTCAAAGGAGTGATATTTTTGAAAATTTTAATTGTCGAAGATGATGAAAATATATTTGAAATGCTGAAAAAGGAACTTTTGCTTTGGAATTATGAAGTAAAAGGAATTTCAAATTTCAATCAAATAGTCGAAGAATTTGTCGAATATCAACCACATTTAGTTTTAATGGATATTATGTTGCCATATAATAATGGTTATTTTTGGTGTGAGGAAATACGTAAACATTCAAATGTTCCAATTATTTTCATTTCTTCAAAGAGTGAAAATATCGATATTGTAATGGGTATTCAATTCGGAGCTGACGACTATATAACTAAGCCGATAGATTTGAATGTAACTTTGGCAAAAATCAAAGCAATCTTAAGAAGAAGTTATGATTTTACAAAGGACTTTGAATTTTTAAGTTTTGCAAATGTATTCTTATATATGGATAAGAATAAAGTTAAATATAATGATAACGAAATTTCCCTTACAAATACTGAAACAATGATTTTGGAAACTCTTTTTAAAGCCAAAGGAGGAGTTGCTTCAAGGGAGTCAATTATGGAAAAATGTTGGCATGGAGATGATTATATTGACGATAACACTTTGGCGGTCAATATAACAAGACTTAGAAAAAAATTTGCAGATATTAATTTAAATGATTTTATCCAAACTAAAAAGGGAAGCGGATATTATCTAAATTCTAAAATGGAGTAGAAATGGATAAATTTAAAAATTATATTTCAAAAATTTTACCTGTAACGGTAGCAACATTTTTTATATTATCAGTATTCTGGGTTGTTTTTTTCCTTATGAATTTAGGCTTTGAAAGTTACTTTTTAGCTTTCGAAATAGTGCTTTTTTTCTATATGGTATATCTGGTATTTATGGCATTTTTAAATAAAAAAGAGGAAAAACTAAAAAATCAGATACAAGAACTTGAAGAAGATAATTTGAATTTAAGAAATGACTTTTTGGCAAAGGAAAAAGAATTACAAGAGTATTTTTTAATTTGGATTCATCAGATTAAAACTCCTATAACTGCTGGTAAATTAATCTGTGACAGCGATATTGAAAATGAAAATATAAAAAATATAAAAAAAGAGTTGATTTATATTGAAGACTATACCAATATGGCTTTAAGCTATCTTAAAATGGCTAATCACAATACAGATATGGATATATCACTTGTGAATTTAGACGATATTATTAAGCCTTTAATCAAAAAATATGCAATTCTCTTTATTTCAAACAATATAAAACTTGAATATGGAAAGCTTAATGTAAAAGTAATTACGGATAGCAAATGGTGTATGGTAGTAATTGAACAACTTTTATCAAATGCAATAAAATATACAAAGAATGGGATTGTTTCAATAACTTTTAGCGAAAAAGAAAACTATCTTGAAATAAAAGACAATGGAATTGGAATTAAGGATTCGGATCTTCCGAAAATTTTTGACAAGGGATATTCCGGCTTTAATGGAAGACAAAATCAGAAATCAACAGGAATAGGGCTATTTTTAGTGAAACAAATTTTAGATAAACTAGGACAAAAAGTTAAATTGGAGTCAAAATTAGGCGAAGGAACAAGTGTAAAAGTCTATTTTAATATAGATTAGGAGAAAATTATGGAAAAAGATATTTTTGAAGAATATATTAAACATACAGAACCTGAAAAAAAAGAAAAAGCATATGCTTGGAGTATCGGTATCGGACTCCAAGATGTTGACGGAATTAAACCTTCAAAATATTTAATTGAAACTGCAAAACAAAATATTGAGGGAGAAATATCCCTAGAGCAAGCTGAAAAAATGATTACTGCTTATTATGAAGAAAAACCTAGCAGAGATGAAGAGAGAAATAAGGAAGCTGATGAAGTAGCTTTACGAATTACAAGAATTATTACAGAACCTGCTTTTTCTTTTACACCAAATGAATATTTATCCATTCACTATAGATTATTTAAAGGTATTTACTCTCATGCAGGACAAATAAGAGAATATAATATCACAAAAAAAGAGTGGATTTTAAATGAAAAAAGTGTTACTTATGGAAGTTTTAGCGAACTTTTTAAAACTCTAGAGTATGATTTATCTCAAGAAAAAAGTTTTAATTACAAAAATTTGAATATGGATGAGATAATAAAGCATTTAGCTCTTTTTGTGTCAAAACTATGGCAAATACATGTTTTTGCAGAGGGAAATACAAGAACAACTGCTGTTTTCTTTATAAAATATCTTAAAACTCTTGGCTTTGAGGTTGGAAATGAGTTATTTTCAGAACATTCTTGGTATTTTAGAAATGCATTGGTCAGAGCAAATTACAATGATTTAAAAAATGGTGTTTTTGAGACTACAGAATTTTTAGAAAAATTTTTAAGAAATTTATTACTTGGTGAAAAAAATATATTAAAAAATAGAGATTTGCATATATAGGAAAAACAAATGGAAATTAAAAGAGTTACAGACTATAATAATCCCATATTTTCACAAATTGTTTTAAATCAAAGGGGAGCCTTTTTAATTGACGAAGAACCTTATGAAATTGAAATAATTTCTAGTGACAGTGCTTTTGTGAAAGGAAAAAATAGAGAATTTTTTAAAAAACTCATTGAATATTTCAGATATTATTCTCCACATATAAATAATTTTTTTGATGAGAATAATAAAAAAATTATTTCTTTTGAAAAGAAGCGAGTTTTAACTTTAGAAGTTGATAAAATTCAACCTTCTCAATTTTACATTGATGAAGATAAATTAAATGCCCTTAAAAGTTTTATTAAAAATTCGAAAGATATTGTAATTCAAGTTGTAAAATCCGATGAGGGATATATCTGTGTTGATGGGCATACAAGGCTATTTATTGCTTTTTTAAAGAATTTTAAAACTGTTCATGCCATAGAAACTGAGTTTGACGATGATACCAACTACTTTGTTTCTCAAGCAAAGAAAAGAAATATCTTTACAATAAAAGACTTAAAACTTGTATCTCATAGTGATTATAAAAAATTGTGGTTAAACTTTTGTGATAGCTATTTTAATATAGATTAGGAGAATTTTATGTTTTATGTATATATAATTTCTAATAATTTTAGAAATGTTTTGTATATTGGTGTTACAAGAAATCTTGAAAGAAGATTATATGAACATAAAAACAAATTAATTGATGGCTTTTCTAAAAAATATAATTTGAATGTATTACTTTTTTATGAAACTACAGAATATGCTTTAGATGCAATCGCTCGAGAAAAACAGTTGAAGAAGTGGAATAGAGATAAAAAATTTGCCTTAATTAAATCTATAAATCCTGAATTAAGAGATTTATCAGACGATTGGTGATTGTTATACGAGTCCTTTACAGGACTTACTATTGCTTGTGAACAAGCAATAGTTGAGATCTCTCCATTCCGCTTACGCTACAGTCGAGATGACGTGTTAGGAGTGTTTCTATTCAAAATACTATGACGTGAATTAGTTTGTTTTCTATGCAAATTTTAAAAAATTTTGAAGTTTATTTACCATTTACGTTAAGCTATCAAACGAAGATATTTCTCTTATACGTCATCTCGAGCGTAGTCGAGAGATCTCATACTTTTGCTTTAGCAAAAGTAAATGTATCGCAGATACATTCAACATATGTATCTTATTGTTTTTAATTTATTTACTAATTAGGAGAATTTTATGTTTTATAATGAAATATTCGATAAAAATATTTTTAATTCTAAACTTGCAATTGCATATGGTTTTTCAAAGGTTGGAGATTATTATATTTTACAGTCAGATATTGATATGGAAAACTTTAATGTAATTGTTAAAATAGGCAAGGACTCTTTTGAGGTAAATGTTATTGAATTACCTTTTAATGAAGAATATATTTTATTCAATGTTTCAGACAGCAAAGGTAAATTCGTTTCAAAAATTAGGAAAAAAGTTAATGAACTTATTGATGATATTGTAAAAAACTGTTTTAAATCTTTAGATTATAGAAAAATATTACTGGACTATGTAAAGGAAAAATACGGAACAATTCCAGAAGAACCTTGGGAAGATAATAATCATGCGACGATAAAGACTTCAAATAGTAAAAAATGGTATGGAATTTTTATGTCCATTCCATACAAGACTTTGGGACTTGATAAAAGTGGAAAGATTGATGTTTTGAATGTAAAACTTAATCCGGAACTTATAGAAAGTCTAATTGATAAAAAGCATTTTTTCCCTGCATATCATATGAATAAAAAATACTGGATTACAATATTATTGGATTCGGATATGGATTTGGATTTGATCAAGAGCTTAATTGACGAGAGTTTTAAATTAGTTGAAAAATAATGTAAGACTAATAGGAATTTCATTATTTAAAGGGCTTTATGAGATCTCTCCACTGCACTCAGCTTCGCTTCATTTCGGTCGAGATGACGTGTTGGGGGATTTTCAGTGCAAAGTGCTATGACGTGAAATATTTTGTTTTCTATTGTATGCTTAAATAATATTTGAAAATTATTTACTTTTAACGTCTGGCTATTAAACGAAGCTTTCTCTTTATACGTCATTTCGACCGAAACGGAACATAGTGAAGTGAAGTGGAGAAATCTCATACTTTTGCTTTAGCAAAAGTAAATGTATCGTAGATACATTTAGAAATTTTAATTTTTATTTCTTTCAGAAATACTATTGCTTGTAAACAAGCAATAGTTGAGATTTCTCCATTACGCTTACGCTCCAGTCGAAATGACGTATCAGGGGCTTTTCTTTGCATAATGCTATGACGTGAATTTTTATCCAACATTTCAATAACCTTACAAAATTGTAAGGTTATTTTTGTTTTTGTAATATTAGATAAATGTTAGGCGTAAAAATTTTTGCTAAAATATTATTGTAAACGAAAATAATATTTTTTGGAGGTAATTATGAATATATTAGATGTTAAAAATTTAAAAAAGATTTATGGAGGAATGGGACGCGTAAAGACTGAAGCCCTTAGAGATGTAAATTTTTCCGTTGAAAAAGGGGAATTTATAGCTGTTATGGGAGAATCTGGAAGTGGAAAAACAACTCTTTTAAATATAATAGCAACATTGGATAAGGCAACTGAAGGATCAGTTTTTATTGGAGGAAAGAATGTAAATTCTTTAAGCAATTCAGAAGTTGCAAGTTTTAGACGTGAAAAGTTGGGATTTGTTTTCCAAGATTTTAATTTATTGGACTCTTTTTCAAATAGAGATAATATTTATCTTCCACTTGTTTTATCAGATATTAAACCTGCTATAATGAATGAAAAAGTAGGAGAAATAGCTCCTCTTTTAAAGATAAGTGAAGTTTTAGATAAATATCCTTACCAAGTTTCAGGAGGACAAAAACAAAGAGTTGCAATAGCAAGGGCAATTATAACTAAACCTGATTTACTTCTTGCAGATGAACCTACAGGAGCATTAGACTCAAAATCTGCTGATATAGTTATGAAAACTTTCTGCGATATAAATAACAGTGGACAAACAGTTTTAATGGTTACTCACTCTGTAAAATGTGCAGCTTTTGCAAAAAGAGTAATTTTCATAAAAGATGGTAGAGTTTATCACGAAATTTATAAAGGAAGTGACGACAACTTAACTTTTGCTGAAAAAATAAATCAAGCTCAAATCATGTTAAACGGGGTGAATAACTATGAAAAGTAAAATGGCTTCAAAATTTGCTTTTAGAAATATGAAGGCAAATGCTTTGCTTTTAACTCCATTTTTAATAGCAAGTAGTATTATGGGAACTCTATTTTTCGTAATGGCTTCCCTTGGACAAAATCATTATATAGAAAAAAATCATGAATATGTAGCAATTCTTATAAAATTTGGAATTTTTATAGTTGGAATTTTCACATTTATATTTATCCTATATGCTAATAGCTTTTTAGCTAAGAGGAGAAATAAGGAATTTGCCCTATATGGAATTTTAGGTTTAGAGAAAAAACATATTGCTAAAATTATTTCAATAGAATATATACTAAACTTTTTGACAGTTAGTTTCTTTTCAATAACAGGTGGATTTGTTCTTGGAAAATTAGCATTTGTTCTGCTTAACAAAATAACTAAAAATATGACTGCAAAAATAATGGACTATAATTTTTCAATGTCTTCTGCAATATTGACTTTAATATTCTTAGCTATAATATTTATATTGATATATTTAACAATGATATTTAAGATTGGAAAATCAACTCCCATAGAACTCCTTTCAAAGCAAAAAAAGGCAGAAGGAGAACCGAAAAGTAAGTTTATCCTTGGAACTTTAGGCTTTATAATTCTATGTGCTGGATATTATCTTTCAGTTACTTCAAAAGGGAATCTCAGTAGCTTTTTTACATTTTTTCCTGCAGTTATTGCTGTAATAATCGGTACTTATCTTGTATTTATTGCTTTTAGTATTTTAGTTTTAAAATTATTAAAAAGAAATAGAAATTTATATTACAAAGCAAAAAATTTCCTTTCAATATCAGGAATGTTATACAGAATGAAATCAAATGCCGTTTCACTTGCAAGTATTACACTTCTTTCAACTTCAATTATAGTTACTTTAGCTACAACATTGACAATAAATTCAAGTATAAAAAACCTTACAGATTCTATCCATCCTAATGATTTTTATTTATCATCCTCAGTAACAGGAAATAATAAAGATATATTAGAAAATGGAGAAGAAAGGAAAAAAGAAATCTTAAATATTTTAAACAGAGTATTAAAAGAAGATGAAAAAATTAAAAATCTAACAATCAAAAAGACTACAATGAATCCTGTAATAAATGAAAATGGAAAGATTACTCCTTTGGGTAAAAGACAAGAATTATCAGCATTTTTAATCGTTGAAACATTGGAAGATTTTAATAAAAATAACAATACTAATTATACTCTTAATGACGATGAGGTGATATATTCCTCTAACTCTAAAAAGCTTAATAATTATGATAGTATGGATTTTGCCGGAAAGAATTATAAATTAGTAAAAGTAAAAAACTTATTTCCTATGAGCATATCTGCTGAAGGGATGATAATTATTGTAAAAGATAATGAAACTTTTATCAAAATGTTAGAAGAATATACTTTTAATTATAATGAAAAACAATTAAAATATAATCTAGATTTTAATTTTGATTTAGAGTCTGCTGATAAGGAAGCTTTTTATACGAGATTACACATAGATTATGACATATTTGTTCAACAAAAAGATATATTTAATCATTCTTTGTCTTCAAAAACTGAAGTTGATGCTTTTGCTTACGAATTAAATGGTGGTCTATTATTTTTCGGAATGATAGTTGCATTAATTTTCATAACAGGAACTGTGCTAATCACATATTATAAACAAATTTCCGAAGGCTTTGAAGATAAACAAAATTACCACATAATGAAAAATGTAGGTCTTCCTGACTCAATTATCAAAAAGAGCCTCAGAGTACAAATACTGTGGATTTTCTTCCTACCACTTGTAGTAGCGACAATCCACTCAATATTCGCCTTTCCAATCCTATACAATATACTTGGAGGACTTGGCTTTAATAACATAAAAATTTTCACAATGAGTTTTGCCACAATTGTACTATGCTTTTCAGTAATTTACTTTATAATCTACTCAATAACTTCAAGAGTTTACTATAAAATAGTAAAATAAACATCTCAAATATCATAAAATTATAAAATATTTGGTTTTTAGTTGAAAAAAAAATGTATATAATGTATAATAAATGCAGTTTTACTATAAGTAAAACTGTATTTTTATTGTGAAACAACAAGGTTCTCGGGAACCCACCCGATGCGAAGCATCGTAAAAGGTTGAGGTTCTTGTTGCGAATTCAAATTAAAAAAAGATTTATAATAGAATAATTATTTAATTTAGAATATGGAGATTTTTATGAAAATTGAAAATACAATTTTGCTGGTATTAGATATTCAAGAAAAATTAATGCCGGTTATACAAAACAATGAAAATATTATAAAATACACGGATATCTTAATTAAGTCCTGTAAAGAACTTAATATTCCTATAATTTATACCGAACAATATCCTAAAGGACTTGGCGAAACTGTTTTGGAAATTAAAAATTCTTTAAACGATGCAAAAGCAAAATATTTTTCAAAGAACAGTTTTTCAGCCTATGCAATTATTAAAGAAGAAGTTTTAAAACTTAAAGATGAAGGAAAAACTTCAATTATTGTTGCAGGTGTAGAGACACATATTTGTGTATATCAAACAATTAAAGATTTAAAGGGAGATTTTGAAATTCTTGTTCCTTTTGAAACAGTCGGATCCAGAAATCCGGAAAATTATAAAGACGGATTGGATTTGATTAAAGAAATGGGAGCAAGTATTACTAATGTTGAAACTATCCTTTTTGATTTAATTAAAACATCAGAACATCCTAGTTTCAAAATGATTAGTAAATTGATAAAGTAAGGAGTTTTATATGAAAAAGAAATTTATAATAACTTTTATTCTATCTTTGGCTCTGTTTGCAGGTATCTTTTGGGTTGCAAATAAAGTTTTGGATATTATGGAATTGACTTCAAAGGTAGAATTTGTAGGTAGTGATTTAGGAGAAGGAAATAATATTGAACAACGTGTTGAAAATGAACTTTTATTTTTAGTTTTAGGTTTAGACAGTGATGATTTCAGTGGAGCTACAACCGAACAAAACAGAACTGATACAATGATCTTGTGTAAAGTTAACTTTGACACAGGAAAGATTGATATTTTATCAATCCCTCGTGATTCCAGAGTTATGGTTAACGGAAAACTTGATAAGATAAATCATGCTCATCATTTTGGCGGTCTTAAACTTGCTATGAAAACTACGAGAGATTTCTTAAACTTAGATATTGACTATTATGTAAGAGTTAATTTCTTCTCAGTTAAAGATATTGTAGATGCGCTTGGCGGTGTTGAAGTTGACGTGCCTGTTCAAGTTGACGTTGCTGAAGACAATGTTCACTTAAAACCGGGTAAACAAGTTCTAAACGGAAAACAAGCTCTACAATTTGCAAGATTTAGAGCAGGATATAAAGAGGGCGATGTAGGTCGTGTTAAAGCTCAACAAATACTTATAAAGGCATTGGTTAAAGAATTGACTAAAGCTAAAAATATCGCAAAAATTCCTGAAATTTTAGAAGTTGTTAAAAAGACAGTAAATACTAACATTCCTTTTTCAACAATTGCAAAATTGTCTTTAAAGGTGAGCAATTTAAGTGAAGATAAAATCAATACTCAAATAGTTCCGGGAGAATCTGCATATATAAATAATACAAGTTATTTTATTCCGGATCGTTCAAAATTAAATGCTATTGTTAAAGAAATGTTTAGTGATTATCTACTAAACAAAAGTGGAAGTTCTCAAGTAGATACTGACAAAAATAAAAATAATACAAATACAAAAAATAATAACAATAAAAACAATAATACTAACAATAGAAATAATAGTAATAATAACAAAAACAACAATAATAAAAACAACAAGAACAATAAAAATAATAACAGATAATTTGGGTGAATATGGAAAACGAGAGAAAAAAAGAACATTTAGAGAATTTTTTAAAGAGCAACTTTAAGTCAAATACTCTATTTGAAAATGTGTATATCGAACATTTTGCATTAACCGATTTAAATTTTAAAGAAATTGATACATCAGTAAATTTTTTAGGAAAAAAACTTTCTTTTCCTCTTATCATAAATGCAATGACCGGAGGTGCGGAAACTTCATACGATGTCAATGAGGATTTAGCGAGACTTTGCAAAAATTTTAATATAGCATTTGAAGTTGGAAGTCAAAAAGTTGCACTACAAGATGAAGAACTTGTAGAAACTTTTACAGTGGTAAAAGATATTTTAGATAAAAAAAATATAGTAATTTCAAATCTTTCAGCATTATCAAGCCTTGACGATGTAAAAAAAGCCGTTGAAATGTTAAATTCCGATGCAATTTCTCTCCATTTGAATCCTGCTCAAGAGATTGTTCAGTTTGAAGGAGATAGAAATTTTTCCGGAATTTTAGAAAATATTGAAAATATCGTTAAAAACTCGAATGTTCCCGTTATCGTAAAAGAAACAGGTTGCGGTATTTCTAAAAAAACTTGTGAAAAGTTGTTGAATGTAGGTGTAAAATACATTGATATCAGCGGTTTTGGCGGAACAAATTTCATTGAAATTGAAAATTTAAGAAGAACGGATTTAGATTTTACGAATATTTATGGTTGGGGAATTCCAACTGCAAAATGTATAATAGATTGTAGAAATATTTCAAAAGACTTTACTCTAATCGGTTCCGGCGGAATAAAAACCGGAGAAGATATTGCAAAAGCTATTATACTCGGTAGCGATATGACTGCTATTGCAGGAGAGGTTTTAAGATATTTAGTTCATGGAGGATACAAATTCGCCGAAGATTATTTAAAATCTCTAATCTATCAAACTAAGATGATTATGTTGCTTCTTGGAGTAAGAAATATTGAAGAACTTAAAAAAGTTGAATACAAAATATTTGGAAAATTAAAAGATATATTAAATTATTAAAAAATGAGAGTTTCGCTAACTCTCATTTTTTTGTAAATTATTTTAAGGGGGACTTCTTAAAATTTATTTATCTTTAAATCTACTTTTAACATATATGGAAGAACTATAAGCACCATTAAAGCTATTCCTGAAAATATAAATATATATCCACTTTTAAATTTATCAAATAAAAACGAATAAAATAATATTCCAAGTGGCATTAGAAGTTGACAACCTGTTCCCAAAATACTGAAAACTCTTCCTTGATATTCAAGGGGAACCGCCTTTGTAAACCAAACCATTACCGGAGTATTTATAAAATTTGCAATAAAATTAACTCCAAAAGCAAATATCATAAATATTATAAAATATGAAAAGATACTAAATTTAAATAATAATGCAATTCCCAAAAGTATCAAGAATCCTGAAAGCCCTCTAATACATTTAAAAGAAAATTCCAAAGGAGCTTTAATGTCCTTCATCATTGATAAAATTATTGATGAAACTATTACTGCCACCGGAAAAGTTGCATTTATAATCCCGTAAAGATAATCTGAAATCTTAATTTCATTAATCAAAACATAGGGAAGGCCAATTGAAACTGATGAAAAAAAGAAATTTATAAACATTGCAAAGGAGATAATAAAGACCAAAGCTTTTTTATCTTTCATATAATTTAAACCTTCTACAAACATCTTTAAAACTTTTTGTTCTTCATTATTCTCTATCACTTCTGTCTTTATAAAATCAAAATTTATAAAAAGTACAATCAATATAGTTATAAATTCAATTACCGCTTCCAAAAGTACAAAATGAATTAAATCCAATTTTGTAAGTAAAAAAACAGCTAAAATTGGAGAAATTATATAAACTCCTGAAGATGCCATTTGCTCAAAAGATTTTACCTTTTGAATATGCTCTTCACATACAAGTTTCTTTGTAGAAGATGAAAAAGAATTATTTAAAAATTGATCAGCAACCCTTAAACAAATTAATAACATATAGGTATTAATTAAATTTGTTTCAGTATTAGAATTTAAACTTAGAGCATATAAAATCAAACTTACAATGCTAAAAAGCTGAGCAATTACAATTACAATCTTCTTATTGTATTTATCTACAACTCCTCCTACAAAAGGAAGTAAAACAAGTGCAACCAAAGGGCCTATAATTTGAGAAATCCCGAAATTCAAAGCTGATTCGGTCTTTTTTAAAATCAAAAGACCGATAATAAATGACAAAATAGAACTACCAAAGTTTCCGGTTATAGTTGTCAAAATTAATTTTATCATCTGTTTTCTTGATTCTTTTAAGATATTCATGGTTTTCACCTCTTAATACTTTATTTTGATTATATTATATAACGTATAATATACTATGTCAATAGTTTTTTGTGAGTTTTTATATAATGGTGGATTTGTTAGGAGCATTCCTCTTCAAAGTGTTTGACATGAGTTTTTTTATTTTATATGAAATTTTTAAATAATTATTAATTATGATGTTTATTTACTACTCATCTTAAGCTACTAATCAAAGCAATTTCTATTATACGTCATTTCGACCGTAACGGAACGAAGCGTAGCGAAGTAAAGTGAAGTGGAGAAATCTTATACTTTTGCTTTCGCAAAAGTAATGTATCATAGATACATAAAATAATTTATTTTGATTTCTTTCAGAAATACTGTTGCTTGTAAACAAGCAATAGTTGAGATTTCTCCACTCCGGTCGAAATGACGTATTTGGGGGCTTTGCTTTTCAAAGTGCTATGACGTAAGATATTTCAGTTTCTAAACCTTATAAAAAAGTTAGGGCTAGATTGACTACGCTCAAGATGACGTGTTAGGGGATTTTCTTTGATAATTGCTATGACGTGAGTAATTTTTATTTATATGCAATTTTTAAAGAATATTTGAAGTTTATTTATCTTTAACGTTTAGCTACTAATCGAAGCTATTTCCCACATACGTCATCTTGAGCGAAACGTAGCATAGCGAAGTGTAGTCGAAAGATCTCACACTTATGCTTGTGTGTAAGCATAAGTGAATGTATCGTAGATACATCAAGTATTGTATAGAAATCTTATTTTTGATAGAATACATTTAGAAAATTATATATTTTATTATAATTAAAACATAAGGAGGATTATATGTTTTATGTGTACATAATTTCTAATAATTTTAGAAATGTTTTGTATATTGGTGTTACAAGGAGATTATATGAACATAAAAACAAATTAATTGATGGATTTTCTAAAAAATACAATTTAAATGTATTACTTTTTTATGAAACTACAGAATATCCTTTAGATGCAATTGCTAGAGAAAAACAATTAAAGAAGTGGAATAGAGAGAAAAAATTTAATTTGATTAAATCTATAAATCCAGAATTAAGAAATTTATCAGAAGATTGGTGATTGGTATATAAGTCCTTTACAGGACTTACTATTGCTTGTAAACAAGCAATAGTTGAAATCTCCAGAGTAATTGTATCTAACGATATAATTACCCCGTCAGACCTACTTTTGTTTACAAGTAAACAAAGTTAGGGCTAGATTCACTTCACTCACTTCGGTCGAGATGACGTGTTGGGGGCATTTCTTTGCAAAATGCTAAGACGTGAGTTATTTCTTTATAATATACAATTTTTACATTTCATTGAAGTTTATTTACTGTTAACGTCTGGCTATTGGACAAAGATATTCTCTTTATACGTCATCTTGAGCGGAACGAAGCATTGCGAAGTGTAGTCGAAAGATCTCATAGTTTTGCTTGGTTACAAGCAAAACTAAATGTATCGTAGATACATACAACAAAAACTTCATTTGCAAAAAGAACTTAAAAAATTTTCGTACTATTAGTATATAATTACATAATTTTTATATAAGTCCTTTGCAGGACTTACTATTATTTGCAAGCAAATAATAGTAATGAGATCTCTCCACTCCGTTACACTTCGGTCGAGATGACGTGTTGGGGGCATTTCTTTGCAAAAGATTCTGACGTGAAGTATTTAGTTTTATATATATGTGTAAAGTTTATTTATGATAATAGAACTTTATGCATTTTTCAGAGATATTGTATCAAATAATACAATTACCCCGTCAGACCTACTTTTGTTTACAAGTAAACAAAGTTAGGGCTAGATTCACT
>ERZ773005.1152-NODE-1152-length-14872-cov-26.615037_pt1 | contig 14872 bp, 15 predicted proteins | sample MGYA00580666_ERZ773005 | MGnify/ENA primary metagenome ERZ773005 (study PRJEB29015, sample SAMEA2737999) | human oral metagenome | biome: human oral; feature: human-associated habitat; material: dental | place: China | collected 2061 ...
GAGGATCGTAGAGGGTCTTTGACATCAGATACTCCTTTTCACCTGAGGGTTTTGCGCTCTTCTGTATTCTAGCGCACTGACTTTTTCTCAAGGTGCCGGTATAGCTGTGCGGGAGACCCTTATAGATCCAGTCCTTCGCTGCGTTGTAGTTAACTTTGGCAAAGGCTGCTGCTTCTTTGATACTCATCCCGTCTTCTCTTGCAAGCAAAAACAGCTCTACGTTCTCTTTGCTATACATGCGAACTCCAATCCGACCGCCCTTGACGGTCCAACTTTTCGTCCGCACCCCCAAATGAGCGGCGCTTCTGACGATAAGCACAAGTAAATCTTCCGACTCTATTACTACATGAATTTCTGAAACGTTATCAGCATAAAAGCAGCATTATTTGGAATCAGTTGAAAGACACGCGTGAGATTGAAACATTAGAGTTACGTCCCAAAAAGTGGTCTGGAAGCCAAAATCCACCAACTGTAGGCCATTCTTTAGCAGATTTTGAAGAACGAGGATCACTTAGAAGTCATCATGCTTCAAAAGCGACACCTGTGTAGTAGATTTCAAAAAGCTGTGTAGTACATTTTACGGCGAGAAAAGAGGTCTTCTCGCCACGTCAACTCAATTAGCTGGGACTTTGCAAATGAAGGCTGTAACAGAGCTCAAAAAAGTACTACACAGCTCCACTTTTGAAGCGAAACCAAGTCAAGTCCAAATATCACCGCACATCTTCGATCATCCTCGCTGCAAGATGATTAGAAAAATTGGCTGCTTCGTTCTCAGTTCTAAAGGACTCAATCATATTCTCAGGAAGTCTTACATCAAAGGGAAAGCCCCGATGTGCATTAAATGCAGAAACAATGATGATACTTGCTACAATTATCAGGATGGAGGAGCCCAAACTGCTGTACAACATTGCCACATGAATTTCTGAAACGTTATCAACATAAAGGCAGCAGCAAGGCTACCCTGCTGCTGCCCATTTACCCAAAGAGTACAGACAAGTCCAAAGTACAATTTACGCTCTAGGCCAAGAAGCCAAAGTACGCTCCAATGACTCCCAAAACCATGGTGCCTAAAATAAGCCACATGGGATTGATCTTCTTGGCAAGAAGCCGGTAATAGATCCAAAACGCACTCATACCAACGATACCGGGCATGATGCTGTCAAGTACGGTTTGAATGGTGGTTGGATCCTGGCCCTCAACGGCCTGACCAATCTGAACGGGAATAGTTGCCCAGAACATGTCTTTTGTCATACCACCAATAACCATCGCACCCACGATGCCAATGGCAGCTATGACCTTCTGCATCAGCCCGTTTTCCGATGCCTTCTCAAGAAAGCCCACTCCCATTGAGTAGCCCTTCTGAACACCCCAAACACGAAGCCAGAACGCGGGAATGTTGTAGATAAGCAAAAAGACAATAGGTCCGGCTGCATTACCGGCCTGACAAAGTGAAATGCCTACGGCTGCCGCAACAACACGGATGGTAGTAAGGAAAATGGCATCTCCAATGCCGGAAAGCGGACCCATGAGAGCGGCTTTGACATCGTTGACCGAATCGGGCTCAATCTCACCTCGAGCAACACGCTCCTCCATGGCCATTGCAATGCCACCGACAAACGGGGCGAACTGTACCGTAATATTGAAGAATGCCGCATGACGACGAAGCGCCGCCGCATAGTCATCAGGACGGCCGTGATAAATCTTTTTGAGCATTCCGGCAACCATAAGGCAAAATGCAAGGTTCATCTGCTTATAGTACGTCCAAGAAAACTCCATACCCAAAGCACCCGTGTTGAGCGAAGACTTGATAAGATCGCTCTTGGTAATCTTATACTGATTATTATTCGCAGATACGTCAGTTTGAGCCGTAGCAGTTCTGGTCTCATTAGAAGTCATCGTCGTCATCTCCTTCCGTTGCAAGCTGAGGACTACCGGAATTAGCACCAAAATTCAGCAGGCCGAACTTCTCGATACCAATAATAATCGCGATAAGAGCAACACCCAGCGACGGAACGTTCATATACGAGGCAAGCAAGAAGCCCAGGAAGAAGAAGGGCAGGATCTCGCGCTTGAGAACAAGTCTGCCGAGCATAGCAAAACCCATGGCAGGAAGAATATTGGCGGCAATACCAAAACCGTCCATAATGAACGCCGGAATCCAGTCAAGAAGGTTCTGTACGGCACCGGCACCCAGATAATATGCCAGACCAACAAGAAGAACGTTCTTTGCAAGGCCGATAAGACCAATCGCCCAATGCGCTGCGTAAATGCTTTTAAGATTACCTTTAGATGCACATACGTCGGCTTTGTCAACAATAATTGGCATAACACCATTGATAACATTGCTGATGGCAAGTGAAAGCGTAGCAATAGGCATGGCCAGTGCAAGCGCTGCCTCAGTACCCTTACCCAACGTAATGGCAAAAGCACAGGCAAGAATACTGCCTACCTTTTCATCAGGCGGCAGATATGCACCGATGGAAATATTTCCCATAAAAAGAAGTTCAAGACTGGCTCCGATAGCCAATCCCGTCGGCAGATCTCCCAGAATAAGACCAATCAAGGGACACGTGACAATGGGTCTGAACGCATAGAGTGTGCCGAGCTGATAGTCAAACATCGCAAATGCCGTGACGAGCGATATCAGCAGTGTCTGTACAAGCATCTTTCCTCCAATCAAACTGTCTCAAACGTTACGTTGGTCGTGCAAAATCATGCGGGACTACCTACCAAGGACATCTTTGATATCAACCTTGGGATCGTCAGCAAGGGGTCGTATCTCCACCTCCACCCCCTTATCAAGCAACTCGTAGATGATCTTCTCCTCTTCAGGTTCAAGGAAAACCTGATGCGCAACTTCACGCGTAGTTGGGCTTCCCTTGGTATTGCCTAAATTAAGACTTGTGATCTGTGGACAGCCGTCAATAAGCTGCTTGGCTTCTGCAATGGTCTGCACACAAATGAGCATGCGATATGCATCCGTTACCCCTGAATTAATAGCTTCGATTGCGTGGGCCATATCCTTAATAACCAGCTTGCAATCAGCTGGTTTGCCCATCTTAAGCGTCATTTTCCAAATAGGATCATTTGCCACATGATCTCCCACACAAAAAATGCAGTTGGCCTGCAGACCCTGAACCCAGGAAACCGCAACCTGTCCATGCAACAGGCGATGATCGACCCTCGTAAGCAAAATCATATTCAGCCTCTTTTCCTAAAAGCTAGAAGGTTTCATCTTCTTCAACTATCGATACATCGTTTACAAACTTCGGGCGTACATCGTTGTCTGCTACAAGTTGTCTCAAAAGATCTGCCGTATCCTCAGTCTCACTGGAGAGAAAGAGTGTAAGTACCAGCGGAAGATTTATATTTGTGACCAGATACACATTCTTGCGAGAAAGCATGAGTTTGGTGAACTCATTGTTTATGCTTCCTCCCATAAGGTCCGTAAGTACCACCACATCCACGTTGTCGGAACAAGCATCTACAAGAGCCAGAGCTTCTTTCTCAATGTCATCATTTCCGTCTACAAATGCGTTAAGTATGTCTACGTCAGCATGCTCCCCAACCAAAAGTTTCACGCTCTCGTAAAGACCTTTGGCAAAGTGTGCATGAGAAGCAATGATATAGTGCCTGTTCATGAATGAATCTCCTCCAGTGCCCTTCTATAAGCCGCAAGTGATCTTCTGTCCGCAGATACGGGATCGGCGTAGTATTGCGAACCAACAATCTCAAAACTCAGGTAGCCTTTGTAGTCATTTCTTGTCAAAGCGAGAAGATCGGCCTCCAGGTTCCTCTCGCCATCTCCCCACGCCAAATGCGATACGGTTCCCGCATCTGTGAAATGACAATGCACGACATCCTTTCCAAAGGCATCAAAATAATCCTGCATCGTTTCATGGGCTCGCCACATGGCACCCGTATCAAGTAGAACCTTGAGGGCGCTGCTTCCAACCTCATCAATCAACCTGCGAAGATCCTCACACCTGTTGCAAAGGTTTGACTCTTCCGGCTGAAGCGCCTCCACGGCGAGTGCGATACCTTTGCAAGTGGCATACGATGACAAATTACCCAACATATAAACGCTGCGCTTCCAAGCTTCCGCGCGTTCTTCATCCAGAAATCCCCAGCCCGGAGTCACGACAACTATTCCTACTCCCAGCTCGGAAGCAACGTTAATGGCACGGAGAAAGTAATCCTTGGTTCTTTTAATGGATTCTTCTCCTCTGGCAGCAATGTTGGCCGGTTTGGGATTGTTCTGCTCGGGACAGAGCGCACATACGTCTAACCCAAAACTATTGGCAAGGCGAGTAATCTTTTCAGGCGTATCGTTTGAAGCATAATCAAGAAAGAAGTGCATGGGCCCGGTCCAGAGTTCAACGGCTTCAAACCCCGAATCTGCCGCAGATGCAAAAAACGCTTCCAGCGAGAAGAACCTGTGGGAGCAATTCATTGCCGCCGGACGAAATCGCACATCAGAACCCATACCAACCTCCTTTCCAATCTCCGAACCACTCGAACACTAATACTCAAACTGATGGTAGTAGCGGCGATATTTGAGATTGTGCTTGGTTACCATCTCGTAGTGTCTGGCTAAACGATCAGTCGTAAGAAGCGAGATAATATAAGACGAAACGATCGTACGGAATTTCTCGTCAAGGCCGGGAACGGCGTATTCTTTGGTATCGATAACGGTAATGTCGGTATCACCGGTACGACCGCTCATAAGGAACTTCTCGACACGTTCGTCCAGCGCACGACACTCGTCCTCGCCTTTGAAGAGAACCACGGGTACACCGGGTTCCACAAGCTCAAGCGTTCCATGGAAGAAATCGGCTGAGGTGATATAGCGTGTGCGCTTCCACTGCATTTCTTCAAGAATGCACATGGAGAAGAGGATTGTCTCGCCCCACAGCGCACCGGAGCCGATAAACATGGTGTACGGCGCAAGAGCATACTTTTTGGCAAACTCTTCGGCTTTTGGTTCAAATCTTTTACGAATGTCGAGAAAAGCCGACCATATATTCTTGGTTTGTTCGATAAAGGCGTCATAATCAGGGAAGAAGCCTTCACGGTTAAGAATGCGCAGGCCAAAGCAGTCGGCTAGATAGTAGCCCTTTTCGCAACCGCCACTTCCGTGATCGTTTTTCATAGACACACATCGATCGGCGCCAACAACTTGTCCGATAGGACTGTCTGCCTGAGTCATGGCGTATATTCTCACGCCCTTGTTTTTCATGGTCTTGAGCGCCTGAAGTACCTCGGGAGTGGTACCGGACTCGGATGAAGTGAGAACAACGGACTTCTCGGTCATGGTTTTATCACCCATGACATTAAACTCGGCCGCATGAAGCAGCGTAACTTGATGATCAGCATCCGCATATTTGTTCATAAGATACTGCATACGCAAAAATTCATCCCACGTGCCGCCCACACCCAAAAGATACAGCCGATCAAACCCCTCGTCACAGACATCGTCGGCAAACTGTTTCATGCGCTGACCTACGGCGTAGAGCTCTTCTCCATCCTCAAGATAACCTTCTTGATCAAAGTGCATAATCTCTACTTTTTCGGTTTCTTCCATATTGCTTTCCTTCCCCGCAAAACATCCCAATTGCTCTTCCTCATAACCGCATTGTCTTACCAATTAAAGCGCCTTGTGGATGCGTGCGCATGGCCTTCAAAACGCTTTGACCTTCCAAAGAACCATAGAACTACAAGTTCGTATTTTTTATTACCACTTTTGTGTATAAGATAGCAAAATACCGAACCACTTTAACGAAAAAAGATCATATACACTTGCCCATACGGGTAAATGGTATTAAATTGTCGCTCAGTGGTATATATGGGGTTGGCTGCTTGACAAAATACCCGAACATCAATGAGAAACCGAATAGCCGCCTAGGTCTCCCCTTCTGAATGCCGAAACGTATTCAACGGCCTTGCCGTCTTCATCATAGCTCACGCATTCGTATGAAATAACAGGCGCACCCTCGCTCACACCTAAAAGATGTGCATCTCTCACACCCAAGCGAACCATATCCAGATGCTCAACTGCAGATACCACCGGGTGACCAAACATGCTGTAGGCTTCATACAGAGAAAACACTCCGACATCCACACTCTCTATCTGGGGAAATAATGGGATGGGAATATAGGTTTTTTCTATCATAAGGGGAGCATCGTTTGCATAGTTCAGGCGCTTGATGGCGAGAAGATCGGCGTTGCAATCTATTTCAAAAAGATGTGCAAAGAACTCGCCTGCCGGCCTCACGGTCTTTGAAAGAACCTTAACTGAAGGTACCGCACTACGTGCACGAACGCTCTCGCGAAACCCCGCAAGCTTTACCGCATCCGACTCCCCCAAATGCTCGTTCATGACATAGACGCCCTTGCCCTGAACACGTCGTAAAAGACCTCCCGCCACAAGTGCATCGACAGCGTTTCTCACGGTCAAACGTGTTACGTCAAAGCGCTCGGCAAGTTCATTTTCCGAAGGTATGGCACTCCCAGGCTGATAGAAACCATCCTCTATTTCGTCGCGGATAGCTTCACGTATTTGAAGGTATTTGGGCTTCTCGATATGTTGTAAGTTCACCTGCGTCACCAAAACGTCCTCTCAAGGCTCATTGGCCTACCGCATAAACTGACAAACGTATACCTGTCGGGCCGTATGACGGACTTGTAGTACTCAAGAGGCTCTTTATCTTTCCCAAAGTTAATGCCCGATTGGAAAAAAACCGCATCTCCCTCGTACATGTCGAGAAGATCAGCTTCTTGAGAATCAAGATGAGTAATGGAAAGGGTATCCGTGCCGTGTGTGAGAGAAAACCCGTATTCGCTTCTCATCACATCAAAGAGAGATTCCTTTGAGAAATCATGACTCTCGATACCGGGACATAATGTTTCATTCACATAGGAAGTCTCAATCATACAGGGGAGACCATCCACATAGCGCAAACGCATAAGCTGCAGGACGTTGCAACTTCGATCTATAGTCAGTTTTCGAGCGACGTGAGCATTACCCGAACAGATTTTTTGACTAATCACCATAGAGTTAGGTGTATGCCCGGATTTTCTGACATTGTCGCTAAATCCGTATGTTTCTGCCGTTCCCGTAACCGAGATTGGACGTTCCGGAGCCACATACGTACCCGACCCCTGGCGGCTCACTAAAACATGCATGGTAGTGAGATAGCGCACGGCACTCCGTAAGGCAGAACGCGAGATTTCCCACATTTCGCACATATCCCGCTCGGAAGGAAGCCTGTCACCTTCCTTCAGATGGTTGACCATGATGTAATTCTTAACGCTCTCAAGTGCATTATCAAGAGGCGGGATCTTCTTGCGTGACACTACCTGCCTCCCGATCTGCCCTTATCCGCTTGATCTCGCATGGCGAGTACATCTTCACAGACATTGTCAGCTCCTTCACGAAGCAGCTTATACATACGCGATGCACGCAGTATTTCTCGCCTCACCAAAGGAATGCCCAAGACAAACCCTTTACCATCGATTCCTTTAACGGTAAGCATGACGTTCATTGAGGTGCAATACTTGCCGTCTTTTCCTGCATTGGCACGAGAAACAGCCGCGGGGTTCATGAGCACACTCTCAAACAAATCTTTACGGCTCATATCCTTATTGACATCGATGCTTTCGTTTTCGATGACCTTGCAATCCAATATGTCAGCATACTCGTGAATAGCAGGTTCCATTCCCGGAAGCGACACGGCCCATTGCCGATGTGTCTCATCTTGATAGATGGACGGCACCGCAGAGAACTTAGGTGCTTCAAAGATGGCTTTTGTAACTGAAAAGCCCTTATCGGCCAGTTTTTTAGAAACTGATTTTCCAAAGAGTGTCACATCTTCTCCGATTCGTATCCCGTATAGAAGGGTCAAGCAAGTGTCGCATGAATTTCATTATATACAAGACAGCTTTATTTAGAATCAGTTGAAGGACACACGTAAGATGGAGAAGTTGGAGTTTAAATGCACTTTACTCGAATATTCCTCCCCACAATCTCTTATGTCCCCAAGGTATCGATCGGAATAACATATATCCCATCCGAGCGCCGTCTACGCGCCATCGTCCCTTTACCGAGCAGCACAGCCATAAAGCTAGGCTTAGGATTTCTTGCTGCAGGATTAGCAGCCACCTTTCTCGCAACTCTTATGAGATTCGCAGCCGCATCTTCCACTTTAGATTCCCCCATCTTGATTTCAATGGCTGCCCATCGACCATCCATCAATTCAATAATGGCGTCAACCTCAAGCCCGTCGGCGTCCGCATAATATCGTAAAGATCCCCCATACGATTTAGGCAAAGCAGAAACGTAAACGGACAAATCATGAATGCAGAGTGACTCAATCAATAAACCAAAAAGCTGTCCGTCTTTAAGTAAGCGTGAAGAGTCGACACCTAATAAACTGGCCACGAGAGACGTATCACAGAAATATCGTTTTGGTTTCGTGCGCAGCCTTGACTTTGACCTGATTGGCGCATCCCAGCCCGAGAGCTCCTCAATAAAATAGTTGCGCCTAAACTCTTCAAGGTATGAGGATATGGTCCCATCCACCGGAGCTATATTGTCAAAGGCAGCAATATCATCTCTCACGGTGCCCAGCGTTGCACTCGTTGCTACATTTCGTGCAAGAGATGCAGCTATGCGGCGGGACAGAAGTGGGCTTTTTCCCGCGCGAGGCATGCTTACATCAAAAAGTGCATTAAGATACTCGTCGGCAACGGCCCTTGGATCCGTCAATTTTTTTGTTTGAAGAGCCGGCCACCCACCGCGGCATACAATATTGGCTAAATCGGCAAGATCAATATGAGATTGTGCCGGCTGGAAGGAATCTTCAAAGAGTCCCAAAAGGGATACTGCTCCCGTAGAATCTCCAGTCTCTGCAAGACTCATAGTATGCATACGCAACCGTGCAATGCGTCCTGCTCCACTATGTCTTTTTTCATCCTCGGGAGGAGTGGAGGAGCCTGTCAAAATAAACTGGCCCGGCTTATTTGCACTATCATCAATTCTGTGACGTACAATATTCCATATAGCAGGTATATCTTGCCATTCGTCAATAACATGAGGGGTATCACCAACAAGAGCAAGTTGTGGATCATCCATATAGATCTGTTCGGATTCATCCACACGTGTCACACTCTCGCCAAATGACTGTGCCGTCCAGGATTTCCCCGACCAGCGAGGACCACAAAGTTCTATACCACCAAAGGTATCCAGAAGGACCTGCACCTGTGAATCGATAATACGAGGAATGTACGTTTTCGGCTTAAACTTTGAATATCTCATAAGACCCCCTCGTAAGAACTATTGTAATGCCTGATGATAGCATAAATTCAACTCTTCATTGATGATTTTCGAGGGATTCCATTTATGATTTTCGAGCAAACTCAACTATGTTTTTCGAGCCATTACATTGATGATTTTCGAGGGATTAACCGCAGTGACGGTTCACTGAACGCTATTGCTTTTTCTAAAGTCCACCGGCGAGAAGCCCTTGTTTCTTCGAAATGCTTCCGTGAACGCGCCTGGTTTGCGGTAACCGACCGCCTTACCGATGCTTGCGATCGGAAGATCGGTTTCCTTGAGCAGCCGAACAGCCTCTTCCATTCGTTCCCGTATGACATACGCAGAAGGTGAAAGCCCCGTCGCTGTTTTGAACAGTCTTTTCAGCTTGGTTTGCCCGATGTACAGCTCTGAGGCAAGCCGCGCACAGGAGAGGTCTCCACTCAGGTTGTCAGCAATGTAGGCGCTGATATGGCGGATAGCGCGTGCATCATCCTGAGACAGAGCCTTATGTTCTTCGTTTCCGTTCTCTCGGGTGGCATATTCCATAACAAGAGCGATAGCCTCTGCAACCACACCCTCATAGAACAGCGCTGCAGCAACTCCTTTGCCTTGATACGCACGTGCCTTGCGGAGCAGATCGACAAGTTCGGGAAGATCATGTTTTCCGTCAACTTTGGTAAAGGCTTCCCGAACATCCTTGATATCCCCGAACCTGCTTTGTAAATAATCCCTATAGTAGTCGGGAGAAATAGTGATAGACGCACCCCTTGCAACGGCCCCTTTTGAGAATCTCATCTCATATTCTTCATTCTCGCCCCCAAGATATACCATGATGGCTCCTGGAGCGAATGGCGCACCCCGTCGTTGCACCATTCCCTTGACATCATCGTAACATCCCAGGCAGATGTGCTCGGTACAGCGATACCGCATGGTCCCGCTTTTTACAAAGTTCATCCTGAATGCATTCACGGCAAAAAGATTTCCGCGAAAGTACGCCCAGTACTCACCGGATCCCAGCTCATTTTCAAAGGTGTGTAGGACGCCTTCAGGACCATAACCACGAACTTCCTTCAAAAGCTTGAGATCCCATCCCTGAAACGCCCCGCGGTAAAGATCTGTCTCGATACTTTTCATCTTCCCTCCTTTCCGCTTGTCCAATTCCCAGGCTTCTTCCTTGATCAGGCCTTCTCATTCCGTATAGGGACGCATCTCATCAATGCAGTTGTCAGGAACATGCTGTTTATCCATTATAAAGCAGAGTTTCTTATGGCTAACAATTGATCGGCGAATCAATCGATGTGCATCGATATAAAGAGTCGACAGTAAGGAGGATCGTCTATGAAAGCAGAAGTTGAAAGCTCCGACAATACCAGGTGGGTCATGCGCGACGTCCTTACATTTGTAATATTCAATCTCATCATCATGATACTTATCACGGTGGCAAAAGTAGTCGAAGACATGCTGTTGGCACCACAAAATACGTTCTTCGTCGGATCATGGCTGTTTCCGTTACTGGCAACACCGTTCTATCTCGTCATGGCCGATCGCATCGGCAAACGTGGTGTACTTGCCGGATCGATCCTCATATTTGGCATCCTCTACACCTTCATGGGCGGACTCTACTGTGCACCGGTCGCCATTGTAGGCGCAGTCATAGGCGAGCTGGTTATGTGGGGCAAAGGTTCTTACCACAACATCAAACGTGTCATCAGCGGCTACATTGTCTATTGGGCGACGTTCGGCTTTTATGGAATCATACCGTATGTACTGTTCAGAGAAGCCTACATAAAACAGTTGGAAACCTACTACAATACCGCTGACGTTACCGCGATGATCGCCCAATATACCGAACTCCCCTGGATTCTTCTGATGATAGCGTTGTTTGCAGCGGGAACGATTGTTGGCGGCCTTATTGGATCCAAGTTCCTGAAAAAACACGTCCGCCAAGCGAAAATCGCATAAACGACATGGAAGAGACGGACATCAAGTGCGGTCTTCTCGGCCTTGATCCAAGAACACATCTGTTGTCGTTCTTTCTTGTGGGGATCGTGTCCATGCTGATAGTAAACCTCCTTGAGGCGGTGCTTTTGCAGGTATTCGCTGCCACTTATCTCGCCGCAAACGGACGGGCGAGAAGCGCGGCAAAGACCTGTATAAGCTTTATAGTCATATGCGGCCTGAGCTTCCTCCCCCTCCCGGGGCTGTACGGAGTTCTTTTTGTAAGCATGCTGCACATGATTCCCCCGTTTACGACCGGCTGCGCGCTCTTCTCGCTTTCACCTTCGGCGATCATGTGCGCACTCGACCGGTGGCATCTCCCGCAAAAATTCCTCGTCGGGATCTGCATGATATTCAGATTTGCTTCGATCCTTCCGTTTGAGATGCGCTCAATACTTCGCGGGATCCGCATGCGGGACATCTTCCCCAGCTTACTGGGTATTGTGAGACACCCCACGCTCGTATACGAATGCTTTTACACGTCACTTGTCATGCGTTCGCTGAGACTCTCAAACGAGCTCGCCGCATCGGCCGAACTGAGAGGGATTGGGATAGGTGCAGGACGAACGTCGGTATACCACGTGGGATTTACCTTGCGTGACGCAGTGTTCGCTCTTGTTGTAACCACAGCCGTCGCAGGCATATATACGTTGGAGGCGGTCTTGTGAGAGGTACGGAAATCGTCGCTTTGAAGAACGTTTCGTTTTACTACCTCGACGAGTCTGAGCTTTCAAACGAGGTATCAGTCCGTAGATACGAATCTACAGAAAGCTGTATACAGGATATCTGCCTCAACATCCCGGCAGGCTCATGCACCGTACTCTGCGGACACTCCGGCAGCGGAAAATCAACGGTTTTGCGCCTGATCGACGGTCTCGCAGGAACCTTCTTCCCTGGCGAGAAGAGCGGGGCGGTCCTTATACACGGAATGGACGTATTTGATCTGTCCCCGCGCAATCGCACAAAAAGCATAGGCGTAGTCATGCAAGATCCGAGAAGCCAATTCTTCATGGGAACGGTAGGCGACGAAATCGCATTTTCCCTAGAAAATCTGGGTACTGATCCCTCTGATACCGTTAGGCGTATCCAAGAGGCGGCAACACTCAGCGGTGTCAGCCAACTTCTTGCCGAGAAGCTCACCGAGCTCTCAAGCGGACAAAAACAGCGCGTCGCTCTTGCGGCTGCAATAGCCAGCCATCCGCAGATCCTGATACTTGACGAACCTACCTCGAATTTGGATGCAGAGGGGTCTCAGTCGCTTATCAAGATCCTCGGAGAGCTTAAAAGAAACGGCGTGGCACTGATCATCTCCGAGCATAGACTCCATCAATTTTTGCCCGTAGCTGATGAGTTTGTATATCTTCAGGAAGGACGCATAGCCGCTCGGTGGGATGCCGAGAAGTTCGTATCTCTTTCCGAACATGAAACGGCAAAGTTTGGGCTTCGACACCCCAATATGAAATTCGACTCTGAAATCAAACCCCGTCCCGCAAAGGATGTGGACGGTTGGCACATGACAGATGTGACCTATCTATACCCTTCAACAAAACGTGGGATCAAGGGCATTACCACTGAATTTCCATTCGGATCCGTAACGGTCATATGCGGTGAAAACGGAACAGGCAAAACTACGCTTGCAAAGGTCCTTGTAGGAGCCGCTCGAGAGCAGAGAGGCGTCGTCACCAGAAACGGGAAACGTCTTTCCCGTAAAAAACGCCACCTCCTCAGCTACTTTGTCATGCAGGACGTTGACTATCAGCTGTATGCCGGCAGCGTGGCGGACGAAGTGGTGCTTGGCCGACGTGTGAACGATGCGCTCAAGGCACGCGCCTGGGAGGCGCTGGCAGCTTTTGGTCTGACGGATTTGGCCGACCGACATCCGGCTAGTCTTTCCGGCGGGCAGAAGCAGCGCGTCATACTTGCAGCGGCATACTGCTCAGATGCCGAGCTTATTGTACTTGACGAGCCCACAAGCGGACTTGACGGACACGGGATGCACGAGATGGTGCATTGGTGCCGCAAACTCGCATCCGAAAGAAAAGCGGTTGTGGTTATAACGCACGACGAACTGTTGGCACAACTGGCAGGCGATTACATCATTGACTTGTCATTGCAGAAAAGAGGTTGATGTCTCCATGAGTCACATTACGCCAAACGACCGGACAGCACGTCCCAGTGCATTTTCCAAGCTTTTCTATTTTATGCGACCCGACAGGGATCGAATGCTCTTCTCGCTTCTTCTGGCATGCATAGGCGAGGCGGCAGGTATGGTTCCTTATGTTGTCGTTGCCTTACTCGCTGCAGGATTAGCGGAAGGGACACTCACGCTTGAGTCGGCTGCTCTCCTATCAGCCGCAGCAGCAGCGGCCCAGATTGCAAAGTTCCTGTTCACCTGGCGCTCTTCCATGATCAGCCACGGGATTGCCTTCAAGGCTCTGCGCACCATGCGTGAGCAGATGGCAGAGAAGATGGCTCGTGTGCCCATGGGGACCATCGTCGACACGCCAACGGGCACGTTCAAGAACCGGTTCGTAGACAACGTAAACCAACTTGAGGACGCTATTGCGCACTTCATGCCCGAGTTTCCAAGCACGGTATTTGCGCCGCTTTTGGCAATGGTCATCGTATTCGCCATCAACTGGCGTATGGGACTTGCCGGGATTGCCACGATCCCCTTATGCCTGCTCTTCTATCTTGGCATGATGCGGGACTATAAGCCCAAAATGGCCCGCTATATTGCGAGCGAACAGCGGATGAACTCAACGCTGGTAGAGTATGTCAACGGTATCCAGGTGATCAAAGCGTTCGGGCGCACTGCATCCTCATACGGCTCGTTTTCCGAGGCGGTAGCCGAGTATCACGACTCCACGCTTGCATGGTTTCGCCAAAGCTGGATATGGATGGCGGCGATACGGGCTATCGTCCCCTGTACGCTGCTCTTCTCGCTACCGCTCGGCGTTTGGCTGCTTTCGGTTGGACGGATTGCGTTGCCCGCCTTCATGGTGTGCGTCACCATCCCATTGGGATTCATCGGAGGAATACTTAAGTTCTCCCAAGCGGCAGGCCAAATCTCACGTATGGATACCTGCCTGAACGTAGTCTGGGACTTTTTAGGAGAGCCTGAGCTCTCACGGCCGAGTGAGCGCGTAATGCTTGACGGCAAGTCATTCACTTTTGAAAACGTCTCTTTTTCTTATCATGAGGGTATGGAAGTGCTGCACGACATCAACTTTAAGACGGAACCGGAACAGATCACGGCTATCGTAGGACCCAGCGGATCGGGCAAATCAACGGTAGCTAAGCTTATGGCCGGTTTCTGGGATGTAAGTTCCGGATGCATTTCATTCGGCGGTACCGATGTGCGGAACATTCCCTTCGAGCAGCTTATGGAGCACGTCTCATATGTGGCACAAGACACGTTTTTGTTTGATAGAACCATCGCCGACAACATCCGCATGGGCATGCCGGATGCAACCGATGAAGAGGTCGAGGCTGCTGCACGCGCAGCCGGCGCTCATGAGTTCATCAGCCGGCTTCCTCAAGGGTATCGCACTCCTG
>ERZ773005.1160-NODE-1160-length-14792-cov-21.070299_pt1 | contig 14792 bp, 16 predicted proteins | sample MGYA00580666_ERZ773005 | MGnify/ENA primary metagenome ERZ773005 (study PRJEB29015, sample SAMEA2737999) | human oral metagenome | biome: human oral; feature: human-associated habitat; material: dental | place: China | collected 2061 ...
AAACGTCATCAAAGAACCGGTCGATTGGTTCTCTCAAATCGGCGAGAGCCTTGCACGCGGCACGGTAGTCGCGTTTACTCAACGCTTTCTTCACATTTTCAGACCCCCTTCGGCACGCCCCGAGCAGTGATCGCTCGGCGTCGTCCATGATGCCCTCGTCGATCCTGTAGCCCAAGCTCCTGTCGGCGAGGTGCGAGGCGCGGGCATAGGCCGTCGCGAGGTCCTCGAAGACCTCTGGCTCCTCCAGGCGGGCGCTACCCAAGGCCTCGACCCTGTCCATGAACTCCACCGGGTCGATGACGCCCACCGACGAGACGGCATCGATGACGTCGGGAGCTGCCCCCTCCTCCTTGGCAATGGCGGCAAGGCGGCCGGCAAAGAACGCAGCCACAGCCCCAGCGACCCGCCCCCTGTCGAAGGAGAGGCCTTGCACCAGGTAGGAGTCGAGCGAGAGCTCTATGAGCGCCCTTAGCGGGACCAGGGGCAGGGTGCGCAGCATCGCGATAGTGCCGATGGCGGCTCGACGGACGGCGAAGGGGTCGGATGATCCCGTGGGAGCCTCGTCGATGGCGAAGACGCCGCAGATGGTGTCGAGCTTGTCTGCAATGGCTACTGCCTTGCCGATGAGATCCGAGGGAAGCTCGTCTGACGCGAAGCGGGGGCGGTAGTGCTCACGAATAGCCCGAGCGACCTCAGGCGGCTCGCCCGCTGCCTGAGCGTAGTAGCCACCCATGACGCCCTGCTGGTTGGTGAACTCGATGACGGCCTGGCTCACGAGGTCGGCCTTCGAGAGGTGCGCGGCGCGCCTGGCGGAGGCTACGTCCCTCTCGCTGGCGCCAGCCCTCCGTGCCACCTCAGCTGCGATCGCCTCCATGCGTTGGACCTTCTGCAGGACCGTGCCGAGCCTCTCTTGGAAGGTGACGGTCGAGAGCCTCTGGACGAGTTCCTCAAGAGGTCGCTTGAGGTCCTCCTCCCAAAAGAACTTGGCGTCGTCGAGACGTGCCCTCACGACGCGCTCGTTTCCGCCGATGACGGTCGCGTCACAGCTGGGACCGGCATTCGAGACGATCACGAACTCGCGCGTGAGCCTGTGGTCCTTGTCATATACCGGGAAGTAGCGTTGGTGCGAGAGCATGGACTCGCAGATGATCTCGGTCGGGACCCGGAGGAACTCCTCGTCGAAGCGGCCCACCAGCACATGCGGCCACTCGCAGAGGTTCACCACCTCATCGAAGGTACGCCTGGGCGTGTCAACCTGCACGCCAGCGTGGGCCTCGATCTCAGAGATGCCGTCGCGTATCCTCTGCGCTCGCTCGACCTCGCCCATGACGTAGGCGCGCCGCAGCACCTGCCTGTAGTGGGCGGGGTCTGTGACCAGGTGCTCGCCGGGCGCGAGCACGCGATGCCCGCGCGTGGTGTTGCCGCTCGTGACGTCGGCATAGCCGAGCGGCACGACCTCGCTGCCGAAAAGCGCGCAGATCCAGCGTATGGGCCGCACGAAGCTCGCATGCTCAGAACCCCACCTCTGGCTTCTGTAATTGGGCCACTCAAGAGAGGCGATGACGTGCCTTGAGAGCTCGCTCAGTATCGACACGCTCCCCTTTGAGGGGACGAAGCGCTCTGCGAACACGTACTCCCGACCATCGCCATCGACCTTGCGAACGAGCTCTGTCGCGCTGACGCCAAGCTTGCGCGCGAAGCCCTCGGCAGCCTTGGTGGGGACGCCGTCCTCACCGAAGGCGATCCTTGCGGCAGGGCCACGCCTGACCTCTCGGATCTCCTCGGTTGCCGTGGCGAGATCACTGACGATGACGGCAAGTCGCCTCGGTGTCGAGAGCGTCTCGATACTGCCGTGGACGAGGCCGACTTCCGCAAGGCCCCTCTCGAAGAGCGTACCGATCTGGCCCTGTGCGCTCATGAGGGGCGCCGAGGGCATCTCCTCGCAGCCGATCTCGAGCAGGAAGTCCTTTGTCTGTGCCATCTTAGGCCACCTCCCCCGTGCGGGCGTTCCCACCCGCTGCGGCGCCCTTCGTGGCGACCTCGCTCAGATAGGACTCGCAGCAGGCCTTCGCGATCGCACGAACGCGCAGGATGTAGTTGGCTCGCTCCGTCGCAGATATCGCGCCCCGGGAGTCGAGCAGGTTGAAGGCATGACTGCACTTCATGACGCAGTCATAGGCCGGAAGCGGCAGCCCGCGCCTGAGGCAGGAGTGACACTCGGCCTCATACTCGTCGAACTTCTCGCGCATGAGGCCAACGTCGGCGACCTCGAAGTTGTAGATGGAGAACTCTCGCTCGTTCTCCAAAAACACGTTCCCATAGGTCATGGGCGTCCCGTCGGGCAGGTAGCTCCAGACGATGTCGTAGACCGAGTCAACGCCTTGGGCATACATGGCGATGCGCTCAAGGCCATAGGTGATCTCCACCGGCACGGGGTCCACCTCGATGCCACCGACTTGCTGGAAGTAGGTGTACTGGGTGACCTCCATGCCATCCACCCACACCTCCCAGCCCAGACCCCAGGCACCGAGCGTGGGGCTCTCCCAGTCATCCTCGACGAAGCGCACGTCGTGCTTTGCGGGGTCGAGGCCGATGGCCGCAAGTGACCCCAGATAGAGGTCCTGGGAGTCGGCCGGGGACGGCTTCAGGATGACTTGGAACTGATAGTAGTGTTGCATGCGGTTGGGGTTCTCTCCGTAGCGGCCGTCGGCGGGTCTGCGGCAGGGCTGCGTGTAGCAGGTGCGCCAGGCGGCAGGACCGAGTGAGCGAAGGAGCGTCGCGGTATGGAAGGTGCCGGCACCCACCTCACTGTCGTAGGGCTGCATCACGGTGCAACCCTTATCTGCCCAGTAGCGCTCGAGCCCCAAAATCATATCTTGGAAGGTACGTATGTCATCACCCATGCGTGCGTCTCTCCTTCTGAGACCGTCTCCTGTCTGTCTATAGCGTCCTGGCATCCTTGAACGGCAGGTAGATGAACAGGGCATGCGAGCTGATCCTCGTCGTGCTCACGGCACCGAAGTAACGCGAGTCGAGCGAGTTCGTCCTGTTGTCACCCATGAGCCAGACGCAGCCCTCAGGAACTCTATAGGGATAGCTTATGTCGCCCGAGAGGTTCGCGGCATGCTCCGTGAGCGCGTAGGTGGGCCTGTTCTTGGTGTAGGGCTCCTTCTGCTCTATGTCATCTATGTACAACTTGCCATCATGTATGTCTATCGTCTGCCCCGACGTCGCGATGATGCGCTTTATGAGGGTCTCCCCCGATCCGTCGGGGTCGTCGAAGGTCACGATCTGGCCGGCCTTCGGACTTGCGAAGCGGTAGCTGACCTTCTCGCCTATCAACTGGTCGCCCACCTGTATCGTGTCGGTCATGGATCCCGTGGGGACATAGTAGACGCCAAAGACGAAGATCCGCAGAAGCACCAAGAAGACGACCATGAGGGCCACGGAGCCCAGCCACTGGAGCAGCTCCGACAGGATGCCCCCCCTGTCGCCCCGCGCCCCCGCGTCACCGTCAGACATCTGCCGCCTCGCAATCCCGTTGTCCCAACGTCTCGTGGACGAGGCACCACTCGTCCTCGCTGAGTCCTGCCCCCTCAAGGAGGTCTGGCCTCCAGCGTGCCGTGCGCTCTATGGAACTCCTGCGCCTCCAGGCGCTCACGGCGCCGTGGTCGCCAGAGAGCAGGACCTCAGGAACGCGATTACCCTGAAATGTAGCCGGCCTCGTGTACTGGGCATACTCGAGGAGGCCCTGCGAGAAGGATTCGTCCTTCGCGCTCCTGTCGTCACCGAGCGCCCCGGGCAGGAGTCTCACGACGGAGTCGATGACCGCAAGGGCGGCAAGCTCCCCTCCCGTGAGGACGTAGTCCCCCACAGAGATGGTCTCGTCCGCCAGCGCGTACGCCCTCTCGTCGATGCCCTCGTAGCGACCGCAGACAAAGAGGATCCTGTCCAAGCTCGAGAGCCTCTCGGCGTCCCTCTGCGAGTAGCGCCTGCCGCAGGGCGAGAAGAAGATCACGTGCGGTCGCCCCTTCCCCTGTCCCGAGATCTCCCCCACAGCCTCGAATATCGGCTCGCATTTCATGAGCATGCCCTGGCCGCCGCCAAAGGGAGCGTCGTCCACCGTGCCATGCCTGTCATGCGCCCATGCCCTCAGGTCGTGGGCAACAAACTCGAACAGGGACCTCTGCCGCGCTCGACCCAGAATCGACTCGCTCAGATATGGTTCGAAGACCTGAGGAAAGACGGAGAGGACCTCGAACATCATCCGCAGCGCCCCTCCCTTGCGCCGTCGGGCAGGCTCACTACGAGCTCACCCTCATCACCTACTCCCAGCACATGCTCCGCGACGACGGGTATGACGAACTCGCCCGCCTCGCCCTTGATGGTCCAGGCATCGTTTGCCACGCCGAGCGTCACCTCACTGACGCAGCCGATCTCCCCGAGGAGCACATCTCTGACTCGCCTGCCGACGAGCTCCCTCGCATCATGCAGCTCGAAGTCATCCGGCAGCTCGTCGACAGCTGCGAGTAGCGTCCTTCCGACGAGCCGTGATGCCTCGGCAATGCTACCCACGCCCACGAGGCTCACGAGCCGACCACGACCGTCGCCTCTCACGCGGCTCACCACGAAGGAGCGGGGACCCTTCAGTCTGGGCGGGACGGCCCACACCCACATGCCAGGCCTGAGGTACGAGCAAAGACCGTCGACGTCAAGCGCCACGATCTCACCCTGCCTGCCATGCGTCTTCTCCACGCGGGCTATCGACCGGTAGCGACGGGCCACCTTCTACCCGAGGACCTCGACCTCGACGGCCGTGCCAACCCTCGAGCCCAAGGCGCGCGCAAGCGTCCTGATCGCCTTGATCGTGCGTCCGCGCTTGCCGATGACGCGTCCGGCGTCATCCTCGGCACACGAGATCTCGATGAGCGCCGATCCCTCGTCGTCCGTCACGTCAAGGGACACCCGGCTCTCGTCACTCACAAGCCCGCAGACGATGTACTCTACGAGATCGGCGACCCTGTCGCTCGGCAAGCCCTGCCCTGCCTGTCCAAGAGGACCCCCCTCGATCGTGGCTCCCGTGACCATGGGAGCTACTCCGCGCTCTCTTCGGAGCCGGCTGCAGCCTTGGCGGCGGCCTTCTTGGAGATCTTATGCTTTTTCTCGGGAGCGGGCGTGCCGTTCTTGACGATGTCAATCAGGTGCGACACGGCGTTTGAGGGCTGCGCGCCCTTGGCGACCCACGCATCGACCTTCTCGATGTCGATGTCGATGGTCTTGGGATTGGACAGGGGGTTGTATCGACCGACGAGATCGATGTAGCGACCGTCACGGGGCATGCGGCCATCGGCCACGACGATACGGTAATATGGACGCTTCTTGGCGCCATGACGGGCAAGGCGGATCTTCACTGCCAAGGTAGTACTCCTCACATCGCGCGGCGCCTCGGTAGATAGGTTATGCGCCGCATCGCCACAGGGGCGTCGCATCATGATAGGTCATGCGCCCACGGACCATGGCTGCAGTTTTTGTGAACTGCCTGTGATCGACGGGCGGGGCCCGACGAGGGGCACGAGTCTACGTATGCGCAAGGCAGCTGTCCTGCGTAGGGGCTTGGTGCGCCGAGGGGACTTCATCGGATCTCCCGTAAGTCTACGAAATTTAGTACGTACACTTAAGGCCAAATACAGCCTGGAGGGGTAGAATGACCGAAACGGGTATTATCAGGTACCCAAATGCATGAGACAGTTGGAGGTAGAACATGAACATTCTTGTTGTCGAGGACGAGAGGAACCTCGCAGACGCGATCGTACAAATCCTTGTCGATGATCACTTCAATGCCGAGGCCGCCTACGACGGCAACGCCGGCCTCACGGCCGCCCAGAGCGGGCTCTATGACGCGGTCGTGCTTGACATCATGCTTCCGGGCATTGACGGCATTCAGATCGTGAAGGAGCTCAGGCACTCCGGAAACTCGATTCCGGTCCTGATGCTTACTGCCAAGACGTCCACCGGTGACATGGTGCAGGGCCTTGATGCCGGCAGCGACGACTACATGACCAAGCCCTTCGAGGCTCCCGAGCTGCTCGCCCGCGTACGCGCCCTCACCCGCAGGCAAGGCGACGTCGTCATCGACGAGATTACCTTTGCCGACCTCAAGCTCGACCTGACGACCCATGACCTGTCCTGCGGCGAGCATAAGGTTCACCTGTCGGGCAAGGAGTTTGCTGTCATGCAGATGCTCATGAGCTCGAACTCCCGCGTCGTCTCGAAGCAGGACCTGCTCTCCCGCGTCTGGGGCACGAGCGGGGACGCCTCGGAGAACTCGGTCGAGGCCTACATCTCGTTTCTGCGCAAAAAGGTCAGCCACATCCACTCGCAGGTGCAGATCACGACCCTGCGCATGCTCGGCTACCGCCTAGAGGACTTCAGCGAGGAGTAGTGACCTTCCTGTGAGCGGGAATTCATGGAGCGGTGATGCTTAAGCTACTAAAGAGGAAGTTCATCATCTTCGTGACGGGTCTCGTAAGCCTCGTGCTCTTGGGAGTGGTTGCATCATCGCTCTGGTCTTCCTACCTCTCTGTGCAAAGTTCGATAGACTCGGTGCTTGAGGAGGGGCTCGAGACGCCGCTCACGGAGGCGCCGTCAGGCAGGAGCAGGACCCAGAGTAACTCGGGCCTGTTCGTGGTGACGGTCGAGACCTCGTCTTCGGGCATCGTGCTCGCGACCAGCAACGCCTCGCTTTCAACCCAGCTACACGACCTCGATCGGATCATAACTGAGTCCCTGAGCGTGGATAAGGGCCGCGGCTACGCCACGGATCTGGGCATAGCCTGGAAGTCCCGTAAGCTCCAGAGCGGAAACGTGCTCATCACCATGGTCAACGCGGGTGATCTGTACCAATCCTGGGAGAGGCAGTCCATACGGAGCATCGCCTCCTTTGTCATAGCGCTCGCCGCCGTGGCCATCATCTCCGTCTATCTGGCCGACTGGGCGACGAGACCCATAGAGGAGGCCTTTCAGAAGCAGCAGCGTTTCGTGGGAGATGCCTCCCACGAGCTCAAGACCCCGCTTGCCGTCATCCTTGCGAACGGCGAGATCCTTATGAGGTCCCATGAGCTCTCGGCAAAGGACAGGCGCTGGGTACAGAGCATCTCAGACGAGGCGGAGCACATGAAGAACCTCGTGGGAGAGCTGCTTCAGCTCGCTCGGACGGACGAGGGTATGGTCGACTCCTCATCGTTTGCCTTCCGGATGGAGAGCATCGACTTCTCGGATATGGTCGAGTCCGCCTCCCTGGAGTTCGATGCCCTTGCCTTCGAACGGGGCTGCACCATAGAGACCGAGTTGCAGGAGGGGGTGTACGTGAACGGCGATCGTGAGTGGGTGGATCGCCTCGTCAAGATCCTCATGGACAACGCCTGCAAGTACGCGTACGACGCGAGCCAGATCACCGTCAGGCTCATGCCCGAGAAACGAAAGAGTGTCCGCCTCTCCGTCACCAACAGGGGGGAGCCCATCGCGCCCGAGGACCTCAAGCACATCTTCGACCGCTTCTATCGGTCTGACAACTCCCGCTCTCGCACCGACTCCCCCGGCGGCTTTGGTCTGGGACTTGCCATAGCAAGGGGTATCGCGGAGGCCCACGGCGGCACGATCTCGGCGACGAGCACGGCCGAGGAGGGCACGACGTTCTCCGTCACCCTGCCCGCCTCGCTCAGCGTCGCATGAGCGAGGTACTCGGCGCAGACGGGACAGCCACCTGGAGCGGACCTGCGATAGGCCTTCTCGACCTCGACGCCTTCTTCGCCTCCGTCGAGCAGCTCGATCACCCCGAGTGGAGGGGCAGGCCCGTGATCGTGGGGGGTTCGGCCGAGAGGCGCGGGGTCGTATCGACGGCCTCCTATGAGGCGAGGCCCTATGGCGTTCACTCCGCCATGCCCTCCTACCAGGCGATGCGTCTGTGTCCCGATGCCATTTGGACGCAGGGTCGCTTTGCCCGCTACCGTGAGCTGTCCTCAAAGGTCATGTCCCTCATAGAGCGAGAGACCCCCCGTGTGGAGCAGGTCTCCATCGATGAGGCGTTCTTCGACGTCACGCCCGGGAGGTACTCGAGGGAGGATCCCGTCCTCATATGCAGACGGATACAGGAAAGGATCGGAGAGCTTGGTATCAGCTGTTCCATAGGGCTTGGGCAGAACAAGACCGTCGCCAAGATCGCCTCGGAGCGCGACAAGCCCCATGGGCTTTGCGTTGTGATGCCGGGTCAGGCTGCCGAGTTTCTGGCACCGCTTCCCGTCAAGGCGCTAAGTGGTATCGGGCCTGCGACTGAGGCTCGCCTGAGGGAGATGGGCATCCGTACGCTCGGACAGCTCGCGCAGGCCAAGGTCGAAAGGATGCGTCATGTCTTCGGTGTGCACGGACCCAGAATGGTCCAGCGTGCGGCGGGTCGGGAGACGAGCAGGGTCATGAGCATCGCCCACAGGGGTACCCCAAAGTCCGTCTCGAACGAGAGGACCTTCTCTCATGACCTCACGAGCCGAAAGGACGTGGAAGCCGCCGTCGCGCACGTGAGCGCGCTGGTGGGCATGCGCCTGCGCGCGAAGGGACTCAAGGGAAGCGAGGTCACGCTCAGGCTCAAGTTCGACTACGAGCACACACGAACGATCCAGCGTCCGCTCGGCCACGAGACCGATGACGAGAGGGACTTTGGTCGGGTGGCAAAGGAGCTGCTGGGCGACCTATGGAGCGAGGGTACGCCCGTTAGGCTCGTCGGTGTCATGGTAAGCGGGTTTGGTAGCGGAAGGTCTTCCACGCAGCTGACGCTCTTCGACACGGGCGATGGGGAGCCAAGCCAACGCCCCCTGTCGCGCGGGCGAGACAGCAGCCGCGACAGGGACGCGCGAAGGAGGCTCTCCGAGGCCACCGACAACATACGGAGCCGCTTTGGGGCAGGGGCACTCACCCTGGGATACGATCTGCGCCTCAGGGATACGCTCTCGGACACGATCTCGAACAACCACGACGGCATGTCCGAGATGCCTGGGCCGAAGGACAAAAGCGGGGCGGGGCAGGACACCTGACGCCCGCGAGTTACCCGAAACGTATCCCTATCACCCGGCGCCGCGACCCCAAGGAGCAAGTCGCCGACATTTTGCGGACGTGCCGAGCGACACGCCACCTGGTCGCAGGGGTGACAGGCGGGACTCGCTGGCTCGCCTACTCACTCATCACGTGCCTGGACGACAGCGCGACCTTCGCCTTCGCTAACATCCCCACCCCAGCTCGGCCTTGCGTCGCCCCCAAGGCCGAGGGGGATGCGGGGTGCCTCGCCCCAGAGCCTCTCGAGCCTGAAGTACTCCCTGGACTCGGGTCTGAACACGTGCACCACGGTGGCGCCGTAGTCAATCAGCACCCAGCTCGCACCTTGTCTGCCCTCACTCGAGATGGGATGCAGCTCGCAGTTTTTCGCGACCTTCTCCCGGATGCCATCCACGACGGCATCCATCTGGGGCCTGTTCTGGGCAGTGCAGATGAGGAAGTAGTCGCAGATGTCAGAGAGCCCAGAGAGGTCGAGCACCAGTATGTCCGTCGCCTTCTTGTCGTCTGCCGCAAGGGCGGCAACCCTCGCCACCTCGAGCGGCGTTGCGGCCCCATGCCGTACGTCCTGTTCTCCCATGCCCTAGGCACCCCGCTTCAAGACCAGCTCGTTGTACACGTCTATGGTACCCGGGTAGAGGTAGCGTCGCGTCCTCACGACGTACTCAATGCCCGAGGAGAACATGGAGACATAGACCTCGTCCAGGTTTTCGCCCCGCACCACCATCTCGCGGACGTGCTCTATCGCCGGGGCGGGCTTTCGGAGCGGCTCTATGCCATCGGCCACGAACAGGATCTCGTCGAGCGCCGTCATGTCGGCCGAGCCCACCGTATGCAGGGAGATCGCCCTGAAGATCTCGGAAGGAAGCGTGGGATAGCGTGCAGGCAGCGTGAGCGCGGCCGTAAGGCCATGGAGGAGCGGTTGGACGAGCTCGATGTCGACCCCCATGTCAACGCCCAGCTCAATGGCATGTCTCACCTGCTCGTCGGCCGAGAGGACCTTGTCCCAGTCGTGAAGTATGCCTGCGCATCGGGCAGGGAAGGGGTCTGTGCCATAGGTCATGGCCATCGACTCTGCCGTCTTGGCAACCGAGAGCGAGTGCTCATAGCGCTTGGGCCTCACGTCACGCATGTGAGCGGCCAGGTCTGCCTCGAGCTGCGCGATGGTGGCCTCCTGCGTTTTGGTGTAGCGTGGTTGCGTGTCTTCAGTCATGTCGTGTGCCTCCTCGTGCTCCATAGGGTGAGGACCTTACGCCATAGAGCTTATGCTTGTGGATGTATCCTGTCACGACGTCGGGCGTGAGGTACCTCAGGCTCTGCGAGGCGGCCACGCGCCTCCTCAGATAGCTCGACGAGATGGCCAAGGCCGGCACCTCAAGGTAGGTGACGTCGAAGTCATAGGGAGAGGCGCTGATGACCCTCTCGGCATGACTCAGGTCATAGCCGGGACGTGTGGCCGCGACGAGGGTGGCAAGCCGCGCTATCCTGTCGGCGTCCCTCCAGGTCACGATGTCAGTCACAGCGTCGGCTCCCGTGATGAAGTAGATTCTCACGTTGTCCGGATAGATGGAGCGCAGGCGCTCGAGGGTATCTGCGGTGTAGGTGACGCCCTCGCGGTCCACCTCGAAGTGCGAGGCGGTGAAGTGAGGGTTGTCGGAGGTCGCGAGCAGGGTCATGGCATAGCGATCAGCGCCGGGGCTCACCTGGGCGTCCTGCTTGAAGGCGGGATGTCCCGCAGGCATGAACACCACCACGTCGAGGTCGAGGTCTCCAAAGGCCTGCTCTGCGGTGACCAGGTGACCGTTATGGATGGGATCGAAGGTCCCGCCCATGATGCCGAGACGGTAGCCACGATGGGGGTCCTCACCCAGAGGGGGAAGGTCGCCTCTCTCAGGCGTCAGCTGTGCGAGCGTCTTGTCCCGAGCTGCCGAATCATCCATATCTTCCCCTAGAAGACGAGTAGGTCATCGCGGTGGATGGCGGGCTGGCCCGCCTTGTCAGAAACGAAGCGCCCAATCACGTCGAGCCTGAGCCCCCGATAGCGCCTCAGCTCATCGGCGGAATAGCGCACCACTCCCCTGCCGATGAGCGTCCCGTCAAGGGACTGGACGTCGACGACGCTCTGCTTCGAGAAGTCCCCCCTGACCTCCCTGATGCCCACGGGAAGCACCGAGGCCCCCTCATGGAGGACCGCGTGCACGGCGCCCCCATCTAACACGATGCTCCCCTGGGGGAGCTCGGCTGTTGCCAGCCAGAGCTTGCGCGCACCCTCGTGGTGGGCGGCTGATGCAGCCTCAATGCGGGTTCCGACCCTCTCGCCGCGAGTGGCGCGAACGAGCGAGTCCTCTTGCCTCCCCTTGCAGATGACCATGGGTATCTTGGCCGCGAGCGTGATGCGGCCAGCCCGTAGCTTCGTTCGCATGCCGCCAGTTCCCACCGCAGAGCCGGCATCTCCGGCCATGGCCTCGACCTCGGGCGTGATGGCATCGAGCAGCTCGACGAGACGTGCCGCAGGATCAAGGTCTGGATTGGTCGTATGGAGCCCATCCACGTCTGAGAGGATCACATAGAGGCTGGCATTGACGATGGTCGCGACGATGGCACCGAGCGTGTCGTTGTCGCCAAAGGTGAACTCAGCCACCGACACCGTGTCATTCTCGTTGACCACGGGCACCGCGCCAAGGGCGAGGAGCCTCCCGAGGGTGTTTCTCGCGTTGAGGTAGGTCTGTCTGTCGGCAAGGTCCCTGCGAGAGAGGAGGACCTGACCAACGGCGATGCCATGCCGTCGAAACGCCTCAGCATAGACCTCGGTGAGGGTCGCCTGCCCAGCAGACGCGCAGGCCTGGAGCGTTGGGATGTCATTGGGTCGCGCCTGCAGCCCGAGGTGCCTGAAGCCGGCTGCCACGGCACCCGACGTGACGAGGATGGGATGGCAACCCTCAGCTGCGAGCTGGGCCATCTGATCTGCGAGCGATCCCACGAAGGCCTCATCCACGCCACCGTCGGGACCGATCAGCGTGGAGGAGCCCACCTTGGCCACGATGACATGGCTCGTGTCGAAGATGTCAGCCATCGGTGTAATGCTCCCCGTCTTGGCACGGCGTGTCCCTGCCATCGAGGCCGGTGGGGGCGCGTAGGCCGGCAGCTGCGTCCTGGGTCGCATCCGCACGCTCCCCTCTGCCCCCACCTTTGCCTTCGCCCCCCTCGTAGGAGAAGGCAAAGCCAAGGATGCGCACCTCGTCGCCCTCGGCACAGCCCGCCTCCGCAAGCGCGGCGTCGAGCCCCAGGCGCGCGAAGCGGTGCTGAAGGTAGGCTACGGCCTCGTCGTTGTCCCAATCGGTCTGCACGACCATACGCTCGATCGCGGACCCGCTCACACGCCAGACGTGACTCGACTCGCGCGACACGAAGATTTTGCGCTCGCGCCTCTGGCGCGTCCGCTCGAGCTCCTCACTCAGCGCTGCGGCAGCCGCGTCGCTCCCGCTCACAGCCGCCTTCCTGAGTCGAGAGACCTCTGAGGCGGTCGCGCTCATGAGTCTGTCGAGACCGGCGCCCGTGACGGCAGAGACCTCAAAGAAGGGTCTGCCGTCCGTCTTGGCAACAGCGCGCAGGCGAGAGATGGCCTCATCAACACCCGGCATATCGCATTTGTTGGCAACGAGCATCTGGGGTCGCTCGGCGAGCGTTGGCGCATAGGCCGCGAGCTCCGCATTGATCGTGCGATAGGCATCCACGGGGTCTATGCCCTCGTAGCCCCCGGTCACGTCGACCACGTGCAGGATGAGGGAGCTTCGCTCGATATGGCGCAAAAACTCGTGGCCAAGCCCCTTGCCCTCACTCGCCCCCTCGATGAGTCCCGGGACGTCCGCGATGACAAAGGATGCACCCTCCCTCGTGCGTACGACGCCGAGGTTAGGGGTGAGCGTCGTGAAGGGGTAGTCGGCGATCTTGGGCCGGGCGGCGCTCATGCGTGCGATGAGAGAGCTTTTCCCCACCGAGGGAAGTCCCACGAGGGCGACATCTGCCACAAGCTTCATCTCGAGCTCTATCCAGTGCTCGCGCGCGGGCTCCCCTTTCTCGGCAAAGGCCGGGGCCCGGCGAACCGATGTCACAAAATGGGTGTTACCCTTGCCGCCAACGCCACCGGCTGCCACCACGACGCGCTGTCCCGCCTCGGTGAGATCAGCTATCTCGTAGAGCGTCTCCATGGTCTTTGGGTCGAGCTCCCTTACCTGCGTGCCCAAGGGAACCGCTAGAACGAGGTCCTTTCCGTCGGCTCCATGGCGGCGGGAGCCTTGCCCATGCGTACCACGACCAGCCCTGAAGTGATGCTTAAATCGATAGTCGATGAGTGACGAGAGCTGCGGGTCGCACTCAAGGATGACGCTCCCGCCGCTCCCGCCGTCACCGCCATCAGGACCACCCCTCGGAACGAAGGCCTCACGGCGAAATGACATGCAGCCAGCTCCGCCATCGCCACCCCTGACATTGATTCGGGAGAGGTCGGTAAAGCTGTTCGTGGGCATGGATCTCCTCTCCTGGCTACCTGTATGGAGCACCATCCACGTCCTTTGAGGCGCAGGGAGGACGCGAGGGATACCGAGTGCAATATGTACGCCCTCAGCTCAGAGGAGCATATCAGCATGCACGCCGATCACACAGACGCATGAGGTCTCAACGAGGCCACGATACGCATCAGGAGCATTCGTGAGACGTAGACCCACCGACGTGCCAGGCGGGCTGGTGCGCGGCAGGAGGCGTCAGGACACGCATCGGAACCGTGGGAGAGACGTAGGCCCCATGCTATGCGGTGCGAACGTGCACGTAGTGTTTCTTGCCCCTCTTGAACTCGACGACGCCGTCAGCAAGTGCGAAGAGGGTGTCGTCCTTGCCACGCCCGACGTTCTCACCTGGGGTGATGTGCGTGCCACGCTGGCGAACGATGATCTGACCGGTCTTGATGGCCTGGCCACCGTAGATCTTGGTACCGAGTCGCTGCGCGTTCGAATCGCGACCGTTGCGAGATGAGCCTAAGCCCTTTTTGTGTGCCATACTCGTTCCTGCCTATTTCTCTTGGTGACGTGAGGTCTCGTTAGGAAAGCGCGGGTAGCTCGGACACCTGCAGCTTGGTCAGCCTTTGCCGGTGACCCTTCGTGCGGTGATAGCGCTTGCGCTTCTTGAGCTTGAAGACGATGATCTTCTCACCCTTGAATTGGTCCACTATCTCGCAACTGACTTTCTTGCCCTCAAGCGCGGCAGCATCGACAAGCGTACGACTGCCGTCATTGAGCATGAGGACGTCAAGATCGACCTTCTCACCAGGCTGCGCGTCGATCTTCTCGACATCTATGATGTCGCCCTTGGCAACCTTATACTGCTTGCCACCAGTGCTAACGATTGCGTACATGATTTACCCTTCATCACTGCCTTCAGGTGCAACGGCCCAAAATCTTACCAGCGTGTGACGAGCCAGTCAACAAGAAAGCCGTTTCACAGCCCACTCACTTTTCTGAGATGCTGGACGCATTACGCTAGATGATATGATCCGAACTGAGAGAGTGGAACTTATTTTGAGCAACGTACTCATCGATTTCTGCGCAGCGTTCGCATCGCCTCGGCCGTCTGGCAGGCCCGGGTCGCACCCGGTGTGGCTCCTGCCGGGCGCAGGTCCCTCGCGCGCCTCCCGCTGTCGC
>ERZ773005.1168-NODE-1168-length-14676-cov-21.681964_pt1 | contig 14676 bp, 11 predicted proteins | sample MGYA00580666_ERZ773005 | MGnify/ENA primary metagenome ERZ773005 (study PRJEB29015, sample SAMEA2737999) | human oral metagenome | biome: human oral; feature: human-associated habitat; material: dental | place: China | collected 2061 ...
CGCTCGACCGCCGCGAGCATCGGCTGCCTGTCCGTGCCCCGCCCGGGCCCGCGCCTCCTGGTCCTGTCCCGCGCGGCCAGGAAGAAGTCGTCCGCCTCGACCTCACCCGACAGCACGTTGAAGGCACTCCGATCTCGCCATGGCGCCGCGCAGGCGCCCCGGCATGAAGGTCGCCGTGTTCTCCGAGACCCCCACCTGGGCGGCGAGCTCGAGGGCGGACACGCCCCTCTTCGACCTCGCCAGCAGCCACATGGCATGGAACCAGCGGCGCAGGTGCACCTTGGAGTGCTGCATGGCCGTCCCGGCCGTCACCGAGAACTGGTGGGAGCACCTCGTGCACTGCCAGGTGCGGTTGCGTCCGGCGACGGGCGAGCAGGTCGCGCACCCGCACCTCTCGCACTCCCATCCCTCCGGCCACCTGACCTCCATCAGCCGCCTCTCGCGGCCCCATCGCCCGGGTACCTGGCCGGCAGGGCGTGAAGGCTGCCCATCCTGCCGTTCTCCGCCCTGACCTGCTTGCGCTTCATGTTGCCCATCGTGCCCCCCTGCCTCGATCACTCTTTCTCGGCATCATGGCACGACATGGCAGAAGATGTGTCACCTGCTATTATGAAGCACATTGGGAAGCATTATCCATGATATTCTCCTGTCAGTCTAAAGGCACAATAGTGATTCATTTCGCGCCTCTAGCCTCTATCGAGTCCTCCACAACAATCGCTCCGTATTACCCTAGCTTTTCTGCTGTAGAGTGTCGTCATCGGCTACAGCTAGCCCATACCATTTAGAAAGCATGTCCGTTGCTTGTTGCCACACGTACTTATAGTCTCCATACCTATCACCTCCGAAGAGCACGGCCATCCTTAGCATCTCCTTTGCTCTGTTATCGTCCCGAGCAACCCCAAAGCCCCCATGATAGGCTTCACCCAGGCAGTAAAGGGCTGATCCATGCTCATCGGTAAACTTATCTTCATCACAAGCTCTAATGAACAGGTCGACAGCCGTTCGCTTATTTTGATCGCTCTGCTCAATACCCCCATAGCCATAGTAATAACACTTTCCAAGTATCTCGTATACAAAGCCTGTCCGCTGGCTTTCTGGGATTTCATTGAGCAGGCTAACAGCCTTATTCCTAGCCTCCGCCTTACTCTTTGGTGCTTCTTTATCCTCTTTCAAATGTTCATAGCGATAGAGATAGCAATATGCAAGCCATGCCGTAGCCTCACCGTAAGAAACGTCCTTTCCGTCCCTACGAGCCTGCTCAAAATAGCCCCTAGCTTCCTTGCTGTCGGTCCCCGTGTCTTTATCTAACAAGCACCGCCCACACCACACGGTGGCTACATTGTCTCCGTTTTCAGAGGCTTTCTTGAATAATTTAAGAGCCTTTTCAGAATTCACGGCGACACCACCGCGACCATAGTAGTAGCAAACGCCCAGCATGCGCTGGCCCCTCGAGTCATTCTCATCTGCGGCACGCTTCGCATACTTGAACGCACGAACATAGTCCTGTTTTGTGCCGTAACCGTAGAAGCAGCAGTATGCAACCCAACCAGCCCCAAACGAATCGCCACCGTCTGCAGCGGCGAGGAAATGGCTGAAAGCCTCCTCGCGATCCTTCTGCTTATCCTTACCATAGTTATAAAAGAGGCAGTAACCGTATTTAGCCTTTCCGTAGGGGTTGCCATGCTTCATGGAAGCTTCATATAATTGTGCTGCCTTCTCCCAATCCTCCTTCACCACACTGTTGCCATGATAGTAGCAATCGCCTAGCGCAGCCTCTCCATATCCATCATTGGCATCAGCAAGCTCTTTGAAGATATTGACGGCTTCCTCCTCGTTCTTTTGAGTGCCCTTGCCATAGAGGTAGCAGCAGCCGAGTAACCCCTTTCCGTTATAATCACCCTTATCAGCAGACACTTTGCTCAGCTCGAACGCTTTGTTAGGATCCCTCTCAACGACACTGTTTCCATAGTAATAACAGTATGCAAGACGATATGTTCCATAGCCATCACCGCCCGCATAAGATCGCTCATACCACTCAAGCGCACGACCATAGTTCGTGTCAACACCCTTGCCCCAGTAATAGCAGTCACCTAGCTGTGCCATAGCAGCCGCGTGGTTCTTATCACACGCCCGTTGGAAGTACTGGACCGCCTGTTTGTCATGCTCGTCACTTCGCTCGGTGCCCCAACCAAAACGTAGGCAGCGACCAGCTTCACACTCGGCAGGTGTATACCCCTGCTCCGCAGCCTTGACGAAGAGGTTAAAGGCCTCTTTCTTGTTCTCATCCTCGCTACCGCGATCAGAGTCAGAGGGCACATGGTCTTCCTGATAGCAAGTAGCAAGACAGAAGGTCCCCCTCTTGTCGCCCATGCCCGCTGATTTGCTAGCCAGCTCAAACGCGCGATCATAGCTCCGCTCGACGCCGTGACCATTATAGAAGCAAACTGCAAGCATCCCCATACCCTTGGCCGAGCCCTTGTCGCTAGACTGCTCTGCCAGATCGAAAGCCTTGCTATAATTCTGTTCGACGCCATCGCCAATATAGTATCGCTTCGCCAAAAGCGCAAGACCGTCCCCGTTGCCCTTGTCTACCGACTGCTGAATGTAGACGAGTGCTTGCGACCGCTTGTCCCTCCTCTCGTCTCCCGTAAGGTACCGTGACTGCTCCTCAAGTTCGCCCCCCGCCCGCGCATACCATTGGCCGTCTACCATTCCTATGACGCAAGACAACCCATAGAAAACGCTTAGGGCGCAGACGAGACCGTATGTCACCCCGACAAACTTGTGACCAAGCCTCCTGTCATCCCGTGGATACCTCAGTGAGAGTGTAAGGAGAACGACGGACAGGCATGCAGTAAAGGCGCAGAGGACAACCGAGCAAACATGCGCCAACTTACTCGTCACGCTCATCACATCTATAAGTGAAGCAACGATCGCAGCAAGGGTGCTCAGGATGCAAAGAGGGAAGACCAGACGGCGCAGCCGCTGTATCTGATGCCGCATGACAGTCTGCTTGTGCCTGTATCTAGTCAGCCTTCTATAAAGTCTCTCTAGATTTTCTTCCTCTTCTGACCCATACTCAAGGTCCCATCTGCCGTCTGCCTCAGAGACAATCCTAACGCTCATGCCCAAGCTACTTGCAACACGTTGGATCGTGCTATCGTCAGCCAACTTATGCAACTCATCAATCAGTCCACGCGGGTAATCGCATATGTTCGCGCGACTCGCAACCTTACCTGGCGTCTGGGGACGCATGTCAGGGTCAAGCTGAGTGCAGTTTGCAATGAGGGCGGAGAGCCGCTCGTCCAACCATGTCAACTCGTGCCCATGCTGCCGCAGCCAGCCCACGAGGTCGATCTCGCTGCGCTTGGCATCGTCATCGAGAGGATATTCCCGCGTCCTAAGCCAAAACGCAAGGGCCCCGATGGACCAGACGTCCATCGTAATATCGTGCACACTTCCTTCAAGTGCACCCTGGCTAGAGGAGCATGCCTTCTCCGGACAGGTGCCCAAGGAGGACGGAGCTATGTAACGCGTGTCTCGTCTCCAACCCACAAGGATGACCTTCTTAACCGTGCGCCCATTACCCCTTTCCTGAACATCGACCATAATGTTCTCTGGTGACAAGGCCCCGTGAACCCCAAGCGAGTCGCTATCCGCATCAGGCGCCTCGCCTGCCCTATAGCACGCTTCACTCGCAAGTGCGATCTCTCTAACTATGTCGAGTACCTGTTTCGAACTGAGAAGCCGTCTCCTCCCAGCAAGATCATCCAAGCATCGGCTTGCATCACCTCTCCCTGTCTCACGTTCCTCTTTCGTCTGGAGAGGTTGGCCGCTCACACATTCCATGACAATGGCCTGTCGCCACTCGCCCCCGTCGACTCGCCCCATCCCAAACGCGAGCGCTTTTGGCGCATGTCCCTTCGCGCCATTCAAGCGTTTAAGCGTCTCGTACTCGAGCTTGGCTGTACCATCTGGCAGCCCCTCATACAGGAGCTTTAGCACCAGATCCTCCTCGCCATCGAGGAGGATCCTCTTCACCTCGCTGCGCTCTCCTACTCCAAAGGTCTCTATTTGGGGGTCAAAGATGGCTCTCAGACGATCGGCATCAAAGTTGCTGCACACCTCGCTGTCTTCATCCAGCTCAAAACACAGTGGCATGGTTAACCTCCAGATCGTAAACTTACACGCTTACCCCTCCCGGCGTCATCTGACACATACGACTGCCTATACGTGGCAGAAATAGATGGGCCAAGTTTATTGAAGATGAGAGCGCGCGCCAGGCAGGCACCAATAGGCAAGCCAGTCGCGGCTACCCAGATCATCCACAATACCGTGTCTGCCTGTTCAAAACCTCAAAGCGAAAGTAACGTCTCCTCTGTCCAAGCTTCCATGTGTAGCTCACCTCCTCCTGGCTCACCTCATCTTCCTGACTTATCCGCTTAGGGGCAAGACAGATGATGTCTCCATGTCGAAGCTCAACGTAATCAGGGCGATCATCGAAATCAGAGTAGCCTGATTTGCTGCTAGAGACCTCGTTACCATTAAGCAACAAGCGTTCATCGCAGTTCGCTCGAACGAGCAGCGTCGCGTTTCGGCTACCTTGTCGGTCCTTATCATCGTATGTAAAATCGGTCCCAACGTCATAAAGCCTCCAGCTTCCACCTGTGGGGTCATAGCGAATCTCGCAATGCCAGCCCGACACCGCTAAGTCCTCCACCGCGATGGCACAACTGCCTATCTCCGCATGAAGCCAGCTTTCATCCCTACCAATACGAACGACTTGGGTACGACGGAATGCATGACGGCCCCCCATCTCCGCAAAATCCGGATCCGTATACCAGTCGTTACGGTTTGGCCCCACAAAGACGATACCTTGTAGCTGAGCGTCACCATCCAGTTCAGGTGTTACACAAACCATGGGGTCTGACTCCGCAGCCACGTTAGGCGCCACGGTCCTAACAGACTTGTCCGCCCGTGCAATAATGCTAAAGCTACTTCTTGGACCAAGAAGAGACGCCAGCATGAAACAGGTGACGATCTCGTACTGCAACTCAAGAATCAGATCCTCTAGAACAGAGACGTCAGAGCCGTCATCCTTGATTTTCTGCTTGACCCGCATGATACAGTCCCAGAAGCCGGAGGTACTCCGCGAGAACCCATCAACCTTGAGGGCATCATCAAACTCAGCCCGAAACTCTTCACTCTGGATGATTTGGCCAACGGCAAGAATGTCCCAGATACTCCCAGGAGTTTTACCATCAATACACTGCTTCTCATCATATTCAAGAACTGCATTGCTGGCCTCGAGCTCAAGAAAGGCCGTCATACCCCCGCTGTTATCACTGTTACAGGTGCGGTCCAAGATAAGTTGCCCGATATCGTCATGATAATCTGCATCAGATTCCCATCGTGACAGCAACTTCTTACAGTATACATCTGGCGGGTAGCCATATCTTCTATTGGCCACGAATTTGTTGCTACAGCTGGGATCATAGGAACGCAGCAGGCTGAATGCCTGTGTGCCCCGCCTCCTCCCCGCTAGAGACTTGAGAAAGACCCCCATGGACTTAGGCATAGCTGATATCCTCCCGTCATGCTCCCCTGCAGCCACCCTTTGCGTCTGACAAAAGGGATACGCATCATCAATCAAAATTTCCGCACTTATCATGCATCTTCTTGCTTAAATCTTAGAGAACACCTCCCTAGGTTTACTCCGTTGGCATCCTCATTGCTACGGAAAGTAACCTCTAGGCTTGAACCGTCGAACATGCACTTCTTATCCTCAGTCCCAGACATATCAAAACTCGATAGATCAAGGGAAGTGAGGGATGGACAGTGCCGAAACATGTGGGACATGTCCGTAACACGCGAGGTGTCAAAGTGAGAAAGGTCAAGGGATTTCAATTTACAACAACAATCGAACATGTGGGACATGTCCGTAACACGCGAGGTGTCAAAGCGAGAAAGGTCAAGGGATTCGATGGACAAGCACCAGTCAAACATATAGGACATGTCCGTAACACGCGAGGTTTCAAGCTTCTCCAAACCAAAGACCCTAATGAGCTTGTCACAACGCGCGAAGAGACCTCGAATATTGGTAACTTTACTTTGGGCACCGATAAGGATGTACTTGACATCGTTCCATGACCTCTTGCTCAACCATGCGTCCAAATCTTTTCCGTTCAAACACTTCGCGTCCTCAAGAACCCGGGATAGATTGACCTTATCGCCAACAGCCCTAGTATGATATTCCTTCACCCCTCTCTTCAGCTTAAACTCTCTTTTAATAAAATTATTCAAGTCACTGGAAGACATGTCACCAATAACAAAAATACTATCCTCAGGAAGATTATAGGATTGAGCATATATCGGCGCCACTTGGCGAATATCAAAGCAAGCTCTTGATCCTGATGATCCTGAGCACTCTGTATTGCGAGCTGGCTTCCGACTTGATCTACCATAAATAGCAGACTTTTCGGCGCTTTCTATGCTTTCAAGCACATCTCTAATGTCCTTCAGTTTCTTTCGTTTCTGAGGATTGAATTCCGTGCAGCCTTCAATAATAGACTCCAGTTTTCTATCAGGATCAGAGAGTCCTCCCTCATGGTATTTTTCTTCAAGATATTTTATATAAGCACTAGTAATGCTTTGGCTATACTTAGCGCGCGTCAAGTCTTCAGGCCTCCAAGCTTCTCCTGGCACGAAGGGTGGCTCGCCTATTCGTGCATAGTAGAGAATTGCCCCAAAGGACCAAATATCGGTTGTCGTCTCGTTTCGTTGATCGATGATCTCTTCATTTTCTTTATTGCGAGCCACGCACTCTGGAGCTAGATACGCTCTTGTGCCCCTAGTGCCTTCTGTACGTGAGTCATCCTGGAAACGCGATAGACCAAAATCAAGTAACCTTACGCCGTCCACGCTTCCACCCTGAAGACGAACCATCACGTTATTTGGAGAAATGTCTCTATGAGCAATTTTCGGTGAAGATTGATACATCTGATCAAGTGCATCGAGTAGTCTAAGCCCAAGTTGTGCAACAGTTTTGGCATCAAACGGAAACTCACTCTGTCCTTTAAGGGAATGAAGGGGATAAAAATCCTCTAGTAATTCCATAGCAAACGCAGGTTGAACGGTGACTTCACCCTTCTTTTTCTGCGAACAGACAACTCCAAGGGCATAGGGACATGGAAAACACTTTACTGATCCATTTGCTTGACGTATATTAAGCCTCTTAAGTATTTCATATTCTTTTTTGAAAGTTTTCCAATCCTTTCTTTTCTCCCAGAAATCAGAAACAAACCTGGCTATTTCATGCGAACTTTCGCGAATTGCCTGGACCTCTCCCATGTCAGACCGAACTTCTCCGAACTTTGATACTTTAACTGCGCTCTCCACTGGCCAGTTAGTAGAACGCCTATCACTAATGAGGTATGTTGTTGCATAGCTTCCCTGGCTAGACTCAGTATTGAAGGGAATACACAAACAAGACTGCTCCTCGCACCCAAAGCGCTCCTCCTTTTCACACACTATGAAGAACTCTTCATGCACGCTCATGTCTCCACACCAACCTCTCCTCCAGCGTTCACTCACAAGGGATACTGAGTAGCAGGTAAACATAGCCTCCAAAAAATACAAGCCACCAGAAGCCATTCGCTTCAGTTCAGTATATATAATGTATCTTCTATATACAGTAAATATACAGCTATATCGTTGCCTCCTGTCTTTCTTCCATGTGAGGGTCGAGGAAGACGTTTGGTTTTCTCCTATAAACCTCAGCCGCCTTTCCTCCGGCCTTCAAGAATCTCTCGAGTAATCTACTCTCTATACCAAGGCTCTCGCAACAGTCAAATATGTGTCCCATGTCCTCCACGCGACGCGTATCAAACTCAGAGACATCGAGTGCGCGTAGGGAACCACAGAGCGCAAACATTTGCCACATATCCTTGACTCGTGCCGTCTCGATGCCAAAGAGAGTTAGCGTCTCAAGCGATAAGCAACCATAGAACATGCTGCGCATGGTGATAACGTTCTCGGTGTTTACGCCCGTGAGATCAAGCTCCCTAATGGAGCGGCAGTCCCGAAACATGTAAGCCATGCTCAGAACATGGGATGTGTCGAGGTGTCCAAGATCAGCCGACGACAGTGACACACAGCCATCGAACAGGTGAGATAGACTTTCGACGTGATGTGTATTGGCTTTTTCGAGTCCGTAGACTCGTCTGAGGTGAGCACATCTCTCAAAGAGACCTCGAACACCATCAAGCCGAAGCCCCCCTTGGATGCACAGGTATCGTGCGTTACCCCAAAGTCTACGTGAGAGTAGCCTCTTCCAACCCATATGACCAAGCTCGCGACCAGCCTCGAGGAAGCGATGAACGTCCACGGCGTCACCAGACTTACGGACATCACGCGTCTTGCCATCTACGCATATCTGGGACATGTGCATGCAGCTCTCATCAGACGAGAACACGAATAGATCGATGTCTGGAGATGCTGGTAGCTGCCTCGAGCAAAACGCCGATTGCTCCTGCAAGCGTTGTTCCCCCTCCGTTCGCGTCCCGCATCCGCTATCCCCCAAAACAATATAAGCCTGGCCATATATGGGGACAGATGGAACAAGCCGCTTATGCGAGGATACGTACGCGTTCTCGCCATCAGCAATGTCTGCCAGCTTGTTGTGCACAGCAATGAGCCTAGGACGCCACTGAGGGACAGGGTGAGTGAGATCCTCGATCACCCGTGCAAGTACTCCATCCCCATCATCCCAAGAGAGACCCACCTCCTCAAGAGCGTTCTCGAGCGAAATCGGCCCACACTTGAGGTATGCCTGCTCCCCCACCAAACGTACGCTATCATTAGGTACATGCCCTGCTCGAACGTAGGTGAGCAATGTACCAAGCGACCATAGGCGAGCGGCGGGTGGGTAGCCTGACTTGGAGGACTTTCCGTTATGACATACATGAGAGATGAGCTCGGGTGCAAGGAAGTGGGCACTATCTTCCCGCATCCGTGGATACCTGCCTGACCCCAGACGAAGGCCAGCTTGGCGCCAAGGATTGTAGATACGGGCAGCATCCACGAACAAACTCCCATGTGATGGAAATCCAAGCCCCATTTTAACGAGTGTCATATCAGGTGATAGCATAGTTACGGTGCTGTTTGCCCCAGTGGCAGCATCAAGAGAATTGAAGAGCTCTGTGCCCAACCGAGCGGTAGCGTGCGAGTTAAAGCACTCGCCAAGGGCAGTAGCCGTCTCGACCACATTGCGCAATGTACGAAAACCCCAGAATTCCTCATGCTCTAGGTAAAACTCCCAACTCTCCTCCCACCCTGGCAAAGTGTTACAGAGACGGGCACGAAGGTCACACGCAATGGAGTCCAGTTCATCTGAGAGATCAGCTTTCGTGAAGTCCACAGGACACCCTTGCCAATCACAGAATATGGAACAGAGGTCAGGCCCCATCAGTAACCCCTGATCAAATAGCTGCCTCGCATGATCAAACTCGATGAGTCTTTTCCTGCTGCCTTCCTCAAGGCGTTTGAGGAAGGCAGCAGACGCCCTACCACGTAACAGCCAGCGCCCGTTTTTTCCCAAGAGCACCGGCTCGATACCGTCATCAACCTGATGTCGGAGGGAGGATTGGATCCTATCATCGTCTACCTTCCTGCATCCTATAACGTAATCCTCAAAGCCTCGCCTGCTCCACCCACTGACGTCAGTGATCTCTAGCACAGTGGGGTGACACGCCTCATGCGTGCTCGTCTCTCGAGCGCTCGTACTAATGGTTGGAAAGAACATGCTCATGACTGTACCCTCTCATCCACAATCCGATAAAACGTCCTGAACAGCAAGATCGGGGATATGTTGGCAGGATGACAAGCGCATGCACGTAGAGCTAAGCAACAGTGCAAACAATGGTGCTAACGCACCGAGACGCAATGTACGTTTGAAAGACGTTCTTGCGAAAGGGAACCGCATCATGGGTCTGTCAGTCTGAGACCCAACAGGCACACCATCTGGACCGATGATCGGCAGCTCCACGGTAGCATCGGGGTCTTGGGGTCCGTCATCTACAACCAGGATACTAGTTCTATTACATATCCTTGAAATAGATGCAGCCATAAGATCTAGGGTCATCACTTCTCCTCTTCTCGTTGAGGCCACTCGCCTCCCTTTAGGTTGACCTCATTGTGCTCAGTCACGATTGCTTTGGTTGCGCAACCTACTAACACTGAGCTGGAAATACTTTCGACAGTATTCAACAGCTCGAGAGAGGGGTGCACAATGATCAGAAGTATTGAGGACATGGCACGCAGAGTTGAAAGGGGCATTGATAGTTCCTTAAATGGAAAGAATGGCTCACCTCTATTTCGGCTTATTCGCAAGGTGCGTCGCCTCATCAGTCGATTTAGAGGAAAACTGCAAACGATTACGCCTAGTCCCGCACAACTCATAAAGGGCATCTGCAGGGCTGCTTTTGATAAGACCATTCCTTGGGGCAAGGATGACTCAGCAGCCCCAAGCTACTTCTACGTAACGGTTTCGTTAGATGCATATAACGCGTACTACGGCTTAGATAGGGATCACGCTTGTCACCGCATCGAGCGCGCTGTAAAGGAAGTTCTTCAGAAACCGACCTATGACATCCACATCGACCCTACCGTTATGCTCGATTATGACAACTTGAAAAATGACAGACATGGCTACGATGTCAAGGTGTTCTTTGACAAAGCACAGTTTCAACAGTACGCAAATTCCAGGAATATACAAGCTGCCTATAGTAATGATCAGACTATAATGCATGATTACTATGATACTACTGACACCGAGCTTGATACCCGTCCCAAAGAAATGACTAAAGGCGAGGCGACGGTAGAATTTCATGAAGCTGATTGGGAAAGTACAATCTGCGATAGTTCCTCTGCGTGCGAAATGAGCGTGCACAATGAGCAACAGAAGGATCTCGCTGATGTCAGTGGGGAGAATACCCAAATCAGCGACACCACGACCGAAATTGAAGATATGGAGTGCGAGCGCACCACAGAAGGTATCAGGGATTCGATAACCCAACATGCTGATTTGCAAACCGAGCCCCAACATAGTGCACGCATCTTCGTAGGTAAAAAGCCCCTATCCGTACATGATGGATACAGCATCGGTATTGTACGACGAAACGATGAAAAACTGCCAGATATTATCGTCCCATACAACCTTGATGAAAGACTGCGCAGATTTGTTTCACAAATCCACGGCATCTTCCACTATCGAAACAAACATTGGGTATTTGAGCAGATTGGAAAAGAAGGTACTCGCATCATCCAACCCTCGGGTGAAGAAAAGTATCTTCATAAGAATGACGCTATTACCTTACGTGACAAGAGTGAACTTTATCTTGCAAGCTCATTTCTTCCTCTAATTTTCAGAACTAATACAGGTAATGGAACTATATTGACACCCTACTACCGAGAGGATGAGGTTGAGGTCTTGAAGCTAGGAGGATAGTCGTAGCAGCTTGATACCTATTCATGGCATTCCACAATCAGCGCAAATTGCTGATTGCCCGCAGATGGTAACGAAGGCTTTATACCCCACAAGGACTCGAGCACGCACCAATATTACATGGCATAAGGAAACGTGGGGCTTTATGCCCAAGGTAAACCAACCAGAAGGGAGTCCCAATGAGAGAGACGATAGCGATGGGGATGTTCGAGCTCCTAGGGACGGCATCCTGCATCCTCTGCGCCCTTAACAGGCGTCGCACCTCGCTCTGGACAGCTATCCTAGGGGTCTTTGACCTCTGCATACTCGCAGTGATTCTCGGCTACAGCCACAGTGCAAAGGCACTTACGGTACTTATCTCAATATTCGCAATCATGATCCTTGTACACTATCTCATCCACAGAGTCTCTTCTCGCACAGTGAGGAAAACCTCGTATGAGCCCAATGCAACAGATAGTCACAAAATGCTGTACAGTGCCGACCCTTCAATAGAGACACCCTGTGCGGGTCCCTTCCTGACGCTTGTCGCGATGGGACTCTATCTGCAAGAAACCGAAGGGCATGTGGCTACCGTCCAGATGCTGGCCGCTTTCTTTGTCACAATCCTCATCTGCGCTTTTCTTGCGCATAACGAGCGCGCTAAATGGGCAGCAACAGTGTTGCTAGTCCTCTCCCTCTTCTTGTTCACCGCTGGCCCCCTGCTGCTCTTCCCGATTATCTTCGTTATACTTGTCCTTCGATTTTCTCGTCGATGGATGCATCCCGCTCTGACCCTATGCGCCTGTGGAGTTGGTGGTGCCCTCAGCGTTGCACAGTCCATGGAAAATCTCTCCCCTACCATGCACTACAAGCTCATGGGATGGACGAGGGCACCGGTTGACCCCTGCGGCAAGGGATATGACCTACATCAAACTCTCAAGGTCCTAGGCAAAGCATCATCTGTGGGCACTGGTATCATCGGAAAGGAGGCCATGATGATCCCGTTTCATTCCGAGACCTATGCTACGGCAAAGCTTATCTCAGCCTTTGGGTGGGTGGGCCTAGCACTTGCTATGCTCTGCATTGTTGTCATAAGTTTCGTGACTCTGCGCAGGATCAGCCACCAGCAACACGAGAAGATGCCGATATCCTTGGTTGCAACCATCATGCTTCTTGCGTGTATGTCAGTGAATCTCCTCTATGTGTTTCATCTGCTACCATTCTATCCTCTCCCATTCCCCTTTATGTCGGAAAGTCCTCGATCACTAATGCTTACTTGCGCCATCACGCTCACAATGACCATGTATGCAAGCCTGCATGTGGGCACCTGCCCACCCAAACACCCATGCATGCAGCGTCTTATCGCAACAGCGGTTCATATGCCCCTGTGGCACATGAGGAAGGAGACCAGTCATGGACCAAAGCAATGATATCTCCCGAAATATCTCGATGCTAGCATTGAGGATGGATGAGCTTATACCAGGCTTCTCCTCCATGAGCGAAGAGGCCAAAGAACGTAGCGATAAGGTAGGAGAGCGGCTCATCAAAGACCTCCCCGACGCTGTCATCATGGAGTTCTGCATCCTTATGGACGCATATATCCCCCAGATGTTGGAATGGCTACATACCCATTATCCCCAAGAGGAGCTCCGGCAAGACTTCAGCGAGCTCTGTCGCCTATATCCAGACTGGAGCGTAAGGAGGATGCTCTTCATGCTCGGCAGCTCTCGCTGGCTGAGGCTGTACCGACCCGGCTACCGTCAGGTCGCAGAACAGGAGATCTCGAAGCTGCACTCCCATGCCGGGCAAGTGGGGGAAAGGGACGATTCCGACCCGGATGGCCGACAGGGGAAGACCCCGTGCACGCAGGATGACAGCTTGGGTGCCGACCGCACAGATGCAAGATTAGAAGGGTCTCGCACAGAGGCAGAACCAACGAGGCCACCCGCTGATGCAGCTATGGCTATGTATAGACAGCTCAACGAGGACACGGAGCGCTGCTATTCTGAGACGCCCAATGACCACACACGCTTCTACTTCAGCGGCTCCTACGACGCCATCGGCTTCATTGACGGCCACGTGGACCTGCATCAAAACGGGCGAGTCGTCGTGCACGTAGACCCCGGGTGGAGCGTACCCGTCGAGAAGCGTGGGCAGGTACGTAAGCTCATCGAACACTACAACCTCAACCTGCTCGTCAAGGGACTGAGGCTCTCGGACGACGGACGCGTCTCCTTCAGGACAGAGGAGCTCGACGTAAACGACCCACAGCTTTCGCTTTCAGACATCATAGGCTACGCACAGAGTGTCATCGGCAGCTACGCCGGCGCATTCGCCCTCCTTGACCTAGGCGTTGAGACGGACAGACTTGTCGAGTACTCCATGATCGAGCTTCAGGGAAGAGGCGATGGCCGACAAGGAGCAGTCAACAGGCAGGATGCGAGCGCCCTGGGAGCTGGCAAGGGCAGCAACGCCAAGCGAGGCATCCTCTTCGATGAGGAATGTGGTCTCGCCCTTGGCAACTTCCTTGGCGTAGGCCAGGTCAAGCCGTTCAGGCCAGACGGCGAATACATCTCGTTTGCGCGAATCATACGCCATGGGCGAGTCTGCGGCGTCACGTCCACCGAGGTGAGGCGTCCGTATTTTACGGTCACACCCAACTACTGCCTCCCTCCAAGCGCCCGTGCGCCAGAGGCATGGAAAAGCTTCACCCGTAGCCTTGACGATGAGCTCGCCGACTCCCTACGGCTGGACCAGACATATGGCGGCGTCTCGCTCTCCTACGACGGTACGCGGCTTACTATGGCAAACGACCTCGCCGAGGCGATCCATCGCTACGTAGAGCTGTGTTCCTCCATCTATCCCAAGGTGCTGGACCACATAGCGAACAGCTGCGACACATACTGGCGCTGCACCACCTGACCCGCCCGGCCAGCGCCCCTACGCCACCTGCCCCATGAGCTTGGCCAGGCGCTCGGCCATGGCATCGACCTGCCCTGTCGTCACGACGAGCGGCGGTAAAAAGCGCAGGGTCGAGTCGCCCACGCAGTTAAGCACGAGACCCGCGCGCAGGCCCTGTTCGACGAGGCTTCGCGCCATGGGCGCGTCGAGCTGGGCGCCGCGCATGAGGCCGCGCCCACGCACCTCAGTGACGTGCGGCAGCGCCGCGAGCCTCTCGGCAAGCTGTGCTCCCA
>ERZ773005.1171-NODE-1171-length-14663-cov-9.379997_pt1 | contig 14663 bp, 14 predicted proteins | sample MGYA00580666_ERZ773005 | MGnify/ENA primary metagenome ERZ773005 (study PRJEB29015, sample SAMEA2737999) | human oral metagenome | biome: human oral; feature: human-associated habitat; material: dental | place: China | collected 2061 ...
GACGAGGTCCTTGCGGCGCCCGCCGGCCCTGCCACGCCTGTGGCGTCAGCTTCCGGCGTGCCCGCCGCACCCGCCGTTCCTTCGGCGCCCGCCTCGATGTCTGCATCCGGTGTTCGCTCTGCTCCCACACCGAGCGCTCCTGTCGCGGGGTCTATGCCTTCGGCCCCCGCCGGTTCTGCCGCTTCTTCGGCTCTGGCGCCCTCCGTTCCTTCGGCGCCCGCGCCACCGCCTAGCCGCCGGGACTACCAAGCTGCGCAGGCGGGAACGCAGGCCTCATCGCAGTGGGGTGGGGATGGGCGGTCACAGGCCGGTGTGCCCGGCCGGTCCCAGTGGGGGGCGCCCGCCGCTCCCGCGGTGCGGCCGCTGCTGTGGATCATCTTTGATTCCGGGCAGCGCGAGCTCATTGATGCGCCGCTGACCCTCGGCCGAGCGCCCGCATCGGTGGAGGGCTCCCGCTCAGTTGTGGTGCCCGACACGACGGTGTCCCTGTCGCGCACGCACATGCGCGTTGGCCCCACCGCAAACGGCGCGTGGATTGAGGACTCGTTCTCGGCGAATGGCACACAGATCCGCACCCCAGATGGGCGGATCACCGCCCTGACCGGCGGACAAGCGGTGGAGGTCCCCGCCGGCACCGAGATCCTCATGGGGGAGCGGCGAGCGACCATCGTCTACGCCGATGCCGACACCGCCCACTGATCCCGCGGCGGACTCGGCCGGCACGGCGGGTGTGGCGGTGAGTTGCGTGTGTCGGCCCACACCCTCGGGCTGCCCCTGCGCTTGACCCTCGCCTGGGGATGCAACCGGAGCCGCCCGTGCCTCGGTAGTGTGGCTCGAAATGGGGCAGTTTGTGGATGCGGGGGTGGTCTGGGTTTCACGGGGCCGCCCCTGTGTCAGGTCGCTTGCACCGTGATGTAACCGGGCCCGCCCGTGCCTCGGTAGTGTGGCTTGAAATGGGGCAGTTTGTGGATGCGGGGGTGGTCTGGGTTTCACTGGGGGCGCTGGTGCGGCATGCTGGGGTGGTCTGGGTTTCATGGGCCCGCCCCTGTCTCGGTAGTGTGGCTTGAAATGGGGCAGTTTGTGGATGCGGGGGGGGTTTGGGTTTCACTGGGGGCGCTGGTGCGGCGTGCTGGGGTGGTCTGGGTTTCACGTCCTCTTCGTCTGCGCCTGCATCGGGCCGACGGCGCCTAGCCAAGCAGTGCGATCCATCACCTTGTTGAAGTGTCAAGCGAGTCATTGGGCGTGAGAGCCAGGTGCGGCCGTGCTGCCACGCTGCGAATTTCGACCGCTTGACTTCGGCGTGAATCGCTGCCTTCTTCTTAGCTGGTGCCTCAGGGCGAAGCAGGGGCATACGGATGCGCAGCCGAAGAGAGCGGGATGCCCTAGCGGCGCTGGCGTGCGCATATCGTGGTGGGCATCGCAGCCCTGCTCGATCAGGTTAGGAACGGCAGAACCGGAGGATCTGCCCGCGCGGCGCCTCGATGTGCCACCCGAGGGATCGCCGCGCTGGTGGAAGCCGGGGTACCGCCCCCACGAGCGCGGCCAACAGGCACAGACAACAGACATGGCCAACAGACACAGACAACAGACATGGCCAACAGGCACAGCCAACAGGCACGGCCAAACGATAGAAAGGGGCCGTCGCCACGAGCGCGGACAAGAGGCACAGACAACAGACATGGCCAACAGGCACAGCCAACAGGCACGGCCGAAAGATGGAAAGGTACCGCCCCCACGAGAGCGGCCAACAGGCACAGATAACAGACACAGCCAACAGACACAGCCAAAAGACGGAAAGGGGCCGCCCCATCTGGGGCGGCCCCTCTATGCTCTCCGAGCGACGCTATCAGAAGCGGGCAGCGCTGGACTGGTCCGTCTGCTGGTAGTTGGTGCGAGCGGAGTCAACGGCGGTCGAGGTCTTACGCAGGACGTCCTTCAGGCCGTTAAGGCCCTCGTTCCACTTGCGCTGGGCGGCCTGGTAGGCTTCCTGAGCCTGGCCTTCCCACGACGCGACCAGCTGGTTGAGCGTCTGCTCGAGGTCGCTCAGGCAGCTATCGAGGTTGCCTGCACCGGTGTTGATGTCAGCGGCGGCCTGATCGAGGGCGCCGTACTGTACCTGGAAATCCATTTCAGTCTCCTATCGTCTCTATCACAGTCCGCCGAGAAGCTGAGAGAACGTGCTCTTAGTATCGGCCTCGTTGGCTTCCATGGACTGGTGCGTGCCGCGCAGGTTGTCAGCGAGCTCCTGCAGAGCCTCGTTAATCTTGCGGGCATTATCCTGCCACTGCTGCATCAGCTGCGTGAACTGGACAGAAGCCGCGCCCTGCCAGGAGCTGCCGATGGTTGACAGGTCGCCCTCGAGACGGGAGAAGTGACCCTGCAGGTCGGCGTAGGTCGACTCGATAGCCTGTACGCCCCTAGGAAGGGCGCCGTCCTCGGCCCTCTGGTCTGCCATGTGAACCTCCATTTTGTATGAGTGGACTCTCTCGCGGGGATGCGTGAGAGCATGGGGACATACGAATACTAACCATGTTTTCGAGAATTTTTTAGATGTTACGCGAAAATCATGACAAATCCTGACCGACAACCTAGACTTACAGGGTTGTGTCGTGTACTCGCTTAACCCCATCACACGGCATCTTGGGAGGATTCGATGGCATCGGTTGCATCTCGTGGCGTGGCGCTTATCCCACTCACGATCACCTATGGCGTGGATCGTAGCGACGTGACGATCCCCCAGTCGGTACCGCTGGTTGAGCTTCTCCCGGGACTGGTTGAGTCCGTCGGAGCCTTCAGCGACGAGCCCACGAATGACGGTTTTGCGGTGCGTACGGCGTCGGGTCGCCTCCTCGACCAATCGAAGTCCCTGGCCAGTCAGGGGGTGCGTGCGGGCGCCGCCCTTACCCTCGAGCCGCTCGGCGAAGGCGCGTCGGACATGGTCTACGACGATCTGACCGAGGCCGTGGGACAGGTCATCGAAAGGGTGTCCACACCATGGACGCGTGAGGATACTCGCACACTCGCCGCGCTGTGTGCTGCCGCACTCATCTTCGTCGCGGCGCTCCTCCTGGCGACCACGCCCCCCGACACGATCGCTTCCCTCGACAAGGATGCCCTGCGCACACAGAACTACCTCTACGGAGCGATCGGCCTCGTGTCCGCCATGCTCGTTACCGGAACCTCGGTGGTCGTCGCCCGCAAGAGCCCGGGACCGAGCGGCATCGCCCTGGCCCACACAGTTCCGCTTCTGACGGCCGCCGCCGCGCTGCGGCTGACCCAGAGCCAGTGGGACAAGGGGGGCTGGATCAGCGTTGGTGTCGGCCTGCTGATCGGCTCTCTTGCCGCACTCGCGCTGCCCAAGCGCTACCGAATCTCCATCGCGGCCCCGCTCCTCCTCGGCTCCGTGATCGCAGCCACCGGGCTGATGGTGCACGTCGGAAACCTCTCCCAGCGTGGTGTCTCGGCGGTCCTCTTTGCCTTCGTCGTGGTCTTGCTTCAGCTCGCCCCGTGGGTGGCGCTCGCCCACATCCCCGTACGCATCCTCGACGCGAACACGACCGAGCAGATCCCCGCCCAGGGGGTCACCGACCAGGTGAGCACCTCCTTCGTCTTCGTCGTCGCCCTGCGCTCGGGCGGCGGGCTGGCGGCGATCTTCCTGACGGTGTCGATGCTCTCGGCCCCCGCTAAGGGGTCCGTGTTCCTCCCCCTCATGCTTGTGCTGCTCGGTGCGGTTTCCCTCATCCTCCAGACCCGCTCGATTCGGGCGCGCGTGGAGGTTCTGCTCGGCGCTCTCACGGGCCTGAGCGCGATCCTGGTTGCCGCCGCCCTCGCGACCCGGACGGACGCGACGGTCCTGCCGTGGGTGACGCTCTTGGCGGTCGCCGCCGCGCTTGTCCTCGTCATCACGAACGTCGTCGGGCCTCGCATGCGACCCCACCTGGCGCGCCTCGCGGATACGCTCTCGGTGCTCTCGCTCTTTGTCCTCATCCCTCTGGCCGTCTACCTGTGGGGCTAAGTCATGCCGTCGAGTAAAGACATCCTTGAAGCCCAACGCTTCAACCGCAGTCGCCTGATCACCGCTTTCACATCCGGCACCCCCAACGGACGCGAGGTCGACACTCCCTCGCCCGTTCGTCCGCTCATCTTCGGAGTCGTCGTCGCCGTCATCATGTGCGTGATCGGCGTGGGTACTCGCTTCTTCAGTTCGAATCCGGACCTGAACACGGTGAACTACGAGCTGATCAACGTCAAGGACACCGGCGCCCGCTACTTCTGGGCGAACGGCGTGCTTCACCCGATCAAGAACATCACGACGGCTAAGCTCCTCGCGCCGGAATCGGGACTCGGTTCAACGAAGGCCAGTGCTGCTGCCCTCGAGAACTATCCGCGAGGCCCCCAGCTCGGCCTCGATAACGTCCCCGAAGACGTTCCCGCCGCCAAGCAGCTAGCGAGCACGTGGCTGTCGTGCGACCTGGACGACTCCTCGCACACGTGGATCGCCAAGAGCCTGCCCTCCGAGCAGTTCAAGCTCACGGAGACCACCTCGGCGCTCGTGACCCCCGATCACGGGGGAACCAGGTACTTCATTGACGGAACCACGCATAAGAAGTACCTGATCAACGACGCCGACAGTCGCGAGAGCGAATGGGCGCTCGCGTTCCAGAACATCATCGCCTACCCGATCGACGTCGAGCCCGAGTGGCTTGAGCTCTTCCCGTCCGGCACGCAGCTGAGATCGTGGAGCTATCACGACATCCCGAACGCCGGCCAGCCTGCGACGAAGCTCCCCGGTTCCCTCAAGGACAAGGGGCTGACGATCGGCATGGTCGTTGACCAGATCGATTCCAACGGTCAGGTCCTCAACTCCTACCTGGTCGTCGACGAAGCTAACCTGGCGGTCTTCAACTCGACCGCGGCGCGCCTGTACAAGGACGCGCCGACCGGCAAGCAGCTCCCGACCGAGGAGTTCAAGGACATCGCCCCCGTCCACGCCGACTTCATCGGAGAAGACTGGCCCCCGTACGAGCACTTTGCCCAGGCCGAGTGGGCGAACGACAAGCGAGACTCGGCCACTCAGACGGTCGTGTGCGCGAAGATGGATACCACCGATCACGCGGTGCCCAAGATCGGCCTGTACACGATGCCCAAGAAAGACGCGGACGCCGCCTCCTACGATCCGGAGTCCCTGAACGCCACGACAGGGCCGGTGACGACGCGCAAGGTCACGGTCGGCGGCGGTTCGGGCGCCCTCGTCGCGATTTCCCCCGGGGGTGGAGAGGCCGCCGCCTACGGCTTCGTTTCCGACCTGGGATACTTCCACTCCCTCGGAGACGCGCCGAGCACCTCCATCAAGCTCCTCGGGTGGACGCAGGCCGACGCGACAGCCATCCCGCAGGCGTGGAGCAACCTCATCCCGCAGGGCGCCGAACTGACGCCCAAGGCGGCAGCGGCCTCAGTGGGGCTCTCGTGAGCGGCGGCACTGTCCGTTCGCGGGCGTTTGGACGAGGCCTCGTCGGCGCCTCGCTGACCGTCGGCCTCGCGCTCGCACCCCTGGTCGTGCCCACCTCCTCACACGAGGCAGGGAACGCCTCCGCCTTCGGTGCCCGCGTAGCTCACGCGGACCCGGTGCCGACCCCCAGCGTGCGCCCCACGCCCACCGCTCCGCCTACCGAGGCGCCCAGCCCGACTCCGAAGCCAACGGAGAACCAGACGTGCCCGCAGGAGAGCCCGACGTACATCAAGGCTCAGCCCGCGATCCTCGATCACGTTGGGGTGCGGCGAGCGTGGGAGGTGTCGCGGGGCTCGGGAGTCACGGTCGCCGTGGTTGACTCGGGCGTCGCAGCCGGTAACCAGCACTTCAACGCGAGCGGCAAGACGGTCGTGTTGCCGGGGGTCGACTTCAGCGGCGAGAACACCGATGGGCGCGTCGACGTGGGGGAGCACGGAACCGCCATCGCGGGGGCGATCGCCGCCCAGCAGCTGCCCTCCTCCGTCGGGTCGGGGCTCATCGGCGTTGCCCCCGACGCGCAGATTCTTCCCGTTCGCGTCGAGACCGGCCTCGAACAGGGGGGAAACGCTAACCCGAAGCAGGGTGAAGAGACCTTCATGCAGCGCGTGGCGCGCGCGATCCGATGGGCTTCCGACCACGGCGCGCAGATCATCGTGGTCGCTCACTCGTCCGCCGAAAGCGATCCGCAGCTGGAGGCCGCCATCCAGGCCGTGCGGTCTCGCTCGCTCGTGGTGGCCTCGACGGGCAATACCTACCAGGATCAGCAGGACAAGCAGATCGTCTACCCGGCAGCCTACGAGGGGGTTCTGGCGGTGACCGCCAGCAACGCGGACGGCTCCTCCTCCGACCAGCAGGTCCACGGCGCGCACGTCGACGCGGCGGTTCCCGCCGGCGTCATTCACACCACGTGGTTCGACCAGGCCGACTGCCTGGTCGGCGGGTATTCCGGTGACACACCCCTCCCGTCCTCCTCGTACGCGACCGCCTACGCGGGAGGGTTCGCGGCCCTCGTGGCCTCCCGGTACCCCAACGAGTCACCGGATATGTGGAAGTATCGCTTGGAGGTGACCGCCGTGCGCGGAACCGCAGATCAACGCACTGATGAACTCGGGTGGGGGATCCTTTCCCCCTACGATGCCCTGACCTTCGACGACATCGGCACGAGGTTCGGCCCGCCTCACCCGAACCCCGCGGCGCACCCCGCACCGCAGCATCCCGCCCAGGCTGCGCCGAGGCTGGTGGGGCGCGACACCATTCTCACCATCCGCACATACATCGTCTCGGCCGTGGTGGTGCTGGGATCTGCGCTGCTTGGCGGCCTGGTGATCCTCTCTCACCTGCGCGGGCGGCCCAGCGTCGTCGAAGACCCCGAGGAGGACCTGTCGTGAGCACGATACTGACGAGGCGCCGTGCGCGCCTTGGGACCACGGTTGCGAGCATCCTCGCACTGACGGGCGGCCTACTCGCTGTTCCCGCCGTTCCAGCCAACGCCGTCGGGCCCACGCTCACGGGCGCGGACCAGGAGTACTACGGCTACTACCGCCTCGATTCCCTGCACTCTCAGGGCTACACGGGGGAGGGAACGATCATCGCGATGATCGATGGGCACGTGAATACGAACGTGCCGGAGCTGGCGGGAGCGCACATCGAGAACAAGTCCCCCTGCGCCGTGTCCTCCAACGCCGAGGATCTCGATCACGGGACTGCCGTCGCGCAGATCCTGGTGTCTTCCCGATTCGGTATCGCGCCCAAAGCTACCCTCTACACCTACGATTTGGCCTACCGGGACGAGGAGGCGGGCGCGGATTGCAAAATGCCCGGGTGGAATGGCGCAGGGGCCGCCGACACCTCGTTGCTCATCGAACAGGCGATCAACGACGGCGCGGACATCATTTCCATCTCCAGCAACTACCCCTACCAATCGCAGGACCTGCGGTGGGCGATGGCCCGCGCCCTGGCCGAGGGGGTCATCGTCGTCGCGTCGATGGGGAATGATTCGACCGAGGACGCTGGCGATGGGCTTCCCGTGTGGTCGGGCGTCTGCGGGGTCGGAGCCATCTACGCCGACGGCTCACTGACCGACTACAGCAACTGGGGCAACGGTATCGAAACGGCCGCCCTGGGCAGGAGCTACTTCCGCTCCGGCTCGGATGGGAGCATCCGCGATGCGCAGGGCACGTCCTTCGCGACGCCCATTGTCGCAGGTTTTCTGGCCATCGCGTGGCAGAGGTTTGGTGACGATGTGACGTCGAATCAGATCCTGCAAGCGATGACCACGACGGGCGTGGGAGGCAACGGCGAGTGGAACACGTACACGGGATTCGGTGCGATCGACCCGTGGGCGATGCTCAATGCGAGGGCAAGCAGCCTTCCCGACGAGAACCCGTGCGAGTCCAAAACCTACGCCTCGGATCCCAGCTGGCAGGATGTTGAAGACTACATAGATGGCACCGTCAACCCGTTGTTGATCAGAAACGACGACTCCTACGTCTATCGCGGCACGAACGAGAACGCCGCCTTCGACTCCCAGCACGACTACCCCGTGCACCTGGGCACCAGCCCCCGCTATCACGCGAGCTGAACCGCCTGTCCGTCTCCGTCGCGGGCGGACACGGGGAGACGGGCCGCCGCCGCGGCGATGTCGTCGCCCCTCCTCGCTCGCCGCGGGCGCAGAGCTACCGGGCGACGGAGCCGCGCGCCCAGCCACGGTTTGACAGCCGTGGACGAGGTGACGCTGCGGCCCGGCGCTTCGTGCTCCGCGCGCCTCTTCGGACACCGCAGTGACCGTTGAACTTTGAACAGTGTGCAGGGGCTGGGGAGGGTGGCGATGAACGAGCGTTCGAAGGATGAACAGTATTACGAGAGCAAGCGGGATCAGTTAGGATAACCGTATGGTAGAAGCACTGGGGCGGACGCCCGAAGAAATCAGACAGACACTCCGGAAACAGATGGCCGAAGCGGAGAAGAGGGCTTCAGACGCGCGCGAGCTCGTCAACCTCATCAAGAACGCCAAGGCCTCCGGTTTCGATTCTCGCCGCGAGGTTGAAGTTGAGGTTGACCCCGACGGACGTCTTGTGAAGCTATCGATCGACGACGAAGCACTCGAGGATGCCGACGCTCGCGACGTCGAGGATGCCATCATGGAAGCCTACGCGGATGCGGGACGCAACATGCGCGACTACATTCACCGTCAGACCACGGAGCGCTTCGGTGATGACGGAGGTAACTTGAAGGACTACCTCACCAACCTGGACGCGAACCTCGGCTCGTTGGGGCGCTGATCGGTATGAGTTTCGATCTCGGTGTCGACACGGACCTGATCAGGTCGCACGCATCCGACGTCAGCAGCTGCGCGGACATGCTCAACCAGAACGTGAGCACCGCAGCGGCCACACAGGGCCAGGTGAGTGGCAACGCCTTCGGTATTATCTGCTCCTTCTTCGTTCCTCCGGTCAGTTCACAGATCAAGAATCTGCAGAAGATGATCGAGGACTGCGCCGGCGCGGAATCCCGCCTCGTGAACTGCCTTTACCAGTGGGCGCAAGAAATGGACGACCTCGAGACGAAGATCGAGGACAAGTTCAAGAAAGAAAAGAAGGAATCGGGGGACAACCCGCCCGGCGGGTCGACTTCTTCCGGCGGCGGGGCGACCTCTTCCGGCGGCGGTGGCGGTGGCGGAATGGGTTCCGGCTCCGGTGGCGGTGGCGGTGGCGGGATGGGTTCCGGCTCCGGTGGCGGTGGCGGTGGCGGGATGGGTTCCGGCTCCGGCGGCGGATCTTCTGATAGCGGGGGGACTGGCTCGCCTGCGATCCCTGCCACCCCGGGTCTCCACAGGGCCGACGGAGCGCATGGGGAAACGGACTCCATCACCGGCGACCACAAGAACCATGGGGGCGCCGACGGCAAGGACGGGAACGGTGCCGACGGCAAGGACGGGAATGGTGCCGACGGCAAGGACGGAAAGGACGCGCACGGCGGTAAAGGCGGCGGCGGAGCCGACGACTTCGAGGCCCTCCTCGGTGGCCACGACAAGGTGAGCGTCGACGATGATCAGCTGCGCGCCTTCTTGGAGCAACAGCGCAACGACGAGAATACTGACCTTGCTACCTTCTACGAGCGTCAGCATGCCGACCAGACCGAGGCGCTCGCCCGCTACGCCGACGTCCACCCCGGCCAGGACATGTCCGAGATCAAGTCGTTGGTTGAGTCAAATCAGCAGCAGCAGCAAGACTCCATGACCGACTTCCTGGCGCGCCAGCGCACGGAAGAAGAAGCGCAGATTCGCCAGTACGTGCAGGAGCACCCCCAGGCAACGAGTCGCGACTTCGATACGTTCATGTCGCAGCAGCGCAACGACCAGCAGGCTAGCTACCGTTCCTTCGTGGAGGAGCAGCAGAAGGCCCAGACCGCACGAATCGACGAGTTTGCGAAGGCTCACCCCGATTCGAAGCCGGATGATGTACGTTCGCTCTTTGAGCGACAGGATAGCAACGGCGACCAGGACATCGAGAAGTTCCTCCATCGTCAGCGTCAGGACGAAGAACGTAGCTTGCGTCGCTTCGTATTCGAAGGAGTTAAGAAGTGAATCTTGAAGCTCCCGAGCATACTCGGAGTATTGATAACACAACCCCGACGGAGGGCCTGGGGTTCGTTGACCAGATCGTCGGCGCAGCCGACGACATCAGGAACGGCGATATCGTTTCCCTCGCCGAGTCCGCTAAAGGCATCTATGACGAGATCGGTAGTTTCGTCGCCGACCCCGTTGGCTATATCGGCAGCATGGTCGTTGAATGGATCATGCAGCATGTGGAACCCCTCAAGGGGTGGATCAATCAGCTGACCGGCGACTCGGGCCAGGTCTATGGGATGAGTTCCAGCTGGGATTCGATCTCGTCATCCCTGGCATCGATCGCTTCTGAACTCGACAGCGGCTCGTCCAGCGCCATGTCGAGCATGCAGGGCGAGGCCGTCCGCGCCTACCTGGAGCGTCAGGCGATCGTGGTGAGCGCCATCAACGCGATCTCTGATGCCTCGAGCGCATTTGGTGCAGCCCTGTCGAAGGTCGCCGATTCGGTCGATAACATTCACGACGCGGTGGTTGGCGCGATCTCGGACATTATCGTGACGTGCTTCGAAGTGGTTGCTGAGGTTGTCCTCTCACTGGGCACGGCGGCTCCGGTTGCTGCGGAGCAGGTCGCCAGCAGGGTCGCCAAGTGGGTTGGTCGGATCGAGCCGATCATGGAGACGCTCACCTATGCGCTTGAGGCTCTCCAGGCAATCTTCGCCGTCCTGACCTCTGCGGGCAGTGACCTGACCCGCGGCGTCGAGAAGATCGGTGAGCAGTGCCAGGCCCCTGGCGGGGGATGCTGCGGAGACGGCGGCATGCAACGGCGTAATCCTGAGCTTCCCGGTGATGGCAACTGGAATACCGATGGGCCGTTTTCCAACGGTGCAACCTCGGGCGGTACGAACAACGTCGGTGGCGACAACAACGGGATCAACGCCGGCGGTGACGTCAACATTGACAACAGTCAGCACGATGATCATCACGTCGAGGTCAATCCGCAGATCGAGCCGCACATCGAAGTTGGTGGTGGCGATAAAGAGTCGTCCCATAAGGGCGGCGATCATGACTCGGGTCACGACGGCCACGATAACGGTAAAGGCGCGGGCCACGGATCCAAACACGATGGCGATCACGGGACGCACAATGGTGGGAACCACGGAGGCAACCAGAGTGGGAACCACGGTAACCACAGCGGGAACCAGGGTGGGAACCACGGTAAGCATAGTGCGAACCAGGGTGGGAACCACAGCGGGAACCACGGAGGCAACCACAGCGGGAACCATGGTGGCAACCATGGTGGCGGTAGTTCTCACCACCGGTCTCATCGCCGTCACCACTGATGTGCCAGCTTGGCGTGGACGTGTCGTGAGGGCGTGAGCGCCCAAAACAATGCTCGACCGACGTCTTTGATCCGGCCTCGTGAGCTTCATCAAGCAGTGGGCCCCGCGCGAATCATCGCGCGGGGCCCACGTCTGTTTGCTTCCCTACGGGCGGTTCGCGAAGTACTCCAGCAGGTGCGAGTCGCCCGAGACGATGATCTCGTCGTCGGAGTTGATCCGGGTAGACGCGTCCGCGTACTCGAAACGTTGTTTTGGCCGACGAATTGCCAGCACATTCACCCCGTAGCGGCCGCGCAGGTCCAACTCCTCCAAAGAGAAGCCGTGGACTTCCTGCGGCGGGCGCAGCTTCATGATGGAGAAACCATCCTTTTCCATCTCGATGTAGTCGACCATGCGTCCTCCCACCAGGTGCGCTGTTCTCTTGCCCGCGTCCAGATCGGGGTACACGACGTGGTGGGCGCCGACGCGCCGCAGGATGCGGCCGTGTTGCGATGAGGTCGCCTTAACCCAGATGGATGAGATTCCCATGTCCACCAGGTTCGCGGTAATGAGCACGGCGGCCTCGAGTGACGATCCGACGCCGACGACAGCGCTGCGAAACTCGCGCGCCCCCAGCTGCTCCAGCGCGTCCTTCGATGTTGCGTCGGCCTCAACGAGCGGGAAGCGCCCCGCGAATGCCTGTACGCGCGCGGGATTCTTTTCCACAGCCAAGATCTCGTACCCGAGCTGATCCTGCGTCACTGCCACGGCCGAACCAAAACGGCCCAACCCAATGACGAGCGTGCCCGACTGGAGTTCCTTCGACTCGCGTTCATCTGCCATACCCCCATTCTTCCCTCCGGGCGTGCCGAGCGCGAATGGGGCGCGCGAGCGGCCCCGTGAAACAACCGTCAAACGCGTGGTGCACATGAGCATCCATGGGTGACGGTGCCCCCACCGACTCATCTACTCTGACTCATATCCTCTGTGGAAATCCATTGAGTCGGGCCATCTGCCGCGAGATATCGGATGCATGCCGTCATGGTGGTTGCCAGGGAGGCGAAAGCGTGGCGCGCCGTGCAACCGGGGCCGCCCCTGCCTGTGGCGGCGAAGGGGTTGGTGAAACCCGGCCCGCCCCTGCCTGCGGCGACGGAGGGGTTGGTGAAACCGGGGCCGCCCCTGGCTGTGGCGGTGGAGGGGTTAGTGAAACCGGGGCCGCCCCTGGCTGTGGCGGCGGAGGGGTTAGTGAAACCGGGGCCGCCCCTGCCTGCGGCGGCGGAGGGGTTAGTGAAACCGGGCCCGCCCCTGCTTCGCGTGAATCGCCGGATATTGGTGTTTCTCTTGAGGCGGGGGTGGTCTGGGTTTCGTGCTGCGCCCGAGAAGGCGTGGCGGGGGTGGTCTGGGTTTCGCGCAGCGCCCGACGCGGAGGCGTAGTGCGGCGGTCTGCCGGGGAACCCAGGGTGAGCTGCCGCGGCCACAGCTACTCAGTGGGGTCACAGGCCGATCGCGGGAAGGTGCTTGTTGCATCCGCGTGGATGGTGGCGATGGGAGAGAGACCCGGGAAACGCGGAGCCACGTAGTGAATCCCTCCCCAAGGCCTCTGGGCACGGGGAAAGCTACAATCCGGTCGAGCCATCAACAGATGTGACGCGCCAAGGCCTCTGGGTGCGGCGCAAGCCAGATGCAAGCCACCTTGGGTACCGGGTTCCACACAACGTGAGCGAGAGAGGCTATCGTCCCGATCGCGAGCGAATGGCAACCCGGATCTGTGCCACTACCTCGTCCATGTGGCGTAGGTCGGACCAGCGGATGCGAATCACCAGCCATCCTTCCACCTCGAGTCTCCTCTGACGCCGCTGTTGCGCTTCAACACTGTCGTGCACCTCCTCGACGGTGTTTCCGTACTTGACGCGGCCGTCAAACTCGATGGCAATCTTGAGGGCCGGAAGTGCGATGTCGATGAAGTAGGTGTTGTCGCGACAGTGGACTTCCTCCTGGGTCGTGAGCCCAGAAATTCCGGCGCGGAGCAACGCGAGTAACACCAGAGCCTCACCCGGTGACTCGCAACCGGCGTTCGCGTTGCGTGCAATCCACTCTGCGCGTCTCCTCCCTGGAGTATTGACGGGAAGCAGCGATGCTTCGGCGAGGAGGTCTCGGCGTGCTTCAGCGAGCCGAGCGCGTGACTCACTGGGTCGGAAGCGGTTGAAGTGTGACGCACGTGCCAAGCCCGCACAAGCCAGGACAAATGCCTGCTCGTCGCAGCATGTGCGGGCACAATCGACCAGGATGCGGCTTGGGGCGGCGATGCGAAAGCCAAGGAACTCTACGGAAGCTGCTGGCTGGCATGGCCGACACGTCCGCAGCGTCACGCCTGGAATGCGTTGGTCGCCCAACGTCAAGGAAGGAAAACGCACGATCCGGCTGCATCCGCGTGTTGGCGCGTAAGCGATGAGCTCCTCAAGGCATCCTTCTCCTGGCAAACCGAGCAGCGGTGCAGTAGCTGCCCCGCTGAGCACATGTGAGGGCAAACGAATACTCAGAGCGCTCAGTCTGGCTGCGAAGACGACATCCCGGCGCTGTTGAACCCCAAGGTCGGCAAGCGCCGCTGTCGGAACATAGATTCCGGACAAGAGCCGCACTATCTCTCGTGCCTTACACCGCCGATGCAATTGGACTTTGGTGCCGTGTACTCCTACAACCAACAGCTGCGATCTGATCGCAGTGATTTCATCGGGTGTCATAGCGGCTTCTCTCTCCCAGGGTGTGCTGACCAAACTCAAGGTCTTGTCTTGACTGTGCGCGGCCGCTGCCGGATCACACAAGCGCCAGACGCGGTCCTGTGGATAACTCGCTGCCACTGGGGACGAGAACGACGCGACGAGGAGGAAGCTCTCGCGTCGCAGGCGTCAAGAGGTGACCGCGGGCGGTGAGGGCATGGTCTGGTCGATGCAGGTGTGTGTCGAAGCGGCAATGAGGTGACCGTGAGTGGTAGGGCCATCGTGCCGGCCAGTTAAGCTGCCGCTTTTGCGTCTGATCGCACGGGAAGACGTGGGCGCGCTGACCTGTGGGGTCGGAAGAGCGGGCTGGTGATAGTGGGGCGGCCCGTCCCTGTGGTGGCGGAGGGGGTGGTGAAACCGGGACCGCCCGTGCCTGCGGTGGCGGAGGGGGTGATGAAACCGGGGCCGCCCGTGTCTGTGGTGGCGGAGGGGGTGGTGAAACCGGGGCCGCCCGTGTCTGTGGTGGCGGAGGGGGTGGTGAAACCGGGGCC
>ERZ773005.1172-NODE-1172-length-14661-cov-15.516911_pt1 | contig 14661 bp, 9 predicted proteins | sample MGYA00580666_ERZ773005 | MGnify/ENA primary metagenome ERZ773005 (study PRJEB29015, sample SAMEA2737999) | human oral metagenome | biome: human oral; feature: human-associated habitat; material: dental | place: China | collected 2061 ...
GGCCTCTGAGTACAAAGACGAAGACGCCGCAAAGCAGCCGTACGTTCGCCACCACCGTCCTCATAAAACGGTAGAACCTATTAGCGACTTTACGCTTCCGGGCGAGAAACTCGAGATTCCAGAGAACCAGGCCGCTGGTTTTGAGTCAAGCAAGGGCGCATACGCGAAGAAGGGTTGGCGCAAGCCAAAAAACGAGATTGCCCACCTTCGCAAGGATGTCCACTACGGACAATATCTGCAGGTTCCTAAAGGTCAGCGCGACATCTTTGTCAGAAAAGAGCGTCGTTCAAACGCAGGCTCACTGATTGCCGCCATCATCGTTTTGGCAATCATCGCTGCCGTAGTCTATTTCCTTTGGACCTGGATGTCTACTAACTGGGGCGTCGCAATAAGATAAGGAAAAAGCACGCGTTTGTTTTTTACCCAGCCAACAACCAACAGTAAGCAAAAGGAACCTAACATTATGCTAGGTTCCTTTTTATTGTATCTATAAATACAGCTGGCAGACATCGCTCTGTAACGGCATGGCAACGTTACTGATAAAAACCTAATGCCTACGTTTACGTACCCAATATCCCCCGCCAGCGCACGTAATACCTATAGCAAGCAATCCACATGCTGCAACTAACGTAACTGGGTCACCCATCCCAGGAAGTGCAGAAGTACGCTTCTTCTTAGAAGGAGTTCCCTGGTCAGTATTGCTATTAACATTGTTGGCACCATTGTCAGCGCTCTGATTGCCATTAGGATTGGATGGATCTGCAGGATTGACGGGGTTAGAGGGATCTGTCGGATTTGCTGGGTTTGTTGGATCCGATGGGTTAGCCGGATCTGCTGGATTAGCGGGATTGGCAGGGTTTGTTGCTTGTGTAACAGTAACCTCAAACGTAGCAGACTTACCCTGATAGGTCACCGTAATCTCATGTGTACCAGCAGTATCAAGCGCAGCCTCTGCTGAAGGATCAAACGTGAAGTCATCCTTGTTATCCTCGCTATATGTTACCTCCTGCGACGTTCCGTTACTCATTGCAAGCGTTAATTTGAGCCCTGATGGATCAAGTTTCTCACCTACAGTGTACGCAGTCTTAGCAGGAGTTGAAGCAACCGATACACTATCAACCACCACCTGTGTAAGAGCAACCGTAAACGGTGTAGGCGCGGTTGTGCCAGCATACGAATCAATTCCCCGAGCACGTACTGTTGCAGTTCCCTCAGATGTATTGTTCTCGTACTCAAGAACGTAATCAATGCCATATCTCAACTCAGTCTCATCGGTAACTGAACGCCTTGTGCGTCGAGATTCTCCGCTTTTTGTTGATGGTACATACACATGCACGTCAGACGGATTAAACATCGCAGGGTTAGACTCACTCACAGAATCAACTGTCAGGGTGCTAGGTGCTTCTATACGTGCATGAGAAATATCAGTTGTTGCCTTTGTAGTACGCAGGCGAATCTCTGCTGCACTCATGAATTTATCGTTACGTCCACCATCTGCATACGTATGGACACCAGTTAGACGGAAGTATTTAGCCGTAACTGGTTGATTAAACTTAACTATTTTCCAGTCAGGAGTGTAATTGGGGCTGGTAGGAGAAGTCCATGTAGCACGCCCCGCCTCATGCCAAGTAACACCATCGTCACTATACTCAACCAGCGCTTCAGTAACAGTTCCATTTGCTGGACTATTAGGACGAGGCAAATATCTCAGCGCCTCAATAGTTGTTGGCTCATCGAGTTCCATCTGAACCCAGTGGTCATCGGTTGAACTTGGGGCCCAGGTGGAGTGCCAATACGTACTAGGATTACCATCAAACGCCAGCAAAACCTTGCCCTCATTTGGACTTACGTATCTATCCTCAACTTCGCTACCTGCCGAGACAAGCATCTGATCTACCGGATAATCTTGAGCGTCGCTATCGTCAGTAATTGGCTGATCAACTCCCAGATTAACAGTAAACGTACTCCTAGAAGTATGATCCTCAGATTCAAGAAGCATCTTAACTTTATTCTGATAAGGAGGTAGTACAGTCAATGCAGCGTTGTCTTTTGTCTGCGCCTCTACGTTAGCGAGAAGAGCTGGTGTGTTGTACTCCCCTGCTGCTAGAGCATCTTCACTTACCTGTTTTCCATTTACAGAAAGCGAATCAAATGAAGCCGTATTATTTGTAGTAAATGACCCAACAGCACTGAAGAGCTCAACTTCAGTAATACCTGTACACGGCTTTCTTCCAGCAAGAACCTCATCAGAGTTGGTAATGGTAAAACGCACATACGTAGCGGTTACCGGAGCAAAATTATACGTGTAAGGAGTTACACGACCTTGTGCTTGTCCAACTGTTTCTTGTGCGTCAACCCTAGTCCAATCCTCGCCATTCTCGGAAACCTCAATGATAGTTGATCCTGGCTTAGGCAACCTTGCGGAGTAAGAGTCTACAAAGAAGTGAACACGAGCCTGACCAATTCTCTGCTGAGTTGCGTAGCGGAACGTAATGGACGCAGTTTGGTTTCCTGCCTGTGCGTTCTTGTACGTTGTCCAACAAGTTGGGTTAGCACCACCTCCTTGGTTGGCTGCAACTGAAGTAGAGCCGTCAGTAATAGCAGAAAGTGTGTCACTCTGTTTGTCTTCAGGGATATCCTGCGAGACTGATGCAACAGGAGCAACATTCTCACCCAACGTCACAGTCTCTCGCTGCACACGCACAGTTGCTGTAACAGACATATCGCGACCAAAAACGTTTGCAGTACCAGTAACAGTAACCGTTCCCTCCTGGTTATAGGAACCCTCGGGGACAGCATTCCAAGTTACCGGGAAATTAGCTCGTAAAACGGTGCCGTCCGCCTGAACTGCCGGTCGTGCATCAGGAAGAATAGGGTTTTGACCAACTGGCGTTGTTGTCGAGTAGTTCATAAGAGCGGCAATATTGTCTAATACCGTCACCGTTACGGTAGCCCGAACACCTGCAACTGTTCCAGAAACAGTAAAGGTACCTGCAGAGTTGAGTTTCTCAGCATCATATGAATCCCAAACAACAGGCTCATCCGAAGCTGTTCCATCGGTATATCGAGCCTGAATTGTTTGAGGTAATGTCAATGAAGAGCCTGTTTTAACGTAGTAATAGCGAGAATAGAACAGACTTCCAACTGTCTTCTGAGGAGTATCACCACTTGTATTTGCGGGAGTAACTGGAATGGTAACCTCTGTTGGCTCTAGGCCGTCAGCAGAAACACGTACGGTAACCTCACCCGCTTTTGTTCCCGCCTGAACAATTCCCACAACCTGTCCCGAGAACGCGTCTCGGTTAGCATCACGATATGACTGATGATCGGGCGCACTGCCGTTATCAATTCCTGCTAATTTGCCAGATCCAGAAACGTCAAACGTTACCTTATTGTTAGCGTTTGGAACACGATTGCCATTCTCGTCAACAACATCTACGGTCAAATATGCCAAATCGGTACCGTTTGCGCTCATGGAAGAACGGTTTACTGATACTGAAAGTTTCTTTGGCTGACCTGCGGTAGTTAGACTCTGTCGGCCATCCCAACTCGAAGTATCAATAACATTGCCCGCTTCATCGTATGCTTCGGCGGTGATAGTACCATCAGCATACGGCACCTGCCAGGTCAGATATAGATTTCTGAACTCGTCAGTACTCTTATCTGCCCCTTCATAAATCTGATATGTGAAACCATTAGTTGGTGTTGTTTTTGTTGTAAATGTCTTGAGACCTAAGTCTTGCTTCTCTGTTGAGCCAGCAGGAGTGAAATAAAGCCTGACAGCATGAGCGTCGGTATAAACCGATACATCAACAGTACCATCGCGGTTTTTCTTTACAGCATCACCATTCCATGCAGGAAGTAGGTGCAATGTATGAACAGCATCATTCCACTGACTCTGATAGAAATAATACGAATCTTTTGGCAAACCAGCAGTATCAATGATGCCAAAGTAAGAATTCTTTGGAGATGGCCATCTACCTTTTGCACCAGGGTCAACTCCGTTCCAAGGAGTTGGCTCACCCAGATAATCAAAGCCAGTCCAAACAAATTCTCCAGCAACAAAATCACGTGTCAGTACGTCATACCATGCTTGGGAAGCATAATGACCCCAATTAACACGAGAATGATCGTATGCAGTAAGCTGCTGAGAAGAGTTGTCTCTACTATGAGTACTGTAAATACCACGACTGTTAATTGACGAAGCTGTTTCAGAGCCAATAAGTTTCCAATCTGGATGTTGGCTGTGAATACTATCGTACGTAGAGCCACCAGCGTAGTTCATGCCAACAATACCGCCAGCATCAGCAATTCCCTGAGGATTTAGCTCATTTGATCCACGCTTAAGTCGGTTGTCTCCTGTTGTAACAGGACGAGTTGGATCAACAGCCTGTGTCCAGGCAATTAGACTATTTTGGACCTGAGCTAAACCAGAAATACCATAGGTACCCTCAGTCATCTCATTACCAAGAGACCACATCACAATGGATGGCGCATTGTAATCACGTGCAACACTGGTCTCAATATCAAACTGTGCCCACGTCTTGTTTGCATCGCCACCAATAAGCTCAGATTCCCCCATTACCGTTGAGAAAAACCTTGCGTAATCCTTGCTGTTACCGTTCTTTGCGGCGGTCCAACCGTCAAAGAACTCATAGTCTAATAAGACGCCTTGCTCGTTACATGCCTCAATAAGCTCACGAGAGGGTGTGTTGTGAGAAGTACGAATGGCATTGGCACCCATATTTTTAAGAATCTGTACCTGTCTCCTAACTGCATCGGCAGTAGATACAGAGCCAAGTGCGCCCTGGTCATGGTGCATACAAACACCTTTTATCTTGACAGGCCTACCGTTCAGCAAGAAGCCTTTCTCGGCATCAAAACCAAAATAGCGATATCCAAAGGTTGTGTCATACGTATCAACAACGTTTCCGTCTACCTTTACTTCAGTGCGTACTGTATAGAGATTGGGGCTATCAATATCCCAAAGCGCTGGTGAAGATGAAGTAATCGCAGAAGCATTAAACGTATCAGTTGTGTTTGCGTTGATACTACGCTCTGTGGTAACGGATGCAATAGCCTGCTGGGGAGAAGTTCCACGAGCAAAGACAGTCTGTACTACCTGTACATTTACAGGTGAATCAGATGAATTTGTTACTGAAGTGGTCAATTGAGTGGTAACGCTTCCGCCAACCTCAGATGCAAGATTTGGAGCAGTTGCTTTTACACCATCTTTTGCAACATGAACAGGATTTGTCACCACAAGATCAACGTCACGGCCAATACCGGCGCCCGAATACCAACGACTACTTGGTGTTTGTGCATTTACACGAACGGTAATGACGTTTTGCTCGCCAGGTTTAATGTATGGCGTGATATCAAAAGCAAACGGCGTGTAACCACACGGATGAGTACCCAACATATGGCCATTAACCCACACAGTTGAATCCATGTAGACGCCATCAAAATCTAAACGAAAACGCTTTCCTTGAAGATTGGAAGCAACTTCAAAAGTCTTTCTATACCAACCCTCTCCACCAGGTTTATAGGCGCTTTCTGCCTCTCCGGACTGAGAATAGGGTTGATCTATGCTGTAGTCGTGAGGAAGATTAACTGATTCCCAAGAGGAGTCATCGTACGTTGCGTTTTCTGCACCTGATGCATCACCAAGTTTGAACTTCCAATTTGAATTGAAGTTCTGCACACGAGTCGTGGTGTCATTAATAATGTTAACGTTAACATTTTCAGGCGCAGAATTCATTTGCGTTGTTGATTGAGACCTCACCTCAGCAGGTTGCTCTTCTGCATACGTGGGTTGAGCTATATAAAACACACCTAACACAAAAGTTAGTGCCGCACATATTGCAGATACTTTGCGCAAACGACTTGTCATGTCTCCCCCAAAGATTGTGGCTAACCTACACACATATACACTTTGCTCAAATCATAAAGAAAAATGACAACGTTCATTACGCCCAATGCAACTTTTCAAAAAGATACCGGTGAACGGTCAAAAAATACCGTCTACGCCTAAATTATGTGCTCCAGCAACCTAAACACATACTTCAAAACGGGCAACAAGAACACTCATAAAAACGGATACAAAAAAACCGCTGATGCAAATACACCAGCGGATTTTAATTTAATAGGACACATACATATGTTGCAAACACAACACCCGACACTGTTATATATCAAAGACCTACATTTAACTCCACGGATCTCTCTCAAAAAGCGGCTCACTCGCAGGTCGACGGTCAGAATATGGATCATATCCATCATCATCTTCATTCTGGGCGCGAGCAAACTCCGGGTCTACCTCCTGCTTTTTCTTCAAGTCAGCGTTCTTAGACTTTGTTGCGTTCTTCAGACTCACATCGTTTTCTGGTGCTGTATCTTTCGACACAGCACCAGTAGATGTTACCGTTGCAGTAGGTTTCTTATCCACGCCTATTCTCACTTACTTCTTACGAGCAACCAAATTACCGTTCTCATCAGTATCAATCAGAACAGTATCACCCTCAGACAGCTCACCTGCAATAATCAAGTTTGCTACCTGATCAACAACGCGACGCTGAATCAGCCGCTTCAGAGGACGAGCACCATAAACAGGATCCAAACCATCAAGAGCCAACGACTGCTTTGCAGCCTCAGAAAGCTCCAGCGTCATGCGCTCGTTAGCAAGTCTGCTACGAACATCCTTGAGTTGGATATCAACGATTCGTTCAATATCCTCAAGACCCAGAGGCTGGAAGACAACCACGTCGTCGATACGGTTCAAGAACTCGGGACGGAAGGAGCTACGCAGCGCCTCCATAACCTGCTTTCTGGACTCTTCGGTAAGACCTTCTTCGCCAGCACCAGCAATGAACTGCGAACCAACGTTACTGGTCATGATAATGATGGTGTTCTTGAAGCTTACTACCCTACCTTGACCGTCTGTCAGGCGGCCGTCGTCCAGCACCTGCAGCAAGATGTTGAAGACATCAGGATGGGCCTTCTCCATCTCGTCCAGCAAGATGACGGAGTATGGATGCCTACGAACTGCCTCGGTGAGCTGGCCACCCTCGTCATAACCCACGTATCCTGGAGGTGCGCCAATAAGACGCTGGACCGAGAACTTCTCCATGTACTCAGACATATCAATGCGGATCAGAGAGCGCTCGTCGTCAAACAGCAGCTCTGCCAGCGCCTTTGCCAGCTCGGTTTTGCCCACGCCGGTTGGGCCCAGGAAGAAGAAGCTGCCCAGAGGCTTATTTGGATCTGCCAGACCAGCACGAGAACGACGAACTGCCGCAGCAACTGCGGAAACAGCATCGTCCTGACCAATGACGCGCAGGTGAAGCTGGTCCTCAAGGTTCTTGAGCTTGTCCATCTCGCCCTGCATCATCTTGGACACAGGCACTCCGGTCCACGAAGAAACCACCTCGGCAATCTCATCCGTGGTGACCTCTTCCTTGAGGATTCCGCCGTCTTCCTGCTTGGCGAGAAGGGCTTTTTCTGCCTCATCGTATTTACGCTCAAGTTCTGGAATAGTGCTGTAACGAAGTTCAGATGCCTGCGCTAAATTACCCTCGCGGGTCACGCGCTCCATCTGCGTCTTTGCGTCCTCAATCTGGGACTTCAAGTCCTGTACCAGGTCAATTGCGCCGCGCTCGTTCTGCCAGTTGGCCTTCATGCCATCCAGCTTTTCCTGCGTCGTAGCAATCTCTGCGCGAAGGTTCTCCAGGCGCTCCTTAGAAGCAGCGTCCTCCTCCTTCATCAGAGCCTGCTCCTCAATCTGCATCTGAGTAAGCTGACGGTCAACCGCATCAATCTCTGCTGGCATAGAATCAAGCTCCATACGAAGTCTTGACGCTGCCTCATCTACCAGGTCAATCGCCTTATCTGGTAAGAATCGGTCAGAAATGTAGCGGTTAGAAAGGTCTGCTGCTGCAACCAAAGCGGAGTCCGTAATGCGGACGCGGTGGTGCTGCTCATACTTCTCCTTAAGGCCACGCAAGATAGAAATGGTGTCTTCAACAGTAGGCTCAGAAACAAGCACGGTCTGGAAACGACGTGCAAGAGCAGCGTCCTTCTCGATGTACTTGCGGTATTCATCCAGCGTAGTAGCACCAATTGCGCGGAGCTCGCCTCGGGCAAGCGCTGGCTTCAAAATGTTGCCAGCGTCCATAGAGCCCTCAGAGGCACCAGCACCTACGATAGTGTGGAGCTCGTCGATAAAGAGGATGATCTGGCCGTTAGACTTAGCCACCTCTTTTACCACGCTCTTCAGGCGGTCCTCAAACTCACCGCGATACTTTGCGCCTGCTACCAGGGCAGACATATCAAGCTCAACAAGCTCTTTATCGCGCAGGGTACTTGGAACGTCGCCAGAAACAATGCGTTCTGCCAGGCCTTCCACGATTGCGGTCTTACCAACACCAGGCTCGCCGATAAGAACAGGATTGTTCTTGGTGCGACGGCTCAGAACCTGAATGGTACGACGAATTTCTTCAACGCGGCCAATAACTGGATCAAGCTTTCCCTGACGAGCAAGGTCGGTCACATTGCGACCATACTGCTCCAAGGCCTCAAACTGTGGCTTTGCATCCTGAGAGGTTACACGCTCATCACCACGAAGATCGTTGTACACCTCTTCCACACGCTTGGCGGTAATGCCGGCGTCGCGAAGAATCCTACCTGCGTCAGTGTTATCGTTTGCTAGCGCTGTGAGCAAATGCTCAGAAGTAACGTAGGAATCGCCCAGCTTGGTGGCAAGCTTCTCGGCCTCGTTAATAACCTTGAGAAGGTCGTTGCCAATGCCAATCTGTGCTCCACTTACTTTTGGAGCCTTGGAGATTGCCTGGTCTACCTGCGTAGCAATGCTGTCAGGATCTGCGCCAATCTTCTCCAAGATAGAGCGCAGGTTGCGCTCGTTGCTGTCCAACAACGCCTTGAGCAGGTGCGTTGGTGTAACCTCAGAAGCCTCTGCGTCGCCAGCAATGCCAAGAGCTGCCTGCAGCGCTTCCTGGGCGGTTACAGCCCATTTATCTAGTCTCATAAAATCACCCTCCTACCCCAAACAAAAATCGTGCCGGGGACTGAATCTTCATCGGATTCTATATACCCTCAAGCACGACTTTTAATACATATCTAAGTGTGTTTGTAGTAGATTTTCTTATTTCAATGTACTGAGCTTTTTCGTAGCAAAATGCTGAGCTTTTTTGCAGCCCAATCCCGCACCTTATAGCTTCTAAAATTCTGTCTCTTCATAGACCAGATTTTGCCCAACTTCCATTGCCGAGAAAAACTCGCCAGGTGTAAGCACCGGTATATCCGAACGAGTAAAATCTGCCACATTTCTTGTGACGATATAGTCTGCCTTTATCTTTTTAGCCGCTCGCCAAATAAGACAGTCCTCAAAATCTTGCCACTGCTCATCAAGTGCATACGAAATGTCTGCACCATCAATAGAACATACGTTAAGCAGCGGAAATACCTCTTTGAGAATTTTTTGCATGCGAGCAGAACCATGAGCCTTAGCGCCAACATAGTAGAGATCTGTGTATGACTGAGCTGCTATCCACAGCTCAGCGTCCTTGAACTGCTTCATTATAAAAAGCTTTTTTGCATCAGCAACAAACTGCTCTCTGCACAAAAAGACGTCCAGCAAAACGTTAGTATCAATCAAGAGCTTCATAGTCATTTGACCTCCACTCGCTGATTGCCTCTTTATAGGTGCTGTCACCCAAATCATTCCAAAACGATGCCGGTGCAGGAACTGAAATCTTTCCAAAGAGTGCCGAGAGCTGCTTTTTGTCCTTCTCGCTCAATTGGCGAGAAGACCCTCTAGCAGATAGTTCTGACGCAGCGCCCTCATGAGCATCGGGAAGCTTGCCCGTTACCAGTACATATTCAAAAGCAGCATTAATCAGTTTGGTGGTGTTTGACCCAAGCGATTCAAGAACTTCAGAAACCTGATTTTTTACTTCAACAGGAACGCGGGCGGTTACAATGCTGTCCATAGCCCTCCTTTACCTAGATATGTCATTGTATTCATGTATTACAACTAGGTCAAGAAGTAAGAAGCTAAGCGATTTCTGACTGGATAAACAAAAAACCAACTCCCCGCATTTACTCGCGGAGAGCTGGTTGTCTTGCTAGTAGCATTTACCTCGTCATCTTACGATTCCTTTGGCTGCGCCGAATTATCTTCAGCAGCATTAGCGTCAGAAGGAGCGGAGCTTGGCATACCAAGCAGGCGCTGCATCACCATTTCTGGATTGGTCTCGCTATAACGAACAAGCGAAGTGATGCGCTCGCGCATATGGTACTCGTGGAGCTCATCCTCAAGCACGCGGATGCGTTCACGCAACTCATCAATAAGATCGTCTTTCTCGAGAGCTCGTTCACGCATATCCAAAATACGCACAACGCCGGCAAGATTGATACCCTCGTCTGTCAGCTTTGAGACAAGATTGAGACGGTCAATGTCTGCACGAGAATACAGGCGCGTGTTGCCTCTAGAACGGCCGGGGTTAATCAGGCCCTTCTGCTCATACACGCGAAGCGTCTGCGGATGCATGCCCGTGAGCTCGGCCGCAACGCTAATCATGTAAAGCGGCTTATTACGACCGTCGTCCTTCTTTCGAGCCATTACCGCTCCTCTCGGTAGCTACGCTCGTCGGCGTCAAACAATGCCTGAAGAGCGTCTCGCTCCTTCTTGGAAAGTTTTGTTGGAACCTTAACGTCCACCGAAACATACAGCGCGCCTCGAGTTGTAGGATTCTTTACGCGAGGAGCACCCAAGCTCTTGAACCTAAACGTCTTTCCGCTCTGCGTACCTGCGGGGACCTTAAGTCGTACCGTGGTTCCATCAGGTGTTGGCACGTCAACCGAAGTACCTAAAGCCGCCTCGTAGATGCTCACTGGCAGCTTCATGCGCACGTCAGCGCCATCTCGCGAGAAGACCGGGTGAGTCGCAACATTAATGGTAACCACAAGGTTGCCTCGTGGACCGCCATTAACGCCGTACTCGCCCTTCTTCTTGTAGCGTAGCTTCATACCGTCGTAAGCACCAGCTGGCACTTTGATAGTGAGCGATTGCTCCTCACCAGTTGAAGGCACGCGGTACGTTGCCTTGCGAGAAGTTCCCTTAAATGCCTCGTCAAATGATACGTTTACGGACATAGTTAGGTCGCTACCTGCAACTGGACGGTTTGCTCGCCCACCAAAAATGTCGGCAAAGTCAAAACCGCCGGCTCCTGCGCCTGCACCACCGCCAAAACCGCTAAAGAAATCGGCAAAGTTGGCGCCGTTTACGTTAGTGGTATAGGTGTAACCGCCTTGGCGACCACCAAATCCACCTCCAGGAATGCCGCCAAATGCGAGCATCTGGTCATACTCCTGGCGTTTCTTATCATCAGAGAGCGTGTTATACGCTTCTGATATCTCTTTGAACTTAGCCTCATCGCCACCTCTGTCAGGGTGGTATTTAGCTGCAAGTTTTCTAAACGCTTTTTGAATATCAGACTTCGAGGCGTCGCGCTTCACGCCAAGAACGTCATAAAAAGTCTTACTACCCGCCATTCAGCACGGCCTCCTCTCTAAACTACTCTGTCTTACTCAGCTGCACCGTCAGTAGCTTCTGCACTGTCCGCAGCATCAGCGCTGTCTGCTGCTGCGCCATCTGCGGCTTCTGACTCTACTGGACGCTTTGGGCCACCATGGGTAACAACAACCATTGCAGTACGAATATCCTTACCGCCCATGCGATAGCCCTTTTGGTAGACCTGAGCGACGGTCTCATCATACGCCTCGGTGTCCTCAATCTGGCTGACTGCCTGGTGTGAAAGAGGATCAAAAGCCTCGCCAACAGGATTAACTACCTCAACGCCTTCCTTGTTCAAGACGCCAACAAGTTTCTTGCAAATAGCGTCGACACCCTCAACAAACTGCTTAGCTGCAGGGTCAGTTAAGTTGTCTGCGTGCTCAATTGCGCGCTCCAAGTCATCAATAACAGGGAGAAGATCAACTACCAGCTTCTCTGTTGCGCGCTGACGCTCATCAAGGCGCTCCTGAGCAGTACGACGACGGTAGTTATCCCAATCAGCCTGCAGACGAAGAAAGCGATCATTTGCCTCAGCTGCCTGCTGCTTGGCAGATTCAATCTGATCGGAAACCGAGTCAAGCTCATTCTGCAGGCGATCGCGCTCCTGAGCTGCACGCTGCGCATCAGCGGCAATTTCTGCCTCTGCCGTCTCTTCTCCGCGACGAATTGCCTCAGCAACCATCTCTTCTTCAGTCATCGTGCGGTCTGCGCCGGCTGCACCGTTAGCAGCGGGCTCATTACCATCAAGCGTCTGACTTGCGGAGCCATCCCCAACAACGCCAACAGCACCTACGGTTTCATCACCGTTATTCTCGTTATCAAAGGTAGTGTCAACCTTATTCTGATCTGCTGTTGCCACTGCCATCACCTCCCTATGTGTAGAAGGCGGCTAAACGTTTCCGCCAGCCGCCTCCGAGTCATATCACATTGTCCTACCAGCTACTGCACCAAGTTACCCAAGCGCATATGCCGAGAAACTCAGATTAGTTCTGGTTCTTATCGTCGTCGACAACCTCGTAGTCTGCATCAACAACATCTGGCTCAGAAGAGTTGCATGCTGCATCGTTGTTACCGGCGGTCTGAGCCTGAGCGTCTGCGTAGACAATCTCTGCAAGCTTCTGACCAACCTCGGTGAGCTTCTCGCCAGCCTTCTTGATTGCCTCAATGTCGGAGCCATCAAGTGCAGTTCTTGCCTCAGCAACAGCCTCTTCAACAGACTTCTTCTGATCCTCAGGGACCTTATCGCCAAGATCTTTGACGGTCTGCTCAGTGCTGTATGCCAGGGAGTCTACCTGATTACGAACCTCAATCTCGTCCTTGCGCTTCTTGTCTTCCTCAGCATGGGACTCTGCGTCCTTGACCATGCGGTCAACTTCCTCATCGGACAGAGCAGTGGAGCCAGAAATGGTAATCTCCTGGGACTTGTCAGTTGCCTTGTCCTTAGCGGTAACCTTCAGGATGCCGTTTGCGTCGATGTCAAAGGTAACCTCAATCTGAGGGATACCACGCTGAGCAGCAGGAATGCCAGTAAGGTTGAACTTACCAAGGCTCTTGTTGTCAGAAGCCATCTCGCGCTCGCCCTGGAGGACGTGAATCTCAACAGAGGTCTGATTGTCAGCTGCGGTGGAGTAGACCTTTGTGCTGGAGGTTGGGATGGTGGTGTTGCGGTCGATGACCTTGTCAACAACGCCGCCGAGGGTCTCAACACCCAGAGACAGTGGAGTTACGTCCAGCAGCAAGATGCCGGAGACGTCGCCGGTAAGAACTCCGCCCTGAACAGCTGCACCGTCTGCAACAACCTCGTCTGGGTTAACGGACATGTTAGGCTGCTTGCCAGTCATGCTCTTGACCAGGTCCTGAACAGCTGGCATACGAGTAGAGCCACCAACCAGAATAACCTCGCTGACGTCGGAGAGCTGAAGACCTGCATCCTGAAGTGCCTTGGTTACAGGGGCCTTGCAGCGGTCGAGAAGATCGCGGGTGATGCGCTCAAACTCTGCACGAGTCAAAGTGTAGTCAAGGTGCTTAGGACCAGATGCGTCTGCAGTGATGAATGGCAGGTTAATCTGTGCCTGCTGAGCGCTGGAGAGCTCCTTCTTAGCGTTCTCTGCAGCCTCCTTGAGGCGCTGAAGTGCCATTGGATCCTTGCGAAGGTCAATGCCGTTATCGGAGTTGAACTTATCTGCAAGCCAGTCGATAACGCGCTGATCCCAGTCGTCACCGCCCAGGTGGTTATCGCCGTTGGTTGCAAGAACCTCAACAACGCCGTCTGCAAGATCAAGCAAAGAGACGTCGAAGGTACCACCACCGAGGTCGAAGACTAGAACCTTGTGGTCCTGATCCTTTTTGTCCAAACCATAAGCAAGAGCTGCTGCGGTTGGCTCGTTAACGATACGCTGAACGTTGAGGCCAGCAATCTTACCTGCGTCCTTGGTTGCCTGACGCTGTGCGTCGTTGAAGTATGCAGGAACAGTAATGACAGCGTCGGTTACAGGCTCACCAAGGTACTTCTCGGCATCTGCCTTCATCTTTGCGAGGATCATAGCGCTGATCTGCTCTGGAGTGTAATCAACGCCCTCAATCTCAACAACTGCACGGCCGTCAGTACCAGCCTTGACCTTGTAAGGAACCGTCTTGATCTCAGACTGGACCTCATCAAACTTGCGGCCCATGAAACGCTTGATGGAGAAGACGGTATTAATAGGGTTGGTGACAGCCTGGTTCTTTGCTGCCTTACCAACAATGCGGTCACCGTCAGTACGGAAGCCGACAACGGAAGGAGTTGTACGATCTCCCTCTGCGTTTACGATAATAGTTGGCTCTCCACCCTCAAGGACAGCCATAGCTGAGTTTGTAGTACCCAGGTCAATTCCAAGAATCTTACCCATTGTGAATCATCCTTTCCTATGTACGTATTCCGTTTGGCGAGAAACCCCACAGGTAGATGACCTGAAAAAGGGTACAAGCTAACCGTAAACACGTACTGTGTTTCTGCTTTACGGTTTTGCTTATACCCCTATGTCTGACTTATATACATAATCTAAGTCAGTTTGTAGTAGATTTTTTCA
>ERZ773005.1173-NODE-1173-length-14660-cov-51.080863_pt1 | contig 14660 bp, 14 predicted proteins | sample MGYA00580666_ERZ773005 | MGnify/ENA primary metagenome ERZ773005 (study PRJEB29015, sample SAMEA2737999) | human oral metagenome | biome: human oral; feature: human-associated habitat; material: dental | place: China | collected 2061 ...
TCGTCAACGGGGCCGCAACAGGCCGCCACGGGACCGCGGTCACTACGCCTTCATCACCGCGGCCGCGGCGGGCTGCCATGTGCACCGGCTCCTGCGCACGGAGACGGTGCGTGGCTGATCGAGGCGCCCGGGTGGGCGCACCGGTCGACGAAGCGGCACTGCCCCTGACGACGAACCTGTCGGCGGCCTACGACTGGCGGGCCCGTCACCGTATGCTGCCGAGGCGAGCAGGCCGCTGGTCGCGGTACTCCGTCCCGGTGGTGGACGTGGCCCTGGGGATCATCTTCCTCGCCTTCGCCCTGGAGTCGCTCACCTTCATCCTCCGCTTCGGCGCCTACGCCGTCTACGTCGCCGACTCCGCCCTATGCACGGCGCTGGCGCTGACGCAGTTCGGCAGGCTGCGCCTCCTGCGCGCCTCCTTCATCGCGACCTACACCCTGCTGGCGGCCTATGCGGTCCTCGTTGCCCTCTCCCCGGTCAACCTCGGTCTCAACCCGATCATCGCAACAGCGGTCACCAGTCTCTACACCGTCACCCGCTGGGAGCCCGACCGGCGCTGGGGCACGGCTGCGCTTCTGCTGGCCCTGGCGGGCGCCCTGGTCAACCCGGTTACCTTCGCCTCCTACGCCGGACCCTATGAGTCCAGTGCCGATCCCACGGCTGGCTCCGGCTGGAACGGGGCCGCCTTGATGGCCCGTACGCTCATCGGCCTGGTCTTCGCCGGCGTCGTGGTCCTGACCCACCTGCTGGCCTCCTCCCGGAGGAGAATCGCCGAGAACCAGGCCCGCGACGTCGGCATCGCCGCGGCCCAGGCGGTCGCGGCCGAGCGCCTCAGCCTGGCCAGAGAGCTCCACGACCTTGTGGGACACAGTCTCACCACGATCAAGGTGCAGGCCGCAACCGGCCTCGCCCTGGGCGGCGAGGAACGGCTGCGGACCACCCTGATCACCGTGCGCGACACGGCCGACGCCTCGCTGACCTCCGTGCGCCGGCTCGTCTCCGTCCTGCGCTCCGACGCCGGCGAGATCACCCCGCTGGCGGATCTGAGTACCATCCCGGTCCTCATTGAGACGACCCGAGGCTCAGGAGCCAGGGTCAGCGCCGTGCTCCCCGAACCAGAGGTTCTGGAGCGCTGCAACGCGGCATGGTCGGCGATACAGCGGCTCACCCTCGTCCGGCTCGTCGGGGAGGCCCTTACCAACGCCGTCAGGCACGGATCCGGTCAGATCGAGCTGAGCCTAGTGCTGTCGCAGGCCTCCTGCCACCTTCACGTCGCTAACCCGGTAGCCGAGGCCTCGGAGCACTCGCCGTTCGGTGGCAGCGGACTCGTCGGCCTGGAGGAGCGACTCAGGCTCGTGGGTGGAACCATGTCCCACGGCGCCTGCTGTGATGACGAGGGTCGAAGCTTCTTCACCATCGACGTTGACTTCCCCGTGACGCCGCTCGAACTGCCCGCGAGCGCCCCGGTTCCGGGACAGCACCCCGGTGAGACGGAATAAGGAGTGTCTGGATGGATCCCAGTGCAACCAGTGCGATCAGAGTCGCCGTTGTGGACGACCAGCCGCTGTTGGTGAGCGCTTTCAGCGCCCTTGTGTCTGCACAGCCCGACATGGAGGTTGTGCTGGAGGCAGTCAATGGGCGCCAGGCCATCGAGGGGCTGACCGCCCGGGCCAGCGGCTCTCACAGCGGGGCCGATCTGGTGCTCATGGATCTGCGGATGCCTGTGTTGGATGGGATCAGTGCCATTCGTGAACTGCGGGCTGTGCCGGCCACCTCTGCTTTGCGGATCCTGGTCCTGACCACCTTCGACGACGACGACCTCGTCCTGGCGGCGTTGGGTGCAGGCGCCCATGGTTTCCTTCTCAAGGACGCCGAGCCGACGACGCTGTTGGAGGCGATCCGCGTCGTCGCCCGCGGCGGCTCCTGGCTGGATCCTGCCGTCACTGGCACCGTCCTGGCCCACCTTGATGCAGGTGCCGAGCCGGGATCTCCGCAGCTACCGACCTCGCCGTCGGAACCTGCCGGTGGCGCCGTGCCCGTTGTGGGGGCGCCGTCGGGGCCCTATGAGCCCTTAACCGGGCGGGAGGACGCCGTCCTGGCTCTCGTGTGCCAGGGGCTGAGCAACGCCCGGATCGGCGAGCGGCTCCATGTCGCGGAGTCGACGGTTAAGTCCCACGTCAAGACGATCTTGGGTAAGACCGGCTGCCACAACCGGGTCGAGCTCGTCATCTACGCGCTGACCACCGGGCTCGTGCAGCCGCAGTAGCCTTCCTCCCCAGGGAGGAGATACGGCAACGGTGGTTGCCGCCGACCGTGTCCCTGGTGGGGATCCGCCGAGGTACCGGCGCGCACGAGCATGGGGCCATGACAGCTACCACCACAACGTCTCCTCTCCCCTCCCCCGCCCATGCCGCTGGCGTTGCCCCCGGGCTGAGGCTCGTCGGGGTCTCGAAGTCCTTCGGCCACCAGACGGTCCTCACCGGGCTCGACCTGTCGGCCTATCCCGGACGCGTCTACGGGCTGCTCGGTCTCAACGGTGCCGGCAAGTCGACCGCCTTCAACATCTCCCTGGGACTGCTCAAGCCCGACGCCGGCCGCGTGGAGATCCAGGGCGATCCGTTCTGCCGGCGCAGCCTGGGGCGGGTGGGGGCCTCCATCAACGGTCCTGCGCTCTTCCCCCAGCTGTCCGCACGGCGCAACCTGCTCGTCCACTGCCGCCTGACCGGCACCTCCCCGGAGACGATTGCTCCGCTCCTGGAGCGCGTGGGTCTGGCTGGGGTCGGCAGGAAGCGCGCAGGCTCCTTCTCCACGGGGATGAAGGTGCGCCTGTCCCTGGCCATGGCGCTACTGAACGACCCAGAGGTCCTCATCCTCGATGAACCCCAGAACGGGCTGGACCCCCAGGGCATCATCGAGCTGCGCGACCTCGTGCGGGACCTGGCCGATGAGGGGCGCACCGTCGTCGTCTCCAGCCACCAGCTCGGCGAGATCGCCCGCATGAGCGACGACATCGGGGTTCTGGTCACCGGGCGCCTCGTCTACGAAGGACCGCTGGCCGATTTCGCCGACGCCGATGACGAGCGGGCCATGGAGAAGGCATTCCTGGAGGCCGTCACCGGAGGCGGGCGTCGCACTGAGACGGAGGTCCGCGCATGAGCGCCGCTGTGCAGCCGCAGACTCCGATGAGGGTGCGGGAGAAGGCTGCGGTGAAGGTGAACCTGTGGGACCTGGTGCGCGCCGAGCTCACCCGCAGCCAGCGCACCTTCACCTGGGGCATCATCGGGGCGACTCTCATCTTCACCGTTCACACCATCATCCTGGCGAATGCCTCCATCAACGGAGGAGTCGTCGAAGAGGTGCAGTGGAACGGCAACGCTTTGGCGTGGATGCACCTGTACGCCGGGGCCTTCGCGGTTCCCATGGGACTGCTGACCGGTGCCATGGCCCAGTGGCGTGAACGGCGGTGGCGTCAGGGTGGAACGGCCTGGCGCGCCGTCGAGCCGCGCCGGGTGGTGACCGCCCGCATCGTGGTCCTGAGCCTGTCGGCGCTAGCCTGCCAGGCAGCGCTCGTTGCCCCGGTGGTGGGGCACGCCCTCATCATCGGCAACGGCTGGGGGCCCTGGGACAGGTACCTGCTGTTCGCCCTCTTCATGTGGATCGTCGTCACCGGTTCCTGTGCCTGGGGTATGGCGGCCTTCCGCGTGTTGCGAGTCATCGCCGTCGGGGTCGCGCCCGTGCTTGGACTCATCTGGTCCGGGGTGGGGGTGACTCAGGCCGAGCGGACCGACTGGTGGGCACTCCCGTGGACCTGGACGGCCCGGGTCCCGCTGCCCCTGTTGGGCGTTCACGGCAACTCCGTTCTCCTCGAGGAGGACTCTCCGGTGTGGGGCTACCCGCTCCTGCCCGGATTCCTGCTGACGACCGGCCTAACCCTGGTCGGCATTGGGCTGGCCGTCCTCAGCGGCATGCCCAGGGGTGTTGAGTCCTCGGCCTCATCCGTCGCCTGGCTCAGCCGGCTGCTTCCCAGCAGAGAGCACGACGACGCTGCGCTACCGGAGAACGTCTCAGAACAGGCTTCGGAGCAGGCCTCGACGCCGCCCCGGAGTACCCCGCAGATCCGCGTCACGCCCGCTACCCGTATGGCCCGCATCCCCGGCACGCGCAGCGCCGTCCTGGCAATGGCCGGCGCCCTGCCCTGGATCGTGTGGGTGGTTCTGGCGGTCCTGTTACTTGCCTTCCTGGGGGTTCTCCGCTCTACCTACCCGCCCGACTACGGGCAGAGCTTCCTCGAGCTCGTCGGTGTGCCGGTTGCTGCGGCCATCACCGGCATCACGGTGTGGGGACGCCTCCAGCCCGCCTGGCGCACCCTCATCACTCGCCAGAGATCCTGTGGGATCCTGACCTCAGCCGCGGTCCTCAGCGCCCTCTTCCTCCTCCCGGTCCTGGTCATCTCCTGGATTGTGACCGTCCTCGGCGACACTCTGACCCGCACCGACCCGAACCTGCCAGCGGTGACCGGCCCGGTCTACGGACTCATGGTGATGCCGGCCGTTGCCTTCATGATCGCAGCCGTCAGCCTGGCGGTGGCGCTGTGCACCCGGATCGTCGCGGCGATCGTCCTCAACTCCATCCTGGTCGTCATAGGGCTGCTCATCGGCGGTAACGAGATCATGGCGGCCACCTGGCTGTGGCGGCTGGCCCCTTGGGGCTGGATGACCGTCGCCCACCAGTTCCCCGAACGCTGGCTGACGATCGTCGTCCTCAGCTTGCTCATCGGGTCGATGGCAATGGTATCGGCAACGCTCGGCGCCCGACGCGCGGCCATCCGGGACTGAACCGGACCGGGCTGAGCAGGTTCGAGCGGCCGGCGCGGGCCGCATGGATCGCCCCGGGCGCGTGCTTCCCGGTGAGGAAGGACACCCGCCCGGGGCCTTCGGCAGGACGATGAGAATGGCCCGCTCGGGTCTCGGGCAGGGCTGCGGTCGGTCGGCGGCCCATCCGCTTTCCGATAACCTAAGTACATGAAGACCTTCGAGGACCTTTTCAGCGAGCTGCAGCACAAGGCGGCCACCCGCCCCGAGGGCTCCGGGACGGTGGAGGAGCTGGACCGCGGGGTCCACTTCATCGGCAAGAAGCTCGTCGAGGAGGCCGCCGAGGCCTGGATGGCCTGCGAGCACGAGTCCGACGAGGCCGCCTGTGAGGAGATCAGCCAGCTGCTCTACCACGCCCAGGTCATGATGGTCGCCAAGGGCTACAGTCTCCAGGACGTCTACCGTTACCTGTAAACCGCGAAGCCCCCGTACATCCATTCGTCGTCCTCATCACAGCTCACCACAGATCAGGAACCGCCGTGTTGCGTATCGCCGTCCCGAACAAGGGCTCCCTGTCCGAGCCCGCCGTCACCATGCTCTCCGAGGCGGGCTACCGCACCCGCCGTACGGGCCGCGAGCTCGTGCTCGTCGACGAGGCCAACGACGTCGAGCTGTTCTTCCTGCGTCCACGCGACATCGCCGTCTACGTCGGCCAGGGCACCGTGCACGCCGGCATCACCGGACGCGACCTGCTCCTGGATTCCGGGGTCGACGCCGTCGAGCACCTGCCCCTGGGCTTCGCCCGCTCCACCTTCCGCTTCGCTGCCCCCAGGGGCACGATGACCTCCCTGGCCGATGTCGCTGGGAAGCGCGTGGCCACCTCCTACGACGTCTTGGTGCGCAGCTACCTGGCATCCCGGGGTGTGGAGGCCCAGACCGTTCACCTCGACGGCGCCGTGGAATCCTCCGTCCAGCTGGGCGTGGCCGACCTCATCGCCGACGTCGTCGAGACCGGCACGACGCTGAGGGCGGCAGGCCTGGAGACATTCGGGGATGCGATCCTCGTCAGCGAGGCCGTGCTCATCACCACCGAGCAGTTCCGCGGCGAGCCCGGGCTGGCCACGCTCGTGCGGCGCCTGGAGGGCGTGCTGCGCGCCCGCGCCTACGTGCTCGTGGACTACGACATCCCCATGAACAAGCTGCACCTGGCGGCGGCCCTCACCCCGGGCATCGAGTCCCCCACCGTCTCCCCGCTGCAGAACCCTGACTGGGTGGCGGTGCGCGCCATGGTCCCGCGGGCGGACATGAACCGGGTCATGGACGAGCTCTACGAGGTCGGGGCCCGTGCCATCCTCGTCTCCTCACTGCTGGCCTGCCGGCTGTAGCCGGCCGCGAGGCATGGCAATGACAAGTGCTGTGGCCGCCACCAGCAGAACCGTGCAAGCGCTCAGCGCTGGGACGAGTCCGGCGGTGAATCTCTCACCAGGGGCGTAAGCGCCGAAGGTGGTGAAGAGGGCGGTGCACAGCGCGATGCCTGTAGCCGTCCCCAGCTGGCGAGCCGTCTGATTGACCCCTGAGACTACGGCACGGTCCCGAGACGCGATCCCCTCCAGGACTGCGGCTGCCAGCGGGGAGAAGGTCAGCCCCATGCCAGTACCCGCGATGAGCATGGGCGGGATGTAGGAGCCGTAACCGCTGCTCGTGTGCGCCAGGAGCATGAAGCACCCTACTGCCACCGTCTGCAGCACCATACCGATCAACAGCACCGCCCTCGGCCCGTAGTGCTTGACGAGCACTCCCGCTACCGGGGCCACCACCATGGGAACCATGGTCCATGGTGCTGCGCGCAGGCCCGACTCCAGCGGGTCGAAGCCCATCCCGATCTGAAGGTACTGACTGACGAGGAACACTGACCCGAAGATCCCGGCGGAAAAGAGCATCGCCACGGTGTTGACCAGGTTGAAGCGCCGGTCGCGGAACAGGCGCGCTGGTACGAATGCGCTGCGAACGGTGCGCTCCCGCCGGATGAAGCCGGCCAGTGAGGCCAGTGCCAGAGCCAGGCATCCAAGAACCAGGGGGCTGGTCCAGCCGCGGCTGCCACCCTCCACCAGCGCCCAGGTCAATGGGAAGATAAAGGTCGCCGCCATCGCCAGTCCCGCGAGGTCAGTCGTTCGGGCTCTGGTTCTGTCTATGACGGCGAGGTTGCGAAGACTCCACCAGCCCAGCGCCAGGGACAGGACGCCCACCGGAAGATTGATCCAGAAGATGAAGCTCCAGTGCAGATCCTCAACGACGGCGCCTCCGACGATGGGGCCAGCGGCAACACCCAGCCCGTTGACGCTGCCCCACACACCGATGGCGAGCTCTCGCAGGTGCGGGGGTACGGCGTCGGCCAGAAGCGCCAGGGACAGCGAACCGATGGCCGCCCCGCTGGCACCTTGGACCACTCTGGCGGCGATGAGCGCCAACGGCGTGGAGGCCAGTGCTGCCAGAGCCGAGGCCGAGGTGAACAGGAACACGGCCCACAGGAAGAGTCTGCGGCGCCCGATCCTGTCCCCCAATGCTGCGGTTGGCAGGATCAACGTGGCGTAGGTGAGCGTGTAGGCGTTGACGAACCATTGCAGCTCGGTGACCGAGGCCCCCAGATCCCGGTGAATCTGCGGCAGCGCGATCGTGACCACCAGTGAGTCCAGTGACGTCATCAGGGTGGGAAGGGCGATCGCAACCATGACCCACGCAGGAGGGATTCGATGATGGCCCTCGGTTCCGGTGAATGGCGGGCTGGAGGAAGGCTCGCCGAGCGAACGATGTGTGGCCTGAGCGGACAAGGTGACTCCTAACTGGATAGTGAAAGTGTCTACTTGATTAGATACCTTTACTATCTACTTGTCAACCCGATGCTCTCCGCCAGGAACCGCCAGGTACAGGAGATGTCGCCGTCGACATTTCAACCCATGGGTCGGGCTGCTCTCTTAGAATCTCGATATCGGCGCGCATGAGTCCTGGGAGGTGTGTGTGCTCGTATGCTCGGACCTGGCCGGATATCACATGACGGCCCGGTGACGCCGCTGGAGAAGGAGGATCATGCGTATCTCGGAGCTCGCCCAGGAGTCCGGGACCCCGGTGGCGACGATCAAGTACTACATCCGCGAGGGTCTGCTACCCGCCGGTACGCCCGTCAATGCGCGGCAGTCCGACTATGGGACACAGCACTTGGAGAGGCTGCGCCTCATTCGGGGACTCATGAACGTCCTGGGTGCATCCATCGAGCAGGTGCGTGATGTCATCGGCGTGATCGATCAACCGGATCAGGAGCCGTGGGAGGCGATGAAGTTCGCGACCGAGGCGATCCCCGCTCCTCACCAGCACGAAGAGCCGGGAATCAGCAGGGCGTGTGCGGTACTGGAACGGCTCGGCCTGCCCTGCTCCCCCGAGCATCCTGCGGTCAGGCACCTCGACTCGGCCCTGGCCTTCGCCGAGGAGATCGGCATGGCCATGAGCGCGGAGCAGCTGGCCGTGTACGTCGAGGCCGCGCGGCGGACTGCTCGCGCCGATGTCGAGCACATTCCCTGGCAATCGCGTGAGGACTCGGTGAGGCAGGCGGTCCTGGGGACCGTGGTCTACGAGCCGGTGCTCCTCGCGCTACGGCGCATTGCGCACCGCGAGCTCGGCATGGCCCACTATGAGCACCACGACGGCGAGCAGGAGCTGGCGTCGAGCTCTCCGCCGGAGGGATGACGACGACGCGGCCAGCGTGCCCTGTCACCTGCGTATCTACTGCCCCAGGGGCACGCAGACCTCAGTCGCCCGGGGTGCCTTCTTGTCCCCCAGGAGCTTGTGGGAGGAGAGGAACTCGATCATCGAGGCGACGTCATCGACCCGCACCGAGCCGATGGGATGAGAACCGTCACCGCTGACCAGCTTGCCGGTGGCCACGGCGACCTCGCGCGCGCGGGCCGCTTGAGTGCTGTCCACCAGGTCCTGCACATGCTCTTTGGAGGTCTCGATGGCCGTGTCGGGGTCCTTGACGAAGGCGTTCATGCCCTCGATCGAGGCCTTGACGGCGGCTTGGAGGTCCTGGCGGCGGGAGTCCAGCAGGGAGCGGGTCGTCACCAGTGAGGCGCCGACGAGGGGGATCTGGTCGGCGACCTGGATGGTGCGTACAGGAGTGCCGGACTGGGAGATCTGGACGGCGTCGTTGTTGGAGAAGCCGACCACCGCGTCGACCTTGCCGCCGACGAGCGCCGCCTGCTGGGTGTAGCCGATGTCCTGGATCGTCAGGTCCGACTCGGTCAGGGAACCCGTAGCCATGGCCAGCTGGAGAGCGTACCAGGTCTCCCCCTTGCGGCCCGGCGTGCCGACCGTCTTGCCCTTGAGGTCCGCGGGGACGTTGATCGCGGAATCCTCCGGCACGATGAGGCAGGCCGGGTAGGACTGATAGTAGCCGCCGATGACGACGAGGTCGTTTCCATTGGAGGTGGCCACCACCGCTTCATCGGCTCCGGCGATGACGAGGTGCTCCTGCCCGCTTTGGAGGGCATCGAAGAGCCCCTCCTGCGCCCCGTGATGGCGCAGCGTCACGTTCGCGGCGTACTTCCCCTCCTTCTTGGCCATATAGAAGGGGGCGAACTGGATGTTCGGCGTGTAGGTCAGGCCGACGGTCAATGCGCCTCCTCCGGCCGCAGAGGAGGCCGCGCGGCTCGCGGTTCCCGAGGAGCAGGCAGCCAGTGCGCCGAATCCGGTCAAGGCCAGGCCTCCGGCCAGAAGGTGACGGCGTGAGGGGGCCGGGTATGCGAGTTCCGTGCGCGAGAGGGCCATGAGGATTTCCTTTTCTTCCGAGGGTGAGGAACGCGTGCGGTGGGACTGGGCTAGACGGCGTGGCGGCCGCGCAGGGCGTCTACGGTGCGGCTGCGTCGCTCGAGCTCGTGCAGCGCCCAGTGGATGGAGGTGGCCAGAATGCATAGAAGGGTGATCGTGGCGAACACACCGGTGGTGTCCCCCCGGCTCTGCTGAGTGGAGAGCACCGTTCCCAGGCCCTCACCGCCCATGATGAGCTCGCCGACGACCGCGCCGGTGACCGACAGGGTGAAGCCGGTGCGCAGCCCGGTGTAGATAGCGGGCAGAGCCATGGGCAGCTCCATGTGGATGAGCATGCTCCGGCCGTGGGCGCCGTCGAGCCGGGCCGCGTCCATGACGTCCGCGTCCAGACCGCGCAGGCCCAGCAGCACCGTGACCGTAATGGGGAAGAAGACCATGAAGGCGCACAGGACCACAACCGGCAGGGTTCCATAGCCGATCCACAGAACCAGCAGAGGGGCGACGGCGACACCGGGAACCGCCTGGCTCGCCGCGACATACGGCAGGACGGCCCGTGAGAACAGCCGCCAGCGGTACAGGGTCCAGGCCAGGGGCAGGGCGAAGACGGCGGCCAGGAGGCAGCCGAGGAGAGCCTCGCGCAGCGTGATCCAGGCTCGCCACCCCAATCCGACCTGGGTCAGACTCAGCCACAGACGCTCGACGACGGCCAGGGGGCCGGGCAGGAAGATCTCGGGAATGGCACCCGATCCGGTGGCGATCTGCCACAGCATCAGCAGGGCGGCGCCCAGTCCGACGGCCGGCCACGGCCCGTTCTGCTCGGCAGCGTGGATGCGGCGCCGGCGTCTGGCGGGCGGCTGTGGTAATGGCTCTGCCGAAAAGGCCGTCGGAGAATCTGAGGAGGCCCGTGGTCCGGGACGGGCGCTGGATGACGAGGCATGGGAAGATCGGGGACGCGCGGCCTTGCCAACGGGGCTGGGGCTGTACACGGCGGTCTCCTCCCGGATCCTTCCGGGAGCGGGAGCCCCCGGCTGCACCGGGGTCCGCCTGCGCGCCGTCGGTCGGCGCACACACGTGCTGGGCGCCCGCTCCGGTCGATACCCGATCGATCCACAACTGATCGTGGAATCTGGGACGTCGTCCTGAGTTGCGGGTCTCCCCGCGGGGCGCCACGCGCATCCTCCCATCCGGACTCTCACCGTCGGTGCCGGAGTTCCACCGGCTCAACCGCTGGTCCCCCGGCTGCCTGACGCTGCCGTGGCACGAGCGGGTCGCGGACTATTACCGCCGGTTCGGACTTTCACCGACCCCGGAGCACGTTGCTGCTGGTAAGGATACAACGTGGATCGTCCCACGGCGATACCCGAGACCCCTCAATGCTGCGCGTGCTCACAAGATGTCGCTCGGCATGCGGCTCGAGCGGTCGCCCCTGGCAGAAAAGTGGCGCACTGCGTCCGCAACCGCGCGACGCAGACGGTTCGGGCCCCGCCGCAGAGATGACTCCAGTGGTTCTGAAGGATCGGAGATCTGGACGATATCCCGGACTCCCAGATCACTCAGACGCTGCTGAACCTCGACATCGACCCTGACCCGCCCAGCGAAGACGATGGAGGGCACCCCGCACTCGCATGCCAGTCGGAGCACTCCGCTGACCGCCTTGCCGTCCAGGGACTGCCCATCGACGGACCCCTCCCCCGTCAGTAGCAGGTCAGCCTCCTCCAGCCGCTTGCGCAGCCCCACGACACGAGTCAGGTGGTCGATGCCGGTGGCGAGTTCAGCACCGAGAACAGCCGTCAGGGCGAAGGCGGTGCCACCTGCCGCCCCGGTGCCCGGGCGTCCGGCCCAATGGCTCAGACCGAGGACTGCGGCCAGGCGCGTCATCTCACCGTCTACCCATGTGATCGCGGGCCCGATCAGTCCCTTCTGCGGGCCGAAGACGGCTGCCGCGCCGCGGGGGCCCGTGAGCGGATTCGTCACATCCCCGGCCACCGTGATGCTTATGCCCTCAAGACGACGGCGAGCGGGTTCGACCTCGATACTCCTGATGCGGGGGAACTCGGCGGGCACCGGATCCACCTCGTGACCCCGTTCGTCCAGGCAGCGGGCACCTAGCGCCACGAGCATCCCCAGGCCCAGGTCGTTGGAGGCCGACCCGCCCAGTCCGATGAGCAGTGAGCGGGCGCCTGCGTCGAGCGCGGCAGCGATGACATGACCGAGCCCTGCGGTCGAGGAGCGCATGACGTCCCGCTCCCCCGGCGCGATGTGCTCCAATCCCGCGCTGGAGGCCAGGTCGACGACGGCGCGGTGGCCATCGAGCCCGAAACCCGCTGTCAGTGGGCGGCCCAGGGCGTCGATGGTCGACACCTCTCGCCACGAGGCGGCCCAGGCGGAGGCGATGGCCTCGGCGAAGCCCTCCCCTCCGTCGGAGACGGGCACCTGATCGACCAGGCACGCGGACAGCGCGTCCCGGACTCCGGCCGCCATGGCTCTGGCGGCCTGCACCGCGGTCATGGACTCCTTGAAGGAGTCAGGGGCGACGACGATCCTCATGCCTGCAGTACTGCCCGTCTTCCCTGTCCGGCTAGGCGCGTGAGGCGGTGATAGCGGCGTCGAACTCCTCGGAGATCTCCTCCGAAGGTCGGCTCGTGCGGGACACGGCCCAGGCCACGGCCAAGTTGCCCAGGAAACCGGGAACGATCTCGTAGAGATCGAAGATGCCGCCGGGACCGCCGGAGACGTTTCCCCAGATCATGACGATGACGGCGCCGGTGATCATGCCGGCGAAAGCGCCCATGGCGCTCAGGCGCCTCCAGTACAGGGACAGCAGGATGGTCGGTCCGAAGGAGGCCCCGAAACCGGCCCAGGCGAAGGCCACAAGGTCGAGGATCGTTTTGCTGGGGTTCCAGGCCATGACGGCCGCGACCAGAGCGATCGCGAAAACCGCCATGCGCGAGTAGAGCACCATCCGGTTACTGCTGATGTCGCTGCCCCGGGTGCGGTTCATCGATCCGTACAGGTCCTCGATGAGCGCCGATGAGGTCACGAGCAGCTGCGAGGAGATCGTCGACATAATGGCGGCGAGAATAGCTGCCAGCATGAATCCGGCCACCAGTGGGTGGAAGAGCAGCTTACCCAGTGTGATGAAGACGGTCTCCGGGTCCGCCAGCTTGCTCTTGTCATGCCGGTAGACGGCCACACCGACGATGGCGGTGCCGGCCGCGCCGAGCACGGCGAACAGCATCCAGCCGATCCCGATGGTGCCGCCGGCGACGGCCTCCTTGGGGCTGCGGATGGCCATGAATCGGACGATGATATGCGGCTGACCGAAGTAGCCCAGTCCCCAGGCCAGCGCCGAGATGACACCGATCACCGTTGTTGTCGGCCCCCAGGCGGCCCAGTAGTGGGGATCGACCTCGGAGACGGCCTTGACGAGGTTGGACACTCCGCCCAGGTGCATGACTCCGACGACGGGCACCATGACCAGGGCCGCCACCATCATGAGACCCTGAATGAAGTCGGTGTAGGACACGGCCAGGAACCCGCCGATGAGCGTGTAGACCACCGTGATGGCGGCGACGATGACCATGCCTAGGTGGTAGTCCATCCCGAAGGAGGATTCGAAGAACCGTCCGCCGGCCACCATGCCGGAGGAGACGTAGAAGGTGAAGTAGACCAGGATGATCAGACCGCTGGACCAGCGCAGCAGCCGGCGTGTGTCGTGGAGGCGGTTGTCCAGGAAGCTCGGGACTGTGATCGAGTTGTTGGCGACCTCGGTGTAGGCGCGTAGGCGGGGAGCGACCAGCAGCCAGTTCGCCAGTGCTCCGATCGTCAGCCCGACGGCGATCCATCCCTCGACCAGGCCGCTGGCGTACAGGGCGCCCGGCAGCCCCATGAGCAGCCACCCCGACATGTCCGAGGCGCCTGCCGACAGCGCTGCGACCCAGGGGTTGAGGTCGCGGTCGGCGAGCATGTAGTCGTCGAAGTTGTCCGTTCGCAGGTAGGCCCAGCCTCCGATGGCGAGCATGGCCACGAAGTAGACGATCATCGCAATGGCCTGATAGGTAGCGTCAGTCATTCGTATGTCCTCACGTCAGTCAGCGGTGAGACGTATCGCGGCTGGCTGCGCGCGACAGAATCGGGGTCTCCGCCATTTTCTTGCGCAGGCTTGGTTTCACCGCGCATGTACGACGATCGCGATTGCGTAGTCGCCGTCATGGCTCAGAGAAACCGGCCAGCACCCCGGGGTCGATACCTCCTGTCCGAGGCTGTGCTCAACAGCGCGAGCAATGGCGCCGCTCAGACGCAGGGATGGCCGCCCCCACCGATCAGTGACAAGCTCAACCTCGCGCCAGTCGACGTCCTCACTCAGGATAACCGGGGCGGCGCTATTTCCGCGACTGTTTGCGTATCGCGCGTGCGCCTGGCTCCAGGCCTTGATGAATGCCTCCTTGGCCGCCCATCTGGCAGCCAGGTGCTGGGCCGGGCGTGAACCCTTCTCCTGTGCGCGATGGCGGGCCTCGCGGAGCTCGCGCGCCGTGAAGACGCGCTGTGCGAAGACGGTGCCGGGTTGATCGAGTTGGGTCTCGAATCCTGGAATGTGCACCAGGTCCGTTCCCACCGCTAGAACGGTTGTGCCAGGGGAAGCCTGCCGCATGTCCGGAAACTGCGGCTCAGTCATTCTGGAACCCTCATGAAGCAAAACTTACAAATCATTGACGCGAATCCTTTGATAATTCCAGGTGAGCAAAACAGGGCCGGTTCTACAGACGGTATCCATCGTCTGTAGAACCGGCCCTATCCACTATCGTGATGAGTTCACTCGCCGGCGTGGTAGACGCCGTCGGTGCCCAGGCGGGCATCGGGGTCGAGCAGCATAGCGGCCTCGACCTCGTGCGGGTCGCGCTGCTTGGACTCCTCGCCCAGACGACGGCCCTGGACCGGCTCGAACAGCGGGGCCCGGCCGATCATGCCGGCGCGACGGCGCCTGGTACCTGCTGCTAGGCGGGCGTTGGCAGAGGCCAGCCAGGCGTCGAC
>ERZ773005.1174-NODE-1174-length-14638-cov-14.934581_pt1 | contig 14638 bp, 14 predicted proteins | sample MGYA00580666_ERZ773005 | MGnify/ENA primary metagenome ERZ773005 (study PRJEB29015, sample SAMEA2737999) | human oral metagenome | biome: human oral; feature: human-associated habitat; material: dental | place: China | collected 2061 ...
TGGGCGGCAAGGCGCAGTTCGGCGGCCAGCGCTTCGGCGAGATGGAGGTCTGGGCCCTCTACGCGTATGGCGCGTCCAACGTGCTTCACGAGATCATGACCGTCAAGTCCGACGACACCAACGGTCGCGTGAAGACCTACGAGGCCATCGTGAAGGGCGAGAACGTGCCCGAGCCGGGCATCCCCGAGTCCTTCAAGGTCCTCGTCAAGGAGATCCGCTCCCTGGCCCTCGACATCGCGCCGATCGCATACAAGCCGGAGGAGCCTGTCGAGAGGGACTCCGACGAGGCCGCAGACGCGAGCGCCGTGGAAGTGTTCGCCGGGGCAGAGAGTGCTGATGACCTGATCGGTGGCTTCGTCGCCGATCTCGGCGAGGACGAGGCAGTCCTGGCCGGTGACACCACCAACGATAAGGAGTAGCGAACGTGGCAGATTTCGATACCACCGATTTCGACGCTATAAAGATCTCGCTCGCCTCCGCCGACGAGATTCGCAGCTGGTCCCACGGTGAGGTCAAGAAGCCCGAGACCATCAACTACCGCACCCTCAAGCCCGAGAAGGACGGCCTCTTCTGCGAGAAGATCTTCGGCCCCGTCAAGGACTGGGAGTGCGCCTGCGGCAAGTACAAGGGCATCCGCTTCAAGGGCATCGTCTGCGAGCGCTGCGGCGTCGAGGTGACGAGCGCCAAGGTCCGCCGCGACCGCATGGGCCACATCGAGCTTGCCGCGCCCGTCTCCCATATCTGGTACTTCAAGAGCCCGGCCACCTTCCCCCTGGCCCGTCTGCTCGACATGAAGAGCAAGGACCTCGAGAAGGTCCTCTACTTCGCCTCCTACGTCATCACCGACGTGGACGGCGAGGCTCGCGAGGCCGACGCCGACGACCTCAAGGAGGAGCTGGCCGCCGACCTCGAGGAGCTCGACGCCGAGCGCGATGACGAGATCGAGCGCCTCAGGGCCCAGGGCGAGTCCGACGGTGACGAGTTCGGTGACATCGAGCCCCTCTCCGCCGACGAGATCCGTGCCGGCGTGGCCGACCTCCAGGAGGAGTACGAGGAGGAGAAGCAGCTCCGCCGTGACGCGTTCGACAGGTTCATGCAGCTCGAGAAGCGCGAGCTCATCTCCGACGAGGCTCTCTTCACCGAGATGAAGCGCTACTACTCCATCTACTTCAAGGGCGGCATGGGAGCGGAGGCCGTGCGCGACCTGCTGCATGGCATCGACCTGAGCAAGGAGGCCGAAGAGCTGCGCGCCATCGTCGCCTCCGACGAGTCCCAGAAGCAGAAGAAGGAGCGCGCCGTCAAGCGCCTCGAGATCGTCGACTCCTTCCTCAAGGGCGGCAACGACCCGGCCAACATGATCCTCGACGTCGTCCCCGTCATCCCGCCCGACCTGCGCCCCATGGTCCAGCTGGACGGCGGCCGCTTCGCCGCGTCCGACCTGAACGACCTCTATCGTCGCGTCATCAACCGCAACAACCGCCTCAAGCGCCTGCTCGACCTCGACGCCCCGGCGATCATCGTCAACAACGAGAAGCGCATGCTCCAGGAGTCCGTCGACGCCCTCTTCGACAACGGCCGTCGCGGCCGTCCCGTCACGGGCCGCGGCGGACGTCCCCTGAAGTCGCTCGCCGAGTCCCTCAAGGGCAAGCAGGGCCGCTTCCGCCAGAACCTCCTCGGCAAGCGCGTCGACTACTCCGGCCGCTCGGTCATCGTCGTCGACCCGCACCTCAAGCTGCACCAGTGCGGCCTGCCCTCCACCATGGCGCTCGAGCTCTTCAAGCCCTTCGTCATGCGCAGGCTTGTCGAGCTGGGCAAGGTCGAGAACATCAAGGGCGCCAAGCGCGCCATCGACCGCAGCGCCCCTGCCGTCTGGGACGTCCTGGACGAGGTCATCAAGGGTCGCCTGGTCCTTCTCAACCGCGCCCCGACGCTGCACCGCCTGTCCATCCAGGCCTTCGAGCCGGTCCTGGTCGAGGGCAAGGCCATCCACCTGCACCCGCTGGTCTGCGCCCCCTTCAACGCGGACTTCGACGGCGACCAGATGTCCGTCCACGTGCCCCTGTCCACCCAGGCGCAGACCGAGGCCCGCGTCCTGATGCTCTCGAGCAACAACCTCCGCTCGCCGGCGTCCGGCAAGGTCCTCACGGTCCCGTCCCAGGACATGATCTTCGGCGTCTACTTCCTCACCACCGAGAAGGACGGCGTCGAGGGCGAGGGACGCGTCTTCTCGGACTTCGAGGACGCACTGATGGCGTATGACGCGCGCAACCAGGTCGACATCCAGGCCAGGGTGCTCGTGCGCGTCTCGTCCGCCGACGCCAACTGCGAGGAGGGCGGCAGGAAGATCTTCCGCACCTACTCCGCGCGCGGCGAGGCCAAGGACTACGACGTCACCGACCACGCGGTCCGCTTCGAGACGACCGTCGGCCGCGTGATCTTCAACCGGCAGTGCCTGCCGGCCGACTATCCCTACATGAACTACAAGATGGTCAAGGGGGACGTCAGCGCCCTGGTCAACGACTGCTGCGACCGCTACAGCACCGCCGAGGTCGAGCCGATCCTCGATGCCATCAAGCACAGCGGCTTCCACTACGCCACCCGTGCCGGCCTGACCATCTCGGTCTGGGACGCCGCCATCCCCGACGACAAGCCCGCGCTCCTCGAGGACGCGCAGGCCAAGGTCGACCAGATCAACGAGTACTACGAGGACGGCTTCCTGTCCGAGAGGGAGCGCCACGCCGAGGTCATCAACGCCTGGACCGAGTGCACCGACACCCTGGGCTCCAAGATGCTTGACGGCTTTGACGAGGACAATCCCATCTACATGATGGCCGACTCCGGTGCCCGTGGCTCCAAGACGCAGCTCCGCCAGCTCGCCGGCATGCGCGGCCTCATGGCCGACATGTCCGGTGACACCATCGACCTGCCGATCAAGTCCAACTTCCGCGAGGGCCTCGAGCCGCTGGAGTACTTCATCTCCACCTATGGCGCCCGCAAGGGCCTCGTCGACACGGCCTCGCACACCTCCGACTCCGGATACCTCACCCGTCGCCTTGTCGACGTGGCGCAGGACGTCATCGTACGCGAGGAGGACTGCGGCACCGACGAGGGCGTCACCTACGATCTCGTCAAGCCGGGCGAGACGGACGTGGACACCGACCTGATCGGTCGCTGCATCCTGGACGACGTCGTCGACCCCGAGACCGGCGAGGTCCTGTTCTCCAAGAACGACTACATCTCCTCCAAGGAGGACCTGACCAGGCTCGTCGACGCGGGCTTCAAGAAGATCGAGCTGCGCGCGCTGCTCACCTGCAAGTCCAAGTACGGCGTCTGCCAGAAGTGCTACGGCTGGGACCTCTCTACGCGTCGTCCCGTCAACATCGGCACGGCCGTCGGCATCATCGCCGCCCAGTCCATCGGCGAGCCGGGCACCCAGCTCACGATGCGCACGATCCACTCAGGCGGCGTCGCGGGCGCCGACGACATCACGCAGGGCCTCCCCACGGTCGCCCGCATGTTCGACGTCGTCGGCAACGTCAACGAGAAGATCCTGGGTCGCGAGGCGGACCTTGCCCCGTACTCCGGCATCCTCTCCATCACGCCCGAGCAGACCGAGTACCTCCTGCGCATCCTTGACGCGGATGACCGTAGCCGCATCCTCGTCGAATGGAGGGTCCCCGCTTCCGTCCGCTTCATGCCCGGCTTCGAGGACGGCGCCGAGGTGCGCGCCGGTGACCAGATCACCCGCGGCTTCGTCAACTTCCGCAAGCTGCGCGGCCTCACGGACATCGAGTCCACGATGCACACGTTCGTCAAGTCGGTCAAGGACGTCTACACGTCCCAGGGCGTCGACCTCAACGACAAGCACATCGAGGTCATCGCCCGCCAGATGCTGCGCCGCGTCCAGGTCACCAACCCCGGTGACTCCACCTACCTGCTGGGTCAGTACGTGGACCGCTACGCCTTCGCCGACACCGTCCGCAACATCACCATGGCGGGCGGCCAGGCCCCCGAGGCCGAGCCGGTCATCCTGGGCACCCTCAAGGTCGCCAGCTCTATCGACTCTTGGCTCTCCAGCGCGTCGTTCATCCGTACTGCGGGCGTCCTGACCGAGTCCGCCATCAAGGGCGAGGTCGACCATCTGATCGACCTCAAGTCCAATGTCATCGTCGGCAAGAAGATCCCGGCGGGCACCGGCCTCAAGGCGTACTCCGACGTCAAGCTGACCTATCATGGCCAGAAGATCGACGGTCCCACGTCGCCCTTGGCAAAGAGCCTGCCCGAGTGGGCGCCCGAGTCCCTCAAGGGCGTCGAGGAGCAGCTTCCCAAGCAGCTCGACTGGATTGGCGACGACTACGGTTACGGTGGCGTCTACTCCAAGAACGGTCGCACGCTCTCTTCTGAGGACGCCAAGCTCTACCTATTCGACGACTTGGGCGTGTCGCAGCGTTGGACCAACAAGTTCAGCGAGGTCGGCATCGAGACGGTTGGCGACCTCATCGGCAAGACCGAGGACGACCTGCTGCGCATCGATGGCATCGGTGCCAAGGCGATAGAGGAGCTTCGTGACGGTCTCGAGGCCCGCAACCTCCTCTACATCCTTGAACCCGACGATGACGAGGCCGACAGCGAGGACCTGTCCCAGCTCCTCAACATGGTGTTCTCGCCCGACGCCGACTCCGACATCATGCTCGGCACCGCCGCCCCCGCGAAGCACAGCTTCGACGACGAGCTCATCGGCGGCTCCTCCGAGGGTGACGGGGACTCCTCCGTCATCAACGAGGACCTGGGTTCCCTCCACGACCTGCTTTCCCAGGTCGAGAAGGGTCCCGATGAGGGAGATGCCGAGGAGTAGGCGGCGTTTGATCGATTTGGTTTTGCCGGCGCCCCTTCGCAACCCAGCGCGAAGGGGCGCTTTGTTGTGAGGAAGGGGCGCTGTTTCGTGGTGATGAGGCCGCCTCGAGGCCACCTATCTATGCGTAGAGGTCACACGAAAAGCTGGATGTAACAAAATTGGCAGATATGTGTACTTTGACCGCTCGCACATCAGTTTCATGCTATTGCCGACACGATCCGGTGCGGATGGCACCGGCATCCGTGCCTATGGGCTCCAGACGAAGCCGCTAACTATCACGAGCACTCGCTCATCCCCATCTTTCTCACTCCTACTTTCAGCTTCTTCGGAGCGATTGCGGGACTTCTGCCGCCATGTGTCAAGAACGTCGCCGAGCTCTGTCTGCAGACTCTTGAGTTCTGATGGGGTAAGACTGAGAACTGAGTCAAATCCGATCTCGCTGTCACGCCATTCACGGGGAATCGTCTCATAGCTGTTGAGGTAACGCCCGTATGCGTCAGCGTATGATTGCGCCGACGCCCTTCTGATGGCAACCTCGGCCTCTAGGCCAGAGGCTGCATCCGTGTCCGGATTGGGCTCTATCACGGCCCGCGATGTCTCCCACCAGCTCTGCCTGTGGTCGCCCTCGTCATAGTCCACCCGCCTCACCAATCCGACCTCTTCGAGCTTTTGAAGGTGGTAGCTGGCGCTGCCTGGGGCAATGCCGGTCTGTGCCGATATCTGCCCCACGGTTCTTTTGCCCCCGTTTCTCAGGAGCCCAAGAATCCTCATGCGAACGGGGCTAGACAAGGCCTTGAGCGTTGCGACGTCTGAGATCTTCAGGACTTCCTGCTCCATGTATGTCCTCCAAGCGCTCACTTGCCAAGTCATCCTTTAGGTCGATTATGCCAAGACGGACTGGCATTCTGAGCACAACGACACGGCTAAGATGGCCGAAAGGCGCAGCACGGCCTTCGATGGCCATGATGGCTGCGACGTGGCATGCGTCACTGCGGGTATCTTAGCGCCCCTAGCGACGGGGAGCGCGGTGCGATGGCTGACGTCGCCCGCACATATGCCGCCCGCACATATGCCGCCCGTGCACACGTTTTGAAATCGCGTGCACGGGACCGATTGCGACCTGCGCTTTTATCGTTCGCGTGCACACGTTTTGAAATCGCATGCACGGATTCGCCGGGCGGTGGCACGGGTCAGCGGTGGGACGGCGGCTTGAGAAAAGTGCTGACAAGCCATCCTTGAAGTCGATCCTGGTCCTGATGGCCATCGCCGAATTTGCGACATCGGGCTTGACGGGGGTGGGTTACGCGATGCCCACCTCCGAACAGGGATGGGGCAGCGAACAGATGGGGCCATCCTCTCGTGTTTTGGGGTAGGCGCGGCCATGGCCCCCTGTCTCGTGGCACTATGTGCCACGAGACAGGGGATGGACCGGTTGGCCTCTCGATGTCTATCGCTGGCATAGCGTTTGCGGCGTCGGGTGCATGCACATCGTGGGGTCGGTCTCACCTCGGCCGTGGGCGCGTTTCTCTCCCTGGGCGCAGCTTTGGTTTTCGCGGGCCTGATTTGCCGACGCATGGACGCGCGGGACATTGGCGGTCGATCGTCGTAGCGCACTCGTCGTAGCGCACCGGAGGGGTACGCGTATGGAGCGCGTGTATATGTGTCTGCCGTGAAATAGGGATACGCCCGGCGCCGTGGCGTTTTGACAACAGCGAAACGGGTGCGTAAAGTACCACCTTGCGTCTTTGCGCCGCGTTTCGTGCGTGTGGACAATCCGGGGGTCCGGTGCTGCGGGCTCCCTGATACATAGGTGCTCGCGCACCGCATACCGGAAGTTCCCAGTAAGGAGATCAGCTTTGCCTACTATCAACCAGCTCGTCCGCCAGGGCCGCGTTTCCCACAAGGCCAAGTCGAAGAACGCCGCTCTCCAGCACAACCCGCAGAAGCGTGGCGTGTGCACCCGCGTCTTCACGACCACTCCCAAGAAGCCGAACTCGGCCCTGCGCAAGGTCGCCCGTGTCCGTCTCGTCAACGGCATCGAGGTCACCGCATACATCCCGGGCGAGGGCCACAACCTCCAGGAGCACTCCATCGTCCTCATCCGCGGCGGCCGCGTTCGCGACCTGCCTGGTGTCCGTTACAAGATCGTCCGCGGCGCCTACGACTGCGCAGCCGTTCAGGACCGCAAGCAGGGCCGCTCCCGCTATGGCGCCAAGCGCCCCAAGGAGTAGGCCCCGGCGTCCCGTTCGAGTAAGCTAACCAGTTCTTAGGAGATGCAACATGCCGCGTCGTGCAGCAGCAGTCCGCCGTGAGGTCATGCCGGACGCCGTTTACAACAACCGTCTCGTGACCCAGCTCATCAACAAGGTCCTTCTCGACGGAAAGAAGGCCACCGCCGAGCGCATCGTCTACGGGGCCTTCGACCTCGTCAAGGAGAAGACCGAGGGCGATCCCCTGGCCGTCTTCAAGAAGGCCATGGACAACGTCCGCCCGACCCTCGAGGTCAAGCCCAAGCGCGTCGGTGGCGCCACCTACCAGGTGCCCATGGAGGTCAACTCCCGCCGCGCCACGACCCTTGCCATCCGTTGGATCGTGAACTTCTCCCGCGCCCGCAAGGAGCGCACCATGGCCGAGCGTCTCGCCAACGAGATCATGGATGCCGCCAACGGCGTCGGCGCTTCCGTGAAGCGTCGCGAGGACCTCTTCAAGATGGCCGAGGCCAACCGCGCGTTCTCCCATTACCGTTTCTAGTCGCGCGTTTGAGGAGCTAATCAATGGCAAAGGTTAAGTACAAGCTCGAGGACCTCCGTAACATCGGCATCATGGCCCATATCGACGCCGGCAAGACGACGACCACCGAGCGCATTCTCTACTACACGGGCAAGACCCACAAGATCGGCGAGGTCCACGACGGCGCCGCCACCATGGACTGGATGGTCCAGGAGCAGGAGCGCGGCGTCACCATCACCTCTGCGGCCACCACCTGCTTCTGGAAGGACCATGTCATCCAGATCATCGACACCCCGGGCCACGTCGACTTCACGGCCGAGGTCGAGCGCTGCCTGCGCGTCCTCGACGGCGCCGTCGCCGTCTTCGACGCCGTCGCCGGTGTCCAGCCGCAGTCCGAGACCGTCTGGCGCCAGGCCGCCAACTACGGCGTCCCCCGCATCGCCTTCATCAACAAGTACGACCGCGTGGGCGCCGACTTCTTCCACGCCATCGAGACCATGAAGGACCGTCTGGGCGCCAATGCGGTTGCCGCCCAGATCCCCATGGGAGCCGAGTCCAACTTCTGGGGTCTCATCGACCTGGTCACCATGGAAGCGTGGGACTTCAAGGAGGACGCCAAGGGCATGATCTACCCCGAGGTCATGGACGCCATCCCTGCGGAGTTCGCCGACCTTGCCGCCGAGAAGCGCGACGAGCTGCTCGATGCCGTCTCCAACTTCGACGACGACCTCACGGAGCTCATCCTCATGGAGGAGGAGATCCCCGTCGACCATCTCAAGGCCGCCATCCGCAAGGGCGTCCTCGCCGGCGAGCTCAACCCCGTCTTCGTGGGTTCCGCCTACAAGAACAAGGGCATCCAGGAGCTGCTCGACGCCGTTGTCGACTACCTGCCCAGCCCGCTCGACGTCACCGAGATCGACGGCAAGAGCCCGAAGGGTGAGGACGAGGTCCGCCATGCCGACCCCAAGGAGCCCTTCTCCGCCCTCGCCTTCAAGATCATGACCGACCCCTTCGTCGGCAAGCTCACCTACATCCGCGTGTACTCCGGTCAGGCCGAGTCCGGCTCCTACGTCTATAACTCCGTCAAGGACAACCGCGAGCGCCTGGGTCGCATCCTCGAGATGAACGCCAACGACCGCGTCGACCGCGAGGAGTGCTCCGCCGGTGACATCGTCGCCTGCGTCGGCCTCAAGAACACCCAGACCGGCGACACCCTCTGCGACGAGAAGCACCCCGTCATCCTCGAGTCCATAGACTTCGCGGATCCCGTCATCGACGTCGCCGTCGAGCCCAAGTCCAAGGCCGAGCAGGACAAGATGTCGGTTGGCCTCGCCAAGCTGGCCGAGGAGGACCCGACCTTCCAGGTCCACACCGACCACGAGACCGGCCAGACCATCATCGCCGGCATGGGCGAGCTGCACCTCGAGATCATCGTCGACCGTCTCCGCCGCGAGTTCAAGGTCGACTGCAACGTGGGCAAGCCGCAGGTCGCCTATCGCGAGACTGCCGGCCACGAGGTCAAGCACGTCCAGGGCAAGTTCGTCCGCCAGTCCGGTGGTCGCGGCCAGTATGGCGACGCCATCATCGACCTCACCCCGATGGAGGCCGGCTTTGGCTACGAGTTCGTCGACGCCACCGTCGGCGGTTCCATCCCCAAGGAGTACATCCCCTCTGTCGACAAGGGTATCCAGGAGGCGCTGGAGACCGGCGTCATCGCAGGCTATCCCGTCCAGGACATCAAGGTCACCCTGGTTGACGGCTCCTACCACGAGGTCGACTCCTCCGAGGCCGCCTTCAAGATCGCCGGTTCCATGGCGGTCAAGAAGGCCCTGCAGCAGTCAGATCCCGTCCTTCTCGAGCCGATCGAGTCCGTCGTCGTCGAGACGCCCGAGCAGTACATGGGTGACGTCATGGGCAACCTCTCCGGTCGCCGCGGCAAGATCGAGGGCATGGAGGACCGCACAAACACCAAGATGATCCGCGCCAAGGTACCTCTGGGGGAGATGTTCGGCTATGCGACCGACCTCCGCTCCCAGACCCAGGGCCGCGCCTCCTACACCATGCAGTTCGACACCTACGACCCCGTCCCCAAGAACATCAAGGACGAGATCGTCAGCAAGAGCGGCGGGAGCGCCTCGTAAGTACAGTAGCCAGTGACAGCCGCGCGCTGTCGTTTGATGGAGGTATTTGAATTGTCCAGCCAGAAGATCAGGATCCGCCTCAAGGGCTACGATCACGAGATCGTCGACCAGTCCTCTAAGCTCATCGTCGACACCGCCCAGAAGACCGGCGCCCGCGTTTCCGGCCCCGTCCCCCTGCCCACCGAGCGCAACCTCTATACGGTCATCCGCTCTCCGCACAAGGACAAGGACTCGCGCGAGCAGTTCGAGATGCGCACCCACAAGCGCCTCATCGACATCCTCGACCCCAGCTCCTCGACCGTCGACTCGCTCATGCGCCTTGACCTGCCCGCGGGCGTCGACATCGAGATCAAGCTCTAGGCCTCCTCTGGGTCGCAGCGGCCTTTTGGTCGGCGGCAACCCATCCCGGGCAATGGGCCCGCGCGGCCTCTCCGGGGCCGCCACGTTGCGCCCCCAGGGCAACCGGGCGGCACCGAAGGGTGACTGAGTTGTGATGAAGGGCACGGCCTCCGCGCGAGGCCGTGCCCTTTTCCGTAGGAAAAGAAGGGTGTCGCCCTCCCGCCTCGTGCCTATTGGTACGGGGCGGCGTCTGATGCGGGGAGGCTCCCGATGCGGGGAGGAGCGCACGTGAAAGTGACTTGCGACAGAACCGCACCCGCTCCTGCGTCTGCGTCGCCTGTGACGCTGGTGCCGCTCGTGTCGTTGGTGCAATTTGTGCCCCTTGTGCTTCTCATGCCGATAGCCGTGCCCCTCTATGGGGTCTCGGCGCCATTTCGTGCCATGCTTGCGCCCGTGTTGCCTCGCGCGGCCCACAGCGCTCTTCGCCCCGTTCCGCATCCCCGCATGCCCCGCCCTGCCTCCAGTAGATACGCCCGAGGCAGTGGGAAATGTAGCCCCAGCTCAGGGCCGTGTATCTTTCTGAGAAGTAATTGTGAAGCCCGAGTTGGAAGTGTATCCTGTTCAGGCTGCACTTTTATGGGGGCTTCTGTGTCGCGACCGCTTGCTCCGCCCTGTGTAGGAGCACCTGCCCGCGGGAACGCGCAGGGTCCGCAGTTGAGGTGCGGTGACAGTCGGATGTGGTCCGCTGGGGGAGTGGCACCGGATGTGCCACGGGTGCGCGCGCGTGCGCACGAGGTCCCATGACCACCGAGGGTAAGGAAAGAGTATGGTCAGCACGATTCTTGGCCGCAAGATCGGGATGACGCAGGTGTGGGACGAAGACGACAACGTCGTTCCCGTCACCGTCATCCAGGCGGGCCCCTGCACCGTCTCGCAGGTGAAGACGAAGGCGACCGACGGCTACGATGCCGTCCAGATCGGCTTCGGGGACATCACTGCCAAGCACGTCAACAAGCCCATGGCGGGCCACTTCGCCAAGGCTGGCGTCGAGCCCATGCGCTACCTGCGCGAGGTCCGCGTCGAGGACGGCGAGGAGCACGGCTGTGGCGACCAGGTCAGTGTCGCGGACTTCGCAGAGGTCAAGTCCGTCGACGTCACCGGCACCTCCAAGGGCAAGGGTTTCCAGGGCACCATCAAGCGCTGGAACTTCTCCCGCGGCCCTATGACGCACGGCTCCCGCAACCAGCGCAAGCCCGGCTCCATCGGCCAGTGCGCCTACCCCGCGCGCGTCCGCAAGGGCCTGCACATGGCCGGCCACACGGGCGACGAGCGCGTCACTGTCAAGAACCTCAAGCTCGTCCGCGTCGACGTCGAGCAGAACCTCATGCTCGTCAAGGGCGCCGTCCCCGGTGGCAAGAACGCCCTCGTTTCGATCCGCATGGCCTAAGGGCCCGCACGCCAGACGAGTCCCAAGGCTTACAAGGAGGACAGCATGTCCAAGATCGAAGTTAAGAACGTTGAAGGGAAGGCGGCCGGCGAGGTCGAGCTTTCCGACAGCGTCTTCGGCATCACGCCGAACATCCCGGTGATGCACCAGGTCGTCGTCGCCTACGAGGCATCGATGCGCCAGGGCACCCACTCCACCAAGAACCGCTCCTCCGTCTCCGGCGGCGGCGCGAAGCCCTACCGCCAGAAGGGCACCGGCCGCGCCCGCCAGGGCACCATCCGTGCCCCGCAGTGGGTCGGCGGTGGCGTCGTCTTTGGCCCCACTCCGCGTAGCCATGCCAAGCGCGTCAACAACAAGGAGAAGAAGCTCGCCATGCGCTCCGCGCTTTCCGGCAAGCTTGCCGACTCCGAGCTCATCCTGGTCGACGAGCTCTACTTCAAGGAGCCCAAGACCAAGCTCGCCGTCGCGGCCCTCAAGGCCCTTGGCATCGAGGGCAAGCGCGTGACCATCGTTGTCGCCGACGATGACGTCATCACCTACCTCGCCTTCAGGAACCTCCCCAAGGTCAGCATCATCGCCGCCTCCGAGGCCAACACCCGCAACCTGGTCGACAACGGCGCCCTCGTCATGTCCACTGCGGTTGCCAAGCAGCTCGAGGAGGTGCTCGCATAATGAACTCCGCTTACGAAGTCATCATCCGCCCGGTCGTCTCCGAGCGTTCCTTCGACCTCATGGCAGACGGCAAGTACACCTTCGAGGTCGCGCGCTCTGCGCCCAAGGAGGAGATCGCCGCCGCCGTCGAGAAGATCTTCAACGTTCACGTCCTCAAGGTGAACACCATGTGGGTCAAGCCCAAGAACAAGCGCGTCCGCTACGTCACCGGCAAGACCCGCAGCTGGAAGAAGGCCGTCGTCACCCTCGCCCCTGGCGACCAGATCGAGGTCTTCTCCGGCCAGCAGGCAGCTGCCGAGGAGTAGGCATCTCGCCCGTGCCCCTGGTGGGGCCGGGCTCTCATGCCGCGCATGGTGGATACGCGCGGTACCGTGGTAGTCCGGTGTCGACCCACCAATCCCTGGGCGGGTCGGCCAACGGAAAGAAGGGAAAGAAGTAATGGCAGTCAAGCACCTCAAGCCCACGAGTGCCGGCAGGCGTTGGCAGACGGTCTCCGACTTCTCGGAGATCACTACCGACAGGCCCGAGAAGTCCCTCCTCGAGCCCCTGCCCAAGAAGGCCGGTCGTAACAACAACGGCCGCATCACCACCCGTCACCAGGGTGGCGGCAACAAGCGCAGGTACCGCAGGATCGACTTCAAGCGTCGCAAGGACGGCGTCCCGGCCAAGGTCGCCACGATCGAGTACGACCCCAACCGTTCCGCTCGCATCGCGCTGCTCCACTACGTCGACGGCGCCAAGGCCTACATCCTCTGCCCCGAGGGCCTGCACGTTGGCGACAGGGTCATCTCGGGCGAGAGGGACGTCGACATCAAGCCGGGCAACGCGATGCCGCTGTCCGAGATCCCCGTCGGCACCCTGATCCATGCCGTGGAGTTCCAGCCGGGCAAGGGCGCCGCGATGGCACGTGCCGCCGGCACCTCCATCCAGCTCATGGGCAAGGACAGTGGCTATGCCGTCCTGCGCATGCCCTCCTCCGAGCTTCGTCGCGTCCTGCTCACCTGCCGCGCCACCATCGGGGAGGTCGGCAACGCGGACCATGCCAACATCGTGATCGGCAAGGCCGGTCGTCAGCGCTGGCGCGGCGTGCGTCCCACCGTCCGTGGCACGGTCATGAACCCGGTCGACCACCCGCATGGCGGCGGCGAGGGCAAGAACCACACCTCCGGTCGTCCCTCCGTCACCCCTTGGGGCAAGCCGACCAAGGGCTACAAGACGCGCGATCCCAAGAAGGCGTCGAACCGTCTCATCATCCGTCGTCGCAAGTCCAAGTAGCCAAGACACGAGTAAGAGGAGATCCTAAGAATGAGCAGAAGTCTCAAGAAGGGCCCGTTTGTGGAGACTCGCCTCCTTGCGCGTGTCGCCGCGATGAACGAGGCCGGCAAGAAGGACGTCGTGAAGACCTGGTCGCGTGCGTCCACCATCTTCCCCGAGATGGTCGGTCACACGATCGCCGTCCACGACGGCCGCAAGCACGTCCCCGTGTACATCACCGAGTCCATGGTTGGTCACAAGCTGGGCGAGTTCGCGCCCACCCGCACCTTCCGCGGCCACAAGCAGGCATAGGGGGTTAGGGAGTAAATGGCTAAGAACAACGCCGCAAACGAGGTCTCCGCCACCGCCAAGTACGTACGCATGGCTCCTCGCAAGGTCCGCATGGTGGTCGACGCCATCCGCAACAAGTCCGTCGAGAGGGCGCTCGAGACCCTCCAGTTCTCGAGCCGCGCCGCAGCCGAGCCCGTCGCCAAGGTCCTCCGCTCGGCGGTGGCCAACGCCGAGAACAACAACGGCCTGCGCTCCGCCGGCCTCGTGGTCAAGTACGCCTACGTCGACGAGGGTCCCACGCTCAAGCGCATCCGTCCGCGCGCCAAGGGCTCCGCGTCGCGCATCAACAAGCGCACCAGCCACATCACCGTCGTCGTTGCACCTGGAAAGGAGGCGTAGGGAAAGTATGGGTCAGAAGGTTCAGCCTACCGGCTTCCGTCTCGGCATCACCGAGGAGTGGCGTTCCCGTTGGTACGCCGATAAGAAGGACTACGCCAAGAGCCTTGGCAACGATCTCGAGATCCGCAGGTTCCTCGAGAAGCGTCTCGCCTCCGCTGCCCTCTCCCGCGTCGACATCGAGCGTGCCGGCGACAAGGTGAAGGTCGTCATCTACACCGCCCGCCCCGGCATCGTCATCGGCAAGAAGGGCGCCGAGATCGACGCCCTGCGTGCCGACCTCCAGAAGCTCGCCGGCGTCGACAAGGGCAACATCAACGTCGACGTCATCGAGGTCAAGCGCCCCGAGCTCGACGCCCAGCTGGTCGCCCGGTCCATCGCGGAGCAGCTCGAGGGCCGCATCGCCTTCCGCCGCGCCGTCCGCAAGGCCATCCAGTCCGCCCGCAAGGCCGGCGCCAAGGGCATCCGCATCCAGTGTTCCGGCCGCCTGAACGGCGCCGAGATGGGCCGCCG
>ERZ773005.1179-NODE-1179-length-14597-cov-53.881172_pt1 | contig 14597 bp, 12 predicted proteins | sample MGYA00580666_ERZ773005 | MGnify/ENA primary metagenome ERZ773005 (study PRJEB29015, sample SAMEA2737999) | human oral metagenome | biome: human oral; feature: human-associated habitat; material: dental | place: China | collected 2061 ...
TGCTCAGGCTGTCCCGGACGCTCAGGCTGCTCAGGCTGTCCCGGACGCTCAGGCTCGATTTGTTCCTTGGGCTTGACAGTTACCTTGATTCTGGCTTCGCTCGTGGTCCCATCGGGGTTCGTCACCCGGTAGGGAGTGCTCACGTCGCCAACGAAGTCCTTGGCCGGGGTGAAGGTGATCTTGCCGTTATCAACGCTCCAGGTTCCCTGATCGACGGTGGTCGGACCGACGATGCTGACTTGAACGTCCTTGTTGTCACCGGCGATGTCGATCGTGGCCTTCGACCCCTGCTGGATCTCCGCGGTCTTGTCCTCAGCGACGATGCGCTTGTCCTCTTGGTCCCTCTCGCGCTCATCGCCAGGAGCGGGATCGTCCTGGTCCCCATCTCGCCCCTCATCCGGGGCGGGAGCGGGGTTCTCCTGGTCTTCGGCGCCGCGTTCCGCTGCTCGGTCATCGGGAGTGCCCGGTTCGTCCTCACCGACATCCCAATTCTCCCGGCGGTCCTCCTGGGCGCCGCCCTGTGGCCTCCCGGGCGTTTCGGCGTCCCGATCAGCGTCCTTCGGGGAGTCCTCCTCCGCGGGATCTTCTTTCCTGTGCTTGGGACCGCGGGGCTCTTGCCCCTCATCCTTCTTGTCTTTGTCCTGGGCGTTGTCCGCCGGCGTGGCGACAGGACGTTCTGCTTCGGGAGCGGGCGCCTCCTCCGCATAGGCCATGGAGGGAAGTGTTGTGGCCGCAACGGCAACCGCGGTAAAGGCGACTGCACTTCCCTTGCGCCTAATCGATGAGGACTTCATGCTGGGTCAGCTCCTGGGGAGGGTCGGGTCGGGGTTTACTGTTTCGCAATCTAGCAGCCATGGGGATATCCGCTGCTTCTGCAGAACGTGGAACTCGTCAATCTGGCGCGATGGTCTAGTGCTTGAGCGCGTAGACGGCCCATCCACTGTCGGAGGTGTCAACGGCGTAAGACAGGGCGTCACTTCCTCCCCAGGGGATGGCTGGGGAGTTCGACGCGATGGGCAAGGGATTGCCCGAGACCGCGGCCATGGTGGTGTAGACCCACGCCTCTCCGTTCTCCACATGGCCGTACAGATAGGCACGGTCATAGGTAATGGGAGGGAACTGGGCCTTTGAGATCGTCGATTTCTCCGTGTTGATGACGAGGGTGCTCAACGCCCAGATACCGGTCCCGGCGAACTCGTTGAGCCCTTCACCGGACATCGCGGAGGCGTCGACGGAGTCGATGGAGGCCTTGGTCTCCTTGCCAGCAATATCGAATACGGTCACACTCCTGTTCGACCATCCCAGGAGCACCTGGCTGGTGGTCAGGGTACGGATGAGTGTCAGCGACGTGTCCTTGGGGCCGCTCACGAGCCCCTCGCTGAGCGGCCCCGACCGTGAGACGAGTTTCCAGTGCCCGGCTCCATCGAGCATGAGCAGACCCTTGTCATCGGCTGTGGTGGCGACATATCCGCTGGGTACGTCGACGGTGTAGGACCCCTGGGCATCAACGCCCGCGGCCTGGGCACTGGGCAGAGTCATCAGGGGAGAGCCTCCGACCCAAGTCACGGTGGAACCGGCGAGGACGTCCACGCTCGTGGGGCTCCCCAGGGACAGCCCGGTGAGGGGAACACACAGGATCTTGTCCTGGCAGTCGACCCATACCGCAGGGTTGCCAGACCAGGTTCCCAGGATCAGTGCCTGCGCATTGCCCGGAACATCAATGCTGGAGGCGGTTGTCCCGTCCTCCCCGATCGCCGCCATCTTGGAGTCGGGAGTCAGTACCAGGACACCGGAACTGACGGCGAGGGGCGAAGTGGATTCCTTGATCCTCTGAGTCCAAACGGCTTTCTCGGAGAGGGGTTCGGGAGAGGTCTTCGCCGGCAGGGAGACGGATCCGCCTTTGGGGCGAGGTCCTGGGGTAGCTTGGTCGGTGGTGCTGGAGGCCGACGGCGTGGGGGATGCGGAGAGACGCCTCTGGAGAGCCCTGGCCGCCACGGCCGCAACAACGAGCCCTGCGGCGGCTCCTCCCGTGTACAGGACTGCGCGACGGGAGATCCGCAATTTTCTGCTACTACTCTCCGGTTTCCCCTGCCCTGAGACGCTGGGCAGGATGTCTCCTTCACGCTCTTGTCCCATAGGTAGGGGTCCGGGGACGGTTGGGAATACCGGTCCCGGCGAAACGGTGGCCTGCGGGGTCGTCTGGGCGGCGGGATCTCCTGAGCCCCACCCGGCCCCTGCGCCAGTAGAGGGGTGGAGCTGGTTGCCGTCTGCTTGAAGCGGCGGGATCTCCTGAGCCCCACCCGGCCCCTGCGCCTGGACCGGGATGTTGTCCCACTGGGCGGCGGGAACGGGTTGGGGCCAGTAGCCCTGCGGGGTCGACGGGGGGCGGCCCTGAGGCGTTTCCTGACGGGTCTCGGGAGGAGGGAAGGGATTCCCACCCAAACCTTGCGAAGGGGAATGTGCGAACGGTTGCGCCGGAACCTGAGCAGGTGATGGGCCATTCACCCCGTAGGCGGGGGCCTGCGCCCCTACCCCATCCTGACCCGACACAGAACGCACCGACACAGGAGCCGTCGGAACCGCATCCTCACTGCCACCCCCGGCCTCAGGACCCGAAACAGCACTATCACTCCCCCACGGCACCACCGGCTCCCGCCCATCCGGAGCAGGGACGGCCGGAGCAGACTGAGCCGAAGGCGCCGACCAAACAGACTGAGCAGATTGAGCAGACTGAGAGGACCGGAAACGAGCAGGAGACCGGGGATCCTCCGACACCGGGACGGACCAGGCACCGGCACCGCCACTCCCACCCGCAGGAGCCACCGGCACGGGCACAGTGGACGACTCATCCTGGGACGCCGACCACCCCCACGACCCACCAGGGCTGTCATCCACCACAGACGAGGAAGCAGGAGATGCCGACGCTTGAGTAGCGTCTTCGCGATCGGGGCGATCCTCGGACGATGGCCGGAAAGAGGACTGGGACGGCTGAATACTGGGCGGTACAGACGGGTCGGCCTTGGATGTGTCAGGACCGGGTTTGACCTGGTTGATGACCGGGATGAGACCAGTGCTCTCCTCATCGGTTTCGCCAGCGTTCCTCTCCAGTGGTTTCGCTGGAGCGTGAGCGGGTTCAGTCCATCCGTAGGCGGGGGCCTGCGCCCCTACTCCATCCTGACCCGACACAGAACGCACCGACACAGGAGCCGTCGGAACCGCATCCTCACTGCCACCCCCGGCCTCAGGACCCGAAACAGCACTATCACTCCCCCACGGCACCACCGGCTCCCGCCCATCCGGAGCAGGGACGGCCGGAGCAGACTGAGCCGAAGGCGCCGACCAAACAGACTGAGCAGATTGAGCAGACTGAGAGGACCGGAAACGAGCAGGAGACCGGGGATCCTCCGACACCGGGACGGACCAGGCACCGGCACCGCCACTCCCACCCGCAGGAGCCACCGGCACGGGCACAGTGGACGACTCATCCTGGGACGCCGACCACCCCCACGACCCACCAGGGCTGTCATCCACCACAGACGAGGAAGCAGGAGATGCCGACGCGGGGTCTGATCGGCTGTCGCTCCAGACGGATTCCTGCGCCGGGAGCGGCGAGACGGCTGCTGGGGCGATGGGTTCACCGGGACGATCCGGGAGCTCCTCGGCGCTGACGGGTTCTTCCTGGCGCGAGGGAGCCGATGGGACCACCGATGGAGTTCCGCTGCTTCGAGGACCTAGAGTCTCGTTGAGGCCCAGTCGTTCGTAGTCGACATCGGAGATGAGCTCGGCGGCCACGGATTCCGGAACGGAGCGGTAGTTACGCTCCCCGTCCGAATCGCGCAGGCTGGCGTTGAACTGGGCGCGCACGACGAACCAGTAGGTTCCGGTGGGGTCGACCGCGCGCAGGGGGACCAGGTCGCCGTCCTCGTAGATCCGACCTGCGTAGGCCATGGCGGCGATCATTCCGGCCATCGCAGGGTTCAGAACAATCTGGTCGCCGTCGGAGCGGTCCCTGTTGTAGACGGTGTTGACCTGCTCGACGGAGGTGACGGCGTCCTCGTCGATGCGGATCGACAGGTCGTTCTGGACGCGCATGTCGATGACGTCGAAATCGGTGAAGGCGTTGGTGACGGCTTCGTCGTCAAGGGGAACTGAGTCGACGGCGTTCACGTCCTGAGCCTTTCCTTTCCTCTGGCGCCCTTACTGACAACCGAACTCCGGTGCGCATGTCACCGGAGACGATCGGTCATGGGCAAGGAGTCTACTAGGGCGGTGGATACATAGGATCGGCTTGCTGTTTCAGTGCTGCCTATGAGGGCTGCCGGGCACGTGGGAATCCGGCTGGTCGCGCCGCACCCAGGCGTGGACCGCACCGACGCACCCGGCCGCCATGAGGGTCGCTCCGGCCGAGACGACCGCCCACGATGAGAGAACCAGGGAGCCGATGACGCAGAGCGCAGATCCTGCGGCTGCGATCACGCATGAGCGCTGGATTGCACCACTAGGGGCCTCCAAACGCGATTGCCACCAGGTGGAAGCCACCAGCAGGACGCACAGGAGCAGACAGGCGAGCGTTCTCAGAGGGCTGGCCCAGGTGTTCCGGCTGAGAGCGCAGACAGCGATGATCGCGTAGGCAAAGTCCAGCAGGAGGCTGGCGGCATAGGGGAAGAATCGTGCAGCGCTCACTCAGGGCTTCTCCGATCCGGCTTCGTACCGTTGGGCGCGCCCCAGGGTAGACGCAGGTGGGGCGCCCGCAACAGCCCGGACAGGGCAAACCGATCGCGGGCCCGGCCGGGCGCTCGGCCCGACTGGGCCCGTGGTGGACCCTGGTGGCGAGGGTCGTCGTCCCCTCGCGGATGCGGGGGTCCGGGCGCCGCGTCCTCGCGTCCGCCCATCGGGTTCCCGGGGTGCGGGGCGGGACGCCTTCCACGACAACGGCCCGGAGATACTGGGACACCGGAGGTGGCCCATGGGCGCGAGGCTACCGGGCCCTGCCCCTGAATCACCTGAATGATCCTGGAGGAAGACCTTAGAAGCGTTCAAGCAGGGAATCATCCCTGTAAGGGCGTCCCGCGTCCATCTGGAGCCGGATCCCCTTCCTGGCCGCGTGGGAGGCGACAACAACGTCGCGGTCCTGCAGACCGGGGAGGCGCAAACCACCCGTCTCCCTCAGTGCCGCCGACGGCGATTGAGAGGCGGAGTCGTCCCCTATGCGCTCGTAGACGGCGGCGGCCGCAAGATGACTCCCGCGGGGGTGGGGCAGGTGGAGGGTGAGGTTCTTGGTGTTGAGGACCCAAGTCCTCATGTCCTCGGCCGAGCGCTGCTCGGCGTCCAAGGACGCGAGAACCTTCTGCGCCCGGGTGGTAAGGGGGTGGGCTGTCGGGTTGACCGCGGCGGCGGCCGCAAGGCGTCTCCAGGTGGGATCGCTGCGATAGATGCGAATGGCTTGATCGACGGGGACGGCAGCGACGACCAGGGGCAGGGGCGCGTCGGTGATGGGGTGGGTCCGGGAGGGGGCCTTGACGGTGATGACGCGGATGCCGTGCTCTCGGGCGAGGCTGCGCACATGCCGCAGCACGTCTTTGTGCGCATGAGCCGGCAGACGTCCTTCGCTCTCGGCCGGGGACGCCAGTGAGATGACGGCGGCGTCCTGGCTCAGGGCGGTCGTGACGATACGGGAGGCGAGCTCGCGCGCCCACGCTGCGCGTAGTCGATCGCGGCGGGCGGCGATAGCGGCTCCGAGCCCGTCGGGGGCGCGGCGCACGGCCCGGTGGCTGCGAGGAGTGGGGGCGGTGGCGGCTGCATGCATGAGCTCCAGGTGCTCATCGAGCTCGGCAGCGCGCTCGAGGGACAGTCCCTGCCCACCTCCGGGAAGGAGGGAGCGTCCTTTGGCGGCGATGGCCTGATTGACGGCGGCACGACGCCGCCCCCAGACGGATGAGGGTTTGGAAGCACGTTCGTCGTCGGACAGGGGCCATTGGCTGTCCAAGGTCTGCAGAAGGGTTCGAGCCTGACCCTGATCGGTGGTGGAGATGAAGTCGACAAGGGTTCTCTGCGCCGTCAGGGCAGCCCGCAGGGTCCGAGTGGACCATGCCACCAGAGAGGTGCGTCGGGAACCAGTTTGAGGAGGTCCGGGGGTTAACAGACCGGTCAGTGCGTCCCGTATCCCTAGAGCGGCCTGATCATGGTCCTCGGTGGCCCGGTCCCCCTGGGGGTCGCCGAGACGGATGGTGCCCTCGTGGACCGGGTGGGCGAACTCGACCGGCCCGCATCCGGCGGCGGAAATTCGACGAGCCGGTCGGGGTACTCCCCCTCCGGGATCCTTGGGCAAGACGTCGATACCTTCAGATGCACGCACCCCGGGCAGGGTGCGCCATGTCGTCCATGTCGCATCCTTGCGGGTGCTCAGTGCGACCCCCATGACCGTGATGTCCTCCCCATCTGCCGGTCCGGTGGCGAGGGAAGGAGGCCGGCCGATGAGCAGGCGCATCCTCCAGGAGGTGCGCTGCCCCCGGTTCTCAGGGGCGATGGTGAACGCCGCGGCCCGGAGGCTGGTTGTCGGGATGGTCTCTACGACCCCGCTCTCGGCCTCTATGAGGCTGGTGGTGTCTGCCTGAGGCGAGGTTCTGCCGGTGCGCGGTTCCTTCCTGAGGGACAGGTCGAGAGCGCGGGTGATACGGCGAGATGACCATCCCAGGGAGATAGTGGTGTAACCGGTTCGGCTGTCATCGTCGGTCACGGTCATGGTCACGGTCCCGTCGGGGCGCACCCGGCCGCGCCACCGGCCACGGGAGTAGGTAGGGGTCACCGGATTGGAAACCGGATCTGGACGCTCGAAAACGGGGACCCCCAACCCGGCCAGGTGGGCGCGGGCGGCGTGGACGCCTAGTGCCAGCTCCAGGCCGGTCCCCCCATCGGACTCCCACAGGCGGGAATGGTCGATGAGCCAGCATTCCAGCCAGCTGCGAGCGCTTCCCCGCCCGACCGGGCGGGGAGCGGTGCACTCGTGGGACCCGTTTTCGATGAGGTCGGCTACAAGGGCCGCCAGCTCCTGTCGACGTTGATGGGATAGGACGGGCCCGTAGGGGGTGATCTCACAGCCGCCGTCCGCGGCCGCAGCGTCCAGAGCGGCCAGGACTGCACTATCAGCGGCAGTCTCGGCTCTGCTCAGCTCCGACGCCGCCCGCGCCCATTGGCGGGAGCGGGCGTGCAGGCGCTGACGATGCGAGGCCAGCCCCTGAGCAGCATTGATGAGCACGTCCGTGTAGGGGCCGGAGGAGTAGGGCATGGAGGTGGCGGTGCAGACGGCCCGGCCGATTCGGGTCCCCGCCACCAGGGCGCCGTCGTTCGCGGCCCTGACCTCGGCAGCGCGCTTGTTCCAGGTCGTGGACCACTGCCGGGTCTTGGTCGTCAGCGCCCTGCGCAGGGAGCAGCCCCCTTCGCGCCCCGCCTCGTCCAGGGATGTATCGGACGTCCCGGAGCGCAACAGCAGGACGGGGGCAGGTGCACGCCCCGACAGCCCCTGGGAGAGCCACATCTCGAGGGCCTTTCCCGTTGACAATCCGGGTTCCGGATCAGGAAGGAGTCGCCCGGCCAGGTCCCCCAGAGTGGTCAGACCGGTGTCCTCCAGGGCCTCCAGGAGGGCTCCCGCCCGATGAGCGACGGCGACGGGGTCGGTCTTGTCCCCCTGTCCCATGCCGCGCGACATGACGTTGGCGCAGGGGATGCTCAGCGCCCCCGAGGGCGCCCGAGAAGGAAGCCCTGTCAGACGCTCGTCGAGCTTCTCCCAACCCACGGTCTCCCCCGACGAGAGATCATCGGGCAGGTAACTGACCCATACTGCACCGTCGGTCAGGACGGGAGAGCGGGTAACGACTTGGTCGGACACGAATCTGGAGATCTCATCCTCATCGAGCCCCAGATGGCGCAGGTTGGCCGAGACGATCTCCTCAGCCTGACGGCTGCCCCCGGGCAGGCACGCCGACAGCGGCGGGTTGATCTCGACACCGACCCAGGAAGCGGTGATCAGGGACGCCAGCCGGGGTGCGTCCTCCCCCACCGCTGTCCTCCACGCACCGATCCATTCGGGGCTGGACGCGCAATGGGCCACGGCGCGGGTCAGCAGTGGAACGCAGGCAGCCGCGCCGCGGCTGACGGTGCGCACCTGACGCTCGAGACGGCGCTCAGCGTCCCGAGGATGGACGATCGCTGTGTAGGTGCGTGTGAACACGTCCGGGGAGGACATAGGGATGGGCTCGATTCTGATGGTGGTAGGACCGGTACCCGAACCCCTGGTCATACTCTGGGCGCACAGGAACAGGCTCCGTAATTCCGGCGTTATCTCAGGAGGCTATCTGCGCGTTCCACCCCGAGCAACACATAATCGGTCTGCACGAATGGGGTGAACTACCCGAGGTACCCGGGTACCCGGGGAGTTTTTACCGGAATCCGATCCGCGGGGGGGTCGACTTCTGTAGACCCTCCCCCACTCCCCCGGTCATACCGTCCGTCCGTTCCGCCTCTAGGCTGGCGCCGGCACGACACACCGGATCAGGGGAGGGAGACGGCAGCAGATGTCCCGTGCAGCAGGCAGCGGCACCACTACCACCGTCCGCATCAACCTCACCGCCCGGGGAGTCACCCTCAACGGCCGGGCGGTAACCGGCTCCACAGAGGACGCCTTCGCCACCGCGCTGTCCCTCGTCTCCGCGCAGGCGGCGAATCTTCCCGAGGGGGGATTCCTGCCCGTGAGCGTCACCGACGAGCGCGCAGACGGCTACGAGAGCACCCGCACCAATGTCCTTGCGGGAAACATCCTCACCCCGTCTCTCTTCACGCGGCGTTCCGGGAACATCCCGGCACTGCCCCCCAGCATCATGCCCCGATCCCGGCTCGCACACACCGTTTCGCCCGCGGGTCTCCCGCCTTCCATCGCTCCCGCGGCATCGTCGCAGAGGCGGGTTCCGGATCCTGGTCATCCTCCCAAGGCGCTATCCGCTCCCCCCGCCGAGGAGGTTCCGATCTTCCGGAGCGACAAGGCGCCATCGGCCACCGAGAAGGCGCCTCATAAAGAGACCGATCCCACTTTGAGCGCGGAGGATCTGTTCGGCACGACCACCGCGGACCGCCGGGCCCGCAGGAGGCACAGAAGCAGGACCAAGGGGCACCGATCCCCGCACGCGGGATCCCTGGGAGACCTCTTCACCTTCTCCCCTCCATCATCACCGGATCTCGATGCGGTAGAAGCTGCCGAGGCGTTCTACGCCGATACCTCCCAGGAGGAGGAGAGCAAGATTCGAGGGCCCGGGGACCTTCCCGAGGACCTGCTGCCCAAACGCAGGAGAAGACCCGGAACCCTTCAGGAGCGCCTGCAGGGAACCGGGGAGCCGCTGGCACCGGACAATCGCTCCCTCGTGCTCGCCTCCCGTCCGATCTCCCTCGCCCTGGCCCCCACCACGGACCTGCCAGTGGCCCAGCTGAGCGAAGACGAGCGCACCCGGACCGGGGCGTCCCAGGATCTTCTGCGCTACATCCCCCGCACGCCGTCCTTCCACGCCACCATTCCCGAGCGCACCCGGCATGAGAAGGGGGCGAAACGGGTTTTCTCACTCACCTCTTCCAGAGCCCGACGCCCCTGGACCTCCAGGCGCATTCTGACCTGGGCCGCGGGCGCGGTAGCAGCAGCCTCGGTCGCAGCCCTGATGATCTGGCCCTATGTTGTCACCCAGGAGTACAAGGATCTGTGTGTCGACACCCGCACCGGCCACCGGGCGGAGCAGAAGCAGTGCGAGACCGCCACGGGTTACTACGAGCATCGCTACATCAAGGCCAATAAGGACGATTCCCCGCCTGACGTCGGTAAACCGGTTGAGGGATCGACTACCTGGCCCGCGGGCAAAGTCCGGATGACCACCACCGATGGCGACGTCGTCACCAAGCCGGGCAAGGCGTCCAGGTGAACTCGGCGCGCGCAGCGAAAGTATTTTTGTATGGTGGGGCCGTAGTGTCATGACACTACGGCCCCACCATATAAAAATTTGCAAATAGCGTGATGTGTAGCAGCGAGGAAGTGGATCCGCGCTAGTCTTCCCGGTCGAGTCTCATCTGCAGTCCCTCGACGATCAGGAGGTTGAGGGATATTCCGCTGTCGATCGAGTAGTAGCGGGCCCGCTTATGCAAGTCCAGGGGTAGGCGCACGGAAGTCTGCAGGGTCTCCCCCTCCACCACCCCGGGACGCTTGAAGGTCTCCGACACGGGCCGGGCCGCCTCGCGACGCGGTCTCATAGCCCCGGCCAGAGAGTCGTCCTTCTTCTTCCCACCAGTCATCTCATGACCTCCTCGATCTCCTTGAGAAGCTCGTCGTACCTGAACAGTTCCCTGGGCGCAGTCCCGAAGGCCGCACGCACCCCCTGGCGACGCGGGATCACCGTCGAGAACAGAGGCTCCCCCTCCGCGGCCAGGACGTCGACGACGGCAGTATGGGCGCGAGTCCTCGGCTCAGCACTCGTCAGTAGGACGGCCCGGTGACGGTGCGCGGAAGCCTCCAGCGTCGGCCACACCCGTTGGATATCCAGCCCGGAGGCGAGCGTGGGGATCACCACCAAGTCCGCGACATCGATCGCGGCCTGCACCACCGCGGGATCACCGGGAGGGGTGTCGATAATGATCATGTCGGCATCGGGCACCCTGCCACTGCTCTCCACGCGTCTGAGCTGGGCGACGTTAGCGGCGCGAACCTCGAACGGAAGCGGCTCGCCCGCGTCCTCGGAAGTCATCGCCCACAAAGTGGCCGATCCCTGGGGGTCGGCGTCCCAGACTTCGACATCATGACCGGCTCGGTGCGCGGCCATGGCCAGCATCATCGACGTCGTCGTCTTACCGACGCCACCCTTGGTATTCACAACCGAGATCCTCACAACGTCATAGTACCACGAATCTCTTACATAACAGCACCACCGCGTCACGGAACCGTATAAGCGCACCATCCGGATCCCTAAGCAAACATCAGCAGACAGTAAAATGATGGCATCACAGTATTATGATATTTTGGTATAGCGATATATAAATATCGTGCTCTACTGATTTTTAAGTATTATGGAATCTTCTGAGGGATTCCGAGTCGCATCGCGAAGGAGAAGAGACGAAGAAGAACAAACCTCTCTGACAGCGACTTGGCGGTTCTGGGAAGCCGCCCTGACGCGAGGTCGTCATCGCACTCGTCATGGTCATCAGGGATCTGATCGAGTTGACCCGGCTATTCATCATGAGCTGACTGACAGCGGGGGAGGGGCTGGTTCCAAGCGAGTCCACTTCTTCAACTGCTCACCCAGAGAAGCGGATGCAACGACTCGATGATGCTACGGGGTCGAAGTCTCATAGGATGGAGCTGTTCTGATGTCATGAAGTGATTCAGTCAGGAACTCCCTGGCAGCGCTCTCGGCGGCCAGGGTGGCCTCGAGCTCGGCGGCGAGCTCATCGACGGCCTTTTGGGCAGCAGGCCGACGTCGGGAGTCGGCGACGTCAAGCAACGCACGCCGGGCTTTGAGACGCCCCGCCAGAAGGCGCGAGCGAGGGATTGAGTCGATTCGGCGCCGCTCGGCTTCGGCCTGAGCGATGGCCCGCTCCCGTCTGAGCATTACCCGTTCATGATCGGCCGCCCGCTTCTGGCGGGCTGAGGGCAGCACGGTTCCGTGATCGATCCAAGCGTCCAGGCGGTACTTGAGCCAGTACTCGGCCCGACGCACTTCCCGCAGGTCGTAGGTCCATGAACGACCGTCGGGCCGTTGGTCGATGGCCTCCCGCAGATCGGCGACGGTCCACCCAGCTGCGATGAAGGGGCGTATCACATGAGCTACCCATCGATCACTCGTGTTTCGAAGGGTAGGAACGTCTTCGGCGAGTAAACGCGCGGAAGCAACCACTGCTTCGTCCTTGCTTTTCGTGACGGCACGTTTCCACCATGGGCGCCATCGATTGGCTGGAAGCCATTGGCCTGGCCGCACCGCGGCCAGGCGATGGGTTTCAGTGCCGCGTAGCGGCTCGAAATGGTTGATGGAACCTTTCGCGTGTGCGCGCGGGGATCTATTTCTACCCATACATGGGGAGGGGGGCAGTTTTCCTCCACACGCTGCAAGGGAGCGGATCTCCTCGGCCTCGGACAGAGGGATAAGCAGAACCCTGACCGCCGCGTCATTGGAGACCACCACGGTCCCATCGGGCCTGGTGGAGGCATTGGTGGACGCCGGAGCCCACACCCCCGATCTTCCCGGCGCCACCTCGGCCAAGAGTCCTCGGGACTCGGCCCACCGCCGATACGACTTCATCGTCGTCGACGAGCGCCGCCCCGTGGCGCGCAGCACGTCAGATGTGGTGTACCTCGTCGTCATCGAGGAAATATCGACGTGCGATGCAACCTCGCGGGCCCACAGCAGCACCGAGCGACGCCGGGAGTCGTACCACGACTCCCGATCCACGGCCCGCTCCACCGCCATCAGCCACTCCCTCTGCGAGGAGGCGACTCCGCACCCCTCGGGAACCGCAGCGGCCACCACCAGGGCGCTGGTCTCGGCCCGGCGGCTCACGCGTCGACGACGCGGCGCGCCCGTACCGGTCCGCGACACAGCCGTAACTGAACGGGGAGTGCAACCAGAGACAACCTCTGCTACCATGGGATCAGACCACCTTGAGCTTCTTGATGGTTTGACCACATCGATCTTGATGCGAGCATCTTGATCTTGTTGAGAGCACCGTGATCCTGGTCCGATCTTCTTGTTCTCTCGGTCCTTCTTGACGGCAGTTCATTGTTGGCATCCTTCCTTTCATTGCCAGTGCCCCTGGTTTTGAGGGAAAAACTTTCATATGCCCCATAGGTTTCACCTCATAGACCTCCTTTGTTTACGAGCCCCGTTGCCTTCGTGGTCCTCGTTCTCGTGGTGGTTCTCATGTTCGTGGTCCTCTTGGTCCTCGTTCTCGTGGTGGCCCCTGTGTGGCTGGAGAGTTGGTTGCGAGTCGCGTTGCTTGCTAGGCGTTGGGCGGCTCGAAGGCTTGAATGTGGCCCGGTCCCCGGCAGGGACCGGGCCACATCGCTTTATCTATTTAGTTGTCAAGCGGCATGGATCGCCGTCGGGAACGGTTCTGGCAGATCAGCGCGATCCCACCAGCTGGGCACTCCCTGCCTGTCGACCATGCACATATCGCGGCGCAGGAGCTCCTCGATATAGCGTGTACGGGATACGCCGATCGTCTTTCTCACCTGATCCAGACGCGCTGAAAGATCTGGGCCCAGGTTCACGTACAACGGTGCACGGGATGAGATGGACTGAATTGACATGGCCCCACCATACATGACTGTTGTCTGCTTTGCGAGACAACACTCCTAGTTCTTCCCCAGAGGGAGGGCCTGCTGCCGGGGGGCGGTGTCCCACCACGTGGGAACGCCCTGCTCATCGACCTCCGACATGCTCTGCGTCAGAAGCTCTGAGATATAACGCGTGCGGGTGACGCCCCCCACCATCGCCCGGGCTCGATCTAGGTGCTCGATGAGAGCGGGATCGATATTCGCGTGGAGGATGGCGCCGTCTCGCGGCCTGATGCTCTGCTTGCTGCTCTGGCGTGACACCGCTTCACAGTAACGCAGAACCGCTGCTCTATCGCGGAGGATCATCGCGCCCCTCCCGCGGGATCCCACCCTCGACGATGGTCTGCCAGCGGGCGTTGTGCCCGTGGGACATGATGACGCTCTGGTGGTGGGGGAGCGTGGCAATGGTGTCCAGGACGGCCTGGGCGATCGTCGAGCGCCTGCCCCAGCGGGCCGCCGCGGCCTCGGCGGCCATGGGGGCGTCGCCCCAGCTCCTGAGGCCGGAGCGCAGGGTCGTGGCGAGCGTGTAGATGGCCGCGGCTATCTCCCAATCCGGATGACTCCATCCCTCCGGGGCTGGGTGGGCGCTGATCATGGACCGGTCGGGCTCCGGCAGGGGGTCAAGGTGGGGGAGATACCCGGAGTGGGTAAGCAGGGACGCCGTCATGGGCATGTCATTGCGCCACGCGCGACGGGCGGCGACGGCGTGGGGGGAGGCCGGGTAGGCGACAGGCTGGTCAGCGGCCCACTCGCCCAACCAGACGGCGTCGGTCAAGGCCTGGCAGGCCGGGGTGGGCAGGCGGGTGATGTCGGCGAGGATGAGAGCCTGCATGGCCTGTTCCCTGGCCGAGCGGACAAGCTCGGAGGAGAGGTCCTCAAAAAGATCCGGGGTACTGGGGGGCATCTCCGGAATGGGCAGGGCGAATTTACTCATGGTGCTGTGCAGGAGTGGATGGCCGGAAGGGGTGGGGCCCCGGCCGTGCCGGAACCCCACCCCCGGGTGCGGGCGAAGGCGCGCGCACGGAATGTAAGTGCCTCCTACCCTAGCGGGCGCACCGGGATGAAGCGGACCGCCGACTCGGCACTGCTCCACCTACATGAAATCTCGATACCATAGGTCTGTCAGTTCACGGTGTTGTGGTATCAGATGCGGAGGTCGTCATGGAGTCTGACGGGCGGGTGGATCCTGCCGTGGTGTCTGGTGGGTTGGGTGTTGTGGGTGGGCGTTTGGCTCGTGGGGTGC
>ERZ773005.1180-NODE-1180-length-14594-cov-7.047183_pt1 | contig 14594 bp, 11 predicted proteins | sample MGYA00580666_ERZ773005 | MGnify/ENA primary metagenome ERZ773005 (study PRJEB29015, sample SAMEA2737999) | human oral metagenome | biome: human oral; feature: human-associated habitat; material: dental | place: China | collected 2061 ...
AGCACAGCCCGCGCCCGAGCGGGAGCAGCAGGAGCCGCCGCCAGTGCCGCCGCAGCCGCAAGCGCAGCAGCCGGCACAGCAGCAGCCGGCATCACAGCACAAGTGTCAGCAAGCGCAGTCCGCACTTGCTGACGCTGCCTTCACGCAGCGAAAGAACCGCCGCAAGAAGGTGCGCACAGCCGTGGAATTCGTCTGCATCGCCGTCGCGCTCGTCGCGATCTTCGAGATGTTTTTCACGCTCAAGACGTACGACGCCTCGGCGGCTGCGGCGGCAGGGGCGGAAGACAAGGGCTTCATCGCCCTCTCCTACTTCGGCGTCGATCGAAACGGCGATACCTCGACGCTCATCGGCAAGGAGGAGCTGCGCCGCCATCTCTCCGAGCTTAAGAGCCAGGGCTATGTGACCATCTCGCAGCAGGACGTCCTCGACTACTACCGCGAGGGCAAGAACCTGCCCGAGCGTTCGCTCTTCCTCATGTTCGAGGACGGGCGGCGCGACACGGCGATCTTCGCGCAGGAGATCATGGAGGACTTGAACTTCAAGGCGACGATGATGACGTACCCCGAGAAGTTTGCCAAGGAAGATACGAAGTTCCTGAGTCCCAAGGACTTGCACGAGATGGAAAGCTCGACCTTCTGGGAGATGGGGTCGAACGGCTATCGCCTCGCTTACATCAATGTTTTCGACCGTTACGACGACTTTCTCGGCGAGCTTGACCCGCTGCGCTTCGACATGGTGCGCGGCTATCTTGGCCGCCGCTACAACCACTACTTGATGGACTACATCCGCGACAAGGACGGCGTGCCGACGGAGAGCGAGCGCCAGATGGAACGGCGCGTCGCCTACGACTACGCGCGTCTTCGCGACATCTACGCGGAGGAGCTCGGCTACGTGCCCAAGGCGCATGTGCTCATGCATGCGAATACGGGGCGCTTCGGCAACAATCCGCGCGTCAGCGCCGTCAACGAGCGCGAGATCCGCGATTCCTTCCCGATGAATTTCAACCGCGAGGGCTTCGTGCTCAACAAGCGCACGAGCAGCCTCTACGACCTCACGCGCATGCAGCCGCAGCCATACTGGCCGATCAACCACCTGCTCATGCGCATCAACTACGATACGGACGGCGCCCTCTCCTTTGTCGAAGGGCGCGAGGAAGGGCGCCGTGCCTGGGATCTCAAGGAAGGGGCGCTCGAAGCCCACGAGGAGACGCTGATCTTGACGACGCTGCCCGAAGGCAAGGCGCTCGCCCGTCTCACGGACGTCGAAGATTTGCGCGACCTCCGCTTGGAAGCGGAGCTTGAGGGCAACGCCTTCGGCTCGCAGCAGATCTTCCTTAGAAGTTCCGACGATCTTTCGGACGCTGTCTGCGTCACGCTCGTCAACGACCAGCTCGTTGTGGCGGAAATCGCGGGCGGCGCAAAGCGCGAACTTTACCGGGAAAAACTGCCCGTGATTCTCGGCGAGAAGATCGTTTCGGTCGAGGAGGCGCACAAGGAAGCGAAGATTGCGGAAAACGAGGCCTTTGCGCGCTATGCGCCCTCGCCCGCCGCGGCCAACGAGTACATGGGACGCGCAAATGAAGAGCGCGAGACGTACGCCGCTGCCGTCGAGGACGGCGCCGCTCCCTACGAGGGGAGCGAGAGTTTCCACCGCCGCGGCAAGTGCAGGATCGCGATTCATCTTTTGGGCGACCGCCTGAGCGTCGAAGTCGACGGGCATACAGGTCCTGAGGATCTCGCCGTCTCCCGCACGGAGCGCGGCGCGGTCTTCCTCGGCGCCTCCTGGCAGGGCGAGGCGTGGAGTCAGCGCAATCTCGCCGACGATGTTTACGACGGCGTTTTCAAGAAAGTGCGCGTCCTGACGGAAACGGGGCGCGAGAGCAAGGAGGAGCGCGTCCTTTACACGAGCGAGTACAAGGGCTGGGAAAAGGCGAAGCACAGGGCAGGGGAAATCTGGGAAGGCATCCTGCGCTGGTTCCTCAAATATGTATGATATTGCATGCCGAAGAGAGGGCGCGTGAGAGAAGCTTGCGCGCCCTGCGTGGCGTAAGGGGAGGTTTTTATGCGCTGGTTGATGTTGGGGCTGTTTCTTGCCGCGGGGCTGTCCCTCGGGGGATGCGTGCAGGCGGAGCCGCTGAAGAGTGCGCCGCATGCGCCCGTGGAACTTGCAACCTGGCATGTCCGCTGGGATGCGGCGGCCGGTGACGCCGACTATCGCCTGATGCGCGGCAAGCTCTCGAAGGTCGCCATCTTCGCCGCTTGCTACGACGAGAAGGACGAGCTTTATGTGCCCGAAGAAGTGAAGTCCCTCGTGAATTCGTACCGCATTCGCAAGGTCGAACGCTATCTGAGTTTCACGAATGACGTCATGGGCGAAAAACACGTGGAAAAGGACAGGGAACTTCTGCGCCGCCTCCTCGCGACGGACGAGGGAATCGAAAAGGAGGCGCGTCTGATGGCAGAGACGGCAGAGAAATTCGGCATGGAGGGCGTGGAACTCGACTACGAGAACTTCCGCAAGGACGAGGAGATCATGACGCGCTATCGCGCATTCCTTCAGAAGCTTGCCGAGGTCACGAAAGAGCGCGGCCTGAAGCTTCGCGTCGTGCTCGAACCCTCGATGCCTTTTGAAGGGCTTCCCGCAGAAGCCGAGTACGTCGTGATGTTCTACAACCTTCACGGCAAGCACAGCGGCCCGGGTCCGAAGGCGGACCGCGACTTCATCGAAAAGACTTTGAAGAAGATGGAAGCCTTGCCCGGCAGAAAAGCGGCGGCCTTTGCGACGGGCGGCTGTCTGTGGCAGGATTACGGATTTTTCGGTCTCAAGAAGGGCGAGGCGCGTTTCCTCACGGAGAAGGAGGCGGCCGCCTTGGCGAAAAAGCACGGCAAGACGCCCGAGCGCGACGCCGAGAGCGCGGCGCTTCACTTCACATTCTCGGCGGACGGGCACGACGGGGAAGTTTGGTATGCGGATGGGGAGACGCTGAACGCATGGATCACGCTCGCGGCAGAAAACGGCGTCGAGGCGGTGAGCATTTGGCGGCTCGGCGGCAACGACACTATCGCCGATGTACGAAGCGAGTAGAGGAAAGGAAGAGATGGGAGCAGTCATGCGCGATGGGAAGATAAAGAAAAGAAGCGGGAAGAAGGGCGCTCTCTGCGCCATGGCCTTCCTGTTCGCCGCTCTTTGCAGCACCGCAGCGGCCGCTGCGCCTGCGGCTGAGAGAGCCGATGCCGCGGCAGCCTTTGAAGCGTCGAGACTCGCGGCGCTCGCGGGCACGGAGGCTTCTGCGCGGCAGGAAGAGGCGGGGAGAGCCTTGGAACTGCCGGACGAGGCGGAAGAAGTGCAAGGCTTGCGCGGACAGACGATGCAGGAGAGCGCCGAGGAGAGCGCCTATGCCGCGCTGCGCAGGAAGAATCTCGGCCACATTGCCGAGAAGAGGCGCTTCATCTGCAGCACGAAGCCCGCCGTCATCTTTACGTTCGGCGGATTGTCGAAGGAGGCGCCTCTTCTTGAAATATTGGAGGAAATGAAGGCTCAGGGAATGCGCGGCACATTCTTCGTCACGGAGCGCGAGCTTTCGAGGAACCGGAGGAATATCGAGTTGATTCGCGCCTATGGGCAGGAACTTGGCATCGGCCTGCGTCCCGAGGAGGGCGCGGGCTTCGACGACTATTGTGCGCAGATCGAGCGCATCCGCGAAGGGCTTCGAGCCTACGGTCAGGAAACGAATGTCGTGCGCCAGATGGCGGGCGCGGACGAGCCGGCGATCGGCGAGGCGGTTTCCGCGCTGGGCTGCATCCTCGTCGGGCAGGGCTTCAACGCCGTGCAGTCGAAGCACAAGGACGCGCAGTCGCCCGCAGAAGTCATGCCCGACCTCTTCGGACGCTGGACGACATCGTTCAACCGCGGCGAGATCATCTACATGCGCACGGACTACTACACGCATTCTACGCTCGCTGTCGAACTTCTGCGCACCTTGAAGCGGGAGAAGGTTGACAATATCGCTTATGTGACGCACGCCCTGCCCGAGGAGCGAGAGAGGGAGCGGGCGGCCTCGGGCTATGCCTGCACATCTGTCCTCGATGTTCTCGGCGATACATCGGCTCTTTATACATATCCCGTCGATCCGGCGACATTGCCCGAGGAAATCCGCCCGTACATTCGCAAGGAAAAGCTCACGGGCAGCGCGTTTTCGCAGGAATTCTACAAACGCTACGTCGGTGCGCCCGAAGTCGGCGAGACGGATCGCATGTTCGGCTTTTCGCGCATGGAGATGCGCCGTGCAGACAGGACGGGCATCGTCAAGACGGCGCCCGCGCGAACCGTGTTCTTCACCTTCGACGACTGGGGAAGCGACGATTCCATCAACCATCTGCTTGCCGTCTTGAACAAGCACCGCGTGCACGGCACGTTCTTCATCATCACGAAGAACATCCGCAACAATCCGAATCTCGTGCGTGCTATCGTGGCGAATGGCAACGAGGTCGGCAGTCATACGGACACGCACACGCCCATGTGCGTGCAGGACAAGAACGGCAGGAACAAGGCTATTATGGACGAGGAGACTTACGAACTCGACGTGCGCTCCTCCTACGAGAAGCTCGCGCTGACCATGGGCGACATGCGCCTGCCGTCGGGGAGATACGCCCTGACGCGCATCCTGCGCCCGCCGACGCTCGCCGTGAGCCGCACAGGCGTCGCGAGCATTCTGCATAACGGCTTCGATTACGTTGTCAACGGCAGCGGCAGCACGGAGGACTACAACGCCGTCTCCCTCGAATCCCTCGTCGGCATCCTGCATCGCCTGACGCACGAAGACGACGGCTCGGTGAAGCGCGGCGCGATCCTCGTCATGCACATGAGCGCGACCGCCATGCGCACCGCGCCCGCGCTCGACATGCTGCTGACGGCGAACGACCGCCTGCCCGACGACCATCCGGGAAAGTTCAAGGTCGCCCTCCTCGGCGACTATCTGACGGACGGTTACGATCAGAGGATGAAGCAGATTCCGCTGGCAAAGGAGAAGACGATCAGCCCGTTTTGAGAAAGAAAAGACGCGCAGCCGTTTTGTCGGCTGCACGCGTCTCGGGTCGCTTTTTTTCATGAAGAAGCCGCTTTCGGATGATTTCCGAAAGCGGCTTCTGCTTCTGTATGGGAGATTCGGCTCATGATATGCAGCAGATCGGAACTGCCATGCACGCTTTCTGCCGTATCATTTCGCCGGCGCTTTCCGCTCACGCGGCTTGTCGATCCAATCCGTGACGGGAAAGAGCGTCGAGGGAAAGGCCGCTTCGTCCATCAGGCGGTCCAATTCGAAGAGTACGAGGATGCGAGCTGTGCCGCTTCTCGTGTACTCGCCGTTGTAGCTGCGCGAAGCGGGCAGGTCGATGACGAGATCGCGCTCGCGGTCGTAGCCGATGAGCTGCAGACTGACGTAGCTGTGCAGGATGAGGTCGCCCTTCCAGTTGCGGTAGGAGGACTCCTCGTAGTTCGTGACGACGAAGCCCGCGATATAGTCGGCGTCCGTCGCTTCGGCGGCTTCGCGCATGCGCGAAGCCAGCTTTCCCTTGCCGCTGTAGATGATCTTCATCGTCTGCCGCACGCCGTCATCGCTCGCATAGACCACGGCACGCAGCGTCTCGTTGAGCGGCACGTGGAAGTCGCGCACGAGACGCGCCGTCATCTCTTCGATGACTTCCGGCGGCATCGAGCGCGGCACGACGGGACGCAGCAGCACGATGTGGCGCTGGCCGATCGGCGCCGGCGGCAAGTCTTCTTCAGTCCCTGCCGTTTGGGCAGCCGCATTTTCAGCAGCCGCAGCCTCGGCGACGGAAGCCGCCTTTGCGCTTTCTGCCGCACCTGCGGGCAAGGGGAAAATTGCCGCAAGAAGCACGGCAGAAAGCGCGAGTGTCAGAATCCTTGCAAGACCGTGCTGCATGTCTTCGCCTCAGGCTTTCGACGAGGAATGCTCGCCCTCGGACGCGGCGACGACGATGGAGACGGCGCCGTCGCCCGTGACGTTGAGACACGTGCGGATCATGTCGAGGATGCGGTCGATGCCGGCGACGAGCGCAAGACCTTCGAACGGCAGCTGCGCCGCCTGCAGCACCATCGCGAGCATGATGAGGCCCGCGCCCGGCACGCCCGCCGTGCCGATGGAGGCGAGCGTGCCCGTGAGGACGATCATCGCCATCTGCTGGAATGTGAGGTCGATGCCGAAGACGTTCGCGATGAAGAGCGAGCACACGCCCATGTAGAGCGCCGTGCCGTCCATGTTGATCGTCGCGCCCAAGGGCAGGACGAAGGAGGAGATCTTGCGCGAGACGCCGAGCTTCTCCTCGCAGTTCTTCATGTTGACCGGCAGCGTGCCCGAACTCGAGCACGTCGTAAAGGCGAGCATCATCGCCTCCGACATGCCGCGGAAGAACTTGATGGGACTCATCTTGCCGAAGACGGAAGCCATCGTCGAGTAGACGAGCACAGCATGGATGATGCTGCCGATGAAGGCGCAGAGGATGACGGAGAGGAGCGGCAGCAGCACCTTCGGCCCGTTCTTCGCGACGACGGGCAGGAGGAGAGCGAAGACGCCGTAGGGCGCGAACGCCATGATCATGCCGATCGCCTTGTAGCAAACCTCGGCGCAGGCGTCGAAGAAGCCGATGAGCTTCGCGCCGCGCTCGCCGCCGACCTGCGTGATGGAGACGCCGATGAAGAGCGCGAAGATGATGACGGGCAGGATTTCGCCCTTCGCCATCGACGCGATGGGATTCGTCGGCACCATGTTGACCAAGACCTGCATGACGGACGGCGCTTCCTTCATCTCGGGCGCCGTGCCGCTCAGGGCGAGGCCGACGCCCGGATGGATGACGCCCGCCACCGAGAAGCCGATGATGATGGCGATTGCCGTCGTAGACAGATAGATGCCGACCGCCTTGGCGCTGATGCGTCCGAGCGTCTTCGTGTCGCCAAGGCTCGTGACGCCGACGATCAGCGACGAGAAGACGACGGGTACGATCATCATCTTGATGAGGTTGATGAAGATCGTGCCGATCGGCGCGATCCACCAGTTGATGAAGCCGATGTACTCTTCTCCGACGGCCAGTCCGACGACGACCGCGAGGACGAGTGCGATGAAGATGCGTACAGAGAGATTCAAGGTTTCCACACCCTTTCATAAAAGATAGATATTCGGGGGCAATTCCGCCAAGAGGGTTTCCTCTTGGAAAAGCGTGGAACTGTCTTCTTGCCTCTTCATTATAGCAAATTCTTTCTTCTGCGTCTAATCAGCTGGGAAGACTATGGAAGCCCGGCTCTTGGGAGGAACATCCCTCGCGCGTGAAAGGCGTGGAGGAAGATTCCGCTTCTCAGGCGATACTGACTCCCGTGACGCCTTCGATGCGGCCTATGGCTTCGGCGAGTGTGACGCCCTTGACCTTCGCGTGGTTGAAAAGCTCGAATTCCAGCACGAGGGCGCGGTCGCCGTCCTGCGAGCGCGTCGTCTTGATCGTATGCACCGTGAGGTTCATATCCTCGAGGCACTCGTTGACGTGCACGATCTGACCGGGCAGGTCGCGCGTGAAGACCGTCAGGAGGATATGGTTGTCATGCAGCACCCACTCGTCGATGCGAGAAAGTGCGCCGAGCGTCACGAAGACGAGTCCCGTCGCCAAAAGAGCCGCCGTGTAGTAGCCGCCGCCGACGGCGAGGCCGACGCCCGCGACGACCCAGAGGCAGGCCGCCGTCGTCAGCCCCGTGACCGTCAGCCCCTCCTTCATGATCGCGCCCGCGCCCAAGAAGCCGATGCCGGAGACGACCTGTGCCGCAAGCCGTGCGGGATCGGCGTTCGTCCTGCCTTCGACGCCCTGATAAATCGCCGTCGAGATGAGCATGACGAGGCACGAGCCGAGGCACACGAGCATGTTCGTGCGAAGCCCCGCCGACTTGCGGCGCGATTGCCGCTCGTAGCCGATGACGCCGCCGAGGATGCACGAGAGCGTCAGGCGCATGAGTATTTCCCACTCGGATACCATATTGCCTCCTTTCAAGATGGATGTTCTTAGGAAAAGGCTGAATTTATCAGCGCTTCCTTAGGACTTATCCCCAATTTTGTCCACTTTGTGCATAGAGGCTGTGGAAAAGTCGCCGGTTTTTCAAGAAAATCGACAGCTGGCCGCTCTGTGCAGAACTTATCCACAGCATTGCGGAAAGTGTGGACAACGAATCGGGCGGCAAACATGTCCTTGCCGTTTGGAAAAACGCCGTCCGCCCGTGTGCATCTGAGCCGCCTTTTTCTGCAAATATGTATCAGATGATGCCGATGAAATGCTGCACGATGAGCGAGACGACGGCGACGGCGATCCAGCAGAAAAGCCCGAGCGTGATGGGGCGCACGCCGTTCTTGAGGAGCGCGCCGAAGTCCGTGTTGAGTCCGATGGCGCTCATGGCGAGCACGATGGCAAATTTGCCCGCCTCGCCGAGGAGGTGCGAGAGCGCTTCGGGCAGGACGCCCGTCGTGTTGACGATGGAAGCGACGACGAACCACAGGATGAACATGGGGAAGATGCGCTTGAGGCTGAAGCCCTTGCCCTCCGCCTTGTCAGCACGCGCTGCGAAGAGCGCGAAGGCGAGGCATACGGGCACGATGCAAAGGGCGCGCGTGAGCTTGACGATTGTCGCGTAGCTGCCCGCCTCGTGGCTGTAAGAGTAGCCGGCCGCGACGACGGACGAGGTGTCGTTGATCGCCGTGCCCGCCCACATGCCGAAGCCGAGGTCGCTCATGCCCATGAAGTGACCGAGGAAGGGGAAGATGAAGACGGCAATGACGTTGAAGAGGAAGATCGTCGAGATGGAAAAGACGATGTCCTTGTCCTTCGCTCCGATGACGGGCGCGACCGCCGCAATGGCCGAGCCGCCGCAGATCGCCGTGCCCGCGCCGATGAGCGTTCGCGCGTCGCCCTCGACGCCCAAGAGCCTGCCCGCGCCCCAAGCGACGAGGAACGCCGTCGCGAGCGTCGACGCCATGACGGCGAGCGACTGCGAGCCGACCGACAAGACGTGGTAGAGGTTCATCTCGAAGCCCAAGAGGATGATGGCATACTGCAGGATCTTCTTGCCCGTGAAACTGATGCCCGCTTCAAAGTTCTTTGGACGAGCGCGGCGGGCAAAGAGCATGCCGAGAAGGATGCCGAAGACAGGCCCGCCGATGATGGGGAAGAACTTTCCGAGGACGTATGCAGGAACGGCGAAGAGCAAGGCGTAGGCAATGCCCCGCAAATACTCGCTTTTCATGATGGAAAAACATCTCCTTTGACTGGAAATCCAAGAGGTCAAGCCGAAGGCGAGACCATACAGCTTGGGAAATCGCCGCATGATTCGGAAAATGCGGCATCTCCTTTAGTGTACTATGAAAGTCCAAGAAGTCAAGACCAAGGACGACTTATGTCGCAAGATATTCTCAACATCGAGTTCGTGCTGCAGTACGGCATTAGGGAATCTCATAGCGCTGAAAGCGCACGGCTTCTTCTTTGCTCAGACGGACGCAAAGGCGCGTGCCGCGCTCATCGTAATCCGTCTGAAGCACCCGCCCCGCCTCGTGCAGGCGCGTGACGGCTGCGTTCTCCGTAAATGGGATGTGAAGCGCAAGCTCGACCTCGCCCGTGCGAAAGAAAGAGGCGATCTTTTCCTGCAGGTCGGCAAGCCCCGCGCCCGTCTTCGCAGAAATGGCGCAGCCCTCGCGATCGCGCAGGAGGCGCAGGACGGCGGGCGGCAAAGGCGCTTCTTCCAAAGACGGAATCTCGCCCCCGGAAAAACCGCCCGCTGCGTCGCTCCCCGCTGCCTCGTGCCTCGCATCGCCTGCCGTGTCGACTTGCGCCGCTGCGTCGACTCCGTCCGTGCCGCCCGCGCCGTTCGTCAGGCGATCGAGCTTGTTCAGCACATAGAGCATGGGCTTTTCGGCGACGCCAAGCTCCTTGAGGACTTCAGTGACAGCCTCGATCTGGAACTCGGCGGCCTCGCTTGACACGTCGACGACATGCAGCAGAAGGCCCGCTTCGACGACCTCTTCGAGCGTTGCGTGGAAGGCCTGCACGAGCGTATGCGGCAGCTTTTGTATGAAGCCCACGGTATCGGTCACGAGGATTTCGCGGCCGTCCGCGAGCCGAAGAGAGCGCGTCGTCGGGTCGAGCGTCGCAAAGAGCTTGTCCTCGGCGAAGACGTCTGCGCCCGTCAAGGCGTTCAAGAGCGTCGACTTGCCGGCGTTCGTATAGCCGACGAGGGCGGCGACGGGGATGCGCGCGGCGCGGCGGCGCTCGCGATGCAGCAATCGCTCCTTCTTGAGGCGCTCGATCTCGCCCTCGATGTCGTGGATGCGACGACGGATGCGACGACGGTCGACTTCGAGCTTCGTCTCGCCGGGGCCGCGCGTGCCGATGCCGCCGCCGAGCCTTGAGAGCACGAGTCCCTGTCCCAAGATGCGCGGCAAACTGTACTTCATCTGCGCCAGCTCGACCTGCAGCTTGCCCGCCGCCGTGCGCGCTCTCTGCGCGAAGATGTCGAGGATCAGCGCCGTGCGGTCGAGGATCTTCACGCCGAGCGCCATTTCAAGATTCCTCTGCTGCGACGGCGTAAGCTCATCGTCGAAGATGACGAGCGTCGCACGCTCGTTCTGGATGAACATCGCCATCTCCTCGACCTTGCCGCGCCCCAAAAAGAACGCCGTGTCGGGCTTCGCCTTCTTCTGGATGAACGTGCCAACGACGGTCGCGCCCGCCGTGCGTGCAAGCTCTGCCAGCTCGGCGAGCGAATCCTCCGTCGTCCACACAGCGCAGGTCATGGGCGCATCGATCCCGGCGAGCACGGCGCGTTCCTCCGCATCGTCCGTCGCCTGCGTACGCTCCCTCGAAAGACGCTTGTTGATGCTCTGGATGAGCGGCGTCAGGCGGATGCGGTTCAGATGATCGGCGCGCACAGGGCCGAAAAGCTGCACTTCGAGCGTGCCGTCCTCTTCCTTCTCGCCCGTGAAGAAGCCGAGGCAGCCGACGCTCTCGCCCGCGAGCCGCCCGATGGCCGCCATCGCGTCGAAGCGCAGGCGGCGAAGCGACGAGATGTCGGGATCGCTGAGCTCCGTATCGCCGCTCGGATGCGTATGGATGCAGCGCACGCCCGAAAGACGCACCTCCGAGCGGGCATCGACGGCGGGCAAATCGACCGTCCACGTGTTGCCGACGGAAATTTCGATGATGCGCCCCTTGCGGTCGACGTAGACGGCGACTTCGCGCCCGATCTCCTCCGTGACGGCGATGAGCCTCTCGTTCAGCTCCTTCGTCGAAAGCTGCCCGACCGGCACGCTCAGATCGTAGAGGCTCTGCAGTTCTCGCGTGATATGCGGCTTGAGATTCTGAATCTCGCCCTGGATTCTTTTGTCCTTCATGACGCCTCCTTCTGTCCGATGGCCATCCTCGTCCATATTGTGCATCTATCGTCTGTATGCACTTGTCAACAAAGCAACTGGACACAAAAATTCCCAAAATAGTCATGGAAACCTGAATGTCAGACAAACCTTATCAAAGCGTTAGATAACCGTTGAAGACCGAGAATTTTATGCTGGTTTGGATGTCTACGGAATCTATTCACAATGACCGCTTATCAAGTGTCGGCTCTTCCGCGCTTGGGCGCGAACCGTTCCCGATACTGCTTTGGAGTAAGGTATCCAAGGGCGTATGCGGGACGCTCTTCGTTGAAGAATCGAATATATTCGGCGACCTGCCTAGGGACATCGTCTGCAGATGTGATGTGCAAATCTGTAAACAACTCGGCCTTTACCCATCCGTTGATGGCTTCCATGGCGGCATTGTCCGTTGGAGTGCCGGCTCTGGACATGGATCTAATGATGTTATACATGGGCAATGTACAGAACACTACAAACAGTGTCTGATTCATACCCCCTCTGTGTCCGGTTTTAGGTTGCCGCTTCATAGGAAAGCCAGCGCCTTTAGACGCTGGCTGGTAACTGCCCCTTATAGGGGCGAGCAAACCGCCCGTTTGACGGGGGGCGTGATTTTTATGCGTGCATTTCCGCCTCAGCGCACGATGACGGAGACGCCGTCGGGGATGACGGTGACTTTTGCGTCCTTGCCCTTGAGCTCGAAGGCGCGTTTCAGCGCCTCGTCGAAGGTCAGCGCGTGCTTCATGTGCATGTCGCGAATCATCTGCGGATCGCAGAGATCCGTGACCATGATGACGGTGAAGCGGTCGAGGATGCGTGCGAGGATCTGCATCTCCCACTGGTCGGGCAGCGTATTTTCCTGCGGCGTCGCCTCGATTTGGTCGAGCAGTTCGCGCGGCGTCTTTGCGGCCTTCAAGGTCTTGTAGAAGGATTCGCCGCCGTGGCCGTCGTTGCAGGCCGCGACCATGATGATGACGCCGCCCTCATTACAGTTCGCTTCGGCGGCCGTCATGCCCTTGACTGCCTGATAGATGTTTTGGTCGAGCGGGTAGCCGCCGTTTGTCGATACGACGATGTCGGACGGGTTGCGAGGGATCTCGGCGAGCGTGCGCACGTAGTCGCAGCCCGTGACGTGCGCTTCTTGGCTGTCGCCGGCAAAGGCGGCGATGACTTCCTTTTCCGCATTGATGACGACGTTCAGAATGAAGGCGAGCTTCGCTTCCTTCGCTGCATGGAGCATGTCGCGGTGGATGGGGTTGCCGTCGAGGACGCCCGTGCGCGCCTTGTCGCTCTTGATGAACTTGCTGCAGTGGTTCGCCATGACTGTCTTGGCGGAAGCGATGCCCGGCAGAATCGCCTTGCGGCCGCCTGAGAAGCCCGCGAAGAAGTGCGACTCGATGAAGCCTTCGGCGATGAGGAGGTCGGTGTCGATGGCCGTGCGGTTGATGAGCAGTTTGCCGCCCGACGGCAGGAGGCCGAGATCTGCCATTGCCGCGTCATCCTGCGAATCGTGGATGACGATCTTCTCGTTCTTGACGATGTCCTCGCCGAAGCGGTCGACAAGCTCTGCGTGCGTCGTCGCGCGGTGGAAGCCCGTCGCGATGAGGATCGTGATGTCGATCTCGGGATTCGCCTCACGGATGCGGCGAAGGAGGATCGGCATCGTCACGCGGCTCGGCACAGGGCGCGTGTGGTCGCTCGTGATGATGACCATGCGCTTCTTGCCGCGGACGAGTTCTTCGAGCTTGGGGCTGCCGATCGCGTTGTCGAGCGCGCGCTCGACGATTTCCGTCTGCGTGCCCGGCTGCTCCTTGCCCTCGGGGTGCGATTCGAGTACGCCGAGGAAGTTCTCGTCCGGCACTTCGATCGTCATCTTGCCCTTGCTGTAAGGAATTTTCAACTGCATTATTCCACGCTCCTTTTGTATTGTTTATGTCTTAGCAGGTCTTATTATATCATAGAGGGAATCGCTTGGGCAATGAAAGGAATTGCGCTTGCGGGAAAATTCCATTATAATGAAGGCGATGCAGAAGAGTGCGGGATGTGTGCGCTCCCTGCGCCGGGATGAGAGAAGGACGGAGGTTTTACAGACGATGGCACAGAGATTTCATACTTTGGAAGTGGCGGGCATCCGCAGGGAACTGCCGATCTTGAACGTGACGGATGAGCTGGCGATCGCGGGTTTTATCATGCTCGGCGACGTCGAGCTTACGGACGCTTGTGCGAAGGCCTTGGCCGAGAAAGTGCCGAAGGAGACGGAAATCCTCCTGACGGCGGAGACGAAGGGCATACCGCTCGCGGCGGAACTCGCGCGCTGTCTCGGCATGAAGCGCTACGTCGTCGCAAGGAAGTCGGTCAAGGCGTACATGGAGGACGCCGTTTGGGTCGAGGATCGCTCCATTACGACGAAGGGAGTGCAGAAGCTTTGCCTCGACGGCGTGGACAAGGCGCGTATCGCGGGGCGGAACGTGCTGCTTCTCGACGATGTGGTGTCGACGGGCGGCTCGATGAAGGCGCTGACAGAGCTTGCAGGCAAGGCGGGCGGCAAGGTCGTCGGCGAAGCGTGCGTGCTGGCGGAAGGCAAGGCGGCGGAAAGGAAGGATCTGATCTTCCTGGAAGCGCTGCCGCTTTTTGAGGCGCAGTGAATGGGAGAGTTGATGTGAGGAGGCGCCGATATGCTGTCTATTCCGATCATACGAGAGCGTATTGCGCCCGTATGCAAAAAGTATCCTATAAGAAAAGCATATCTCTTTGGTTCGTATGCCAGAGGCAATGCGACTGAAAAGAGCGATGTCGACTTGCGCATTGAGGGCGATATAAAAAGCTTTTTCATGCTGGGCGGCATCTATTCGGAACTTGAGGATGCACTGGGAATGAAGCTCGACCTTTTAAGCAAGATTCCTGATTCCGAGACATTTAGAGCGAATCTCCAGAAGGATGAAGTGTTGCTTTATGAACGATAGAGACAGGCAGATTGCAAAGCATATCCTGCGGCATTGCGAAAAGCATCAGAAAAGGTGTTGACAAACGAGGCAAGAACCGCTAGAATATACTCTGTCAGTCAGCGCGTGCGTGTGCGGCGGGCAAATCAAGCGGAAGTAGCTCAGTGGTAGAGCACCACCTTGCCAAGGTGGGGGTCGCGAGTTC
>ERZ773005.1183-NODE-1183-length-14531-cov-18.963250_pt1 | contig 14531 bp, 14 predicted proteins | sample MGYA00580666_ERZ773005 | MGnify/ENA primary metagenome ERZ773005 (study PRJEB29015, sample SAMEA2737999) | human oral metagenome | biome: human oral; feature: human-associated habitat; material: dental | place: China | collected 2061 ...
AGCGGCGGTGGCAAGCGGCGCGGCACGGTTTGTCGACGCGGCAACGCACCTCGCGCGCAACGAGGCGGTGCCCGAGGCCAGCGGAACGACCACGCTCCTGCGCCCCGGTGAACGCCCGCAGACGAGCGGCTACCATCTGATTGTGCAGGTGGGAAGGGCTAACGGTGCAGACGAGGAATACTCCGGCGTCGAGACGATGCGGCTTCTTGACGGCACGAACGCGGTCGAGTCGCTACACGCCGCGTTGTCGGCGCTGTCGACGTTGGGCGTCCCGGTGCGGTGGTCGCAGTGGTTCCCCGCTGGTCTAGCTCGCCCGGAGGTTCTCCCGCCCGGCTTGGTCTTCACGCGCAGCCGCTACTGGTTGACTCCGCCGGAGGGGGACACCCATGGGGCCGTCCGCGGCCGTGGCCTGGAGGGTCAACCCGTCGACGTGCCCGGTGCCCCGGTCACCACGAGTTTCGTGCTTGACCACGGTTCCCTGCCGGAGTTGGGCGATAACGACGGCGTGTTGCACGTGGGCTACATCTTGGAGTTGGTTCTCCGTTCCCTCCGTCTCACCGACACGACCGAGTTCGCGTTGTCCAACGTCGAGTTGCTGCTGCCGCTGATCGTCCCGCCTGCCACCAGCCGAGAGGTGTTGGTGCAGTTGGGCGACGTCGACGCCGAAGGCGAGCGGCCGGTGCGCGTCTACAGTAGGGCCCGCAGCGAAGACCCGTGGGTGGAGCACGTAGCGGCGCGCTCGGTTCCGGTGGTGGAGGCTCTCGCGGCTCCGGAGTGGTCGGACGAGCAGCAGGCGGTGTTCGGCCCGGACGACTTCTACCCGTCGATTGAAGAACGTGGGTTCCATTTCGGTGAGACGGTGCGCCAGGTGAAGCGCATCGCGGTGGCCAACCGTGGTGCGCGTGTGTTCTTCCTCGACGACGAGGCGACTGCCGGCTACGAGCTGGCGTTCCACCCAAGTGTTCTCGACAGTTGCGCGCAAACGTTCAACTACCTCGCGCTTGGTGATACCCCGGTGGGTTCGCAGTACATGGTGAGGCGGATCGGGCACGTGCAGATGGCTCGCACACCGCGCGGGTCAGTTTGGGGCACGTTCCAGTACAGGCCGCAGCCGGTCGAGTCGCGCATGATCGGCGGGCACGTCACGCTCTCGGACTCGTCTGGCCCGTTCTTGGCTCTGCGAGATGTCGAGTTGAAGCAGTTCGACGGCGCCACGCTGATCCGCCTTGTGGAAGCGACCCGTGAGACCTCGACGGGCGGCGACGACAAGGAACTCCTGGCGTCCTACCTGGCCGCAGCGCGCGAAGACAAGCTCGACGTCGTCGTTGCTGGTGTACTCGGCCTCCTTGCCGCAGAGCTAGAGATGGACGAGACGCCGGAACCTGACGCGACCCTCGATGAGCTGGGCTTCGACTCTCTCGTCGGCCTGCGCCTGTTCAGGCGGCTGAAAGACGCGTACTCGATCGAGTTGTCGATGAGCGACGTGGTCGGGGCGAGTTCCCCGCGCACGCTCGCCTACGTCGTCATGCGTTTCCTGCCGGAGGGCGCCGATCTCGTCCCGGCAGAGGAAGAACCCGCCCCGGTCAAGCCCGACAGCGTGGAGTTGTGGCTGCGTGGCGGCGGCAGCGACGAGGCAGAGCATCGACTGATCTGTTTCCCGCACGGCTTCGGTAGCGCCGACATGTTCGACGTCTGGCGTGACGACCTGGCTGGCCGCGTCGACGTGTGGGGCGTGAAACTGCCTGGTCTCGATATCGAACGCATCCAGGAGGCGGCACCGCACAGCGTTGATGCGGTGATCGACGAGTTGGCGGACGTCCTTGATCGGGGCGGGCTGCTCGACCGGCCGGTGAGCGCGTTCGGCCACAGCTGGGGTTCGCTGTTCGCCTACCGGTTCGCGGTCCGCCTGGAGGCGACCGGCCGGCCGCCGTTGCGCGCCCTGTTCGTCTCCGGGTACACCTCGGCGTCGTTGCCCAACACCTCCGCGATGGAGATCGTGGATGCGCTGCGGGAGATCGGGTTCGACGGTATCCCCACCGTCGCAGAGGTGATTCGCGCCCACAGCGTCGACCAGGTGACGGCCGCGTTCGTGAGGGCGTGGGGGCACGAGGACTCGTTCGCAGAGGCCGCGCTCGCGGGGGTCTCGCTCACGCTGCCCACGATTCTTGAGGCGTATCGCCTGGTCGCGAGCCAACCCACCGACCGGGCGGAGCCAGTATCGGTGCCGATGTACGGCTTCCACGGCATCGACGACAATCGCGTGACACTCGCAGATATGGCGAAGTGGGCGGACTTGGCCCACGGGGGCTTCTCCCTTATCACCTTGCCCGGTGACCACGGTTTTATTGACGAGTCCCAGATGGGCGCAAACGTCAGGAAGGAGATAGCCACTGTGCTTGGGGTCGCGTGATCGTGACGAGGCACACCGGTTCGTCACAAGATATCGATGACAAGGGAAGTGGGAAATGAGTTCAGCAATGCAAGGTATCGATGACAAGGGAAGTGGGAAATGAGCTCAGCAATTGCGGTTGCGGGCGTCGAAAAGTCGTTCGGCGATCATCACGTCTTGAAGGGTGTGGATCTCGACGTTCACACGGGTGATATGTTCGGGTTTCTCGGACCTAACGGTGCGGGCAAAAGCACGCTCATCAGAATCCTTCTGGGGCTGTACCGGCCTGACGCTGGTGAGGCCAGTATTCAGGGCAAGCCGTGTGGCGGTGACGAGGCGCGTCAGCGGATCGGGTTTGTTCTCGACCGCAACGGCTTTTACCCCAACTTATCTGCGTACGAGAATTTGGCCTACTACTACGCGATTTATCGCGGTAAAAGAAACCGCACAGCGGTAATGGAAGCCCTTGAGGCCGTGGGGCTTGCTCATCGAGCGGATTCAGCAGCCGGGACGTTTTCGACCGGTATGCGCCAGCGAGCGGCTATTGCCCGGGCACTGGTTCACTCGCCGTCGGTGCTACTGCTGGACGAGCCTACGTCGGGTGTTGACCTGTCGGCTCAGGTTGAGATTCGGGCAATCCTGAAAGATGTTGTCGCTCACACAGACCGCAGTGTGCTGTTGAGTTCCCACAACATGGACGAGGTGCAGCGGATCTGTAACCGCATTGCGATCCTCCACAACGGTCGCATTCAGGTGCAGGGTGATCTTGACACGCTGCGCTCGAAGGCTGGCGGCTACGAAGTATGCGTGGAATTGGCTGATCCGGTTTCCGACGATCTGGTGGAGCAGTTGCGCACCAACGGCGGCGTGACGGTGCGGCGCGGTGACGGCCCGCACGAGATGTACGTGATGGCGTCCGGGAGAGTGCCGGGCGACGATCTTGTGGCGTTCCTGGTGCAGCAGGGTGTGCGCGTGCGTGCGGTTTCTGGCCCTCAAGCAAGCCTGGAAGACCTGTACCGCTCGATTGTGGAGCAGGGTGGGTCGAGGAGAGAGAGCGAGTCGGGGACATGAAAGGGAACCTGGTCAAGCTGAATGTCCGAGGGCTTTTGGGTTCGACGTCGATGGTCGCCATCTTTGTGGTGATCGGCGTGTTTGTTGCCGCGATGGGTGGTCTTATCGCGGGTGGGTTGGCTTTTGAAGGGCTTTCACAGCAGCAGCGAGGCGATACCGGCCTGATGAACGAATACGTGGGTTTGACGGTGTACATCATCGCGGCCGTTGTCACCGGGGTCGGATTCTCGACGATCTATTCATCTCCGCTGATCCGTGAGAAGTCGAACGGGACCATCGAGACGCTGTTGGCTACTCCGATTAGTCCGGCCCGTCTCGTGACCGCGAAGGCTATTGCGATCACGCTGCTTGCGGTTCCGGTGGGCCTCGTGTGCGGCGGCGTGGTTGGCGCGGTGCTGTGGGGCAGGTACTCGCTCGGCGCTGCTGTCGCGCCAGCGCCGTTCATACTGGTCACCGTCCTTTTTGTCACGCCGCTGATCTACTTCACGCTTGCCCTTATCGTGTACGCCATCGGTGTGGCGGCACGTACCGCTGACGGGGTGGTCATCGTAAGCATCTTCATTACGGGTTTTAGCGCGGTCATGCTTAATATGGCGCTGCGTGACGTTACGCCGCCGGAAAGCCTTTCTTTCCTGCTGCTCAATCTCGCGTGGGCGCTGGTATTTGGCGTGATCGCGGCTGTGGCTTTGCCTCGTATCTCTCGGGAGAAGGCGATCGCATGAGTGCTCACCGTTCTTCGCGTCCCGTTGGCACGGTGTTGTCGCGTGAGATCCGTGACCTGACCAAGACACGGAGTTTCGTGATCGGCATGGTCATTTCCGTCATCGTGAACGTCACCTTCATCGGTGGTATTGCGGCGTCGGCGCAGTCGATCTCTGAGCTTGGCCATCAGGGTGTTGCGGTAGGGGCTCTAGTGGTCGCGGTGGCTGGCTTGCCCATTGCGGTGGCTTTTCCGCTGCTCGGTTCAGAGCCGATGGTGCGCGATCAAAGCACGGGCGCCAACGTGTGCCTTCTTGCCACGCCCGCTCGGCCGGTTGATCTCGTGGTCGCGCGGGCTGTTGCGCTCTGGCTGCCCAGCGCCGTGATTGGCGCGGTGATGGGAGCAGCGGTTCCGCTAGTGTTCATCGGTACTGGTTCTCCCCTCGGGCAGTCTTTACCGGTTGTTCGGCTCATCCTCTCCGGCGCCATCGTCGTTCCTTTGCTATTCCTAGGTCTGGCCATGTTGATGGCGGAACTGGCCCTCGTGTTCTCTGCGGATATCGCTACCGCCCCGTCGTACGTCGTGGGCTTGGCTGTAGTGGCGGGTGTGCCGATCGCGAGTGTTTCTGCAGGTGTGAATGCGTCGGCGCCAGGCTTTTTCGTCGGTTCATGCATAGTGACGGCCGTCTTTCTCCTGTGCGTTATCGCGTGGGCGGTGCGTCTTCCGAAAGAAAAGGTGGCCATGGCGCAATGAGACCTAGTGGCGTACAGGCTCTATTGCTGTCGGTAGCGGTGCCCCGCGCCGCCATAAGAGGTGGAGATGTTCTGTGAGTGGTGGTTCTCGTAGATTGCACAGCCTTGATGCTCTGCGCGCGGGGGCGCTGCTGCTCGGTGTCGTGTTGCATTCGCTGATGCCGTTTGCTCCGGATATGACGTGGATGATCATGGATGAGCAGAACCGGGCGTACGCGATGCCCACGATCACGGTTATTCACTTGTTCCGTATGACGGTTTTCCTGATCTTGGCGGGTTTCTTCGGCAGGATGGTAGTCCGCAAGCGTGGTATGACGCGGTTCCTGAAAGAGCGCACGATTCGTATCGCTACCCCGGTGATTGTGATGTGGCCGTTTGCGGTGTTGCCGCTCGGCCTGATCTCGGGGGCGTGGTACGAGGCGCACGGGCTGCCGTCTCCGGCGGCCGAAGGCACGTTCGACACCGGGCACCTGTGGTTCTTGTGGGTGTTGTTTGAGTGCTGTCTGATCTTCGCAGCGGTTCGCGAGATCGGGCACCGTCTGGCGCCTGAGCTGTCGGAGTCGTTGAGCCAGAAGGCGACCGCCGTTGTCACCGCCCCGTGGGGCGTGCTGGTGCTGGCGATTCCGTACTTCATCACGCAGATGTGGCAGGGCGATACCTACGCCGGTATCACGGCGCCGCCAACGCTGGTGCCGGAAGTGAGCGGTCTGCTCGCCTACATGACTGGTTTCCTCACCGGGTGGTTCATTGCGCGTCGTCCGGGCGCCATCGAGGAGATCGCTGTGCCGTGGAAGATACACCTGAGCGTGGCTGTTGTCACGTCGTTCTTCGTGCTCCTGCTCGGCGGCATGTTGTGGATCGACATACCCGGTGGCGGGTGGAATATCGTCCTGTCGGCGGTTTCTGCGGTCTCAGCGTGGTCGTGGACGTACGGCCTGTTCGGTGCGTGCATCAACCTGCTGTCAAAGGAGCGCGAGTGGGTTCGGTATCTGGCGGATTCGTCGTACTGGATCTACATCATGCACTTGACGCTGGTGATCGGTATCGGCGCGCTCCTCACGAACGTATCGGTGCCTGCCGAAGTGAAGCTGCTGGTCACGATGGTGGGAGCTACCCTTGTCCTCACGCTTACCTACGACCTGTTCGTCCGCTCCACATGGCTGGGCAAGTGGCTCAACGGCAAGAAGCGGGACCGGGTGATCTTCGCGTCGAGAAAGAAGAAGCAACCGGAATTATCCCGGCATGCGTGAGCAATATGCCGGGATAATTCGTGAATGTCGTCGTGTGCCGGCGCAGTTAATCGGTCTGATGCCTTATGTCAGCCGTTCCGACATACCGCTGGAGGGCATGTACCCGTTCTTGGAGTACGGCACGATCGTTGACGTCGGTGGTGGCGATGGGACGTTCCTGGCGAACATCATGGCAGAGCACCCGAACGTGCGTGGAGTCCTTCTCGACAGCGAGGCCGCGACTACCGCGACCGCCACCTCGCCACCGGCTGGACACTCGCAGCCGTCTACCGCGCCCTCAAACGCGCCCTCGCCCGAGAAGTCTTCCGAGCCCTCAAAGGCCACTGCGATATCCCCAACTACACCGACCTACGACCAACCCGCCAAGCCAAGAACCTCACCCTCACCAACGCCGCCAAAGCCTGCTACACCTGGCCAGCCCGCATCTCCGACATCGAACCCGGCAAACGCCGAGACGACACTCTCGCCCACCGCTACCGCGCATGGCCCACCGCCGCTTGACGCCACATAGAAGCATCACCCCCGAGCTGAGCCGCCGCTTCGACCCCGGCACGCTGCCGAAGACGGTCGCGCCGGAGTCTACGTATGTCGCGACGTCTGCCTGCTGACGAACGTGGAGCTCTATCCCTCGTGGGACCTGACTTGGGCCATTTTAGTGCGCACTGTTTAGGCCGAGTTTGGTGAGGATTGTTTGTTCGTTGTCGGGTAGGGGTTGTTCGGCGGTGATGGTTTGGGTGCCGGTTCACGGTTTTCGATCCCCCGGTCATGGTGATGAACCGGTTGCGTTTGATCGGGGCCTGCCTGCCCGGCGACTGCTTTCTCGGCCTTGGTGATCTGGGTATCGATACCGTGCAGGGCCCGGCGGGCCCGGTCTGCCCGGTACTGGTAATAGATGGTCCGACGCCGGGTATCGGTCTTCGTGCCCATCAACACGGCCTGGGACGAGATCGTGCCATCGGCTGGCTGGGTATCGGGATTGGCCGTCATCCATTTGTCGATCGCGTAGGGAATATCGGGTAGTCTCCCGCCCACGATGAACTTCCAGCCGGTGTCCTCGATGTCCTTGAGGTTCGCCTCGGACAACATGCCGGCACCGGCCACCACGGTCACATCGACGATCCCGTGGGCCTCGACGAAACCACGAACCACCGGAAGTATCGTGCGGGTCTCGGCCTTGTTGCCCTCGAATCCCTCGATCATCGATGGGGCGCCGGTGGCATCGGTCAGCAACCCGACGGTGATCTGTGGTTCCAGGCGGCGTTCCTTGGAGAAACCAGGCTCCCGGAACCCGTCCCCGGTATCGGTCTCGAACCACAACGTCGTCACGTCATACAACACCAACGCCGACGGACCAAGCGGTGCCCGCGCCGCGCAGGCACCTGACAACCTGCCGCGGAACTGCGCGGTCGCGTACCCGGGCAGGCGGCGTTTCACCGTCCGATACGACACCGGACGCAACCCGGCCTCTTCCAACACCCGCCCGGCATCCTTCTTCGAGGCCGGCTCGATGATCCGCGCGGTCACCAACTCCTCGAACACCCGGTCACCACCACTGGCGGCATCCAAACCAAGCCGCCGGAACGCACACCCGATCCCGTCCAGCAGCCAACCCATCGGGGTATCCACGGCCTCCAACGCCAACGGTTCGGCCTTCGCCTGCACCTGGAAAGGTAACTCGTCCTGGCCCTCAGCGATCCGCTGCACCGCTGCAGCCCGCAACAACTCGACCTCCGCCTGATCGTGGGCCGACCCGATGTGCTCGATCTGACGCGAGCCCCGGTGATACTTCCACACGATCTGGACCGCCGTCGCCCCCGAAGACGTCTTCACGGTCCTCACATACGCCACACCAACAGCCTGAAACACCACCGGACTAGTGCACAAATCCACCAACCCGGAACCACAAAACCCCTAACCAACACGACAACCAACCAAGACAACACCAAACCGTGGCCCAACTCAGGCCTATCTGGGCCGGGTCCGGGTGACCGCCGGTGGTCTCAACATGTCTGGGGTGCGTGAGGTGGCCGAGGTACTCATTCAGGTGGGCGGTGCCGTCCTGTCGGGGCCGTTGAGCAGCGGTCGTTCGACGGTGCATGTCGAGTCGGGCAATCTCAGCGTTCGGCTCGATGCCGATGCCAGCGTGACGGTGCGCGCTCAAACCCAGCTTGGTGTGGTCAGTTGGCCGGGTGGGATCAGGGGTGATGTGACCGAATATGCTGTTGGGGACGGTACCGGCCGGCTGGAGCTCGGTGTGGTCATGGGGCGTGCTGTGGTGCGGTTCGCCGAATAGCGGGTTGCCGCCTGCGCTGGTTGGTAGCCGGTGCCGGGCGATGGCCGGGTGGTGTGGGCGATGGTTCGTGTCTCGCCTGCCGGTTTGGGGTGGCTTGTTTTGGGGTGGGTGTTTGCTGGTTGATGCGATGGCGGCCCGATGTCGTGGGATGATGGTTTTGGTATCTCCGCGCCCGACAACAGGAGTCACGGTATGGCTGGCTATCGCCGAGGGCAGGTTTTTCGCACCCCTGTAATGAATGGTTCGTCTGCCTCCGGTGTCAGGTGCCGGGTGTCCTGTCTGCTGTGTGGTCGGGGCGCTCGCCGGCCGGTTTTGCCTGTTGTGGGGTGGTCGTGGGATCCGTTGGGCGGGTGTGATGGGGTGGCCTGGATGGCTATCGGGTTTGTTGGGGGGCTGGTATGAGTTGGCAGGGCCCGATGGGTGGGGTGCCGCGTGGTGGCTGGGGCCGGCCGGTTTCTGGTGGGTTTGGTGCTGGTTATCCGGGGGGTAGGTTTGTGTCTGGTCGGGGGTTCGGTTCTGGTGGTTATGGCCCGGGTGTGCCTGGGATGGGTTGGCGTGGCGCGGTGCGGGCGCGTCCGGGTATGGTTTATGCCCCTAACCGGGTTGGTGGTGGTTCCGGGCGGGGTTGCGGAATCGCGTTTCTGGTCGTTGCTGTTGTCGGGGTGCTGGTGATTGGGGTGCCGTTGCTGCTCATTTCGGCGGCATGGCATGCCGTGGAGTCGAGTAGTTCCACGTATTCCTTCTCTAGTCGTTCGTCGGCCGGTCGTTCGTCGGCTGCCCAGTCGTCTTCGTATTCCAGTTCGTCTTCTTCGTCTTCGTATTCCGGTTCGTCTTCGTCGTGGAGTTCGCCGCCGAAGCCGTCTAGGTCGCATCCGGATGGCGCCTATGTGAATCAGGGTTACCGCCCGCCGGCGGCGGGGCTTGAGGATCGGGGGCCGGCGCCGCAAACGCTTGATGAGGCGTGGCGGTGGCGTATTGACAATGCGATCTATGCGCAGCGTATCGCGATGCCGGTGCGGTGTGTCGTGGATCCTATCTCGGAGACCGCGAGTAGCGATGCCGAGTGGCTGGCCGGGATGGATGACTACGTGAATTGCCTGCTGGCCGCGTGGGATCCGCCGATGCGGGCAGCCGGCTACCAGTTGCCGAAGCCGGTCCTGTATGTCTTGCACGGGGACGCGGTCACCCCGTGCGGCAATGTCGATGCGAACTGGGTACTTGGGTATTATTGTTCCACCGATACCGGGCATCTATACGTCAACTTGTCCCTTAAGGACAATGCCGAGCCGCATTACAATGCCGATGGCCTGGTGTCCTATACGATTGAGGTCTTGCTCGGCCATGAGTTCGGCCATCACATCCAGCATTACACCGGGATGCTGAAGGCCAGTCACATGATTCAGCGGCAGACCGCCACCGAGGCCGAGGGAAACCTGGAGAATCGCCGCATGGAGTTGCAGGTTCAGTGTTTCTCGGGTATCGGGGTGGGTGCCACCGCGGATTCGTTGGGCATGACCGCGGCCGATTATGCCCTGCTCACCGATCCGGCGCGACGCGGCAGTTCGGAGACTCACGGCACCGCCGCCCACAAGGCGGGCTGGCTGGCCGTGGGCTTCGGGGCTGCGGGTGCCATCGGCGCCTGTAATACCTACGTGGCGGCGCCGGAGGACGTAGCCTGAACCGGCCCCGAACGCGGATGCCCGCCGGTCCCAGGCGATGGCCGCTGCCCGGGCCGCCCCGACGAAGAGGGTACGGATGATCGGCGGTCATACGGCGCCTGCTGGCGCGGGGTAGGTTTCGCCGGCCGGATGCTGGCCTGCGTGGTTTCTCGGTAGCGGGCGGGTGCCGCTCGCTCAGCCTCTGAAGGGTTCGACCGCCATGATGGTCACCTTGATGGTTTTGCCGTTGGGGGCCGCATAGCTGACCTCGTCGCCCTGGGCGGCGCCGAGCACGGCACTGCCCAGGGGGGATTGCGGGCTGAAAACCTGGGTATCGATGTCGCCCAGCCCCAGTATCTCGCGTGACCCCAGCAGGAAGGTGTCGGTGTCTTCGGGATCCCCGAAGAAGGCGATGGTGACCAGGGTGCCGACTGCGACCTCGTCGGGGTTGGCGGGTGCGACCCCGACCTGTGCGGTGCGCAGCATCTGTTCAAGCTGCGCGATACGGCCTTCCAGCTGGCCCTGTTCCTCGCGGGCGGCGTGGTAGCCGCCGTTCTCGGACAGATCGCCTTCCTCGCGCGCGGCGGCGATTCTTGCGGATATTGCCGGGCGTCCCGCGGTCTTGAGTTGCACCAGTTCGGCGGTCAGCTTGTCGAAAGCCTCCCGCGTCAGCCACACCGTCTCCTCATCAGCCATCGTACCAGTCTAGCCGTGCGATGGACGCGGTCGTAGTGGTCGTGGTGGGCCGGGCAGAATGGCCAGCATGGCTGTTCCTGTAACCGCATTGGCTGCCGGCGGCGACCGACTGCGTCTGCTGCATGTGCACGCCCACCCGGATGACGAGTCGAGTAAGGGCGCGGCCACCACCGCCAGATACGTCCATGAGGGGGTGCGTGTGCTGGTGGCCACCTGTACCGGTGGCGAACGCGGTTCGGTGTTGAATCCGAAGATGGATCGCCCCGAGGTGTGGGCCAATATGGCCGAGATCCGGCGGCAGGAGATGACCAAGGCCAGACGGATTCTCGGGGTGGAGCATGTTGCCTTGGGCTATGTGGATTCCGGGTTGCCCGAGGGCGATCCGCCGCCACCATTGCCGGAGGGCTGTTTCGCCTTACTCGACCCGGTGGTCGCGGCCGCTCCGCTGGTGCGGACGATCAGGGGGTTCCGGCCGCACGTGTTGACCACCTATGACGAGCAGGGGGGCTATCCGCATCCGGATCACATCCAGTGCCATCGGGTGAGCGTGGCGGCGTTGAAACTGGCCCGCGATCCTGCCTGGCATCCCGAACTGGGGCCGGCCTGGACGGTGCCCAAGGTCTACTACCAGTTCGGTTTTCACCGGTTGCGCTATGCCGCCTTGGACGCGGCCATGCACGAGGCCGGGATGGCTTCCCCCTATGCCGAGCGGCTGGCTCGCTGGGATGACCGCAACTATGAGCATCGCATCACCACGCGGGTGCCGTGTGCGGACTATTTCGAGGTCCGCGACGCGGCCTTGCGGGCGCATGCGTCCCAGATCGACCCGGACGGCCACTGGTTTGCCGTGCCTTTGGAAACCCAGCGCCGGGCCTGGCCAACGGAGGATTGGCAGTTGGTCTTCAGCGCGGTGCCTACCGTCTTGCCGGAGGAGGATCTGTTTGCCGGGCTGCGGCCGCAGGCGCCCGGCTGGCCGGATCCCAGCGATTTGTGGGAGATCTGAACTTTCGCATCACTAGGCTATGCACTAGACTATTTAGTGGCCCTATACCCAGTAGGCTGAACACCCCGAAGTATACCCTGTTACCCAAGGAGGCCGGTGTGACTTGGTATGACGAACTGATGGACGACGATGCTCTGGCTCCGCCGCGGTTCGCTGCCGCATCCGGCGGGGCTGCCGACCCCGATGCTTCTACCGGCGATCGGTCCGATTCGCCTGTCGCCGGGCCCGCATCCCCAGACGAGTTGGAGTCCCCGGTCGATTGGACGCCGGAGCAGGGTTTCAGCGACCCGGCGAATGTGGTGCGCGTCTGGTCGGATCCGGAGGGCGGTCTGGCACGTATCCGGTTTTCGTTTAGCTGGCGCAGCAGGCTGGGCGAGCGTTCGCTGGGCGAGGCGGTGACGATCGCCTTCATGTTCATGAACGGCTATCTGCATGTCAACCCGTCACCGTCGCTCGATGAGGGCTTGCCGCCGGTGACCCGTGAGCCGACTCCGGAGCGAGTGGCCGAGATCGGGAGGCGTTTGGCGGCGGTCACGGCCGAGTTGAATCGGCTGGATCCGGCGGAGTTCCCCGGCTACCGAGAGGACTGGGAGCCGGCCATGGGCACCGATTTCGACGACGGCGTGGGGGTCTGGCTGGATCGTCACGGCCGCCCGTCGGAGGCCCGTTTCGATGACGACTGGCTGCGTACCGCGCGCAGCCGGGAATTGGCAATCGGGGTTATGACCGGCTACCGCAAGGCCTTGGCTGTCTATCGTCCGCCGGTGCGGACCTTGGATCGACGTGGTGAGTTGAGGGCTGAGTTGCATCGGCTGTTGCGCGAACTGTCTGGCCCGCCGAGGCGGGCGGTGCGTCCGCTGGCCGATGAGCTGATATTGCCGAGACCGGCGGGCATGTCCGGCCGTCCACCTGCCGGGTCGTCGCTGGCTGCGGCCGTGTTTGAAACCAGGAATGGAGACCGATGTGACTAGTATCCCCCATCCCAATCGCCATCAGACCCCCCACCGCGCGGCGGTCAGCGGCGCCGCGGGTTACCGGGCCAGCACCGATGACGAGCTTGACACGATGGAGATCGAGGAGGCCGCGCTGGAGCACGGCCGCGATTCGCGTTCCGGCGCCGCGGGTGCCGGCGGGATGATGCCTCCGATGATGGGTCTCGGGCGCGGTGGGGCTGCCGGCCCGACGGGGGCCCCCGGTGCGACTGGTGGGGTGTTGCCGTTGAGGGCCGCCGGGGCGAGGGGGATCGATCCGGCGGCCGGTCTGCCCTGGAGGCCCGGCGATCTCGGCTATCCCGGGTCGGACGGTGGCAGCAATCCTCCGAGGCAGGGGTATTACCCGCCCGCTCGGTCCGTCGAGTCGCCCGGCAGTGGTGGTTACAATCCGCCCGGTACCGGTGGTGGCTATAACCCGCCCGGTTCCGGTGGTAGCGGCTCGCCCGGTGGTAGTGGCTATAGCCCGTCTGGTGGCGGTGACAGTGATGACGCTGATGGTGGCGATGGCGTTGTTCGGGTGGGTCCCGCCGATCTGGATAGGGCCAGGGCCGATTGGGCGCGGCTGGGTGCCGAGTTGGCCAGGGTGCAGGCGGAGGTGGAGCAGCTTCGGTTGCAGAATTCCGGGTTTTTCCTGGGGTCGCTCCCGCATGTGCGTGAGGGTGGCCAGGACACCTTCGTTAAGGACTCCGGGAACATGGCCAATATGTCGGATGCGTTGGGGCAGAGTTCGACCGATTATCGCGGTGTGGAGCAGGATGCCACGGCGGCGGTTAGGGGGGTGGACCGGTGAGTGGCTATGAGCAGATCGATGAGCTGTTCCGTAGTATCGAGTCGAATGTTGCGAAGTGCCAGCAGCTGGATGAGGCGGAGTACGATTCCGCGGTGCGGGCGTTGGATGGTTGCGGTGAGCGGCGTAGTATCAGCGATGCTATTATGCGGGAGCGGTTGAGTTTCCCGGTGGAGATGCTCACCTTTATCCGTGACCGCTGTGACAAGTATTACCGGGAGGGTTTCGCGGCCCCGGAGGAGTTGGCGGATAAGAGCGAGCGGTGGGCGGATCTGGCGCAGCGTATTGAGGAGTTGCGGTCTAGGGCCTCGGCGATCACGATCGATAGCTGGCAGGGGGCGGCTGCGGATAACTACCGGGCTAGGATTCCGCAGTTCTGCGATGACCTGGCTGGTATGACCGAGCTGGCGAAGGCCACGGTGTCGGGTATCGGCGCGGCCTCGGATATCGTCAAAAGAGAAAACGAAAAGATGGATGGCGCGGTAAAGGCGGCCGATGATGCGGTTTCCGTTGCCGCCAAGAGGAACTCCAAGCCCCGGACCAATTGGCCGGATGCGGCTTGGTGGAAGAGGTGGAATGCGGACTGGGCTAATAGGGAGCAGTATTCGTTTGAGTTCTTTTCCAGGTGCGCCGAGGCTGGGCATGCTTTGTATGAGTGTGCGGAGAGGCTGGTGGGGTGGATTTCGCAGTTCGACCCGAATTCGCCGGCGGCCCGGGATCTGGCCGATAGTATCAACCGGTTGGGTGGCCGGGTGCAGGCTAATGGTATCGGTGTGTGCGCGTCGGGGCCGCGTGATACTTCCGCGGAGGGGGATGCCGGTTCGAAGATGAGCTAGCCCGGACTGGTTCACGGTCCCGGGTTCTACCCGCCTGGAATGGTGTGTCGGTTTCGTTTATTGGTTTGGAGGTTGGTTGTGGTGGGTGTTTTGCGGGTGGCCGG